>OBLQ010001115.1_pt1 | contig 10139 bp, 7 predicted proteins | sample 1519881 | NCBI WGS metagenome assembly OBLQ01 (sample SAMN01911456, study PRJEB22533) | soil metagenome | biome: Soil | place: Malaysia | collected 2012-04-30 | depth DG_metagenome m | reverse complement strand
TTCCTGGCCCCGCCTCTCACGGTCCTTTCGTTCCGCTTCCTGAGTGAGAAGATCAGAAGTGATCGCCTGGGTTACAGTCCGCTCCAGGACTTGCCCGCCGAAGGAACGCCCGACGATTACTGAAAAAGAGCCGGTGCCCGGGCCGGTCCTGCTGTTCTCAGGACAGGGGTTGGGAGCGCCGGGAGGCACATCGGGGCCGCGAATGCAGGACTTGGCGGTGTACGAGATGTCCTTCAGTATCTCCGTGAGGTGGGCGCCGGGGATGCGAGCGGCTGCATTGCGGCGGTCAAAAAATGTGAATTCCTTGATGACGCCGACGTTGGTGACCGCGCCCCGCCATCCGATATAGATGCCAACCACCGGCTCCGGTCCTTCGCCTTGCAGGAACTGTTCTTTGTTGTCCCCAGCGCGTTTCTTCAACCGCTCATCGAGGGCGTTTGCGATTTCGCTGAGCGAATCCCTGAACCCCCAGACATTGCCTGAACTGTCCGAAGCATTGTTCTTCCAGCCATGGATGAAGGTGACGACGACGGCGTTATGCGTCGGCACGACTCTTCCATCCGCCGTCTTCATCATGGTTTTCGACTCGCTTTTGGCCTGCTGAATCAGTCTCAGAGCGTTATTGAGCTGTTCGCGGTCGAACATCTCGCCGAACTCATCTACCTCGATAAACGCCAGATAGAAATTGGCCCGGGAGCTGCCGGGGGCAGGGCGCCAGATAGACTGCGATTTGGGACCATGCTTATCATCGCGAAACTGGCCGTAATGGACGCAGCCACCCAGGCTCATCAAACCGATCAATAAGGCAACGGCAAATGCGAGTTTTCTCATTTCTTGCCTTCCTTCTGTTCTGATTTTCTGGCTGGCTTTCCGTTGTCTGAGCCCATCATCTTTCCCAGCAAACGAAAGATGTCGGCCTGGAACTCCGAAAATATTGCCGAGGCCACGTACCCGCCGTAGGCCGAGGCGCCCCGCACCACCACCTGGCCGGGATGATTAAGCCGGTCGGGATACCAGGCAAGACCGACCACGCCGCTCGATGAAGCCCCCACCAGCCTCGAGATCGCCGGCCATCTTGCGCAGCGTTTCGAGGTACTACCGGAAACCGGCGAGCTGCCGGTGTGGCAGTGGCCGTCCAGATGGTCCACTACGAAGGCCCGGCCAAATGCGTGTCCAAAGCGTTTCCAGAAATGCCGGTCCTCAGACGGCTCGTAACGCGGGTTCTCGCGGAGCGCCCATGCGAACACATACTCGCCTGTGGATTTGGCCACGCCCTGGGCATACCGGCTCCCTACCCGTCGAAGATATCCCTTTGTGCCCTGGTCCCACTCGATCGGATCGTCCTGAAACTGGGCCACGCCGCCCATGAAGATCGGGCCAAAAAAGGCCTGGCCCGAAATCAATTTGCCTCCATAGATGCACGAGCGCTGTTTAAACGAGAGATTGGCTGCTCCGGCGCCATTGTCCATTTGTCCGGACAACGTCTTTTGAATGAAATATGAGTTGCACATGGGTGGCTTGGGCGCTTCTTGACCATTCACAAGCGCCGAAAGACATACAACCAGCACGATCAGGAACGTTGGCTTCATTCTCTAGTGCCTCTCTGGTTCGCTGGCCTTCGGAAAGGCTTCGTCGGATTTGGCCCCGGGACGCGCCTGCCATTTTACGCTGTAAAAATCGCCGCGGTCCCTCGCCCAGGGATCAAAGGCGTTGACGACCGGCGCAAGTTCCTCGCGGAGTTCGGGAATGTTCCTCAACAGGACGCGCTTCAGAGGAGAAACCGGCTGCTTGTGGCCATTGGGTTTGCCTTCCTCAAGCACAGCGGGGCCGGGACCATTGTTGTTGACCCAGTTCACACCCAGGTCCGTATAGAATTCGGGCCGGAACGAGGACGTGAAGAACCGGTCGCTGAAAAGGCGGCGTGACGCGTTCAGGATGAATACAACAAACTGTGTTTCCGAGATGGCAAACCCGTGTGGACGCACCGGCTCTGCCAGGTATCCTACTACCGTGTCAACGTCTTCGATGTTGTCCACCAGGGTCCCGTTCGGCCGGCCCAGGCAGTCGTTGATCTCTGTGCCGTCTTCGTTGAGCTGGGCGTCGGTGATCACCTTGGAAGCGTCGCAGATATGCTGGCCGTAGATCTCGCGCATGGTCTTCACTGTCTCTTCCTGCTCCTTGCGCCTGGGGTCGTTCTCCGCCAGCGAGTGGTCGATGAAATCGTCAAAACTCGTCAACTGCCGCAGTCCATATTGACGGCGGAACTCGTTGAAACGCGGCACGCCATGTTCGCGGTCGCGAATGATGTCCAGCGCATTGATGTCGATCTGCCCGGTTTCGGTGTCATGCAGGCGCGGAATCTTCAGGTTCTGCAGGAACGCCGGCGAGTTGTGCAGTTCCAGAAGGCCCAGACGCTGGCGGCCCAGAGTCAATGCCCAGTTTGCCATTCCGCGCGTATGCATGAACCCGGTCGCCCGCCCTTCAAAGGTGTCGACTACGGGAATCCGGGCGGCGATCTGGTTGGGGTCCTTGTCCAGTTCGCGGTACTCCAGCAGGTCCGGCACCAGCGGATGCAGGCGATATACGCTGACGAATTCTTCCGGGAAGTTGAACGGCGAACCGAAGTGGTTGACGCCTCCGTTCGTGAATTTCGGGTCGGTGATGTCGTAACCGTGCGCTTTGCTGCCCAACCCGAAAATTCCCGGGCCGGAGGCGAAGACCGAAAACCACTGGGTGGATTTTTTCACGTCTTCGGACTTGCCGAAAGACTTTGCCACGATGTCGCTCAGCGCCTTGGAAACCAGAGGCTGACCTTTCCCCAGCAGACCGTTCCAGTTGGCGTTCATGCCCTTGAAGAGCGGTTCATCATAGAGTAGCTGTGGCGTCCACTCGATCGTATGTATCTTGGCGATCTCGGCGGCGACGACCAGGCGCGCGGCCTGGAACAGTTCTTCGTCAGTGACGTCTTTGTAACCAATGACTTTCTTCGGGTCCGCAGGATTGCGCAGGCCGCAGTCGGCGTTTGGCTTCTCTGCGGCGATGCGGCGGAATTCAGTAACGAAAGAATTGTGCTCGCGCGCGAACAGGTTGTGCAGGAAGCTCAGGCCGATTGTCCAGTTGTCGGGAAACCCGGTTGCTTCCTGTCCCGCCCATTGGGGATTGATCGGGTCGTCTTTGGCAAACACCGTTAGATATCCTGGGCCGGCCTGGCCCGCTTCCGGTTCCAGCAGAATTTTGGCTGCGTCTTTCGGATCGCGTTTCACGCGCCGCGTTGAAACCGTGTCGTAGCCGTAAAGCTGCGATGCGTCCCACCAGGCGGTGTTCAGGTTCCTCATGGTCCTGGGAGCGCGGTCCAGGTATTGCCGGTCGCCGCTGGTAAAGTGTCCCGGAGGCGTGTCCTGCGCTACATAACCCCGGTCGATCCGGTCGCCGGGACGGCAACCAAGTTCCTTGATTTGTTCGGGAGTCAGGGGCGTTGGCTTTCCGTTCACAAGCCGGCTTTCGCATCCGGTCTTCATGAACGCATGCTGGTCCTCATTATGTCCTTCGTCGATGTGTGAAAACCAATCATGGGTCATGAACTGGATCCAGAAGGCGGCCAGCACATTAAAGAAGGGCGCTTGTTTATAGTCACAGTTGGCCGACTTCGAGTATCCGGGCAGGCCTTGGCCGTTCTGGCAGGCGGCGGGATAACCTGGGGGTCGGGCCGAAGCAGTCCCAGGCGGTCGCCGTGGCGATTGCGAGTGTAAATACTCTGGTTTGATTCGGGAAATGTGGTTTCGAATTCCACGTTGCGGGCGAAGAGCTGCCCCTTGGAGCCCATTGCAGGATTCAGCACGTCATTGCAGATTCCGTCGGGCGTGCGCCACCGCAGCAGGTCTCCCTTGCACACCTCGGCGCCGTCCCCGCCAACGTCCGCGTACCGTGGATGGGTTGACGCCAGCCGCATTTCCGGCCACACCTTGAGGGCTGGTCCTCCAATGCCATCGCGGCCGGAAATATACTGCTGATAAGTCCCGGCATTATCGAACAGGTTGAACTTGATCAGTTCGACTCGCTGGTATTCAAGGTCAAGAAGGGCGCCGGCCACGCCGTTTTTGGCCGCCAGTTTTGAAAGAGGTCCTTTGGGAAGAGAGGTCTGATCGCCGGTCCCCCAGTAGTTCGACCAGTCAACCCAGGGCGTGTTGCGGAACTGCAGAGCGCGCTGGCCGCCCCGGCACAGCGCGGTTTTCTCTTCAACCTTGCCTTCGAACCGCATGTCACGTGTTGCCGCAACCGCGCGCAGGCCGCTGAATACGGCTTTGACACAGGCTTTCAGCTCTTTTGCATTCGGAGCACTGGCCGAAGGGGCGGGCGCCGCGCTTGCGGAGGGGGCCGGAGGGACCGCCTGCGACGGCTTCGCCCGGCATCCCAGACCCAGCAGAAGAGGCAGGCACGCCACCATGACGAAAACCCGGCCCGGGAACCCGGATGGTGTCTTCCATGACGGCCAATCCAGGCGACAATTGAATTTCCTTATTGGCTCTTTCATTTTCTCTTGCTCCTTAAGAATCTTTTTCGCCGGCCTCAGCGGAAGCGCCCCAGCGGTTTTTCAGCCGGGGTCCCATTCTTCCGCCTCCTCCGGCGGCCATTGACGAGTAGTGACCCGGTGACACGCATCGTTACAACCTCATTACTGCCGATTGCGCTGTCCGCCATACTCGGGCCGCCTCATCCTGGAAACGGCGCTGGCTGGAACACGGACATGATCTCCGTGATCATCGCCTCGCGCGAATCAAAACGCTCTTCTTCATAGCAGCCAATGGGATGCTTGATCACGTTCACCAGGCACTTGTTGCAGTACGTGCATGGCCTGGGTGGCCGATCCAGCCCCTGCGCGAACATCCGGACCAGGTCGTTATTCGCGACCAGCGGACGCGCGATCGTGACCCCGTCGCATGCGCCGCCGGTGATGGCTTTGCGAATCACACTGGCCGTCTGAAATCCGCCGGTACACAGCACCGGAATCCCGACCGCCTGCCTGATCTTTTTCGCGTCCGGCAAGTTGATGCCTTCGATCGTCTTGCCGCGCTTCTTCACCCATTGCGACCGGAAAAGCTTCCCGGTCAGGTGCCCTCGCAGCAGCTTGTAGTTACGAAACGTTTTAGAGCCGCTGGAAATCATCGAATCGTACACATTGACGAACGTTTCCAGCGGCAGATCGCCCGCAGGATTGCGTGGATGGGGAAAAGAGCTGCCGCTGGAAACGTGGACCGCATCCGCTCCCGCCTCTTCCAGCCATTGGCAGACCTGTATGGAATCCTTCACGGTGTTGCCGGGCTTTTCAGTGGGCACCATGGCATCGTTATATTCCGTGGCGCTGATCTTGACCTGCAAATGGAAGTCCCGGCCCGCCTTCGCGCGGATTGCGCGGACAATCTCCAGCACGAGACGCGCGCGGTTTTCCAGGGGACCGCCATACTCGTCTTTCCGGTCATTAATGGCCGAAGAAAGAAACTGGGTAATGAGGTAACCGTTGGCGCCGTGCAGTTCCACGCCATCGAGTCCCGCCTCGCGCGCGCGCCGCGCCCCCTCGGCGAAGGCCGCCACCGTTTCCTTGATCTGTTCCACCGTCATTCGCTCGCACGGGAAACCGTGCAGCGGTTCTTCCTTGCTGGTGGAACTGAGGCCTTTGGCATATTCCACGCCCGGAATGTCTCTTTGCCGTCCGCTGTGGCTGAGTTGCAGGATGAACTTGCAGTCGAATTCATGCACCCGCTTGCCCAGTTCGCGCCAGAAAGGTATACGCTCATCGCGGTCAATCGTGGCGTAGTTGGGCACGATCCGCCCCCGCATCTGCACCGGAACGAAGGACGACACGATCGCCCCCACGCCTCCACGGGCGAATTTCACTTCCCAGTTGATGCGCGCGGGATTGCCCGAACCATCGTAGTTGTCAAACCGTCCGGAAATATTGGAACGGAGGATGCGGTTTTTCAGCTTCAGGTTTCTGAATTGCAGTGGTTGAAAAAGAATGTCACCCATACGCCACTTCCACGCCGTCGACCGTCCCGGCTGAGAAAATTTTAAGAATGGTGTCTCTGCCTGGGTTGGTTCCCCGGTCTCTTTCAGAATATTGACGTTTGTGGTGTTGATTTCCCTGTGCCCAAAGCGCACAAATTATCGGAAATGAGGAGATTTCTCATGCGATTTTTCGCCCGGCGCCGCTGGCAAGACCAGATCAATATTGAAGGAAAGTGGGTTGTTAGGGAGTGTTTATCAGTTCTGAAAAATCTGCGCTGGTGCAGTGAGTCTTCAGGCTCTGGAAGTCATGCTATTACCAGCTCAATGACGCCTGTAGTTGCTGGACGGCCTCCAGCGCGCGCGCCATCTCTTCGCGCAGCACGGTCATCTGGGCTTCGGTGCCCAGTTCGCCGTCACGGGCCGAGTATTCGACCGCATCGGCCGCTTTCGCTGCGTCAGCGGCGTCAAACATGACGAACAGCCCTCTGAGCGTATGGGCGTTTCGCTGTACTTCTTTGGCATCGCCCGCGGACCTGGCGCGCTCGAGCGCCGCCATCACCCTGGAGGATTCTTCCGGAAAGATCTTTGTCGCGGTTTGCAGCAGATTCTGGTTGCCGCCAAATCTTTCCAGCATGTCTTCTTTTTTGATCGTGTTGTCCGGAATGGAATGCATGCCGTTCCCCGAGTGGCCGCCGTGGCCCTGGTTCTTGTCCTTCGTGGCGCTGGCTTCATGCTCATGCTTTTGTGCCGCTCTGCCGGCGCCGGCGTTGCGCGTGACTGTCGAAATCAGGCCGTCAAAGTTGATCGGCTTGGAAATATAGTCGTCCATTCCGGAAGCCAGATATTTTTCATGGTCGCCGGCCATGGCATGGGCGGTCATGGCAATGATGGGAACGCGCACATCGGCTTCCTGCTGCTGCCGTCGGATCAGACGAGTGGCTTCGATGCCGTCCATTTCCGGCATCTGGATGTCCATCAGCACCAGATCGAAACTCTGTTTCGTATAGCTTTCAACAGCTTCACGGCCGTTGTTTGCGACGACCACGCTGTGACCGGCCAGTTCCAGCATTCCAATCGCGACTTTCTGGTTGAAGTCGTTGTCCTCGGCCAGCAGGATGAGCAGCGGCCGGTTGCAGGTTGCTTTTGCGTACGCCGCCTGCGGGACGTTTGCGCCGTTGCCGCTGCCTTGTCCGGCTTTCACGACAATGCGTGTGCCGGGAATTTCCGGGACCATTGGCCTTGCCGGGAGGCTGCCCGCCGGGCCGAACTTCGCCACAAAATGGAATGTGCTGCCCTCTCCGGGCCGGCTTTCCACCCACATGCGTCCCTGCATCAGGTCCACGAGCCGTTTGGAAATGCTGAGGCCCAGCCCGGTGCCGCCAAACTGCCTCGTGGTCGAAGTGTCGGCCTGCTCGAAGGCCTCGAAGATACGGATGACTTTTTCGGGGGCGATGCCGATTCCCGTGTCCCTCACGGCGAAGTGCAGGGCCAGGCCGTCTTCCTGTCGCGGTTCAGGTATTACGGTGAGCGCGACCTCTCCCTGGCTCGTGAATTTGATCGCATTGCCGGCCAGATTTGTCAGCACCTGGCGCAAAACTCCTGGATCGCCGGTCACGAACTCAGGAACGGCCGGATCGACTTCGTAGGCCAGTTCCAGGCCTTTCGTGTGGGCGTTCGCCGACAGGCCTTGCAGGGCCGCGGCGATGGTTTCGCGCAATGAAAACGGCAGGGATTCGAGACTGTACTTGCCGGCTTCGATCTTGGAAAAATCCAGTATGCTGTTGAGCAGGCCAAGCAGGCCTTCGGCTGAGGATTTCACGATCGACAGATAATTCCGCTGGACGGGCGAAAGCGGCGTTTCCAGGGCCAGCATGGTCATGCCCAGAATGCCGTTCATGGGCGTGCGGATTTCGTGGCTCATGTTGGCCAGAAATTCGCTCTTGGCATGGTCGGCGTTTTCCGCCCGCAGTTTCGCCGTCTCAAGCTGGGCATTGAGCGCGCGTAGCTCCTGCGTGCGTGAGGCGACTTCATCCTCAAGGTGGTCGCGGTGATGCTGCAACTCGGTGTCGCGCCTCTTGATGGTCCCCAACATTCCGTTGAAGCTTTCGATCAGGAGCCCGATTTCCTTATAGCCGCCCTGCACATCGCCCATGGCGTAATCGGCGCCCTCACGGATTGAACTGGCGCGTTGTGCCAGCCCCAGAATAGGTTCGGAAATGCTTCGTTGCAGCCTGGAGGCCAGCAGGAAGGCGAATGCCATGGAAACGATGAGCACGCAGACGGCGATGATTCCGTATCGCTGAATGCTTGCATTCAGCTCATCCATGTCGCGTTCGAGGTAGACAGACCCTTCGCGCTTTCCATCCAGGTAAATTCCGGTGGAAAAACGCAATCGGCCCGCGTCGAAACTGCTCATGTCAGGTCCGGCCTCATCAGGCACGTCGATCTCGCTTGCGCCGGGGCGGACGTAGGTTGCGAAGGGCTTCCCGTAGCGATCGTAGATTCGTCCGGCAATCACATGGCGGTCGGTCTTCAGAGCGTCCAGGGTCTCGGCGGCGGCTTGCGCGTCCCTGAAAGAAAGCGCTGCCGTACTGTTGGAGCCGATCATGTCCGCCGCCAGGGTCATTGCTCCCAGCTTGCTCTGCCGTACAACGTTGATCTCATGGACCGAAAACGCCGCGCAGGCGAACACCAGCGCTGACCCGCAGGTGATCATTACGATGAACAGCAGGCGGTTTCGCAGGGGAACGGTGAATCTTCTTTTCATTCCCACCCCTGTCTGTCATCCAGTTGCTTGCCGCGCCGCGGGAGCTTATCGGAAGGCATATCCCTGTTCTCCCGGCAGTTTTCCGTCGACACGCAACACTTTCAGTTGCCGCGGCACATCCTGCACAGCCATGAACGCCATGGCGCCCGGCGTGCTGCGCAGATACTGGATGACCACCTCTTTGGAGGCCACTGTCAGAGGTTCCTCAGCCGCTTCCCCGCGGAAAACCTTTGCGCGCCAGTGACTGGCGAAAGCGCGGTTGTCCATGTCCAGGACGGAAGTCAGGACCAGATCGCGTTCCCGGGCGCCGCGCTCTCTCAATACCAGCCGCACCTGCACGTTGCCCGCCCAGAACCGGCGGTCGCCGAGAAGGAACCGGCGCAACTCGGGAATTGATATCTGCGTGGCCGGATTCACCGAATTCACCACCACAGCGATGTCGCTGGATTCCTGGCTGGCGGCCGGCAATTGGCCCTGCCCGACGCAGGCGGATACTCCAAGCACAACAGCGAAGATGTGTTTCAGAGTTCTCATGCCGTCCTTCTAAAAGGCGAACGATAATTGCGTCCCTACGTGGTTCACCGGGGTTTGGGTGCGGCGCATGTCGCGGCCAAACTCGATTTTGAACGCTGCGTACTCGTTCAGGTCATAGCGCACGCCGGCTTTCGGGCCGTGCAGCAGACCCACGTCCGAAATGAGCGGATCGCTGACGGGCGCATTTACGTATTCGTACCGGAAATAAGGGCGATAGTTTCCAAACCTCCTCGACACCTGGGAATAAAATCCCGGTATGTTACTGATGAAGTCCGTATTGTCCGGCGTATGGCGGAGCAGTACGCCTTCGTTCAGAAACTCGAAGCGGCTGTTCTGGTAGACCACGTGGGCGAAAAGAATATTTTCCGTCACGCCCGCCTTGCCCGGCGGCGTTATGTGGTCATGGTAATTCGAGAACCCGAACTGCAGGCCACGCAGCCAGTCTGGCCTGACGAAAAAGCCAAGATTGAAGGATTTCCCGTTGTTGTCGTCCCGCACGTTCTGCACCGGGTCCATATCGACGCGGGGTGATCTGCCGTTGCCGATGTCCGCCACGAAGTGCAGTCCGTAGAGATGAGGCCGTTGGCGCTCATTCCCACGCTGTGGACCGGCAGAATTCCGCCCACGTCTTCGAACTGGAACAGAAAAGGCCTGCCCAGGGCCGTCTGCATCAGTGCGCTGTGGTGGAAGGCCGTGTTGTAGTAGCCAATTTCCGTGTGATAGCGCCCGAATTGAAGGTTGAGGCGGTCGCTCAGTGCGTAGATAAGTTCCAGGCGTTCCAGGTCAATGCCGAACTCATTGTTGGCTGAATCCGCCTCAACAATGGATTCGGAAA
>OBLQ010001114.1_pt1 | contig 10141 bp, 6 predicted proteins | sample 1519881 | NCBI WGS metagenome assembly OBLQ01 (sample SAMN01911456, study PRJEB22533) | soil metagenome | biome: Soil | place: Malaysia | collected 2012-04-30 | depth DG_metagenome m | reverse complement strand
GTAAAGCGCCGGCGATGAGGCAACCACGTGCGGCTGTTTTTCCATGCGCGCCATCAGGTCGCGCCAGTGGTAGATGCCGTCGGCCTTGATTTTTTCCAGGTTGACGTGCGACTGCGAGCCCAGCAACTGGTTCTGCAGGTCCTTCTGGAACCCGGCATTGATGGAGAGCGCAATGATCAGGGAAGCCACTCCGGCCGTGACCCCAATGACCGAGATGATCGTGATCACACTGATGACGGCCTGCCGGCGCTTGGCCCGCAGGTACCGGGCGGCGATAAAGAGTTCAAACTTCATGCCCCTGGCCTCACCACGCGAGAAACATTCTTTCCAGCAGGAACAGGGATGAGAGGAACTCTTGCCTTGTATTCGCGAAAGCGATCGCCAAACCGCTGCTCCAGTTCGCGCTCCTCAATCAGGACCATGAGCGGGAAGGTTCCCAGAACGCTGATCGCCAGCAGCGCAAAGTTGACCAGAAGCCCGCTACCCAGGGTCCAGCCCGCCAGGTTGACAAGGTGGGCCAGGTAAATGGGATGGCGCATGCGCGCGTGCAGCCCGGTGGTCACCAGTTCCTGCTTGTGTTCTTTCGGACGCAATTCCGCTTCACCGGAAAGTTTGTGCTCGCCAAATTCGGCAAAAACCCTCCTGTAGGTCCGGAAGCCAAAGAAGAACAACAGCAGGGCTGGGAGCCACATCCACGGCGTTGAGTAGATTTGTCGCGCATGCCACGGCCACGTGAGCCATCCGATGGCAAGAATGATGATGGCCCAGATCGGCACGAGCGCGCGGTAGGGAGAACGCTTCATCCTTCGCCACGACTCGGCGAACGGATGGATGGCAAACCAGAAAAGCGGAATGCTGCTGTACACAATGGCTACAGCCCAGGGAACCAGCAGCAGTTTGTCCTGCATGAGTCTGATTGTAACAGTGAGCTATTTACAATAGAACTTCAACTCTCCATGCCGCATCCATCTAGAAAAGGCAAAACGGCAACCAGGAAATCCACGCGCCGGCACGGCGCGAAATCCGCTCCGCTGGTTCGCTGCGTCATCTTCGACCTGGACGACACGCTCTACGATTGTTTCGTCCAGCGAGTGCGCCCGGCGCACCGGCACGCCGCCGAGGCCATGGTCAAAGCCGGGCTCAAAACGACGGTGGAAGCGGCTTATCGCGCGCGCATGAAAGAGTTCCGTCACGACCCCATGCTCAGGCACATTGACGCCGCAGTCTGCCGCCGTTTTGGCGCGGAAGACACTGACCGCATCAGCAAGGCCGCACGCGACGCCTACTTCAACTGCCCAGTCGGGCGGCTTAAGCTTTTTCCGGGGACCATGCCGCTGTTGCGATTCCTTCATGAACGCCAGGTGCGCGTCTTTGTTGTGAGCTTCGGCGAGCCGGAAATTCAGAGAGCAAAAGTGAAAGCGCTTGGCCTGGAGGGCACTCCTGCCATCGACAAGATCTTCTATGCCGACCGGGACAAGCTTCTGACCAAGGAAGCCGCGTTCCAGATCATCCAGCAGGAGCTGGACCTGCCTGCCGGCCAGGTCCTGATTGTCGGCGACCGGCCCATGCGGGAGATCCGAGCCGGCAACGAATTGGGTATGCACACGGTGCGCATCCGCCGGGGAGAGTTCGCGAAGCAGGAACCGCGAGGGCCGGAGGAAGAACCGGACTACGAAGTGCGGAACATCTCAGAGGTGAAGAAGCTGCCGTTTTTCTGGGGAGAGCCAGCAAGGCGATAAGCTGAGGGACGCAAAGCTTCCCACGCCTCAGCGCTTTGGAGCGGATGCAGCCTTTTCCTTCGCTTCCGCAACGCACGTCTGCACGTGTTTTGCCAGCACGTCGAGCGGCATGGCGCCACTGCCCAGGACCCAATCATGAAATTGGCGAATATCGAACTTGTCCCCTAATTCCTTTTCGGCCATTCTCCGCAGTTCAATGATTTCATGGCTCCCCATTTTGTAAGCCAGTGCCTGGCCGGGATAACCCGTTGACTCGCGCAGGGTTTCCTGCTGGATCTGTGTTTCCGAGTCAATCGTGTGCTTGCGCATGTATTCCATGGCCTGCTCGCGTGTCCAGCCCATGTAATTCATTCCCGTGTCGACCACCAGGCGGACAGATTTGCGCATGTCAGCAGCCAGCATGCCATAGAGGTCATAGTCGTTGGCGTACACGCCCATTTCCTGCCCGAGCCATGAAGCGTAGTCGCCCCAGCCCTCGGAGTAGGCCGCTTGCAGGTCCACACGGCGGAACTCAGGCAACCACTTGTCTTCATGTGCCAGGCTCATCTGAAAGTGGTGCCCTGGTATGAGTTCGTGAAGCGCAAGGTTTCCCGCAAACAACAGGGACCTCTGGTTGAGCCGTGAGCCGTTGAAGTAGTAAATCCCAATGTGATGCGCGGGCGAAGGTTGTTCATAATGACCCAGGCCTTCGGAGCCTTCCAGGGAGGGATCAAGCCTCCTTACCTCATACGGGGCTTTGGGAATGTGCAGGAAATAGCTTGGCAGCTTCGGCGCAATGCGGTGGAGATAGAACTCGAGCCGCGCCTGCATCTCCTCCGGGGACTTAGGGAAAAAGCGCGGATCAGTCTGCAGAAAGTGATGAAATTCTTCGCGGCTCCCTTTGAACGCGATCCTGCGGCGCAGCGCCGCCATTCTTGCCTCGGATTCCTTCACGGATTCAAGCCCGATGCGGTGGACCTCCTCCGGGGTGATGTCCAGGGTCGTGGAGAAACGGACCAGAGCCCGGTAGAATTCCTTTCCGCCGGGGTATTGATAGAGCCCCACGCGCTGGGGCGCCTTCTTCGAGTAATCTCCTCTTACATAGTCAAGCAAAGATTGAAACGCAGGGGTCACCTGCTCTTGAATTGTTTTCTTCAGTCCATTCTGAAACCGGGCAGCAAGAACAGGATTGATCGCCTGCAGCCGCCCGGACTGCACGTAAAAAGGACTCTTTTCAGGTTCCTGCACATAGAAAGAGAGAAATCCCTCAACCTCAGGGAAGGCAGCTTTTGGAAGGACAATGCCGCGCCGGGCCTGCTCATGCACGCTGGCCTGTAGCTGGTTGATGAAGGCAGGAAGCTTATCCACCAACGCTGAATAATGGTCGAGATCAGATTTCTGCTTGAACGAATACTCCTGGAAAATACTCTGGACCAGAGGAATGGGTGAGGATAGCGGAGCAATCTGGAAGATCAGCCAGTGATATTTTCCCCATATCATGCTCTGCCGCAAGTCCCACCGCAGGATCTTGAAGGTCAGCACGTCCTGTCCCTGCAATTTCTTAACATCCACGGCGCCAAGCCTCGTCAACAGCTTTTGGGCGAAGGCCGCGTCGGCAAGATCCTTTTGTTCGGAAATGTCCGGAAGCTCATCCACAGGGAGGCCTCCGATGCGCTTGAAGTAGAGTTCCTCCTGCTGGATGCGTTGCCAATACTCATCGGCGAGCGATGCGAGCAAAGGGGAACCTTTTCCCATTGCTCCAGCCGAAGGAGAACATGGGTCTTGGCCTTGGCCCTTGAGTGAACCTGGGAAACAGGCAGAGACAGCAAGCAACAACAGCACAGGCAGGCCTATGCGCGCGTGAGGCATCCCAATCGCCCCCTCTTGGATTTACGCAGACGATTATAAGCTGGCCTGAAGCCGGCACCAGGCAAAATCCGATGGCAAACCTGTGCTCATGTGCCGTCACGACAACGGACGATATTCGCGCTCAACATCAGCCAGCGGGAAAAAGAGGCCGGCTATTTCACCACGTACTTTGCCGTCGCCGTGTTGTCAGCGCGATCATAGACGCGCACAACCACAACGTGTTCTCCGGTGGCAGGTGCCGCAACCTTTTTCCCACTGTTGGCGCGTTTCCGGGATTTCGGCGGATCATGCTCCGGCGCCGTGGGAACGGGCAGGGCCGACCAAAGCAAAGCGCTGAAGTCGTAATTCTCCGTCTTCGAGTCGGAGATCTGGCCCACCGGTTCCAGATACTGCCAGTCGCCGGCGTCGATGGAGTATTCCGCGCGATGGATGGGTGAAAAATCATCCGTAGCATGGAAGGTCACATGCAGTTCCTGGCCGTCCACGCGCGCCGTCAGGCCCTCGATTCGTGGCGCGGTATTGTCCACTGCAAAGCGCGAGCTTTCTTTTTCGTCCGTGAGCGCTTCTTCCGGCGTGTGGGACGGGGCGTCGCTGGCCACTACCTTTACGGTGTAGCCGCCGTCGGGCAACAGGCCGGAGTCGAACGAATAGAACGTATCCGTCAGGCCGGACTTCAGCAGCTTCCAGGCACGCTCGTTATCGCCACGATAGTAGAGCGAGTATGTGAGATTGTCGTCATTGTCATCGCGGGCCTTCCAGCGGACGGCAACGTAAGACTGGTCATGCGTGGCCGGGGGAGTCACCTCAGCGTGCGGGGGCGTCTGCTGCGGGCTGAAGGTGACGGTGGCCGAACTCGGCGTTGCCATGCGAGGCTGCGGCAGGAAACGGGCGCCCTGCTGCACGACGATTTCATCCACCACCGGCGCCACGTTCCTGGAGAGATAGTTGATGGCGACGTCCTCGATCCGGGTTGAAGGGTCGGACGGCCTGAGCACCGCGCGCCACTGAACAAAGCGCGCGGCGGGAACATCCAGTCGAGCGTCCTTGCTCACGTCCACTCGCGTCCACGGACTCCAGTTGCGGTCGGGATTATCGACGTTCCCGCTGCGGGCGAACAACTCGAAGTTGCCGCGGCCGCGGACCTCCGCCCGTCCCCACCGGGAAAAAATCTCGGCGTCGTGCACATCGCTTTCAAACGTGCCTTCCGGCGCCAGCGTGTGGGTCATGAGGAATATCTTTCCCAGATTACTGCTGGAGCAGTACAGGCCGCCTCCCGGAGCTTTGGCAAAAGCCGTGACCTGGCTGGCGCTGGCCTTCAACAGATCAACGTACACCCCGCTCTTTTCGATTGCGTAGACGTGGCCCTTGTTGCCGGTTCCCGCAATGAGCCTGCCGGTAGCGTCAAAGCCCAGCGCGTAGACGATGTCCTCTTCCGAAGACCACAGCTTTTTGGGCAAGCCGTCCGGGGCGATCATGTAAAGGTCTGAGCCGGCGAGGTTGAGGTGGCCGGTGAACGGCGCTCCGCCCGCCTGGGCCGGCGGCTGTGCCGGAGGCTGGGAAATCGCGACGGTGCTCTTCGCGGGAGCAGCAGCCTCTTTTTGTCCCGTGGCGGCCGCGTAAATGTTCCCCGCCGGGTCTACAGCCAGCGCTGTAATTTCCTTGCGGGGGACCGCGTAGAGCACAAACCCCTGTCCGGCGGGAGAAATGCGATACAGCAGGGCGCTTCCATCCGATCCGGCGATCAGGTTGCCCTTGGGATCGAATGCCAGCACGCGAATGTGGGCCTCGTCAGATTTGAAGAAGAGCCCTCCGTGGCCGGCTTTATCGACGCGAAAGATTTCGCCGTTGTCGCCCGTGGCCAGGTAGAGCTGTCCCTCAGCGTCAAAGGCGAGGTCCCAGATGTACTTGGTCTGGGGATCAAAAAAGACGCTGGAAACGTAGCCTGAATCTCCGCCCGTCTTGCCCGCGCCATGAACGAGCTTGTAAACCTTTCCGTCCGGTGAAGTAGCCGCGTAAATCGCACCGTCTTTGCCAAGCGCGATGGCCTGTACCTGCAGCTCCTTGGGCTCAAAGATGACGCTGGCTTTTCCGTCCGGCGTGATGCGATAGACGCGGGCGGGAGCTCCGGTGGCGGCGTACACCACGCCATCTTTGTCCGCGGCGATGCTCCAGACGAACGTTGACGGGCTTGTATAGATCACTTTGAACACCGGCGCAAGTTCCAGTTGCCCGGAACTGCGGATGGCCACGCCGCGGGCGGTTCCGCGCTCGAAGTCTTCATATCCGGTCTGTTTCCACAGGCGCGTACCTTCCGCCAAGGCGGCGCCGGCAAGGGAAAATATGAGAAGGGCTAAAAAAAGCTGTTTCATGAGGACACATAACAGATTAGCAGCAGACGTGCCTGGCCAGGAAATCCCGGCCCGGAACACGGCTGTGTGAGTTGATCTTCCTCGTTTTCAGGCAAGTGCCCGGCTGCCGAACCTGGAATCCGGGACGCTGAAAAGAGGGCTGTGCGGTCTTGCGAATGAAGGGGCACGGTTGTCCCGTGCCCCCAATCTTATTTGATGGACAGACTGATGACCTGTGATCCGGTCACCACATAGCCGACCGGGGTAGAGGACTCATTCACAGCGGACTCGTTGAAGACCTGCATCTCCTGCGTCGCCCGCATGCCTTCCATCACGTTCATCACGGAAAGCGGCACGGCCGGCATCACTTTGTCTTCCACCGTTGCCTGCGGGTTGGGTTCCAGCAATGAGATGTAGAGATGGTCGTTGAGATGCTCTTTGTTCAGCATCTCAATCGTGGAGTTCAGGTCATACCGCCGGCCGGCGGCCACGCTGAGATGGCGGGTCCTGTCCAGAGTCGCGGCATCGCTCACCAGGATGCGTAGCGGGCCCTTTGCTACGGAAGTAGGCACGCGCACCGGAATGCGCCGCACGATGCGTTCGCCGCGATAAGGACGGAGCACCGCTTCGATGGTGATCTCGTCGCCCGGGCGGGCCTCAGTCACGTCCGTGCGGGCGTTCTCCAGCACGGCGGAATGGCGGTCGCGCTCCAGGTCAAAGTCCAGCGAGACGCCGCCCACCGTGGGCGTATCGTAAGGATTGTCATAGATGCGATTGAAATGCTCGCCCAGGTCCCTGGCCACGGAAACCGCCGTGGGCTGGTTGTCCACCGGCGAGAATAGATTGGTCAGCCGCACGTCCGGATAGCCGCTGACGTGGATTCGGCCGTTCATCCTGTATGTGGTTTCCTCGCCGTACTGGTTCATTCCCATCAGCGCGTTGAAAACCGTGGCCATCATCATGATCGGCGTACGCTTGGGATTGTTCAGTACCTCGTAGTGGAATTCCCGCGGCCCGCTGGGTCCATGGATGCTCAAGGTGACAGGAATCATCTGCGGCTCATGGCCGAAGCGCCCCAGGATGCCGGTTTTGCGGTCTTGCACGAAGGTGCCCACAGGTTCCGTGGCATTGACGATCTTGAAGGCGTTCAGCGGCGACGGAAGGGTGGCAATCACGTTGGCCTTGGTCATGGGCATTTCCACCATGCCGTACTGGGTGAGCGGGTGCCCGCAGGCCAGCAGGTGGTCTTTGTCCATGTACGTGACGGTGCAGGTGGCGGCCACGTCCATGTCGCCGCGCACCAGCACGGCGCTGATTGCCGACCCGGGGACCAGCGGCTCCGGCTGCTTTTCATCACTGACCGAACCCACGCCCATCACCGGAGTGATTCCGGCGGAGACGAACTGCGGAGCGAACTGCTCCAGGGCTGCGTCGCTGAACCCGCTGAAGACAAAAGAGGAATCGATTGGCTGCAGGAACTGGCTGGAGCCGAAAGGCAGGCCCACATTCGCGGCGCCGGGGCCTGCTGTCTTTTCTGAATTCGCCGGCCCGGATGAAGCCGTGGATTCCTGCGGCGGAACGCTACGGTCGAATTCGCTGATCTCCAGCATCTGCTCGATCGGCGTGACGCCGGCGATCGGCTCTTTGGAAAACTGGCCGATGCGGTAGGCAATGGCGCCCAGCAGCTTGCCGTTGATGTAAACCGGGCTGCCGCTCATGCCCGCAACGATGCCCGTGAATTCGGGTTTCTTCCCATGGAGGCGGATCAGAACGACGTCATTCCTGGGGCCGTTCATGTTCTTGAGAAGGCCCAGGACCTCCACATCCATGGCTTCCGGCTGCGTGCCTTGAAAAACCGTGTAGGCCACGCCCTTCATGCCGGGACGCACTTCAGCCACGGTCATGATGGGAGTACGCTGCGTTTTGGCCGGAACAGCTTTAGCGTTGTTGTGATTCTGGGCGAAGCCCAGGTTGAGGGAGACGAAGAGGGCGAAGAAGGTTACGATTATTCTCATACAGCAGATACCACAATGCCACGCACGGATATGGCATTCCGTGAAAATGGCTTCTGTAAAGCTGAACTTTGAGCATCTATACTAATAAACAAATCCGCAAAAAGGCAGCGTGAAATGCTCTTAACACAGGTCTGCAAAGCGTCTAGCACTTCTAAGGTAAATACCCAATTTCCATTTGCGCTGACTTTGATGGCAAGTTTGTTGTTCCTTGTGCCTCTTGCCGTTTTTGCGCAGCAGCCGTCCCCCAGTCCGAGTCCGCAGCAGGGGCAGCAGAACCCCAGTCCAGACGCGGGCGGTCCCGCGGGGGACCTCGGCCCGATTGCCATTCCCCGCAAGCCGCCGGAAGAGCCGAAAAAAGAAGAGGCGCCCAGGAAGCCGAAGCCGGTGGAGGGCATGCCGCAATTCTCGCTGCACATCAGCGTGCCGTTGGTGACGCTGGACGTGGGCGTGTTGACCAAGGACGGTCAATTCATCCCCGGGCTGAAGGAGAAAAACTTCCGCGTGCTGGAAGATGGCGTGCCGCAGAAGATCACCGGATTCAACCAGACCCAGGCCCCGATTACGGCGGTGATGCTGGTGGAGTTTGCGAAGACCTTCTACGCCTTCGATTATGACGCGCTGAACGCGTCCTACACCTTCGCCAGCACCTTGAAGAAAGATGACTGGATTGCCTTGATCGCCTATGACCTCCGCACCCACATGCTGTCTGATTTCACCCAGGACAAACGCCAGATCTTCCAGGGGCTGCACAGCCTGCAGTGGCCCATGTCGGCGGAAACCAACCTTTTCGACGCCCTCTATGACACCATTGACCGGCTGGAAGGCGTTGAAGGCCGTAAGTACATAATCCTCATCTCCAGCGGCCGCGATACGTTCAGCAAGAAAACACTCGATCAGACGCTCAAGAAAGTGCAGGGCGCAAAGAACATCGCAATTTATTCCATCAGCACGGGCCAGGCCCTGCGCAACTATGCCGAGACGCACGGCATGATGGGGTTCCTGTGTCCCATGACCAGCTTCAGCTGCAGCACCGAGTATGCGCAGGCCGATAATCAGTTGAGGACGTTTGCCAGGATGACCGGCGGAAAGTACTGGGCCCCGCTGTTTTCAACGCAGATGCGAGATATCTTTGCCGATCTGGCACAGACCATCCGCAACCAATACAGCCTGGCCTATCGCCCCACCAACCCAGCCCAGGACGGCACCTGGCGCAAGATCAAGGTGGAACTGGTGGGGCCTGATGGCAAGCCGCTGAGAATGCGTGATCAAAAGGGCAAAAAGGTGAAGTACCAGATCATTGCGCGGGAAGGCTATCGGGCGAAAAGAGAAGTGGAGTGAGGCAGCAATGAGCACTCGGCAGTCAGCATTCAGCCCCTCAGCGTTTTGCTTCGATTGATCCCGGCTTTTGATTGGTGCTGGTCAGAGGCCGGGCGCTGATAGTTGCTAATGAAACAACTGTTGTAGTCCCAGGAACAGTCCCACGCCCAGAAAAACGAACAGTGCCACGCGCACTCCGGGTTCGCGGTTGACTTCCGGGATCAGGTCAGAAGCTGCCACGTAAAGCGTGACTCCGGCGGAAAGGGGAAGCGCGGCCGCCAGCGACCTGGTAAACATGGTGACAGTCAAAACGCCGACGATCGTCGCCGCGCCCAGCGCCGCTGAAGCCAGCCACGCCACCTTCTTGCTCCGCCCCCCTGCCAGCATGACCGAGGACGCGGTGAAGCCCTCCGGCACCTTGTGCAGAATCACGGCCAGGAAAATCACCCAGCCCAGCCATTCCGAAACCAGGAAGCCGGAAGCGATGGCGATGCCGTCAAAAAAAGTATGGATGATGAGGCCAAACAGGACGGAATACACCCGGTGCGGCCGCGCGTATTCCTCCCGGTGCGTTTCTTCGCCAAAATGGAAATGCGTGGTGACCGTGTGCTCAAAAAAATGGACGATGAAGTAGCCGGCCAGCAGCAGGAGCGGCGCGCGTTCGCCTGAAAGCCGGATGCTTTCCGGCAGCATCTCCAGCAGCGAAGTTGACAGCATGAACCCCGAGCCCAGGGCAATGAAGTAGCGGAGGTAGCGGCCGTCCCAGTCTTTCCGGACGATAACGGCGCCCCCAAGACCGTTGGCCAGCGCCGCGGCCAATCCCAGCATGATGCTTTCGGTAAAGGAATACATTACAGGATTAGGGAGAATAACA
>OBLQ010001113.1_pt1 | contig 10166 bp, 8 predicted proteins | sample 1519881 | NCBI WGS metagenome assembly OBLQ01 (sample SAMN01911456, study PRJEB22533) | soil metagenome | biome: Soil | place: Malaysia | collected 2012-04-30 | depth DG_metagenome m | reverse complement strand
GAGCCGCTTCTTTCGTACAAGCCGGTTTCATTTATGGGGGACGCCGTGTCGGAAGTGCCGGAGCAGATCGACCTCGACGCCTATTTTGCCCGCATTGGCTACAAGGGCCCGCGCGAACCGACGTTAAGCGTATTGCGCGCAATTCATGCGGCACACCCGGCTGTAATCGCGTTCGAAAATCTCGATCCCTTGATGGGACGGCCCGTGCCGCTCGATATCGGCTCCGTTCAGCGCAAGCTGATCGGGTCGAAGCGCGGCGGCTATTGCTTCGAAACGAACGGTCTGTTCGCCCGCGTCCTTGTCGAACTCGGTTTCGATGTTGCCGCGCGCGTGCTGATGGGACATCCGCCCGGCACCACGCGCCGTAGCCACATGCTCCTGAAAATCGAATTGCCGGAAGGGACCCATATCGCCGATGTCGGCCTTGGAAGCTGGGCTTTGAGCGCCCCCTTGCGGCTCCATGACGAAGGCGAACAGGAAACGCCGCATGGTCCCTTCCGAATCGTGCAGAGCGGGCACTATTTCGACGAACAGACGGTGCTCGACGGCGAATGGAAAACACTCTACCGCTTCTCGCTCGAGGAACAGCTCGATCAGGATTACGAGGTGGCGAACTGGTACACGTCGGCCCACCCTGAGTCGCAGTTCCGCCATCGATTGATGGTCGGGCGCCTGCCCGAGGGCCGCCGCTTGGGGCTCCTCAACAACCGTTTTTCGATCCACATTGCGGGCAAACCGCCGAAACGCCGCGAATTGAAAAGTGCAAGCGAAATCGCTGGCGTGCTGGAAGGCGAATTCGGGATCGCGCTGCCGGGCCCGCGCGAGGAACTCCTGCAAGTCCTCGCGCGGCTTGTGCCCTGATTATTGCAGGATGGCGATGGCCTTGTGGTCGGGCGCCTTCGGCACCGAACCGATATAGGCGTAAATGTCGGCAAGGTCCTTTTCGGCGAGCACTTTCTCCGTATAGGGAGGCATGTCGCCGCTCGTCGTGCGCACCCAGGCGAGAAATGCGGGCCAGGCAAGCGGCACCGGATCGGCGATGCGCAGCCCCTCGCGGCCGCCCTGGCCGAGATGGCCGTGGCATTGCCAGCAGCCGACCTTCTCGAACATCGCCTTGCCATTGGCGGCATCGCCCGCGGGCGCTTCGACTGCAAGCGCGGAAGACGCCGCAAACACGACGGCGGCCGCAACCATTGAAACGTAACGCATGGCTTCCTCCTAGCGCGGCTGAGTGACGACGTTGATGAGAACGGGTTCGCCCGCTTTCACCGCTTCGATACCCCGCTTGAGGGCGGCGCCAAGGTCCTTCGGGTCGGTAATGGGGCCGATGCCGACTTGGCCGAGCGCTTCGGCGAGCTTTTCATACTGCACATACGGATCCCAGATCGTGGTGCCGATATGGGCGGTCGTGACGTCGCGCTGACGCCAGTTCGCCATGCGCTGCAGATGCATGATTTCCTGATGATAGGCGCGGTTGTTCCACATGACCGTCAGCAGGGGCACATTGTGGTGGGATGCGGTCCAGAGCGCGCCCGGCGCATACATCGAGTCGCCGTCGTTCTGGATGTTGATGCAAAGGCGGGTGCTGTCGATCGCGCGATGGGCGAACGCAGCACCTACCGCAGCCGGAAGCCCATAGCCGATACCCGCTCCGCCGGGGCCGCCGATGAATTGGTGATGCTGTTCGAAGTTCCAAAGCCGGTGCGGCCAGTTCGAAAGGCTCGAATCGCGCGAGACCAGCGCCCAATTCTCGTTCTTGATCAGGTTCCAGACTTCGGCTGAGAAACGCGAGGAGCTGATCGGGCTCGCTTCCCACGCATTCGCCGCCGCCGCTTGAAGCATGCGCTCGCGCGCCGCCGCATGGCCCTTTTTCGCCTTCTCGCCGCGCTCGGCGATAACCGCGCGCCGGTCGGCCGGAATAGCCTGCCGGACATATTCGGTGAGCATCGGAAGCGACGTTTCCGCATCCGCACCGATGGCGATATCTACCGACTGATAGCGCTCGAAATCCTGGTAGTTGGCGCGGATGTAGAGGTCGCCCATCCCGATGCTGATGAGCTTCGTTCCGGGTTTGATGCGGGGCCGGTAATCGGCCGTCGCACTATCGTCCATGTTGTTGACCGTACCCCAGAAATCGGTGAGTTCGAGGCCGAGTATGACGTCGGCTTGCGGTACAAGCGCGCCGCCGACTTGATAGAGGTAATGGCCGTTCGGCATGTTCATGCGGCCGAGCTGGTCGATGACAGGTGCGTTCAGCGCTTCGGCGAGTTCGACAAGATGCTTTACGCCGGCAGGCGTGCGCGCAGCACGGTCGGCGATAATGACAGGATTGTCCGCCATCACGAGAAGCCGGGCGGCCTCGCGCAATGCATTGGGATCGCCCGCAGGCGGCGCGACCATGTTCAATTTCGGGATGACAAGGGGACGCGGACCCTTTTCGATCGCGTCCTCCTGCAGCTTCTCTTCGACCGCGAGCAGCACCGGCTCATGGGGCGGCGTCATGGTGACCTTGTAGGCCCGCACCGTGGATTCGGCGAAATGCTGCAGCGACTGCGGGTTATCGTCCCACTTGGTGAAGTCGCGGATGAGCGAACCCGGATCCTGCACCGCATGAATGGTGGGAACGCCCGGCTGGCGCGTATTCGCATCCATGCGATTGCCGACCATGACGATGGAGGCCGCGCGGTCGCACCATGCATTATAGACGGCCATCGCCGCGTGCTGCAGCCCGACCGTGCCGTGGCAGAGCGCGGCCGCGGGCTTGCCCGCAACCTTGAAATAGCCATGCGTCATGGCGACCGCGGATTCTTCATGCATGCAGGTAACGAATTCCGGCTTCTTGTTGCCGCCATAATTGACGATCGATTCGTGGATGCCGCGGCACGAGGAAGCCGGATTCGAGAACACGAAATCGATATCGAGAGATTTCAAAACGTCGACCATGAAGTCGGAGCCGGGAGGTCCCGATAGCGTTCCCGGACTCGCCGGCACGTTGCCCGCCATTTCCGCCTGTGCGGCCGCCGAGGATGGGCGCTTGACAAAGGCGGCGGCCTCGTCGGCGGCCTGGGCTTTCGCGCCCTTAACGCCAGGTACGGCGGACGCTGCGCCGGCTACGGCCACGCCGGCAAGGAATTTACGCCGGCTCACATCGCTACGGGATTTGCGTGCCATGATATTCCCTCCATGGAGTTCTCAAGAATCGAATCCGTCCCTGACGCGCGCCTCGCGGGCCGCGCCGCCGAGGCAGGGTATAACACGTAAGATTTCCCTGTCCCATCAGAGTGTCGTGTAAATCGGGCCTCCAAGCCCGCCCCGATGGCATGTATTTCGCCGGTACTAACAAGCCCTTAACCGCCTCGCGGCGCGGCTAACAAGCGCCGTTGCGATACCGGCTGCCCGCGATTCACGCGTGGTCTTGCGCGGCGCGCGAAGCCAAAGGACTATCGGCGGCGCTATCGAGAGAAGGCAGGGATCATTGCGTTTCGGACGACGGGCGTCTGTGGCCATTGCGTCGATGGCGCTTGCGGTTTCGGTTCATGTCGCGATGGGCGCCGCCTCCCGCGAGCCGTCGCATCGCGTGCTGAAGGTTGGCCCCGGGGAACAGTTTACGAGACCAAGCGAAGCTGCTGCCGCCGTGCGGCCGGGCGACACGGTCACCATCGCGCCGGGCACCTATGTCGATTGCGCAATTTGGCCTTCCAAGGCCTCTCCCGTAACGATCGAGGGCTCGGGGGAAGGCGTCATTCTGCGCGACAAGGTCTGCGAGGGCAAAGCGCTTTTCGTCGTCAAGGCCGACGATGTCACCGTGAGGAATATCACGTTCGCGGACGCGAAGGCGGCAGACCACAACGGAGCCGGAATCCGCAGCGAAGGACGCAACCTTGTCGTCGAGAACAGCAGCTTCATCGACAATGAGGAGGGCATATTGGCCGGCTCTCTTCGGAGAGCGAAAATCATCGTTCGCGGCGGTTATTTCAAAGGCAACGGCAATTGCGTGGCTGCCTGCGCGCACGGTATCTATGTCGGGCATATTGCGCTGTTGCGAATCGAACGGACCCGCTTTGTGGAGCAATATGCGGGCCACCATGTGAAGTCGCGCGCGGAGCGCACCGAACTCATCGGCAACATGATCGAAGATGGAGCGGGCGGCACAGCGAGCTATCTCGTCGATATCCCAAATGGCGGCATATTGCTCATGCGCGACAACGTTTTAAGAAAGGGGATTGGCACGGAGAATCGTTCCGCCGCCGTTGTCATCGGTGCCGAAGGGCTGTCGAACGCGACGCCGGAAATCCTCATCGAAAACAACAGATTTACCAGCGATCTGCCGCAGGCGACGATTTTCGTTCTCAATTTGACGGGTACGAACGCCGTATTGCGCGGCAACAGCTTGTTCGGGAAGGTGCGCGCGCTCGCGATATCGGCGGATAAGCCGGACACGCATAGTGTCAGATAGCGCGTGGCTCGCCGCAATTCGAAATCAGGCTTTAAGCTTCAATAACCGGCGCGCGTTCAATTCGTAAATCTTGCGCCGGTCGCCTTCGTCCAATTCCAGCCCGTCGAGCATCTTGATGATGTTGCGGATGAAGAGCGGGCCGCCTTCGGGATCGAAGGGACAGTCGGTTCCGAAGAGCACGTGATCGCAGCCGAAGAAATCGATGCCGCAAATGGTGCCCGCGCGAGAGCCGTTGATCGCCGTATCGCCGAAGAACATGCGGAAATAATCGACCGGCCGGCGGCCTTTCTTCTTCATATTCGCGATGATCTCGCCATATTCTGGCGCGGCGCCTTCGCGCGAGCCGAGCTGGTCGAAGCCTAAGCCGACGCGCGCTTCGAGATAAGGCACCATGGCGCCCAAATGGTGCGTGATGATCTTGAGATTCGGCCAACGGTCGAAGAATCCCGAGAACACCATGCGCGCCATGGCGGCGCTCGTCTCATAAGGCCAGCCGAAACACCACCAGATGTCGAATTTGGAACCGTCTTCGACCGGATAATCCGCAAATTTTTGCGGCCGTGTCGGATGCAGCCAGATGGGCAAATCGTAAGCGTGCAGCTTCTCGAAGATCGGGGCGAATTCCGGATCGTCGAGCGGGCGCCCATTGACGTTGGTCATGATCTGAATGCCGCGTGCGCCGAGCTTCTCGATGGCGCGTTCGATCTCGGCAAGGGTCGCTTTGACATTGTTCATGGGTACGGACGCGGCAAAGGCCGGGAAGCGGTTCGGGTGCTTGGTAACAATCTCCGCCATCCCGTCATTGGCGAGACGCGCGAGATCGGGCGACCTATCCGGAGGAGCCATATACTCGATGGCGGGCATGGAAAGGGTGAGCACCTGCTGATAGTCGGGGCCGAACTCCTCCATCATCTTGAGGCGCACATCGAGATTGTACAGGACCGGAATGTTCAGCCAGCGCCGGACTGCGGTTTTGCTCGGGATCACCTCGACCATTTTGTCGAAGAAGGATTTTGGGAAAATATGCGGAAAGATGTCGATCTTCTTCACGGAACGGCCTCGGAAATGGGAGCGTCAAAACGCGCGGGACCATAGCAGGGTTTGCGTTCCCGGCAAGCGCGTTCGAATCGGGACGGCTGCAATCAGGCGGCGTGAATTTCGCCTTTGGTCAGCGTGGACGCGGCGGGAAAGATTATGCTGACGCGCGTGCCTTCGCCGAGTGTGCTTTCAAATTCGATATGCGCGCCATGCATGTCCGCGAGGCCCTTGACGATGGGAAGCCCCAGTCCGGAGCCGCGTTGCGCAGCCGTAACTTCCGGATGTGCATGACCGAAGCGGTCGAAAATCTGCGCCTGGTCCTCGGGCGCGATTCCGATGCCCGTGTCGGAGACCGAAATCGTGAACTCGCCGCCCGGTGAAAGGTCCGCGGACACTTCGATACGCCCGCCTTGGGGCGTGAACTTAACCGCGTTGGAAAGAAGATGGTCGAGAATTTGCCGAAGCGCATGCGGATCGGCACGCAGTAACGGCAACTCGCGCGGCAAGGTCCATGAGAGGCTCACGCCCTTCGCGCGCGCGGTTTCGGCCGCCTTCGTCGATTCGTCCACGATAAGACTGGCTACGTCGACAGGCTCGTGGTGCAGGATTTTGCACCCCGCATCGATTTTGGCGAGATCGAGAATGTCACTGATAAGATCGAGCAGATGCCGCCCGGATTGATGAATAAACGCGCCGTACTCGGCATATTTCTCGCTCGAGCCGCCGAGCGCGCGCGAGCGTACGATGTCCGAAAATCCGATGATCGCATTCAAGGGTGTGCGCAGTTCATGGCTCATATTCGCAAGAAATTCCGATTTGGCGCGGCTTGCCTCGATCGCGTGCTGATGGGCGAGGTCCGATTCGATCTTCGCCTTGCGCAAATTCTCGATGAGTTCCGTGCGTTCGTTCTCGAGTTGCAACATGCGGAGCGTACGAACTTGAATCATGAAGGCATGCCAGAGCATCAAGACGACATAGATGATCGACATGCCGACCAGCACAGGATGGAGCGCGACGTCCTTTACAAGCGGAACGAGGACGACGGACGCGGACACGAGAATGATGGGTCCCGCGACGGAAGCCACATGCAGGGATGCCATTGTGGAAAGCGCCGCCAAGGTGCAGCAGAGAAGAAGCTCGACGAAAATTTGGTCTGCATGCGTCCCCGGCCAGAGCCATATCGCGACGGACCCCCATACGACCGTCAGCACGATACAGATGACGACCTTTTGCCGGGCACGAACGCGCGCGGACTTTACGATGTCGGAAAAAGGGGTTTTCCGTTCGAGAACGATTTCGTTCGCGAAGCAGGTCAGCATGAGCACCGCCCACCAGAGTCCGAGCACCAAATGATCGTGGTACCGGTCAAAGAAAAATATGACGGCGCCGGCGAGGGGAAGCGCGTAGTCGAAGAGCTTAAGACTCGTGCGCACCATGTCGAGCTGACTTGAGAGGATGCGCGCTTCGGTTTCGGTTCCGGGATTGAGCGAAGCCCGGACGGCATCGGGCAGCCGCGCGATACCGGCGAAGAAGCCGGCTACTGCACCAAGATCCGCGCGGATTCTGCGCAACATGAATTCCCGTCCGCCTCGTCTCGGAACCGTCGGCCGATTCCGGGGAGCTGCAGTCTGCCGAAGTCGAGTTAACGTCTCTTTTCCTAAGGGCGCGGGATCATGGTAAACGGCGGGCCCGGCGGGACCCCGCGGTTGCGCCGCAATCGATTTCGCTGCTAATCACGCCCGATTTTGGGATTTCGACATGGATACCGGTACCGCGACCCTGACGCCAGCCGCCCAGGCGGCAAGAAGACGCAGCTTCGCCATCATCTCGCATCCGGACGCGGGCAAGACGACGCTGACGGAGCAATTGTTACTCCTGGGCGGTGCGATCCGCCTCGCCGGCCAGGTAAAGGCACGCGGCGAGGCACGGCGCGCCCGCTCCGACTGGATGAAGATAGAGCAGGAGCGCGGAATTTCGGTTACGACCGCGGTCATGACGTTCGAGTTCGAAGGGGCCGTGTTCAACCTTCTGGACACGCCCGGCCACGAGGACTTCTCGGAAGACACCTACCGCACGCTGACAGCCGCCGACTCTGCGGTAATGGTGATCGACGCGGCCAAGGGCATCGAAGCCCAAACGCGCAAATTGTTCGAGGTCTGCCGCCTTCGCGATATTCCCATCATCACGTTCATCAACAAGATGGACCGTGAGGCGCGCGACCCGTTCGAACTTCTCGACGAGATCGCCGACCAGTTGCAGCTCGAATGCGCGGCGATGAATTGGCCCGCCGGTTCGGGATTGAACTTCCGCGGCGTCTTCGATCTGGAAAAGGACGAATTCGTGCGCTTTGCGGTGGGATCGCCACGGAGCAAGGATTACGGCTTTCTGCCGGAAGGCGAACGCGCCAAACTTGCCGAGGACATCGAACTGGTGCGCCATGCGTCCGCGCCGTTCGATCTCGCGACCTATCGCGAAGGCCATCAGACCCCCGTCTATTTTGGCGCGGCGCTGAAGAATTTCGGAGTGCGCGAGCTTCTCACCGCGATCGCGCGTTTCGCCCCGCCGCCGCGCGCGCAAGCGGCGGCGACGCGCGAGGTTTCGCCGTCCGAGGATCAGGTCACGGGCTTCGTCTTCAAGGTGCAGGCGAATATGGATCCGAACCATCGCGACCGCGTCGCCTTTGTGCGCCTCTGTTCGGGACGGTTCCGGCGCGGCATGCGGCTGAAGCAGTCGGGAACGGGAAAGACGATCGGCGTGCACAATCCCATCCTCTTCTTCGCTCAGGAGCGCGAAGTGGTGGACGAGGCCTGGCCGGGCGACATTATCGGGATTCCCAGCCACGGGGTCTTGCGCGTCGGCGACACGCTTACCGAGACCGAGGCTCTGACCTTCACGGGCATCCCCAATTTCGCGCCCGAAATCCTGCGCCGCGTGCGCTTGAACGACGCCATGAAGGCAAAGCATCTGAAGCGCGCATTGGAAAGCCTTGCCGAGGAGGGCGTGACGCAGGTGTTCAAGCCCCTCGTCGGTGCGCAATGGACGGTGGGCGTGGTGGGGAACCTTCAGCTCGACGTGCTGAAAAGCCGCTTGCAGGCGGAATACGGGCTGGACGCGGATTTGGAGTCGTCGCCCTACGAGACCGCGCGCTGGGTGGAGGGCGCGGCCCCCGAAGTGGAGAAATTCGTCAATGCCAATCGGGGCCAGATGGCGGAGGACCGCGACGGCGCGCCCGTATTCCTGGCGAAGAGCGCTTGGGAATTGGGCTATATCGGCGGCAAGTTCCCCAATGTGCGTTTCCTGAAGACCCGCGAACGCAGCCAAACCCGCGAAGCGGCGTAGGAACCGAATAAGCCCGCAATCGCGGCAGACGGCCTGCGCGCGTCCGCAGGTACCGGCCCATTTCCTTACCGAATGCGCACGCATAAACGTTCGGTTTACTCACGCGGATTATTTTGGGCGGTCGGTGGAGGCCTCGAGGCGAGCCTTGGGAGGGGACCTCAAATGACAACAGACGATTGGACCGTGATCGATCATACGCTGGCCGAGCGCAGGCGCTACAAGCGCGAACGCGTCGAACTGATAGGCCGGCATTTCGAACCGGCCGAAAGCCGCGAGGCCGATTGCAAGGTCACCGATCTGTCGGCGGGAGGGGCGCGCATCCTTAGCGGAGTTGTGCCGCCCTCCGGTACCCAGGTCGTCGTATATATCGACGGTTTTGGCCGTTTCGAGGGCTCTGTCGTGCGCGTCGAGCGCGACGGCTTTGCCATAGAGTTCGAATGCTCCGCCAATAAGCGCGAGCGTGTTTCCAAGCAGCTTGAGAATTACGTGAGCGGCATGCCGCTCGAGAAGACAATGCTGCGCCGTCATCATCGCACGGCTAAAGAACGCAAGGTCAGCTTCACGCGCGCCAATGGCGATATCGCGAACTGCAAGGTTCTCGATTACTCGCTTTCGGGCGTCTTTCTCGCGACGGAAATCCGCCCCGAGATCGGAGAATTCGTGCTGATCGGCGGTGTGCCCGGCCGCGTTGCCCGTCATCACGAGCGAGGTATTGCCATCGAATACACCTCGCAGGACAAGGCAACCGCCGAATCGGGGCGATCCAAGACTTTCGCCGCACGCTGATTGAACGCAGAATTGCCTGAGCCTGGGCGCGTATTCCCGCCCCAGGGAACAATTCATTGAACTCAGTCTCCTTCCACGATCGCCCAGTCGTTCGGATAGAAGCCGTTGAAGCCCGTGCGCAGCGCGAGGCTGTAGGCCCCCATGGTTTCGAAAACGACGTAATCGTCCTGCTGGATCGTATGCGGCAACAGCATGGGACGCGGGAGAACGTCGACCGTGTCGCAGGTGGGACCGAAAATCTTGAAGGGCTTTAATTCGCCCGTGCGTTCGCGCACGCGGCCATGCGGTCCGAAATGATAGACGTGGCGCGGATATTCGGCGCTCCAGGCGGGAAGCGCCAGTTCGTCGAAGCTTCCGTAGATTCCGTCGTTCAGGAAAAGCTGGTCGTCGCGGCGCAGAATCACGCGCGTGATCAGCGATACGCCTTCGGCGCAGAGCGCGCGGCCAGGTTCGCAATAAACGTCGCTTCCGGGTTTCAGCGGGAAGGTCGAAAGCGATTCGCGAATCGGTGTCCGACGTGAAGTTCACGCAGATCGGAAGAGCGTCG
>OBLQ010001112.1_pt1 | contig 10167 bp, 9 predicted proteins | sample 1519881 | NCBI WGS metagenome assembly OBLQ01 (sample SAMN01911456, study PRJEB22533) | soil metagenome | biome: Soil | place: Malaysia | collected 2012-04-30 | depth DG_metagenome m | reverse complement strand
GCCTTTCTTTCTAGGGGCCAGACGGCGGAGGATCCATTATCTTGGACAGCAGTGAGAATATATAGCGCAGGACCGCCACGTGAATAGGCCCAGCCGCTGGCTCCCAGGAACGAGAATGTGGTATAAGCCTCCCCTGCCATCAGCAGCCAGACCAGCACCAGGCCGAAACCACGGCTTGCGACGGCCCATTGCTCCAGATTCATCGTCTGGTGGGCGCCCGCGCGGAAGCCAATCAACGAGCCCAAACCTACAATCGCTAAAATGATGAGAAGTGCGATGACGGATGGGTTCATCGGGCCCCCCTCTGCGGCCCGCTGGAGGGCTCGATATCGGCCCGCCTTTCGAAGTGGTAGGCGCCCCACAGGCAAAGCGGTGTCAGCAGGGTCCACAAGATCAGCCAGAAGAAGTTGAACGGAAGGCCCAGCACAAATGGGTGAACACGGTCCCAGAGTACGACCGTAAAACACACACCCACAAATGGTATCAGAGCCAGCACCAGCGCGGGCCAGGTTGGCTTTCGTACCATGACGGCTCCCCTTGCCGGGCGGACGGCGCATATTGCGTTACGCGGCCTTAACGCGCGAGTCCACCCAGTATTTTGCCTTTAGCATCCCCCAGCACTGGCAGGATTATGCGATAGAATTCCATTGGCTGATGAAGATCGCCCCGCCTGCAGGCCTCCGGGAAATGCACTCCCTTCGTCCTGCAAGTCAGCTCTACTTCTTAGCGTCATGAATTCCTGCCAGCACCTTAAAGAATTCCTTTTCGTCTCCGGGAGGCCCGTCGTAAGATGCGCTCCACTGGGCATTGAACAACACGCAGCTCGTCATGACGAAACTAGCCTTAGGGTATGTCATTGTGTAACACCAACCGTTACCCTCCTCGGTCTCAACGGCAAAAGCGGGTCCTACCGTCGTGTGAATTCTGTCGGCAAACTCAGTTAAATTAATACCAAGCTGTTTGACAGCGTCTTCTGGCGTCGCGTGCGGTATCGTATCCGGAGAAAACGACATTCCCCACGCAATAGGCCCCCTATGTCCATGAATTGTTGGAGAAAACTGCTCAAAAGAGATGGAGTCATAAGCGGGAAGCGACCGGTCTCCACCCACTATACCCCGGGGCACTGGTATTACTTTCCCCATATAAGTAACGCCGTTCATATGGCGCAAATACCACGCCTGCGCCCAGAACCAAGGCAAGTATCTGTCGACCAAACTCGACATCAGGGCAAGCACCGCCATCGTGACAACAAGGACCCACTGCCACTTGGTCAACCGCCACTTGGTTGGAATTTTCATCCGCAGCTACCCCTTACACCTCCAAATCCGCCGTTGGCAGAAACTTTGGCGGCTTGCGGAATTTCGTTGCCTGCTCGAAAGAGTAGGCCAGCTTGATGAGCGTGGGCTCGCTCCAGGCTCGGCCGAAAAACGAGATGCCGACGGGCAGCCCGAAGACGTACCCGGCAGGCACCGTCACGTGGGGATAGCCGGCGATGGCGGCGGGGCCGGAACTTCCCCCGCTATCGTGATCGCCGTTCACAAGATCAGTGGGCCAGGCTGGCGCTCCGGTGGGAGCCACAAGAGCATCAAGTGTGTACTTCTCCATGGTGGCGTTGATGCCCTTCTCGCGGGAAAGCGTGCGGCATTTCGCGAGCGCCTTTCGGTAATCGTGGCTCGCGAGCGGTCCCTTGGCCTCCGCCTTGCTAAAGGTGTCCTGGCCGAAGTAGGGCATCTCCTCGCGCGCGTGCTTCTGGTTGAATTCGATAATCTCCTTCAGCGTGTGCACCGGAGCTTTCGGTCCGAGCGACACGAGATAAGCGTTCAGGCCGGCCTTGAATTCGTAGAGCAGCACGTCAAATTCCCCATCGCCCAGGTGCTTGAGCGTTTCGATTTCCGCGGGGTCCACGATCACCGCGCCCTGCTCCTTCATGGCGACGATGGCAGCATCGGCCAGCTTATCGACAAACTCGTTGTAGCCGAACAGCCCCCGCACTACGCCGATGCGAGCGCCCTTGAGGCCGTGCGCGTCCAGAAACTTTGTGTAATCCGTGAGCGATTTCCCGCGGCTTGCAAGCGTCGCCGGGTCGCCCGGATCGACACCCGTCATGGCGCCCAGCAGCGCGGCAGCGTCGGTAACGGTGCGGGCCATGGGGCCGGCGGTATCCTGGGTGTGCGAAATGGGAACCACTCCGCTGCGGCTGACCAGGCCCACTGTGGGCTTGATGCCCACAACGCCGTTGGTGGATGACGGGCACACAATCGACCCGTCAGTTTCCGTCCCCAGCGCCACCGGACACAGGTTAGCGGAGACGGCCACTCCAGAGCCGGAACTCGATCCGCAGGGATTACGGTCGAGCGCGTACGGGTTGCGCGCCTGCCCGCCGCGCCCGCTCCAGCCACTGGTTGAATGGCTGGACCGGAAATTGGCCCACTCGCTCAGATTGGCCTTGCCCAGAAGGATGGCTCCGGCCCTGCGGAGCTGCGCCGCCACAAACGAATCATGCAACGGAATTGATCCCTCGAGGGCCAGAGAGCCGGCCGTGGTGGTCATGCGGTCCGCGCTCCCGATGTTGTCCTTCACCAGCACGGGAATGCCGTGCAGCGGCCCTCGCGGACCTTTAGCCTTGCGCTCGCGGTCCAAATCGAGGGCGATAGACAGAGCGTCCGGGTTGACCTCGATCACCGAATGCAGGGACGGCCCGCGGCGGTCGAGTTCCTCGATGCGCGTGAGATACTTTTCCGTGATGGAGTGTGACGTCAACCTGCCGGACTTCATCGCCCGCTGAAGCTCCCCGATAGAGGTTTCATCCAATTCGAACGGCCGGACCCCCTGCGCTGGTGGGGTGGGCATTTCCGACGTGCAGTTGGAATACGGCACCGCCGTCGCGGCGGCGCCTCCTGCAACGCCGAGTTTCAAGAATTGCCTGCGGTCAAATTGGATTCGGCGAGAATTGGTTGGTTTTTTCGGGTTCACGGTTGTTGTGTCCTTTGAATAAATTCCTTGCGCTCGCCCATCATACCGCAACTCTTGAATCCGGTCAGATGCTTGCTCTTCAAAATAGAATCTGCGATGATCACAAGTTCAGCATCGAATCAATCTGAATTCTTGGAGGTCCAATGCCAGTCGATCCTCAACTACCCAGCCGCGTCATCCTGGAAGGGCGCGACCGCGCAGGCGCGCGATCTATGCTCAAAGCCATTGGTTTTACTGACGAGGACCTCGCGCGGCCCATCGTAGGCGTTGCCAACACCTGGATTGAAACCATGCCCTGCAACTATCACCTGCGGCGCCTGGCCGCCAAGGTGAAAGAGGGAATTCGTGCGGCGGGCGGCACTCCCATGGAGTTCAATACCATCGCCATTTCCGACGGCGTCACCATGGGTACCGAAGGCATGAAGGCATCGCTGGTCAGCCGCGAAGTGATTGCCGATTCGATTGAACTCGTAGGCCGTGGCCACATGTTTGACGCCATGTTCGCGCTGGTGGGCTGTGACAAAACGATTCCCGCAGGCGCCATGGCATTGCTGCGACTGAACGTTCCCAGTGTGCTGCTTTATGGCGGCTCCATTGCGGCAGGACATTTTCAGAGCCACGACGTCACCATCCAGGACGTTTATGAGGCGATCGGCGCAAACGCAGCGGGCAAAATGTCCGACGCGGACCTGCGGGAACTGGAAAACGCGGCTTGCCCGGCGGCGGGCGCCTGCGGCGGCCAGTTCACTGCCAACACCATGTCAACGGTGATGGAATTCATCGGACTTTCACCTATGGGCAAGAACGGCATTCCGGCCATGGACCCCGCCAAGGATGAAGCCGCCTTCAAGGCGGGCCAGCTGGTGATGGACATCTTCAGGCGTGGCGTCCGTCCTCGTGACGTGCTCACGCGCAAGGCCTTTGAAAACGCCATCATCAGCGTGGCTGCGACAGGCGGGTCAACCAACTCGGTGCTGCACCTGCTGGCCATGGCGCGCGAAGCGGGCGTCGCTCTCTCGATCGACGACTTTGACGCCATCAGCGCGCGAACACCGCTGATCGCTGACCTGAAACCTGCGGGCAAGTATGTGGCCGTGGATGTTCATAAGGCCGGCGGAATTCCGGTGATTGCTAAGAAACTGATCGAGGGCAAACCGGGCCTGCTGCATGAGGACCAGTTGACTCCGAGCGGAAAGACAATCGGCGAGGAAGCGCGGGCGGTGAAAGAAACGCCCGGGCAGGATGTGGTCCGGTCCGTTGCCAATGCAAAAAAATCGACCGGGGGCTTGGTGATTCTGAAAGGCAACCTGGCGCCGGATGGCTGCGTGGTGAAAATCTCCGGCCACGAACCTCTCAAGCACCGCGGCCCGGCCCGCGTATTCGACAGCGAAGAAGAAGCCATGAAGGCCGTCACCAGCAAGAGCATTAAGGCAGGAGAGGTTGTTGTGATCCGATACGAAGGGCCGAGCGGCGGTCCCGGCATGCGCGAGATGCTGGGAGTAACTGCAGCACTGGTGGGCGAAGGATTGGGCGAATCCGTTGCCCTCCTGACCGACGGCCGCTTCAGTGGCGCAACACGCGGCCTGATGGTTGGGCACGTGGCGCCGGAAGCCGCGCGGCGCGGCCCGATTGCCGCCCTGAAAGACGGCGACATCGTTGTGTTCGACGTCAATTCTCGCAAGCTTGACATTGAACTTTCCGCAGAGGAAATTGCAAAGCGCCTGGAAAGCTGGAAAAAGCCCGAGCCGCGATACAAGTCGGGCGTTTTTGCCAAGTACGCCGCGCTGGTATCTTCTGCCGCGGAAGGAGCGGTGACACAGGCCAAGTCCTGACTGCCAGCCTGGAGAACACGCCCGCACATGCAGGGAACCAACATCGAATTCAAGGCCCGGATGCGCAATGAAAATCGGGTCCGGGCCGTTCTCAAAAGCCTGCGTCCGCGCGTGGCCGGAACAGACCATCAGGTTGACACCTACTTCGACACGCCCTCGGGAAGGTGGAGATCCCCTGTCAATCAGGCCGATCAAGTGAGGTGGACTGTCTCGATTCATCCGGTACAAGAAAACGGGCGCCTAAGGAAGAGCATTTCACGTTTCGGCGTGAGCGGAATAAGCGGCGCGTTGCGTACCTTCGGTCATCGTTTAAGGGTAGTAGTGTGGGTCCGATGTCCCTGGCGAACCCATCGCATTCCGGTCTGCGGCCTGATGGATTAGCCTCGCGACCTTCCTGGCGAGGTCTCGGGTGGCGTTGAGGTTCCCTCCGAAGAGGCGCACTTTGCCTTCGACCTGGCGGTTCAACAATACGCGACCGTCACGGGTGACCAACTGAACGTCTGTTTTGATGTGGGTCGCCCCAACCACCGTCGTAACCTCACGCTTCTTCTGGCTTCCCCGCTTGAAGCTCTCCACTCGCGTCCGTAATATCAAGATGTCCGGCACGTCAGCAGCGCGGCGATCGCCGCTCCGGTACACGCGTTCAAACCCGGTTGTCTTGGCCACTTCCTCCACCAGATTTTCGTAGATCGCAACCCGAAAGTCCGGCGGCAAGGCTGTGTCAGGAGACTCCACGGGTTCGATCTGAATGGTGGAAGCGGAAATTCTCTTATCCGAAACATTGCCCGATGAGGTTTGAGGTGGCGGGACTGCCGCGCTCGCAAGGAAAGCGCAAACACCCGCCACCATTAAAGCCTTCCACGAGCATTGAGGAGAGAGATTCCCTATCACGTATGTTTCTCCCGTCAGCCTGCGGCTACGGTTTCGGAACCGATTCGGCAGGCGCATTGGTATGGGCTCCATGTTCCATGAGCATGCGCTTGAACGCCGGGGCCTGTCCCTTGGGGAGCGTGAAGATGACACCGTGAAGCCCACCGTTAGAATCCCGGTACTCGAGTGTCAAAAGGTCAATCTTCCTGCTTGCCAGCAAGCTCACGACGCGCGAGCTTTCATACGGCATGGCCAGCTCAACCACGATACCCTTTTTGCCCCTCACCAGTTGCTGGCTCTCCTCACCCGTAAAGACATCCTGAATTGATGCGACACTTGTCTCAGCCGTCGAAGCGCCGGACTCAAATCGCAATATTTCATCGATGATGGTCAACTTGCCTTTGGCACCGCGCTTGATGTGTTCGAGGCCCAGCACAAGGGTTGCGCGTACAGTTTGTTGCCCCGGCGAACCAGATGCCGGCTCGGATTGACGGCCGAAAAGAAATGCCGAAAGAAAAAACAGTGGTACCGCAACCCCCAGAAGCCTGTAACAGCTGATCCAAATTGGCATCTGCCGTTTCCGTTCCAGGGTGACCAGAGGTCTATTCAACATGGTGAACTCCTGTCACTACACCTTGAAGGTTCCCGTTATATAGCAATCTACGGGGTCCCCAATTCCGCCCAGCATTCCCTCGAACTAGTCCCACTGTGGTATACGCCTATTCTACCCGCAAGCATTTGTCACTGGCTGTTGAATCGTCAACGAAGCGGAACGATTCTCAATTCGATCATGCAGGGCGACACATGTCAGGAAGGCTTCACGACAACCCGTACCCCCTCCTGATCTGCCGTGACCGGATCGTGCCATCCCGCTGGAGGCAAGACCCTCTGGTCAACCTCGCTCGGACCCCAAGTGCCCTTCTCGTACTGGTAGACCGGCGTGCCCGCCTTCAACACCGGATCGACGATTCGCCACGCCTCTTCCACGTAATCCTCACGGGCAAAATGGCTGGCGTCTCCCGCCATGGCGTCGCCCAGCACGCGCTCATACGCTTCCATTTCTTCCGGACAAGGATGTCGACTGGCCACCATTTCCACCATCTCGCCTTTCATGGCTTCGGTCGGCCCCATCACCGTCGTGCCGACGGCGATCTCCATTTCGGGACTGATTCGAAATCGCAAATGGTTTCGAGCAAGATCGCTTTCTGGTATCACTGCCGGAGGCTTTCGAAAGCGGCCGACCACCTCCGTGCAGGTCACAGGCAGGTTTTTCCCGGCGCGAATGTAAAATGGCACTCCTTTCCAGCGCCACGAATCAATCTCAAGGCGGAGAGCGGCAAACGTCTCCACTTTAGAATCGGGGGCCACTCCCTTTTCCTGGTGATAGCCTTGGAATTGTCCCCGGACCACATCGACGGCCTCGAGTGGCGGAATCGCTTTCAGCACTTTCACCTTCTCATCCCGAAGGGTTTCACTATCGGTGCGCACCGGAGGCTCCATGGCAAGATTGCACATGATCTGGAAAAGATGGTTCTGGATCACGTCGCGGATCGTACCTGTTTGATCGTAAAAAGCCCCACGCCCTGCCACGCCGAAGTCTTCTGCCATGGTGATCTGCACGCTTTCGATGTAGTTCCGGTTCCAGAAAGGTTCCATGAAGGCGTTCGCGAAGCGGAAAATCACCACGTTGTTCACCGGGCGCTTGCCCAGATAGTGGTCAATGCGAAAGATGCTGGATTCTGGAAAGACCGAGTGCAACACCCCGTTCAGCTCCTGTGCCGAGGCAAGGTCGTGGCCAAAGGGCTTTTCCACAATCACACGGGCCATCTCGCAGCCCGACCCTGAGGTGCAGCCGGTCTCTGCCAGTTGCTTCACGACCGTTTCAAAAAGCGCCGGGGGAATCGCAAGATAATGTGCCGGCCGCTGCGAGAAGCCCAAGGCCCGACGAATTCCCTCAAACGTAGTCGGGTCTTTATAGTCGCCGTCGACATACCGCAGCATGCCGCTCAGTTTCTCGAAGGCGGCTGGATCAACTCCACCGTGTTTCTCCAGGCTGTCATGCGCCCGCGCTCGAAGCTGGTCGAGATTCCAGCCTGCCCTGGCCACGCCGATCACCGGCACGTTCAGGTGGCCGCGCTTGACCATGGCCTGCAGGGCAGGAAAGATTTTCTTATAGGCCAGGTCGCCTGTCGCTCCAAAAAAAACAAGAGCGTCCGAATGAGAACCCGTCATTACAAAACTCCTTAATCTGAGATTATTGGGCGGCGACTTTCGCCTGGTATCTGACGATTTCCTACACGCCGCTGTTTATCGCGCACTGCACTTTTATCGTTACCAGGACCCTTATGACTTCTTTTTCGATTTCCGGTACCGGCGGATGAGGTTGTTCGTTGAACTATCGTGCCCGAGTGCTGGCTCCGTCTTGCTCTCCAGCTCGGGAATGATTCGCTGGGCCAGAACTTTCCCCAACTGCACGCCCCACTGATCGAAAGAGTTAATATTCCAGATTGTCCCCTGCGTGAAAACGCTGTGCTCGTAAAGGGCTACGAGCTTCCCGAGCGTTTCCGGCGTCAACAGCTCAGCCAGTATAGTGTTTGAAGGACGGTTGCCTTCAAACACCTGGTGCGGTACAAGCCAGTCTGGCGTGCCTTCGGCCTTCACCTGTTCGGGTGTTTTGCCAAAGGCAAGCGCCTCGGTTTGAGCGAAAACGTTCGCCACGAGTATGTCATGGTGGCGGCCTAGCGGATTGAGCGCCTGGCTGAAGGCAATAAAATCGCAGGGAATGAGGCTGGTCCCCTGGTGGATCAACTGATAGAAGGAGTGCTGGCCGTTGGTCCCCGGCTCTCCCCAATAGATCGGGCCGGTCGGGCAGTTGGCCTCATTCCCGTCGAGCTTCACGTGCTTGCCGTTGCTCTCCATGGTCAACTGCTGCAGGTACGCGGGAAACCGCTTCAGGTACTGCTCGTAGGGCAACACGGCAACCGTCTGGGCACCGAAGAAATCGTTGTACCAGACGGCCAGCAGGCCCATGATCACCGGCAGGTTGCGATCGAAGGGTGCGGTCCGGAAATGCTCGTCCATCTGGTGGAAGCCGCGCAACATGCCACGGAAATTATCCGGGCCAATTGCCAGCATCGTCGAAAGTCCGATGGCCGAATCCATGGAGTAGCGCCCGCCAACCCAGTCCCAGAAGCTGTACATGTTCGCAGTGTCAATCCCGAAATTCTCTACTTCAGGTGCGTTGGTGGACACTGCAACGAAGTGCCTGGCAACTGATTTCTCATCACCGCCGAGGCCCGCCAGTGACCACTCGCGTGCTGTGTGCGCGTTCGTCATGGTTTCGAGCGTCGTAAAGGTCTTTGAGGAAACAATGAAGAGCGTTTCCGAAGGTTCAAGGTCTTGTACAGCTTCCGCAAAGTCCGTGCCGTCAACATTGGAAACGAACCGGAATGTCAGTGAGCGATCACTGTAGTGCTTGAGCGCCTCGTAGGCCATAACTGGACCGAGGTCAGATCCGCCAATGCCGATGTTGATGATGTTGCGGATGCGCTTCCCGGTGTGCCCCTTCCATTCACCATAGCGAACGCGCTCGGAAAAGACAGCCATTTTGTCGAGCACGGTGTGCACCTGGGGCACAACATCCTCGCCGTCCACCATAATCGACGTTCCTTCGGGCGCGCGTAGAGCCACGTGCAGTACCGCGCGGTTCTCCGTAATGTTGATCTTCTCCCCCCGGAACATGGCGTCGATCCGCGATCGCAGGCCCGATTCCTCCGCCAGGCCAACAAGAAGCTCGAGGGTTTCACCAGTAATACGGTTCTTGGAATAATCAAGAAAAATGCCCGTGGCCTCAGCCGTTAACCGTTCGCCTCGCCCGGGATCATCTGCAAAAAGATCCCGCAGGTGTAATTCTCGCACCTCCTTATAATGAGTCTGGAGAGCCTTCCAGGCCTTTCGCCTGGCCAGAGGTCCTGCGCTCTGGCTCTTAGCCGCTGTTTGTACCGGTTTCGCCATGTCTCTTGCTCCTTTTTACTACTGGTTCTGTTTGCCAGGCGATTTGACACAAGGGTCTTGCCGTGGGCTTGCCGCCAGAGGCTCCGCAAGAAACGCGTTGGCGTTGCCGCCTTCACGAAATCCTCTCGGCAGCCCTCTCCCCTTTCTGACGTTGCCTCCTCGCAGGACAACCTCTTCGGGCTCAAGCACGGCGACCAGTCGGGCGACCACGTCCACAACATGGTGCCCCCAATGCTTCTTGCCCCACTTTCCTAGTCCCCGAACAACCACATAATCTTCGTAGGCTACCTTCTTGCATGGAAGGTGCCCCAGCTCCATTGGCTCGATCATACCATCCATAACCATGACCGAGCCGAGATTGGTCTCCAAAGTAAAGTAGAATACCTTCTTGCCCTAATAACTTTCCATAACGTGCACGGCAGCATCGTTGTTGACTTTTAGGGGCACTCGAATACTTATCGGTAAGGAAACCCAACCC
>OBLQ010001111.1_pt1 | contig 10171 bp, 10 predicted proteins | sample 1519881 | NCBI WGS metagenome assembly OBLQ01 (sample SAMN01911456, study PRJEB22533) | soil metagenome | biome: Soil | place: Malaysia | collected 2012-04-30 | depth DG_metagenome m | reverse complement strand
GAGCGTACGGGCGGAAGCCCTATGCCGCCGGCTATGAAGACTATGTCCTTGCCCTTCCAGTCCTCTATGGGAAACGAGTTGCCGTACGGGCCGCGGAACCCCATGGTGTCGCCTATGGCGAGCTCGGCAAGCCCCCCGGTGACCCTTCCGGTCTTCCTGAAGGTGCACTGGATGTAGCCTTTCCGGGTCGGCGAGGAGGCTATGCAGAAGGTCGATTCCCCGAGGCCGAAGGCCGAGTAGAGGCCGAATTGACCGGCCTTGAAGTCAAAGGACTCCCGCAGGGCCTTGTCCTTGAAGACGAGCCTGTAGCTCCTTACGTCCGGGGCCTCTTCGTATATGTCCTCTATCGTTACAAGATGCGGCAGATAAATGTTGTTCGTCATAACGGTATGTCCTTATTATAGCTTATGCCAGCGCTCAAAAATGTCCGCCTGCCTTGAACGCTAACTCTTTGAAAGCTCCTCCATCACTTCGGTTATGTCGAGCCTTACCGGGCAGACCCTTATGCATCTGCCGCACCCCACGCACCCCTTGGAGGAGAACTTGTTCGGGTAGAAGTTGAACTTGCAGTTGAACCTGTTCCTCCACCTCTTGTACTGGAAGTCGCGGGGGTTGTGTCCGCTGGCGTGCAGCGTAAACGAGTCGAACTGGCAGGCGTCCCAGTTCTTCCTCCTCTCGCCCTCGTACGCCGTGCCCTCGTCGGTTATGTCGAAGCAGTGGCACGTGGGGCAGACGAACGTGCAGGCGCCGCACCCGATGCACTTCCTGGTAAGCTCCGGCCACACCGGGTCCGAGTAGTGCTCCTTGTCGGCGAGCTTGGCGGCCACCTTGCCGAGGTCTATGCCCTGGATCTTCTCGGGGATGAAGAGCTTTTTGGCCTTCGCCCCCTTCGCGGCCCCGAAGACCGAGGAGTGCTTTTCGATAAACGCCTTGCCCTTCTCGGTTACGGCCTCGGCGAGGTAATCGCCTGATTCGGTCTCGAGAAGATACACGTCCGACCCGGTCTTCGTCTCCGGCGAGAGCCCGACCGTGGTGCAGAAGCACTCGGCGTCGGCCTTCGTGCAAGCGACTGTTAAGACCGTGGTCTTATCTTCCCTTTTGGTATAGAACTCGTCGACGAAGTCCCATGTGAAAACAGCCCTGAGGGCCGAAAGGCTCGAGGCCTCGCACGGGCGCGCGCCGAATATGACGGTCTCCGCGGGCGCTGCGTCCCTGCCCTTTAAGTCCACCCCTTCCTTGCCGATCCTGTAGTCCGCGATGACCTCGGTCTGCGGGAACAGGTACTCCTTGTACGAGTTCCTCGCCACTATGTACTCGGCCGTCACATCTTCGGCCTTTGAGACGGGCTTGAAGACCACCTGTCTGGCGTCCACCGTCGGGCCGACGAATACGCCGCCGCCTCCTACGACCGACCCGATGAGTTTTTCCAGGTCTTCCCTTTTCAGTAATTTATCAGCCATAAGTTCATCCGGATTTGTTTTTTAAGGTTCCTGGACTCAGGGCTTTCAAGACCCTTGAGCGTTCTTTTAGCCTTCTGAAGCTCTCCCGGGCCTAAGACCCGGAGGTTGCCATCTCGGCAGCCGGCCAAATCCATGGCCCGGGTTACTTTATGAAGTTCTCCTTGTCATCCGGGTTAAATACTATCATCGGCGGATGGACCTTCTCGTCGTACCCGGATTTATAGTCAAAGGCGTCCTTCACCACGAGTATCATCTTCTGGTTCACGAGATTTAGCGGGATGTTCACCGGGCACGCCCTTTCGCACTCGCCGCAGAAGGTGCACCTCCCGACAAGGTGCATCGCCCTGGTCAGGTTCCAGGAGAGGTTCCCCCTCGGGTGCGCCGAGGTCTCTATCCACTGGGGCATGTTCTTCTCGGTTATGCACCGCTCGCAGTAGCAGAGCGAACAGACCTGCCTGCAAGCGTAGCACTTAATGCACCTCGAGAACTCGTTTATCCAGAACGACCACTTCCCGGATGACTCCATCGAGTCTATGGACTTTATCTTCTCGAAGACCATCCCTGAGGGGTGCTCGGGCGGGGTGAAAGAGGACTTTCCCCCGATGACGAAGTCCGTTATGTGAGGGTTCCTCACGTCGCAGTTGTGGCACTTCGTGGGCATTATCTCGGGCTTCAGTTCACCTTCCCAGAGTTCCTGCCTGTAGGCCACACCGTTACAGACCATGCCGATGATGAAGACCTCTTCCCTTTTGACCTGCCCCTCGGAAATAAGGACGGCGATATTTCTTATGTCGCACCCCTTGGCGACGATCGCGGGTTTTCCGAGCGCCTGGATGTCCTTGAACTTCCTCGTAAGATAGACCGAGAGGTTGTTTACGCAAAGGGGGTTCCAGACGAGCCTTTCCGCATCCTCGGGCTTCGTGATGAATACCGGGGTGGTACGGGTCCTGGTCCTGTTCCAGCCCCAGCCTATTACGACCTTAACCGCGCCTGAGGTAAGAAGCTCTTTCGCCTTTTCTCTTAATGTGTTTTCCATATCCCTGTGTTCTCCGCCGATGAGCGGCCCTTCCTTATAGCTCCACCTTGAATTTAAGGCATTTTACCGGGTTGAGCTGCACATTCGCCGCACCCTTCTCCCTTATGTGCCTGGCAACGGCGTCCTTAAGGTTGGCGAACGCCTCATCCGAGTTGTCGCCCTCGGCGCCTATCCCCAGGTCCGGGCATGTCGCCTTGAAGCTTCCGTCCTCCATCTCTACCAGAACAGCGCTGACGGAGACCTCGTTAGCCATTTACCACTCCTTTTTCAGTAAAGCGTTTTTTTCAACCGGCGCTGAGCCAACGGCGCTTGTTGTTTTTCCCCGGAGCGCGCCTACTCGGGCCGCGCCGCCTCTTTAAGCCCCTTGTACTCCATGAACGGGCCGAGTTTTTTTATCTCGTCGGTGACGTTATTTATGAGGTCCACCCACTTTATGGCCTCGGAAGCCGAGACCCACGAGAAATGGAGCCTCCTCATGTCTATGCCGACGAACTCCATGAGGTTCTTAAACCCTATCCACCTTCTCCTTGCGTGGTAGTTGCCGGTGGTGTAGTGGCAGTCGCCGGGGTGGCACCCGGAGACGAGCACGCCGTCAGCGCCGTTCTCAAAGGCCTTTATGATGAAAAGCGGGTCGATCCTGCCCGTGCACGGCAGCTTTATGATGCGCACGTTGGGCCTGTACTCCATCCTGCTCGTCCCGGCGAGGTCCGCCCCCGCGTAGGTGCACCAGTTGCAGACAAAGGCCATTATCTTGGGTTCGTACCCGCCGGCGGTCTCTTTATGTTCAACATTTGCGCTCATCTTGAGAATCCTTCCGAAAATACTTTTGATTAAAAAGCGTTTATAGCCGCGTATACCTGTTCGTCGGTGTAACCCTTCAAGTCTATGGACTTGCTCCTGCACGCGGCCACGCACACGCCGCAGCCCTGGCATACGCCGTCGTTGACCTTTGCGAGCCACCTGACGATCTCGCCCTGCCTGTTCTTTACAGCATCCCTCTCGATTGCCGAGTACGGGCACGCCGTAAGACAGTCCCAGCAGGCGTTGCAGGTCGATTTATTGACCAGGGCGGTTATCGGTTCCCTGGCCATCTCGTCCGCCGAGAAGAGCGATAGGACCTTGGCCGCGGCGGCGCTCCCCTGCGCAACGGATTCCGGGATGTCCATCGGGCCCATGCAGGTCCCGGCAAGGTATATACCGGCCGTTACGGTCTCCACGGGTTTGAGTTTCGGGTGGTACTCGTTGTAGAACTTGTACTTGTCATAGCCGATGCCGAGCCTCTGGGCCACGGTATCGGCGCCTTCCCTCGATACTATCGCGGTGGCAAGGACCACCATGTCGGCCTCTATCTCGACCTGGGACCCGGAGAGCGTGTCAGCGCCCTGGACCATCACCTTGCCGTCCTTCTCGTACACCCTCGAGACCCGGCCCCTTAAGTACATGGCGTTGTCGTGCTCTATCGCCCTTCTTACGAACTCCTCGTACCGTTTTCCGCCGGAGCGGATGTCCATGTAGAAGACGTAGGCCTGCCCGCCGTGCACCTTGTGCGAATACAGCATGGTGTGCTTCGCGGTGTACATGCAGCAGATCTTGCTGCAGTAGGAGACCCCGTTTTTCTCGTCCCTGGAGCCGACGCACTGTATGAAGACGATGCTCTTGGGGACCTTGCCGTCAGACGGCCTTCTTATCTCTCCTCCGGTCGGCCCGGATGACGATGCGAGCCGCTCGAACTGCATCCCGCTTATGACGTCCTTTATCTTGCCGTAGCCGTACGCGCCGAACCGTTCGTTGGGCATGAGCTGATACCCGGTGGCCACGACTATCGCGCCGACCTCTTCTGTGACGATCTTGTCTTCCATCTTGAAGTCAATGCACTTGGGGCCGCACACCACGGCGCACACGCCGCACTTGTCCTTCTGTATCTTCGTGCAGTTCGGCGCGTCTATCACGGGGACGTTCGGCACCGACTGCGGGAACGGCGTGTAGATGACCTTGCGCTTGGCAAGCCCGAGCTCGAACTGGCTTTCGACCTTGAACGGGCACTTCTCTATGCACTCGCCGCACCCGGTGCAGCGCTCCTCGTCTACGTACTTCGACTTCCTTCTTATCTGCACCGAGAAGTTTCCGATGTAGCCGTCGACCTTCTCGACCTCGGAGTATGTGTAGAGCTTTATGTTCTCGTTAAGCTCGGCCTCGACCATCTTGGGCGTCAAAATGCACTGCGAGCAGTCCATGGTCGGGAATGTCTCGGAAAGACGCGCCATGTTGCCGCCTATGGACGGCTCCTTCTCGACGAGTATCACCTCTCTGCCGCCCTCGGCTATGTCGAGCGCGGCCTGTATGCCCGCGATCCCGCCGCCTATTACGAGGGCCTTTTTCTTAACCGGTATCTTTATCTTCTGTAAGGGCTTGTTCCTCTTGAGCCTCTCAAGGGTCATCCTTATGAGGTCGTTGGACTTCAACGTGCCCGTGACCTTGGTCTTGTCGTGGTGGACCCAGGAACACTGCTCGCGGATGTTCGTTATCTCGCACTGGTACGGGTTCAGGCCGGCGGCTTCCGAGGCCTTCCTGAAGGTCTTCTCGTGCATATGCGGCGAGCAGGCGGACACTATCACCCCGTCAAGGTTATTTTCCTTGATCGCCTGCTTGAACATCTCCTGGCCCGGGGAAGAGCACATGAACTTGTAGTCGCAGGTGTAGACCACCCCCGGGAGCTTAGCCATCTCCTCGGCGACCTTCTTGGTATCCACGGTGGCCGCGATGTTATTTCCGCACTGACAGACAAAAACGCCTATTCTCGGCATAAGGACCTCTACGATTAAAGGAACGGCTCTATTGAATAATCCCCTTTTTCTTAAGTAGCGGCATCACATCCGTTACGTTCTTCTCGAACCCCAACGACTCCACCGGCTGGCCCACGGCAAGGCCGAGTAGCTGCGTGAAGTACACCACGGGGACCCCGGTATACCCGGAAGTCTCGGCAGCGACTTTGTCCTGGCTCTTCTCCAGGTTGTACTGGCAGAGCGGGCAGCTCGTCACGATAAGCTCGGCCCCTGCTCCAACGGCCGAGGTCATGACATTGCCCGAAAGCCTGGTGACGACCTTTTCGTTGTTCATGGCGAGGTGCGCTCCGCAGCACTCGATCTTGTTGGGGAACTCCACGGGCTCGGCCCCGAGCGCCTTCAAAAAGTCCTCAAATATAGTCGGCCTCTCGGCGTTGTCTATGCCGATGTCCTCAAAGGGGCGGAGCAGCATGCAGCCGTAGTAGGCTGAGGCCTTTATGCCGGCAAGCGGCTTTTTTACCGCCTCTTTTACCTTGCTGAAGCCTACCTTGTCACGGAGGACCTCAAGAAAGTGAACGACGTTGAGGCTGCCGTCGTACTCCTCCTCGATAAAGCCGTTTATGACGTTCCTCTTGTCTTTATTGTCCCTTATGACCTTGTTGGTCCTCTTAAGGACGTTGTAGCAGACCGAACATAGGGTGGTAAGGGTGTCCCCGGCCTTTCTCGCGTTAGAGAGGACCTTGGCCGGAGCCGATAGCCCTATGACGTTGTCCGGCGTAAGCGGGAAGGTGGCGCCGCAGCAGTTCCACTGGGCGAGCTCCTCCATCTCGAAGCCGACAGAGCGCGCCGCGTCCCTGGCCGATGAGTCGAAGTGCTTGGCCACGGTGTTCAAAGTGCATCCCGGATAATACGGTATCTTCATGCTCATAACCCTAACTCACGAACTTTCTGAAGCCGCAGACTATCGCCTGCTGCGGGGCTTTTTTGAGGAACGGGAACGGGAGGTCCCGCACCTGATCATGGTCCTCTCCCTTGCGGAGCGTCAACTGCCTCATCGCCTCGAGCACCGCGGCCACGCTTACGCCCTTGGGGCACCTCGAGTAGCACTGCAGGCACCCTACGCAGAGCCACATCGAGTTCGCAGCGGCCACCTCTTCTACCCTGCCGAGCTGAAGAAACCTCATCACCTGGCTCGGCGTTATCTCCATGTCGTAGGAGACCGGGCACCCGCCGGAGCAGTTGCCGCACTGGTAGCACATCTTAAGGACCTCGCCGCTCACCCGCTCGATCTTCTGGATAAGCGAGCTCTGGATGTCTTCCTGAGCGAGCTTTATCTTCATGCGCCTCTCCTGTATTTTTCCACGCCCTCTTTAAAGAGGTCCCCGCCCTGGCAGTCGTTTACGACTATGGCGGGGAAATCCACCACCTCAAGCCTTCTTACAGCCTCGGGCCCGAGGTCCTCGTACGCTATGACCTCGGCCTTCTTTATGGAGCGGGCTATCAAGGCCGCCGCCCCCCCGACGGCCGCCATGTAGACGGCCTTGTTCTTCTTTATCGACTCGACTACTTCAACGCTCCTTGCGCCCTTTCCGACCATGCCCTTCAAACCCAGGTCAAGAAGCCTCGGGGTGTACGCGTCCATCCTGCCGCTGGTCGTCGGGCCGGCCGAGCCTATGACCTGGCCGGGTTTCGGGGGAGTGGGGCCCACATAATATATTATCTGACCCTTTATGTCGAACGGGAGCTTCTCTCCCCTGTCAAGCAGTTCAATAAGCCTTTTGTGCGCGGCGTCCCTGGCCGTGTAAAGGACCCCTGTTATGAACACCTTGTCGCCCGCCCTGAGGCTCTCCGTATCAGAGTCCGTTAGCGGGGCTGTTATCCTCTTCGGTTCGGTCATCCTCTAAATCACCGCTTCCTTGTGCCTGTCGGCGTGGCACTGAATGTTTAGCGCAACCGGGAGGCTCGCGATGTGGCACGGGTATGTCTCCACATGGACCGCAAGCGCCGTTGTGGTCCCCCCGAAGCCCATGGGGCCGATCCCCAGGTTGTTTACAAGCGTTAGCAACTCGCCTTCGAGGGCGGCTACTTCGGAGTCCGGGTTCCTGGACCCCACGGGCCTTAAAAGGGCCTTTTTTGCCAGCATGGCGGATTTTTCGAAACTCCCTCCTACGCCGACCCCGAGGACTATCGGCGGACACGGGTTCCCTCCCGCATCCCTCACTGATTCCACGACGAAGTTCTTTATGCCGGGGATGCCTTCGGAGGGCTTGAGCATCTTAAGCCTGCTCATGTTCTCGCTTCCGGCGCCCTTGGGCGCTATCTTAATCTTAATTTTATCACCTTCCACTATCGAAGTGTGGATTATGGCCGGTGTGTTATCGCCGGTGTTTATCCTTTTAAGGGGGTGGCAGACGGACTTTCTCAAATACCCGTCCCTGTACCCCTGTCTTACGCCTTCGTTCACCGCGTCTTCGAGCGGGCCGTCCAAAGAGACCTCCCTGCCGACCTCGATAAAAAATACGGCTATTCCGGTGTCCTGGCACATCGGCACGGACTCCCTGCCCGCTATCTCGAAGTTGTCGATTATCTGGCCGAGGATCTCTTTTCCGAGCGGAGAGGCCTCGGTCTTCCTTGCGGCCTTCAACGCCCCGGCCACATCCGGCTCGAGGTCGTAGGCCGCGCTTAAGCACAGGTCCCTGACTTTTTTCGTAATGTCCTTTGCAGATACCTTTCTCAAAACCAATATCCTTTTAAAGCCGGTTTTTTTGGCTACCCGCCTATCTTGAGCTCCTCGATAAGCCCCTTGACCGCGGCCACCGACCCCATGAACTCTTTCTTCTCGTCCGAATCGAGCTCTATTTCCAATATCTTCTCAACGCCGTTTGAGCCGAGCATGGCCGGCACGCCTATGAATATGCCCTTCACCCCGTACTGCCCGTCGCAGTAAGCGGCGCACGGGATGACCCTCTTTTTATCCTTGAGTATGGCCTCGGCCATCTCTGAAACGGCCGCCGAAGGCGCGTAGTACGCGCTTCCGGTCTTAAGGAGGCCCACTATCTCGCCGCCCGCCTTCTTGGTGCGGGCCATTATCGCGTCTATCTTCTCGGGGGAGAGGAGCTGCGTTATCGGCACCCCCGATACCGTTGCGTACCTCTTAAGCGGGACCATCTCGTCGGCGTGGCCGCCGATGACCATGGCGTGGACATCCTCCATAGACACCCCGAGTTCCATGGCTATGAAAGACCTCATCCTGGAGCCGTCGAGCGCCCCGGAAAGGCCCATTATCCTGTTGGCCGGGAGCCCGCTGAACTTCCACGCGGCGTAGACCATCACGTCCAGAGGGTTGGTCACAACGAGTATTATGGCATTCGGGGAATGCTTTACTATCCCCTCCACCACGGTCTTCAATATCCCGACATTGGTGTTTATAAGATCGCTTCTGCTCATCCCCGGCTTTCTCGGGATGCCGGCGGTTATGATGACCACGTCCGAGCCCGCGGTGTCCTTGTAATCGTTCGTGCCCTTGACGTTGGAGTCGAAGTCCTCTATCGGGGCCGTCTCCATGAGATCAAGGGACTTGCCCTGCGGGACCCCCTCGACGATATCGAGGAGCACCACGTCTCCGAGTTCCTTGGTTGCCAGCCATAGCGCGGCGGTGGCGCCGACATGACCCGCGCCGACGACGGTAATTTTTTTCCGGGCCAAAGCAGACCTCCTTGAGGAATTTTTATCAGGCGTATTGTAACGCTTTCAGCGTGAAAATTCCTCCCTAAAAAAAACATTCTCACGGGAGGTCTGTATGTTGTAGATTTTTCCGGGGAAAGAACCGGCCGAGCCGGGAAACATGCCGCGGGGTGAGCCTTATAAAACAAGAAAAACAGAGCATATTCGCACTGTTACGCCCTTCAAGCGCCTCTCTCACCGCTGTAGCGCCTTGGCCAAAGACACCTTCTTATAGTTCCGGCTTTGAATGCATTTCCCTTTATTGTATACAGTATACAAAAATACCCTCACTGTCAAGGGATTTCTGGCGCGGCAAGCTGGGAGTCTTCATGGGGGCTTTTCAACGGCCGGGCAGCGGGCGCCCCTGTTGATAAAGAGATACAGGTCTATGACGGACGGCAGGCCTCCTTTCCCGAGCCGACGGCAAAGAAAGGCTGCGCCGCCGCACCGACACCTCCGGAAAATGGCGGGCTTAAAAGACTTGCAAAGGAATGACTCTTGTGATATTTAAAAATATTCTTTCCGGGGCGTAGCGCAGCCTGGTAGCGCACCTGCTTTGGGAGCAGGGTGTCGGAGGTTCGAATCCTCTCGCCCCGACCAGTTTTAAAGCTATAACGGCAGGATTCGAAGGCCGTCGAGCGCCGAGCGAAAAGCGAGGACAAGGCCGCATGGACGCGGTCGGAAGCGAAACGGCGCGGCTGGAGCGAGGAGGCACGAGGCCGACGAGCGGAAGCCGAATCCTCTCGCCCCGACCACTTACTTTCTTTTTGGAAAAAAAGAAAGTAAGCAAAGAAAAACCGGTTTTAAAGGACTGCGGCGGCATAGGCCGCACCTTGTCGCCCGTACATTATTTTTTAATGTAATGACGACCTGTCATGTGCCGTCAGGCCCGAACGGCCTTCGACGACTCCTTTCCTGAAAACACTTCAATGCGCCTGTAGCTCAGTCGGATAGAGCAACTGCCTTCTAAGCAGTGGGCCGGGGGTTCGAATCCCTCCAGGCGCGCCAGTATTTAAACAGCCCCTTCCATCATCCGCTCATCTCAACACGAAAAACGAAAGATACGCCGGGACCGCCCAGCAGGCCATCCACCCGTAAAAGGCCGCCCTCATAAATATATTTTGCACCAGCTGGCGCACGCCCCTTGCAAAGAGGACCGCAAAGCACGG
>OBLQ010001110.1_pt1 | contig 10177 bp, 9 predicted proteins | sample 1519881 | NCBI WGS metagenome assembly OBLQ01 (sample SAMN01911456, study PRJEB22533) | soil metagenome | biome: Soil | place: Malaysia | collected 2012-04-30 | depth DG_metagenome m | reverse complement strand
AAGGGAGACAAAGCATGAGTTACACCAGCAACGCCCGTATCATTTCAAAATTTTCCCCTGAGGATTTTGTCCCCGACGGCAACCTGGAAAAGAAGGTTTGGAAGACGGCCACCTGGGTCCTCATGGACCACGACATGTCGGGTCAGAAGCATTACCCGCAATCCGCAACTGAACTCGCCACAGTATGGACGCCGCAGTACGTCTACTTCGCCTACCGGTGCAAGTACGAAACACTCAACATCTACGAGGACGCAAACCCGGAAGCCGAGAAGTGGGGACTTTGGAACCGCGACGTGGTGGAGGTTTTTATCAACGCCCAACCGGAACGCGTGAACCATTACTACGAGTTTGAGGTCTCCCCCAACAATCTCTGGATCGACCTGGAAATCAACAAAGACCAGTCGCCGTTCAATGACGCCAACTGGGACTCAGGTTACGAACACGCCACACGCATCGATGCCGAGCACCACGTCTGGACCTGCGAGTTGCGCATCCCCGTTGCATCGCTGGGAGCAAAAGAGATCTTTGCCGGCGCGGAATGGCGGCTCAACCTGTTCCGTGCCGACGGGCAAGGCGAAGACCATCAAAGGCGTTTCATGTCGTGGAGCACTATTCCGGAGGGCGCCAGCTTCCATGTCCCAACGCGGTTCGGCATTATTCAGTTCACCAAGTAGTGGAGGATGGTAGCCGGGACTACAGCCGACGTCGCTAGTACGTTCTCCTACACGTCATGCAGGTTTGCAATTCCTGCGGTGTTTGAAGTGGTCCCTATGCGCGCAAAGGGTAACAACCCGGCTTCGGAGTGAAGGGCCTTCCGGCCGGCAGAGTCGCGCATTTCGCCAATCTCGATCAGATATCGGCCCTGGCTGGCAAAAACCAGTTTGGACTGCGGGAAATCCGCAAGGATCTTGGTCACCGGGGAGTGGTTGTCCGTTTCGATGAAGACGAACGAAGCCCTTCCGGTCGACTCGTGCCGGTAATAAGTCACCTCCCGGACTCCCACCATCCGCCGGAGGAAATGGAAGACGTGCTCCACGCTTTCTTCCGGCGACTCAACCAGCGCCATCACAGTCATTTCCGCCTTTCGCGTACCCAGTGTCAACGTGTTGATCACAACACCCTTGCGGCGAAATGCGTTCAGCAAACGTCCCAGGACGATGGGATTATTTTCAGCTTCCAGTGCGACAAGCCACTGCATCATAACCTCCCTTTACAGCACCAAATCCCCCTATGGAGTCCTGCCGGAACAGGTGCCCGGAATTCCCAACACCGCGTGACCGCTGCCGATTGCTTACTTTTCCTCCACAACCAGCGGCCCCGTCAGCATTTCCGCGAGCGACGCTCCAGGCGGCACAATCGGAAAAACGTTCTCATACGGGTCGACGCTCACGTCCAGCAATTGAGGCTCGCGGTCGCCAAGGAAATCTATCAAGGCTTCTTTCAAATCGGCCCTGCATTCGACCTTGGCACCACGGATGCCATAAGCCTCTGCGAGTTTCTTGAAATCCGGGACGCGCCCCAGATTGACGTCGCAGTAATGGTTCTCAAAAAACATGTGTTGCCACTGCCGGACCATTCCGAGGGAGCGGTTATTGACCACCACGATTTTCACTGGAATGCCGTTCTCCGAAACAGTTGCGAGGTCTGGCAGCGTCATCTGGAATCCGCCATCCCCGACGATGGCGATCACCTGGCGGTCCGGGAACGCCACCTGCGCCCCCATCGCGGCCGGGAACCCATAGCCCATGGAGCCCAGACCGCTCGATGAAAGCCAGGTGCGTGGCTGCGAGAATCGGTAAAACTGGGCTGTCCACATCTGGTGCTGGCCGACGTCGACGGAAACGATGGCATCTTCATCCGCCTGTTCGGAAATCGCCTCGACAAGGTATTGCGGCTTCACGCACTCCGCTTCCCTGTCGTACGTGAGCGGATATTCCAGCCTCCAGGTCTCAATCTGCCTCAGCCACTCCTGCCGCTTGGCAACTGAAATACCCTTTTCACGGCGAGCCTGCGCACGGGTCTCTTCAATCAGGGCACTGAGGATCTCACGCGCGTCACCAACCAGTGGGACGTCCACACGGACATTCTTGTTCACCTCCGACGGGTCCACGTCAATCTGGATCTTCTTTGCCCTCGAGGCAAAATCCCTGACCCGTCCCGTCACACGGTCGTCAAATCGGGCCCCAATCGCCACCAGCAGGTCGGCATGGCAGATTGACTGGTTGGTCGCATACGATCCGTGCATGCCGAGCATGCCGAGTGATAACGAATGGCGCGAAGGAAAAGCTCCCAACCCCATCAGCGTCGTCGTGACGGGGATTTCCGTCAGTTCCGCCAATTCCCGCAGCTCCTTGGCCGCCTCCGATGCAATCACACCGCCACCCACGTAAAAGACGGCCCGGCGGCTTTTCACGATCATCTCCGCGGCGCACTCGATGTCCGCATCAAGCCATTCTCCGCGGCGTTCGGGAAGGTCAGACGGAGGGTCGAAGCTAAAATCCGTCTGCGCCCTTTCGACCAGGACGCTCTTTGGAAGATCAACCAACACCGGTCCAGGGCGGCCTGAAACAGCAATGTGGAAGGCCTGGCGAATCACGATTGGGATCTCCGCCGCCGAACGGACCACAAACGAATACTTGGTGGCCGGCATGCTGATCCCAATGGTATCCCCCTCCTGAAAGGCATCCTTCCCGATCATATCGGCAGACACCTGTCCGGTAATGGCAACCACCGGAATTGAATCCATAAAAGCGGAAGCCAGCCCCGTGATCAGGTTAGTGGCGCCGGGCCCGGAAGTCCCCACGCAAACCCCGGGTTGGCCGGTAACCCGCGCGTAGCCGTCGGCCGCAAATGCGGCGGCCTGCTCGTGGCGAACCAGCAAGTGCGGCAGCTTTCCCTTGTACAGCGCGTCATAAAACGAGAGCAGAACCCCGCCCGGCACTCCAAAGAGTACCTTCACATTCTGCTGCAAAAGGCTTTCAATCAGAATTTCAGAACCATTCGATAAATCCATCAGCAAATCGCTCCTTGTTGGCCTCGCTAAGCCATACACGCTACACGCATCCCGGCGGTGGAGGCCGGCGACGCGGCCACCGACCGATCTTCCGTCTTTGCTTTCGGGTAAAACATCACAATCCTTTTTGTGCTTAAGTCCGGATGAAACTCGAATCCTGCGCAAATGCGTGCCCTGCGCTGGAAAGTCACAATACATTTAGATGGAATAAAGAAAAATCAGCCCCCGAGGGGGCCAATAATGATGATCGTCAGAATGGTGGGACGCACACTCTTCCCGGACAGGGTGGAAAAGTCTTCCTGGCCGGCAAGTGGCCTTGCGTTTTGGTTCTTTTCAATCGCCATCGTTGCTACCGCCAGCGGCTTCGGTACATGCCGCTCCTTCCATCATTAGGGCCCAAACCACGCCAAAAGTCAAGGCGAGGCCGGGACACCTCTCATCGACTCGTCGGCTGTAAGCCGGATACACCAGTATTTTGACCAGCCAGCCTTGCCCCAATGATGCCACCCACAGGATAGCCCTCCGTCCCTCAATCATGACAGCAGCCGGAGGGTTACCCTGAAGAGTTCAGCTTATGCCCAGCAGACGTGGTGATGATCAATGTCGAGGTGCCCAACGAGCTTTCTGGTCAGCGGTTCGGTGGAGGGCGCCATCTGCTGCCGGATGCGGTTCATGGCCACTTCGTCCAGCCTCTTAAAGTTGCGCAACAAGGACGTATTGTGGTCAATGTCCTCAACCTTCGGCATACCGATCACACCGGTTGTAACGGGCAGGCTCACTGAGTAGGTGAGCAATTCATTGATATTGGTCTTGCCGGGGCCGTCGCCCAGCAGGAACTCCTGCCCGGCGATCTTCATGGCGATGATGCCCAGTTTCTTTTTCCGCGCGGCGGGAAGCGCTGTTGCTTCGAATTTCCCGTTGCGCGCCGCATTCAAAGCCATCTGGACGCAGTCCAGCGGATGCCGCTCAATCGCCGTGGTCATGGTCGGGCCATCGGTATGGCTGGTCATGCCAATAAACCGCGTCAGCTTCTGCTCTTTGGCCTCGAGCAGGCCCTTCAAGGCGCCATCAGGGGCCTCAAGCTTTGCCAGGTCTTCCGCAAAACCCAGGCTGTGGATGTGCACCAGGTCAACGTGGTCCATGTCGAGCCGCTTCAGGCTGATTTCCAGATCACGCATGAAACCGTCGCGTGTCCGGTCCTCAATCTTTGTCGCCAGAAAGATTCCCTTGCGCCGCGTCTTCAGAACTTTGCCGATGCGCCGTTCGCTTTCACCCTGGGGGCTGCCATACGCGTGGGCCGTGTCAACATAGGTGATCCCCAGATCGAGGGCGCGGTTCAGCGCAGCCAGCGACGCCTCTTCGTCTTTGTACATGCCAAAGCGGCTGCCGCCCCCAAAAGCCAGGATTGAGACACTTTCGCCCGTTTGTCCGAGCATCCGGTGTGGGAGGTGTTCAACCGTGGCGCCTTCCGCCGTTTCGTGGAGGGTTGTCAGAATTCCTACGCCTGCTGCGCTGCCGATTGCAAGGCCTTCCAGGAATTTCCTTCGAGAAACATCCTTGCTCATAGCCTGCTCCTTTGCCGGAAAAGTTAGCCTTCGGGAACCGCGAAGGCACATCGAGTCCGCTGATTGCTCACACTGGGCCTAATGACCGCAGTGTACCTTAACATTTCCCCCTTTGCGACAGGAATTTCGCTCATTTCGCGGCCTTAACCCGTGGCGCGTGGCAGCGCGTTTATCCCTCCCTTTTGCGATATCCCTTACTTAGTCTTGGGAGTGGCAACAGCAATGAATGAAATCTGTTCAGCGCCAGGCACACCGGTCTCGAAGTTTTGCTGCAAAGTTGTCCTGGCAGGGTACATTCCCTGGAAGAATGTCTTGTACAAGCCGTTCATCTGGCCGTAGTCCTGCATGCCGCGCAGGTAGACGGTGGAAAAGACCACGTTCGAGAAGTCCATATCCGCTTCCTGCAGCCCGTCCAGCAGGTTTCGCATGGATTGCCGCAGCTGCAGGTCGAATTCAGGAGTAACAACTCCCTGGTCCGGAATAAACCCACTCTTGGCGGAAAGATAAAGCGTGTTTCCATAAAGGACTCCGGGACTGGCCGTGGGGCTGGGAGGCATGTTGCGTGGCCGGACAGCCTTGCGTTTTGAAAGGTCGGCACCGGCTATGCAGCTGAAAACGATGTGCCCGCCTTCGGGCAGGCCCACAACATAGATGGTGCCCCGTCCCGGCGTGTTGCCAAACTCGAAATAGCTGGCGTAAACCTTACCCATCACCCCATACGATTGGCGAGCACCGGACTCTATATAGGGGTTGACCCACACGACGTTCTTATAGCTCATGTTGGCCGCTTTGAGGACCTCGCCAACATTGTCGAGGGCCTGTTTGGTTTCACCCGAAAAATCCGAAGGCCGTTTTCCCGTCAAGGGATCACTGTCTCCCTGGGCCGACATATATAAGACATCCCCAGCCAGTATCCCCGGAGGATCGATGTGAGGGCCCCGCTTCCATCCGGACGGCCAGACCTCACGCCTGCTGTGCGTGTCCGCGACGGCAATACAATTGATTCCCACCTTTTCCCCGCCCGGCAGCCCGGCAATCTGCAGGATGGTTCTCGCCGGAGGATTCGGCCCAATCGTGTTCCAATAGATCTGATTCATGGCAGACAGATTGCCCATGTCAGTGAGGTACACGTTCAGCCAGACAATGTTCCCAAAGTCCATCCCTGCGCCTCGCAACACGCCCCTTAAGTTCTCAAGGGCCTGGCGGAACTGGCCTTGGAAATCCTCCGGCATGTTGCCACGGGCATCCACAGGCCCCTGGCCCGAAACGTACAGGGTTCCGTCGGCAAGCACGGCAGGACTGAAGGGCAGGTTGTTGGACTTGTATCCTGCAGGGTATATAACCTTCAGCGCCTGATCCTGGGCGAGAATTAAATGGTTCAAAGTTCCAACAAACAACAGAAGCAGGAAGATGAAACTTCGCTTCAACAAGGTCCTCATTCGACGCTCCTCAATCGTTTTGGATTCTCACTACGCCAAGTCAGGGAAAGCGGCGCGATCCGGACAGTTACGGGTCTTAACGTACCAGAGGCCACCATTCTCTAATCCGACAAATACCCTATTCTTTCAACCGGTTGTTGATTGTATTCCCGTTCCGTCGTGTCCGTCTCAAATTTCTCGTGGGTGCTCTTCACGAGGCACTCGAACCTCCGTCGGATTGAATGGGTCCGCGGCTGACTGTCGAAGTCAAGACTCGGGTAAGGCAGAAAGGTCGAAAGAAACGAATTATTGCTATAAAGGCTCAGAAATGGTGGGCGATACAGGACTCGAACCTGTGACTTCTACCGTGTGAACCTAACGAGAATTGGTTCTACAACAACCTACAAGACTGCAGGGACTGCCAAAGTTCGCGAAAGCCCTGGAATGTCTCCATCATTGGTGTTCGGGTTGTGGGTTGGAAAATCACTCCTCGACCAACTCTCCGCACTCGCTGAGTGAAATATGCGGAACCGGCCGTAAAGGCACGCTCAGTTTATAGCGCGCGTGCCTGCGCTCCCCTTCCCGAATCAGCGCCCCTCTCTCAGTGAGGTCTACGAGGTCGCGCGTCGTCGTCGCCGGCGACGCTCCGGTAATGGTGCTGTACTTGCCAGCGCTAAGCCCTCCTTCAAAGCCTTCCGGTCCTTCCTTGAACATCCGCAGCAGCGCCTTTTGCTGTCTGTCATTGAGTTTGCCTTTGAGTCGGTCGAGCAGTTTCGTTTTGTCGATCAGGAATTCGATGAGCGCAATCGTGCGCCGTTGCGCTTCGGTAGTAATCCCGGCAAACCACGCGAGCCACTCGGTAATCTCATTGCTCTTGTTGGCCACCTCCAGGGCAGCGTAGTAGCGGGGTCGCCGCGCCAGAATTGTTGCTGCAAGCATGATGAGCGATGCCTGGCCGAGACTTTGCCCGAGGGATTTTTCGGTAATCGCCCGCCCGATGCGTCCATTGCCGTCTTCAAACGGGTGGATCGATTCAAAGTACAAATGCGCAATCCCTGCTCTTGTGAGCGCGGGCAGTGGCTCTGCGCCTGCCGGGGCTGTCCGGTTAAACCAGCGAATGAATTGCTCCATCTCCAAAGGAACTTCTTTCGAAGAAGGCGCTTCAAAATGGATTCTCGGAGCGCCCATGGGTCCCGAGACCACTTGCATCGGCTCAGTACTGGTACGATAGCTGCCGATGTCCGTCAGGTTCCGCCTTCCGCTCATCAGCATCTGATGCCAGTTAAATAGCATCCCGTCAGACATTGGTGCGGAGAAGGTTTTGTAGAGGTCCACCATCATCTCCGACACGCCGTGCTCCGCGGGCCCAGCCCGCCGGCTGTCCGCCGCCAATCCTAACTGCCTCTGTATTGATGACTGAACACTCGCGCGATCCAGGATTTCGCCTTCGATTTCTGAAGTGGTCAGAGCTTCCGTGCTCATCGCTTCGACCATCAGATGTTTGCGGTCTTCTTCGCCCAGGTGCTTCATCGTACCGAAGAACACCCCGCCTCCAACAAGGAATTGCTGCTCCGCCAAGGCAAGCCTGCGCTGGTTCCAGGTGAATTCAGGCCAGTCCGGTTGTTGCCAATTCCACAACATGAGTGATAGCCGCCCCTCTCATCGCTCACAGTTTAGCATATTTATGAGCGATAGAATCAATTTCTATCGCTCATTCCCTCCAGACGTTCGGCCATAGGCTGTCTAGACTTTTATTTTTCAGTCGTTTACAAGACAACGTGGTCTGTCAATACCGACCATACGGCATAATGGGAATTGTAAGCTGGCTTGTGGGTTGGAGGTTCGGGACGATTTGCTTACTCGTGCAGGAAAAACATGGTGGGCGATACAGGACTCGAACCTGTGACTTCTACCGTGTGAAGGTAGCACTCTACCGCTGAGTTAATCGCCCGTGGTTATTCAAAATAGCAGATTTCCCTGTCGTGGTCCAGGGTAGCCTGCAACGAGTGTAAGCCTCCCGTCACTCAAGCCGGCCATCCGCCCCTATGGAGGCATTCCACTGTTAGTTTTGGCGCAGCACTGTTCGAGCCAGCGACTTCCGGTCGAGTCAGCACCCTTCGGTTCCCTGCTTTTATGGCAGGCAAACCAGGCGGGGGTGTAAACTTCTCTTACGCACCTCAATACTCTGATTTTCTCAAGAATCACGCGGTGCCGGTCGAAGTGTTGAGTGAAGGAGAGCCAAGAGTAACGGTAGCCTATGGGAATGGCAATTCAATCCGTCAAGCGGTTCGCCACTCGGATATCCGTCCCCGGCAATAAGGCGCCTGCCCGGCAAATGTGCGATGGACTTTGCGTCCCATCGGCGGCTTCAAAGTAGTATGGAAAAGACCTCGGCCAGTACAACAACCACCGAATCAGCAGAACTGCTCTCCCGGGTGCGCGAGTCCGTTCAAACCGTTATCCGTGGCAAGAATGAGGTTGTCCAGCTTGCCCTGGTGGCGCTGTTTGCCCGCGGGCACCTGCTGATTGAAGACGTTCCAGGCGTGGGCAAAACCACGCTGGCCCATTCGCTGGCGCGGTCGTTCGACTGCACGTTCCAGCGTGTCCAGTTCACGTCCGACATGCTGCCCTCCGACGTCCTTGGCATCAGCATCTACAACCAGCAGACCGAAAGTTTCGAATTCCGACCCGGCCCCGTCTTTTCCAACATCGTTCTCGCCGATGAGATCAACCGCACCACGCCCAAGACGCAGAGCGCACTGCTCGAGGCCATGAACGAGTTCCAGGTGACGGTGGATAACCACACCTATCCGCTGCCGCAGCCCTTTATGGTTGTGGCCACGCAGAATCCTGTGGAGCACCATGGGACCTATCCTCTGCCGGAATCCCAGCTTGACCGCTTCCTTATGCGGCTGCGCATCGGTTACCCTCCGGCGGAGAGCGAAAAGGAGATCCTGAAAAATTCCGCCCTGGCGGACCCGATCTCAAAGATTCAGCCCAGCATGACGGGGGGAGAAGTTGTAGAAGTTCAACAGGCGGTGCGGCGGGTCAGTGTTGACGACGCGCTCATCCATTACCTTCTTGCTATCGTTGAAAAAACCCGCCATCATCCCGACCTGATGCTCGGCGTCAGCCCGCGAGGCTCCATGATGCTCTACCGGGCTGCGCAGGCCCTGGCACTGGTGGAAGGGCGAAATTACTGCATCCCGGACGATTTTAAACGGCTTGTGCTTCCTGTCTTTGCCCACCGCTCGGTGGTGAGCTCGGGCTACGCTTCCACCCTGAAACGCTCGAACCATGCCGAAATGATTCTTAAGGAAATTGTGGAGAGCGTTCCGGTGCCCCTGTAGGCCGTTCGACGGGTCCATGTCCAAGCGACGTCAACCCGCCGGTCAAAACCTTGGCATCAGCACATGGAACTGGCATCCTCAAGCCTGCGGAAACTGTGCTTCTCTGTTGATTCTGGACACGAAATAGATGGCAAGGCCGGCCATTGCGCCCGCAAACACCAGCGGCGCCCTGCCCGAATGAAATTGCGGATTGGGCGATTCCGCGGCACGGATTGATTCCCGAATGAGGTAGACAAAAAAGAGGCTGGTTGCAACGCCCATCCATCCTGCCATCTGGTCGAGCAACGGCCAGACGCGCTCACGCTGTTCTGGTGTAAAGTCTCTGAGACTTCGGGTGCCAAGGTGGACGGAACCGGGAAACCGGCGGCCCCAGAATGAAATGGACAACATGAGAACTGCCAGCAGCACCTGAAAGGCCAGCAGAAGCCACAGCATGTGCGGAGGCCCCCATCCATTGGGCTCACCCGACATGTTGAAATGTGTGGGAATCCGTGCCGGCAAACGGGGAATGCTGGATTGGATCAGAAAGAAAGAATAAATTGCAAGGACGGCAGCAACGATCCTGGCCATTGCAACGCCTCCGGGCCCATTATACACCCCCGATTGCGTAGACCCTCAGAGCCCACGCAACTACGCGTTGCTTTATTGAAAATGGTTTCAGGAACCTGCAGAGTACGGAACGGTCCCCTTGGGGCGGGTCAACATCTTTACCTTCTTGCCGGAAGCCCGATGGGCGTCGGCGCGGGGATTCGACTCCCAGCGCTCGGCCAGTTTCTCGGCTGGGACGCCGGTCCTGGCTGAAAGCAATTGGAGTGAATCCACCTGATCCAG
>OBLQ010001109.1_pt1 | contig 10183 bp, 7 predicted proteins | sample 1519881 | NCBI WGS metagenome assembly OBLQ01 (sample SAMN01911456, study PRJEB22533) | soil metagenome | biome: Soil | place: Malaysia | collected 2012-04-30 | depth DG_metagenome m | reverse complement strand
TGCAATGGGTTAGCCACCGCCGGAAGCGGCATTACCATGCGAAGGAAAGGAGGGGCTACAAGGGTAGTGACAATGCTCATTACCAGAACAATGGAATAGACCGCGTCAGAGATAGTGTGGAGGGTCAGGCCGACTCCAGCGACGATGAGGCCGACTTCACCGCGGGGAATCATTCCAACTCCGACTCGAAGGGCATCCTTAAAGCCAAGGCGCAGGCACCCCAGGCCGCATCCGATAAGCTTTCCCACAATGGCGAGGACACAAACGATCGTGGCCATGCCGATTAGGCTGGGATTGGCAAAAGTACGAACATTCACCTGCACACCGAGGATGACAAAAAAGAACGGCGCCAGAAACTCGCTGAGCGGATGTGCGTTCTCGTGCAGTTTCCATCGCTCGCTGTGATCGGCTAACGCCAGCCCAGACAGGAAGGCTCCCACAATCGCCGCCATGCCGATGTAGACGGATGCTAACGAAAGGCCCAGGCAGAGAACGATCGACAAGATGAAGGCGGAGTTTCGGGCGCGGAGCTTTTCAACATGAGGCTGAAACCGCCCAATGACGCGCGAAGCAAAAAAAATCATGAGCAGTGCAAACACCACAGCCTCAGCCGCCACAGTGAGCAGCTGAACATAATGAATCTGGCCGGTTGAAAGGCTGCTGACCACGGCAAGCACCAGCAATCCAAGAATGTCGTCGAGAACGGCTGCAGCCAGAATCACGCGGGCAGCGCGGGTCGAGAGGGCGCCCAAATCCCCCAGAACTCTGGCGGTAATGCCCACACTGGTCGCCACCATTGCGGCGCCCACAAAAATTGACTCTACGGTCGTATGGCCTGCAAACTCCATGTACAAGAGCCCAAGCACAAAAGGCAGGACGACGCCCAAAACACCGACGGCAACCGCCGTCCATCCAACCTCCAACAGGTCGCGTGGCTTTGTTTCCAGCCCCACTGTAAAAAGGAGGAATACGGCCCCAATTTCCGCCATTCCCCAAGTAAACTCGTTGGTGTGAACCAGATTCAATAGCGAGGGACCCAGCAACACTCCTGCCAGCAATTCGCCCAAAACTCCAGGCTGCCGGAGCCATTCGAAAATTTCCGCCAGAAGCTTTCCTCCCGCGAACATCAGGAAGAGTTCCAGCAATACCTGGCCTGAGTGTTCCATAGAATTAATCGTTGCGCTGGACTGAATGCCGCCGCATCATTCTGAATCAGGTTGAGAGACGATAAGAACCCACGCTTCCATTTGTAATAGAAGTATCACGCAGAAATCAAACGACGGGAAATAAAACCAACGAGATTTCTCCAACGACACAAGAGCCGGAGAACTGACAGCCGCCTCTGTCCTGAGCATTGCCGGCAGCCAATTGCTTATTTTTTCTGCCTGACGCCACGGACAAAGATGGCTTTGCCGGGTGCAAACTCGATACGCGTTACATGGTTTGGCAACAGGAAAGGCTTGCTCAAGTCAATCTTGTACTCAGACTCAACATAGGTTTGGATAAGAAAGTTGACCAGCCAGTCGGACAGCGCCGTGTTGCCAATATGCACATTCTTGATGGTAAGCGTGCCAGTGCCGTCTTCGGTCTCAAGCACGCCCAACGCCGTCAGGCGTTGAGTGCCCTGGAAAATGGAAGCAAGTAACCTGGCAGTCAACGGACTTTCGGTTTGTTGTGAGGGCTTGAGTTGGTCAAAATTGACGTTGGCCGCTCCGTGGATGCCGTCAGGCTTGAAATGGAAGTCCAGATCCTTGACGCCCGATGGAAGGAACTCCGGGCGGTCATATTTCATGAACGAATTCACTTCCTCATCGGTGATGACTATCGGGGAGATTGAACCACCCTTTACAGGACCCGCCGCGGAAAGTTCCATCAGCTTGGACTGGAACACGCTGGCGGCCATTGGAGAAAGTCCGGAATGGGCGCGCAATTGGGAAGGAGAAGCTTCTGCCGCCACGCGCAGCATGCCCAGCAGAACACCGCAGGCGGCAAGCGGCAGAACGGCTGCCGGCATCAAGACTCGCAGAGGCGTGAGCTTGCGGGTGGAAATCAGTTTCTCCAAAAGAAAGTCTCCTCAGGGCTGAGTCTGTGATATCTGGGCTGAGGGCACAACTTCAAGATTGCGCAGGGTACCTGCAAAGTGAAGGTCCGCCATTCGGGAAAGCGGGCCCATCGTGCCTGGATGGACAGGGGTCCAGGGCTGATGGATGCCACGCAAGTCAGCCCGCACCAGCAACCTGGCGGACCCGTCAAAGGAATAGCCCCCCTGAAGCTGAAATTCGGCGCCGGCAACTTCCACCGGGAAATCGTCGAGTGTCACCTGGCGATCTCGGACTTGCAGGTGGGCCGTAGCACGGGGTATAAACAGAGCTTGTGGCGTCCCCCCAAAAAGGTCCATGCCGAAGCGGCGAGCCATGCTCGTGAGGGGATTAAAGCCACCCAAATTGACGCTCTCCAGTTGTACTGTGGCTTTGCCGCTCAGGGTACGGACGATTTGCGCATGAGTCAAACCACTGGCCTCAAAGCGTCCACCCACCGAATAATATCCGCGGACTTTCCCGAAGGCCGCAGGGAGATAAGCTCCCAGCGGCTGAATACTGGCGCCGTGGATTCCAGCCTCGCACGAGATCTGCACCGGAATTTTCGACAGGTCCACCAGCGCGTTCCCCTCTCCGTGCCCCCCCCCCGTCTCAAAACGAACTTTCGAAAGGCGAAGCTTCCTGCCATGAATACCAACACTTGAACGGAAATTGTGGAGCGAAATGTCCCGGTAAGTCACCAGAGGAGTGGAAAAGTGTCCGCGTGCGTCCAGACTGCCGGCCAGATTAAATGATGGGCGGCGACCGCTGATTAAACCGCCGATGCCTGAAATTCTGTCAAGAAATGAAAGCGTATTGTGGTCACCAATTCCATCAAACCATTGGCTGGCCTGTTCAACGCTCAGCTTGTCAGCCTTGAGGTTGAAATCCCACGGCGCGTGGGACCCGCGCTGGTGCATTATCCAGCCGGAGAAAACGCTGGTGCCCATTACAGCCAATATCGGGTTGATGATGACTTGCTTTCCGTAGACCTGAATGCGGGCCCGAGGAATGTTCAGGGGTTCGCTCAAGCCTGGAATCACCAGCCGCGCACTGCGAACACTGGCCTGTGCGGTGACGCTTGGTCGGGTCCAAGGCCACGCCCCACCTGTAAGGTGCAGGGTGAAAGATCCAATACCCTCGGCCTCCGTGGGACTGGCGCTTAGAATTCCAAGGGCACGCCCAAAATGTACCAGCCTTCCCAGATTCACGGCACTCGAGGAAAGCGTCAATTGGTACGATGGGTTGACAGCCGCCAGCCGCCTGCTCTGCCCGGGCGAAAGATGCCTTATGGTACCTTCGGCTGCAACTTCAACACCGGGCGCCAGCAAAACCCTTGCAGGCGACAGCCGGAGGCCTGAGCGTGTGATGCGGATGGCGACATCGGAAACTGGAAACGCCCCCGAACGCGTTGCTAATCGAACGTGCTGGGCGTTCAAAAAGCCTCCGTAACGCTTTCCGCTCCATGGGCCCTGGACTGAAATCATCCCGTTAAGACGCCCGTTAATGTCCCACGCAACCCTCTTTCCCAGAACTCGTACGCCAAGCCTCAGCAGGTCCTCCAATCGAGAACGCTCAAATGCCACGACCAGGTCAAGGTCCGGCCGTGAGGCGATATTGGCGACCGAACCTTCCAGGTGGATCTGCGAGTTTGCAAAGGCCAGATCCATACCCTTGATGACCAGATCCCCTTTGTCACGATCAAACTGGCCCCGGAAGCGGATGTCGCAGGGCAAATCACTCGACGACGGCAATTGTTCCCAGCGGTGAAGCTGGCTCACCTGTGATTCACCCGTATACTCGATCTGCCTAAGGGTCCCGGCCAGGTGGATGGTGCTGTTCATGACCCCGTAGACTTCTGGATTATTTCCAGTCAGAAGTGGGATCCAGTCATAAAGCAAGGCCCCTTGCATTCGGAGGGTAGCGTCAAGGGAGTGCCCGGCGGTTCTTGCAGGTGACCAGCTTCCGTCCAGCTCCACCAGCCCGGGCGTAGGGAACTCAAGGTCCGTTCGGACCGGCTCACCTGCCATCCGGAAATCAATTCGCTCAGAACCGTAGTCGAAATCCAGATGAGCGCGCGTACCAACAATTGCAAAGGGCTTTTTGTTTTCGCCAATTTTAAAGTTAAGCCGTGCACTTTCAATCACCACTACCAGATTGGCAGGCGTCGACACGAGTGTGGTCTGGCCTGGCGATTGGGTCTTAATTCTGCTGCGTAACAGCAAGTCTTCAATGTTCCACTTGCCCGTGGAGTTCCGGACGATGTTGATGCTCGGGTTGGAAAGTTTGAGGGTCCCCAGGTACAGGTGAGGCCTCCAGAGACTTCGCCATCGGAGGTCACAATCGATGCGACCAACACGGACGAACGGCTCCGGACCAAAGGCCGGATCTTCGTCGACCACAACATTATCAATCGTGAACCCAAAGTGGGGAAAGAAACGGAGGGCAATGTGGCCGAGGGTTACATTTCGGCCGAGAGACCGCTCGAGGCCTGCCTTCAACAGTGGGCGATAACGCCCCGCGTTCAGGAACAGCGGGGCCACCCACGCTGCCGCAATCAACAGCGCAAACGTTAGCGCAGCAATCCGAAAATATCGGCGCCTGTTTTGACTCATCAGTGCACAAGCTGGAACATTCTGTTCCAGCGCGTCCGGCTGAAGAAATGGACGAATATGCTGCCGAACTGACCGAGCCGGTCACTCAATGAGTTCTGCTCGTACTGCCCCGGCGGAGTCTCATACGACCAGTAGATAATCAGCGGACGGCCCGAAATCAGCTTGCGTGGGACAAAGCCCCAGAAGCGGCTGTCCCAGCTCTCTTCACGGTTGTCTCCCATAACGAAATACTCGTTTTGGGGAACAACCACCTGCCCGTCCTTCACATAATTCTGAAACTCAGCGCGCCAGGTCGCGGTTGCGCCTTCCATCTCGTCCCACGTGACGGGCGGGAAATCGTCGCCGGGACGCAGTTCGTTGGCATGACTCTGGCGGACAAAAGGTTCCGCCACCGCGCTTCCATTGATGAAGACCTCGCGATGGAAAACCCGGACGCTGTCACCCGGAAGGCCGATGACTCTCTTCACAAAATGCTCGCCCGGCTCCTGGGCATCTTCCGCCCTGCCTGGATATTTAAACACCACAATGTCGCCCCGGTGGATTTGCCTGTATGGAAGCAGCTGCCTCAGCGGGCCCCAAGGATACGCAAACGCAAACTTGTTCACCAGAAGATGGTCGCCGATCAGAAGCGTGTTCTCCATCGAGCCGGTCGGTATCTTGAAGGCCTGGACCACAAAAGTGGTCCCAAAAATCGCAAGGATCACCGTGACAATCAGTGATTCAAACGTGTCACGAAGAGACGATTTCTGGTAGGGTTCAGCCATGTGCCTCCACCTTCGCTGCAAGGATTGCCAATGCGTGCTTAGCAGCCTGCTGTTGTGCAGCCTTCTTGCTGCCCCCGCTGCCCCGTGCTACCACGCCAGCCCCGGTTCTTACTTCCACGGTAAAAGTCTTCTGGTGTTCCAATCCTTCCTCTTCAACCACGCTGTAGCGGGCGGGCCCTTGGCGCACTGCCTGGAGACGTTCCTGAAGCGCACCCTTGTAATTTGTTCCAAAAAGATCGTCTACCCGGCCAGCAAGGTCCGCGGGCAGGATCGCCTTCTCAATAACCCTCCTCGCTTCTTCAAAACCCCCATCACGATATACGCCAGCAAGCAGCGCTTCAAGCGCATCTACAAGAATACCGGATTTGTTCCTGCCACCGCTCTTTTCCTCAGACTGGCCCAAACGTAAATATTCACCCAAGCCGAGCCCGGCTGCAACGCCGCTCAGGTAGCGCGCGGCCACGAGGCTGGAACGCGCCAGAGAAAGCTTCCCTTCGTCGTATTCGGGAAAAGTTTCAAGCAGCCGTAAGGTAACGGCAAGATTCAACACGGCATCGCCCAGAAACTCCATCAGCTCGTTATCGCTCGCTGGATGGGAAACCTCCTGAGCATATGAGGAGTGGGTTAAGGCTTCAATCAGCAGGTCCTTGTCGCGGAACTTGTAGCCGATACGCTTTTCCAGCCTGTTGAAGGAAGGTCGCGCCATTCTTCGGTGATGCACTCCGGAAAGTCCTGGCACCCGGCAAGAACCGGAAAAGCTCACCAGCTTGTGTCTTCTTCGGACTGTCGGCCTACCACCTCGGCCTAAGGCTGTGCGGCAGGCTTGGGCTGAGAGCTTTGAGTGTTTTTCAGTTCCTGGATCTGTTGGTTGGCAAGTTGCTCGACAATAGTTCCCTGAGCTAACTGTCCAGCCTTGGAGAAAGCTTCAATCGCATCGCCGTACTTGCTTTGCCCCCTGTAAACCTCTCCCAACCGGTAATAGTCTGCAGCATTCGGACTATCCGACTTGGCAATGGCGGCCTTGTAGTTCTCCTCAGCCTTGGCCAGTTCGCCCTGGTCCAGTCCTTCAAGCGCCATCCTAGAGCGCTCGAGATGGACCATCCCGATGGAAGCATAGGCTCCGGATGCAATCTGGTCTTTCCGTTTCTGATAGTCCGCGTCAGATTCCTTGGACTGCTTTGGGAGCTGGTCAATTTCCTGGAGTGCCTTCTGCGCGTAGTCGGCTGCCATCCCAAGTCTCTTTTCCTTTTCGGCGTCGCTGATGTTGCTCAGCATTTGCGGTTGGGGAAGAACACCCGAAACCATCAGCAAACTGACGAGGTTATTCGGATCAAGGTCCAGACTCTTTTCCCCGTATTTCACAACGTTCACTGCGTCGTTCTTCTGCTGGTAGGCACTCGACTCGAAAGCGTAGACATTGCTCAGGAGAGGACTCTTGGCGTATTTCGCCGTGAAGTCGTCGGCAGCCTTGATGAGCGCGTCAGCGTCGGTCATACTCCTGAGCTTGTTGTAGGCTTCGGCTTCTTCAGGGCCAATTTCAGCCCCTCCCGTCTTCGACGTTTTCGCGGCGCGCATTGCCGGAGTGAATTGCTTTGCGTAAGTAAGGAACTGGTCGGTGGCACCTGCCTTGCTCAATGTCTTCTCAATGTCAGGCGTAAACTCAAAGTCAACACCCCTGGCCTGAACCTCAGTCGCCACATTCTCAAGATGCTTCTTGTTGTGTTTAAGAAGCTTGACCAACTCATCTTCAGTGAGGGGCGCTTGCACCGGGGCGGGCTTCTCCGCGTGCTGCGCCTGCTGAGCCGCACGAGCCGGGCGTCCGCTCAACAGAATGCTTCCGGCGAGAGTTAGAGTCCAAACGGTTCCAAGGCTGGCGGCCTTTTTTGTCCAAGACATAGTTCACTCCCACGTTCATTTTAAACGCTGTTAGCATAAATCAGCGTACTAGAAGCTCTATTCCGTGTCAACCAAGAGCGGGCACAATTGCCGAGACCGCCGGCAGCCGATAGATTTGGACTCCGTGGCCATCGGGATGCCCTTCCCGCTTCCCCGAAATCCCGCCAATAAACAGCCGCCCGGCCGCCCTAAAGTTGAGTGGAAACGCCGCCGCCGGTACAATGTCACAATATGCAGACGAGGAAACTTTTCGGCACAGACGGCATGCGGGGGAGAGCAGGCCACTTCCCGCTTGATCAGGAAACGGTTTTCAAGTTTGGTAAGGCAGTTGGCGGGCTGCTCCAGAAAGTGAGCAGCGGTAGCCAGCCGCAAGTCGTTCTTGGGGAAGACACACGCGAATCGGGACGCCGGATTTCCAGGGTCCTTGCGGCCGGGATCAGGTCATCAGGGACCAAGCTCTTCTATGCAGGAGTCATCACCACTCCCGCTATTGCCTTTCTCACTCGCCATCACGGATTCACCGCCGGCATCATGGTGTCGGCCTCCCACAACCCTTATTACGACAACGGCATTAAGGTCTTCTCCAATTCCGGGCTCAAGCTTTCAGAAACCCAGGAACTGGAAATCGAGCGTGCCATAGAGCGCGATCAAGCTGGAGACGGTCCATATCCACAGGAAGACCTTTCCGCCGAACCTGAGTTCCTTCGGCAGTATGTCGCCTATCTTCGCGGCCTTCTCCCCGTCGACCTTCCCTTGCCCAGAGAGCCGCTGGTCGTGGACTGCGCTAACGGGTCGGCATCACGCGTTGTGCCCCTGCTCCTTGAGGAACTCGGAATCGAGGCCCGCATCCTCAACGCCGCGCCCGATGGCCGCAACATCAATCTGCATTGCGGATCACTTCACCCAGCTTCCATGGCGCGTGAAGCGCAGGCCGCAAACGCTTACCTTGGCGTCGCCTTGGACGGCGACGCTGACCGGGCGATCTTCGCCACCAGGGACGGCCGCGTGGCCGACGGGGACCACGTCCTCTATGCGGTGGCGCCCTATTACGAGCGGCTTCAGAACCTGAGGGGTCACACCGTCGTCGGCACGTTAATGACCAACCTCGCGCTGGAACACTCGCTCGCGAAATGCGGCATCGGACTCAGGCGGGCGGATGTGGGAGACCGGTACGTGCTGGAAGAAATGCTTCGTTCAGGATACAATCTGGGCGGCGAGCCCTCCGGCCACATCATTTTCGCGGACCTCTCGCTTGCCGGCGACGGCATCATAACTCTGCTCCAGATCCTGCGCATTCTTGGAGAAACCGGAGCATCGTTCACCGAGACCGTAAGCGGACTGAGAATGTACCCACAGGTCATTCGCAACGTTCCGGTCCGTGAAAAGCGCCCCCTTGAATCCATCCCTGAAGTTGCCCGCGCCATTGAGACCTGCAGCGCCGAGCTTGGGGATGCCGGGCGGATTGTCGTTCGCTATTCAGGGACCGAGCCGATGGCTCGCGTGATGGTTGAAGCGCAAGAAACTGCCGCGGTGGAAAATCACGCAGCGCACATCACAAAAGCCATTGAAGCCGCCATCGGCGCAGCGGCAGGGACCCAGGCGAACTAAGGGTGGCAGCCTGTCCGATCAACCGTGAGAAACTTTCAAGCCTACGTTTCAAGCGCCGCGTGGTATCCAGGCAAGTTGTCAGAACGGGGGCAACTCGCTGCTAAGATTTAACATCGCACCATCAGGTTTCAGACCAACCAGTCTGGAGGTTATTAAAGCATGCATTACTTTAGGCTTTTTCTCCCCAGCTTCCTTTTACTGACATTCTGGCAACCACTGACCGCGCAGAACGGAACCCGGACGGACAGGCCGCCGGAGCCTCTTGCCGCCGTCACCGTTCCTGCCGAGACTCATATCCCGGTGGCGCTTGAAAATGCCATCAACTCGAAAACAGCCTATCAAGGTCAGGCGATCTATTGCCGGACCATTTTCCCCATCACCGTTGACAATCGCATCGTGATTCCCGTGGGCAGCTACGTTAAGGGAGAAGTTACCCAGGTGGTCAAGCCCGGCCGGATCAAGGGCAAAGCAAAGCTTGGGATCCGCTTCGATTCCTTGACGCTTCCCAACGGAGTGACAGAACCTTTGCGCGCCTCACTTTCCTCGTTCGGAGGAAGCGGCCAGGAAGGCTTCAACCGCAAAGAGGGAAAAATCGAAGGCCAGTCAACCAAAGGCCAGGACGCAGGGAAAGTGGCCCAGACCACCATCACCGGTGCTGAAGTCGGCTCGCTTGCGGGAATTTCGGGCGGCCACACGCTCAGGGGCCTGGGAATTGGAAGCGCCGCCGGCGCTGCAGCAGGCGCCATCTGGGTGATGGCCGGGCGTGGCAAGCAGATTTACCTTCCCCCGGGAACCAGCCTCGAACTTCAATTGGGCGCCCCGCTCCAGTTTGCCCAGGATCAGCTCGACTTCAGCGGAGATCCACCGCCTGCGCCGATTGTGCAACCCCAGCAGCCCGACCAGGAGATGAAATCGAGACGCCTTCGCCGCCGCTTCCCCTTCGGGCCCAGGATCCTTCGCCCGTTCTAGTCCCAGGGAATGTGGTGATGCTCCTCTCGGGAACTCGACAGCCTTCAGGCTCCATTGTGCGGCGGATTGTGCCCGCGTTCCCACTTGCCTGAGTGACGAGAGAATTCAAGCTGCCGCCGGCCTTTCACAAGAAGACCAGCGATTGTCCGGTGATCTCAAACCTTTTCCGGCAGCGCGGGTTCTGGCACTGCACAAAGTCGTCGCGGCGCAGCATGTACGACCTGATCTTCTGGAACTTTGCCCTATCGCGCTC
>OBLQ010001108.1_pt1 | contig 10192 bp, 7 predicted proteins | sample 1519881 | NCBI WGS metagenome assembly OBLQ01 (sample SAMN01911456, study PRJEB22533) | soil metagenome | biome: Soil | place: Malaysia | collected 2012-04-30 | depth DG_metagenome m | reverse complement strand
CCATGTCCAACATGGGCCTGGAGATTGCGCTGCGTGAATCCGGCATCAAAATGCTCCGCGCTCCTGTGGGAGACAAGTACGTGCTGGAGAAAATGCAGGAGACCGGCGCTGTCCTGGGCGGCGAACAGTCAGGTCACATCATTCTTTCGCGGGAAGCCACTACCGGGGACGGACTGCTCACCGCATTGCATGTGCTCGGCGTGGTCTGCCGCAGCGGCAAATCGCTGGCCGAGCTTGTGGCCGATCTCAAGGTGTTTCCCCAAACCATCAGGAACGTACGCGTGCGCGAGAAGCGCCCGCTTGAGCAGATTCCTGAAGTCATGGCAGCGGTCCGCATGGCTAAAGGCGAACTGAACGGCAACGGCCGCGTTAACGTTCGCTATTCCGGAACAGAAGCGCTGGCGCGGGTGATGGTGGAAGCGGAATCAGAGGCTACGGTGCAGCGAATTGCCGGCACGATTGCAGAAGCCATCGAAAAAGCTCTGGGAACCGGCCTGGTTGTGGGCCATTGAATCCTCAGGATTCCCGCTTTTTGCGCAGGGCCGCTGTTTGTGCCATAGTCGATTTCCTGTGAATTTTCTCAAAATGCCGTGGCGGCAACGACTGGTCATGCTGGCCATGGCGATATACCTCGCCTGCCGGCTCTTTCCTTCCATGTCTGAGGTGGTCGGCGTCGGCATCGGCTTTTCCCTCCCCTTGCTTTATTTGCTTGCCTTCCTGCTCATCATTGTCGTGGTGCCGGTGGTGACGGTCTGGCTGTTCAGTTTTGCCTATGCAGTGGTGTTAAAACCATACGTGCGGGCGTGGCGTATCAATCGTATCCGCAATGCGCGTTATTTCAGGGAAGCCATGGAGCGCACAGGCAGCCAGAACCAGGATGGGGATTCGCTGGAGTGACCCGTGCAGACTGCGGACAAGGCATTTCACCTTGTATGGAGTCAGTCCACGTCCCGCCAGTTCGGCCCTACTCCCATCTCCACCACCAGCGGAACTTTCAGCGGATACACGTTCTCCATCTTGTCTTTGACCAGCGTGCGCATGGTCTCAATCTCCACATGGGGCACTTCAAACAGCAATTCGTCGTGGACCTGGAGCAGCATGCGTGACGCGAGTTTCCGTTCGCGCAGTTCTCGGTCAATTTCGATCATGGCCAGCTTGATCAGGTCGGCTGCCGTCCCCTGCAGCGGCGTATTCACTGCCGTGCGTTCTGCAAAGCCACGCGCGTTGGCGTTTTTGCTGTTGATGTCGGGGATGGGACGCACGCGGCCGAAGAGGGTCTTCACCCGCTGCTCTCGGCGCGTTTCTTCCAGCACATGATCGATGAAAGAACGCACGCCTTTGTATTTTTCGAAGTAGGCGTCGATGAATTTTTTTGCTTCCTTCTGCTCGATGCCGATCTGCTGCGACAGCCCGAACGGTGAGAGGCCGTAAACAATGCCGAAGTTCACGGCCTTGGCCCGCCGGCGATGCTCGGCGTCAATCATCAGCGGGGGCACACCGAAGACCTGCGCCGCCGTCAGCGTATGGATGTCGTCGCCCCGGCGGAAAGCCTCCACCAGCAGCGGGTCTTCGGAAAAGTGGGCCAGCAAGCGAAGTTCGATCTGCGAATAATCCGCTGCCAGCAGCACGTTGCCCGGCTCGGCGATGAACGCCGCCCGGATCTCCCGGCCCAGTTCGCTGCGGATGGGAATGTTCTGCAGGTTGGGATTGGTGGAAGAAAGCCGCCCGGTGGCCGTGCCCGTCTGGTTGAAGGTTGTATGCAGGCGGCTGGTGCCGCGGTCGATCAGCACCGGCAGCGCGTCCACGTAAGTGCTTTTCAGCTTGGAGAGCTGCCGGTAGTTCAGCACCAGGCGGGGGACCTCATGTTCCTCGGCCAGTTGCTCCAGAACGTCCACTGCCGTGGAGATGGTTTTGCCTTTGCCGTATTTCACCGGCTTGGGCAGGCTGAGCTTGTTGAACAGCACGTCGCCGAGCTGTTTCGGTGAATTGATATTGAATTCGTGGCCGGACTTCTGGTGGATCTCGCGCGCCTTGGCGTCGCATTCTTTTGCCAGGCGCACGGAGAGGTCGCCCAACATTTTTTCATCGATCTTGACGCCGGCTTCTTCCATGCGAGCCAGCACCGGAACCAGCGGTAGATCGATCTTTTCATACACCGGCATCAGCCCGGACTCTTCCACTTCCTTGCGCAGGGCAGCGGCCATGCGGCCTGTGACGTCGGCGGCCTCCGCTAATGAGTCGGAGAGATTCAGGTTGAAGTTGCGCAGGGCGATTTCCTTCAGCGTGTGCCTGGGATATGTGGGATTCACCAGATAGGAGTAAAGCATGGGCTCATCGCGCACTCCGGCCAATTCCAGTCTGCGCGAGGCCAGTTGGCGCATCGCCAGCTTGTAATCGTGAATAGCCTTGGGAATCTTCGCGTTCGCCAGCAAACTCTTCAGCTCGTCTGAGATTTCATGGCTGTTGAGGGAACTGGTAAAGGCCTTGCCCGGCTCCGCGGAGAGTGCCAGTTGCAACGGCTTTTCCGGCGGAGTTTCCGCAAGCAGGGCAGGTAGGCCGGCAAAGGGCAGGTTTCCGGAAGTGCTCTCCGTTTCTTCTTCCGCTTCCGCCTCTGCTTCCGTTCCGGCCACAGCGAAAAACTCAAAAGCGATCGCCAGGGTATAGCCGCCTTTGGCCAGGGCCTTGAGATCTTTGACCGACTTCAGTTCGCGATAGTCGGTTTCTTTCACTTCCAGCGATGGCGCCAGCTCTTTCAGCAGCGTGGTGAATTCCAGTTCGGTAAAGAGCTTGCGCAGCGCTTCCGTGTCCGGCTCCTCGGCCACCATTTTCTCCAGGTGGAGATCGATGTCCACGTTCTGGTCGATGGTGACGAGCTCCTTGCTCCAGAGGATTGTTTCCTGGTTGTTCTCAAGCGATTCGCGATAGGTTTTGCGCTCCACTTCGGCGGCGTGCGCCAGCGCGTTTTCCAGCGTGCCAAAGCGCTTGATGATATCGACGGAGCCCTTGTCGCCGATGCCCGGTGCACCGGGGATATTGTCGATGGCATCGCCGCGTAGAGCCATCACGTCAATCACCTGGTCAGGCCGGACGCCTAGGGCTTCTTCGACTTTGGCGGCGTCGTAGATCAAGTTTTCTTTGGGCGGATTCAGCACGCTGATCTTGCCATTGACCAGTTGCAGCATGTCCTTGTCATTGGAAACCACAAGCACCTGATAGCTCTGCTCGGCGGCTTTGCGCGCCAGAGTGCCGATTACGTCATCGGCTTCAAAGCCCTCCTGCTCCAGGATGGGGATGCGATACGCTTCTAATGCGCGCCGGATAAATGGCACCTGCTGCGCCAGGTCCGGCGGCATCTCCGCGCGCTGCGCCTTATAGCCTTCGTACGCCACTTCCTTGAAGCTCTGTGTCTTGATATCGAACTTGCGTATGGATGTAACCGTCTTGGCGTGATGATCGCGGAAGGTAGGCCCGGCCACGTCAAAGACGGCAGCCAGATACTCGGGATTGAAGTCAGCCCGAAGCTTGCGCAGCATGTTGACGAAGACGTAGGTCGCCGCCGTGGGGATGCCGGTCTTGGTGGACATGGGCCGCTGCCGCGCCATCGCATGGTAGGCGCGAAAAATAAAGGACATGGCGTCCAGCAGAAAGACACGGCCTTTCTGCTCGGGTTGGGAGGCGGTGGCCAAAGGAAAATTCTAACAGGATGGATAAGAACGGCGACTTCTGCGCGTTCATGGATCGTGGCCCAATGCCGATCCGTGCGCAGGCGGACCCATTCATTCCTGGGGGCTCACAGGTGTTTTCTTACACATATTGGCCGCACTGAACATGCCCGAAGCTATTGGGCATGCTGTCAGATATCCGGAGGCGCGTATTGACTCAGCCGGCACTTGTCAAGCCCGGAACCGCCACGGATAATTTCCAGCATGGTAAGGCACATCTCACGAATCACCCTTCTGGTGATCCTGGCGCTTGCGGCAGGCATGGCTGCCGGACCCAAGAGCGGCAAGCTGACGATATTCCGCGAAGACTCCAATATCTTCACCGGTGGGTGGATCAAAAGAGACCCACCGACGAAATGGACTGTTTGGGTCGATGGACGACGCGTAGCCCGAATCAGCAAGGCGCGCTTCGTTACCATCAGTCTCGCTCCCGGTGAGCACGATGTGAAAACCAACAGGTCTGAGCATCTGCCGATCACACTAAAACCAAATGCCAGGATATTTGTGCGCCCGGGACTGGACAGGTTCCGGGGTAAATGGCTTGCGGCTGAGATCATACAAGTCGTACCGTGCTCACGCGCTATACTGGCCGCTCCCAAGATGAGGCCAGTAGAAAGCAAAAAGGTGTTCTGGCCCGGAGCAGAGTCTGAGCCCTTTCCACAATCCTGCGATGACGCTTCCTTTGAGCCGTCAAGCCGCGTCGATCCGAAATCGGGCTATTTCGGATTCAAGACTGATGCTGATCTAAAGATATCTTCGTTTAACGATCATTCCCCTAGTGAAGAGGCCGGCCTGAGAGTCGGCGATAAAATCATCGCTTTCAACGGAAAGGCAACCGCTTCTATGGACCAATTAACTGAAGCTGTCCAAGCCACCAAGCCTGGCGATTCGGTGAAAATAATCGTACTGCGCGAGGGAGACGCCAAGACATTCATCGTGATCGCGGCGAACCGACCAGAGAGCTAGGAATCCTTCAAGATCTCCGCATCTGGACACTGGAACCAGCAGCCTCATTCGAAGCTGATCAGCACTATCTCTGCCCTGGTCCCCACCCGCAATGGCGGGCCCCACGTGCCTGTGCCGTAGGACGTGTAAACCAGAAGGCTGCCGAAACGCTGCAGCCCGTGGACAAATCTTCCCCACACCCGGCGGGTAATCCAGGTGTAAGGGAAAAACTGGCCGCCGTGGGTGTGTCCGGAAAGCTGCAGTGAGATGCCTTCTTGTTCGGCGATGGCCAGCTTCACCGGCGCATGCAACAACAGGATGCTGGCGCGGCTGCGGTCGAGCGCGGCGCGGCGCAGGATAGCGCGGTAATTCTCCAGTTCAATAGCGTCACGATAGTGCACGCCAACAAGTTGTAATCCATCGAGTTCGACTTTTTCGTTGTTCAGGACCCGCACACCGGCCCGCGTGAGTGCAGGCAGGTATTCGGCGTGGCTGTAAAACTCCTCATGGTTGCCGGCGATGTAGTAAACGCCGTGGAAGGGCTCGTGGTTCACGAGCAAGGTGGCTTCTGCCAGTGTTCTTTGCGAGCCGCGCCGTCCGTCATCCCGGCGCTCTGGCCTCCGCTGAAACCTCGCTGGGCGACGCAGGAGCCGTTACATGGGCTGGAGAAAGAAATTCCTCCCATGGCTCGGCCAGCTTTTCAAAGTCGCCCGCCGTGCCGTCATACAGGTCGCCGGCGATGAAGACCACATCGGGTTGCAATTGTTTGACCTCCCGCAGCACGCGCCGCAGAAACCGCTGGTTCCTCACGTGCCCCAGATGCAGGTCGCTGAGCATGGCCGCGGTTCGTCCTCGCCATTGCGGAGGCAGGCCGGACAAGGCGACGCGGAGCCTGGTCACGCGCAGCACGCCGGCGTTGATCGCCCCGTAAACGCTCGCCAGCACGGCTGCGCCAAAGAGCACGTCCGCGATGTGGGCCGGCGCCCACCCGAGGCGCAAGACGGCGGAGACGCCATACACAATCCAACACAGAATCGCCGCCCAGAAGCAGTAACTGAAGATGCCCAGCCAGACCGCCGCCGCGGCGTATGCAATCCGGGCCAGCGGGCGGAAGGAATGCCATCCTCGCAGCGACGCCCCGACAAAGCTGACGGAGAGAAGCGCCAGCGCCGCTTTCATCGCAAAAGACGACGCCATGCCGCTCCAGAAGTTCGACCAGGTGGCATAAAGGAGCCAGTGCCCCAGAAAGAGAATCGTCTGGACAATGCTGATAAAGGCAATGAGCCGGGAACGCAACGCCGATGAAGCCTCAAATGAATTCGGAACTATAACGAGTTTACAGAATCATGGCTGAAGCTGATAGCAAGGCGCACGATCCGGGAGTGTTGGCATGCTAACCATCCGGTTCTTCTCCAGTCCAACGGTTTATGCATGGCCCTTGGCTTGAATCCCTCCTGCAGGACTTGCGTTACGGATTTCGAATGCTGGCGAAGTCACCGTCGTTTTCCGTGATCGCGGTTCTCACTCTGGCCCTCGGCATTGGAATCAATACGGCCATCTTTTCGGTGGTCAATGGCGTGCTGCTCAACCCGCTGCCGTTCCATCGCGGAGACCAGCTTGTCTCTCTCTTCGAGGAGATACCGAATTTCAAGAACGGCTCCATCTCCTATCCCAACTTCGTGGATTGGCGGCGGATGAACCGGACGTTTGCCGCCATGGCTGCCTATCGCTCCACGGGATTCAATCTCTCCGGCTCCGGAGAACCCGAGCGCCTGCACGGTGAGATGATCTCCGCCGGTTTCTTTGAGATCCTGGGCGTCAACCCGCTCCTGGGCCGCACCTTCACGGCGGACGAAGACCGCCTGGGCGCAAACCCCACGGTGATGATCACGGAGGGGCTGTGGAAACGAAAGTTCGGCGCTTCGCGCGACATCATCGGCCAGCGGCTGATCCTGAATGGCGTGGGCAGGACCGTTGTCGGCGTGGTCCCTTCCAGCTTTCATCTGCATATCCAGAACTTTCAGCGGGGCGAGCCGCTCATTGATGCCTTTGTGCCGGTGGGCGAATACAACGAGCCGCGGTTTTATGACGCGCGCGGCGCCGGCTGGGGTCTGGACGCCGTTGGACGGCTCAAGCCCGGAGTCACCCTTGAGCAGGCCCGCTCGGACATGGACCGCGTCTCGCGCGCGCTCGCGGCCGCGTATCCTGCAATCGACTCCGACAAGAAAGCCCACCTCCTCTCCATGAAAGAAGGGATGGTGGGAAACATACGGCCGGCCTTGCTGGTGTTGCTGGTCGCGGTGGTTTTTGTGCTGCTCATCTCCTGCGTGAACGTGGCCAATTTGCTGCTGGCGCGCTCCACCGCGCGGCAGCATGAATTTGCCATCCGCATCGCGCTGGGCGCGGGACAGCGCCGCGTGGTCCGACAACTGCTTACCGAGAGCATCCTGCTGGCCCTGATTGGAGGTGCCCTGGGGCTTCTGCTGGCCCGCCTGGGGACTTCGGCTGCCATTGCCGCCATGCCAAGCACGCTCCCGCGCGCCGAAGACATCGGAATCGACTTCCGCGTGCTGCTCTTTACGTTTGGCATTTCGCTGCTGGCCGGCGTTGCATTCGGACTGGCGCCCGCCTGGAAAACCGCGCGCGCGAATATCGGCGGAACGCTGAAAGAAAGCGGACGCAGTGTTGCCGCGCGCAGCGGGGCGCAATCCGTGTTTGTGGTCCTGGAGATGGCGCTGGCGCTGGTGTTGCTGGTCGGCGCCGGGCTCATGGTCCGGACCCTGGCGCGGCTGTGGGCGCTCAATCCCGGGTTTGATCCTCATCATGTCCTGACTTTCCAGTTCGCAGGACCGGCGTCGTTTGAGAAGGTTTCCGCCGACACCATGCGTTCCGCCTATACCCAGATTCATGACAAGCTGGCGGCAACGCCCGGGGTTGAAGCAGTTTCCTTCAATGGGGGCGCTCATCCCATGGAAGGCGATGATGAAGAGTATTTCTGGTTTGCCGGCAGGCCCAAGCCGGCCCATCAGAGTGATCTGGCCATGGCGCTTGAATACGTGGTGGAACCCGACTATTTCAAAGTCATGCGCATTTCGCTGAGGCGCGGCCGCTTCTTCACCGCGGCCGACACTCAGCACGCGCCTGCGGTGATCTTGATCGACGAACGGCTGGCGGAAAAATACTTCCCCGGGCAAGACCCGGTCGGCCAGTATCTTGACTTCAATACGGACCCTGCTTCCAAGGAAAAGGCGCCGAATCCGCAGATCATCGGCGTTGTAGGCCACATGAACCAGTGGGGTCTGGACTCTGATGCCAGCAGTCCCATGCAGGCGCAGATGTATATTCCCTTTGCCCAGCTTCCGGACAGAGCGGTGGTGGCCGGCGGTCTGGGAGGCGAGGTCTTTGTACGCACGGCACCCGCCGGCCCTCCAACCTTTGAGACCCTTCGCCGTCGCATCCTGGAGTTCAACGGCGAAACCGTGGTCTTCCGCCCGGAAGACATGGAACAGACCGTCGCCAACTCCATTGCCGGCAAACGTTTCAGCATGGCGTTGCTCGGCGTCTTTGCCGTGCTGGCCCTGATGCTGGCCGGCATCGGGATCTACGGCGTGCTTTCCTATCTGGTGGGGCAGCGCACGCAGGAGATCGGCGTCCGCATGGCCCTGGGCGCGGAGCGATTGGACGTGCTGCGCATGGTGATGGGTGACGGCGCTCGCATGGCGCTGGTGGGAGTCGGCATTGGAGTTGTAGCTGCCCTGGGCCTCACGCGGCTGATGTCCAGCATGCTTTTCGGGGTAAGTCCCACGGATCCGCTTACGTTTGCCGGTGTGGCCGTGGTGCTGTGCGCGATCGCTCTGCTGGCATGCTATGTCCCGGCGCGACGCGCCATGAAGGTGGATCCGGTGGTGGCGCTAAGGCACGAATAAGAGCTGCAAGATCTCACTCGATGAACATGCAGTCTCCATAGGAGAAGAACCTGTAGCGCTCCTTGACTGCGTGTTCATAGGCCCGCAGGATGTTCTCTCTGCCCGCGAAAGCCGAGACCAGCATGAGCAAAGTCGATTTGGGCAGGTGAAAGTTGGTCAGGAGTGCCCCGACCACGCGGAATCGAAAGCCAGGATAGATGAAGATGTCAGCTTCTCCCGAGCCGGGCTGGATGCGGGCTCGGTTTCCTGCGGCTGCTGTGTTTAAAGCGCCTCCACCAGTTCCCGCGGGCCCAGACTCTTCAGCGGTTTTCGTGACTGAAGCCGCATATTCCAACGTCCTTACCGTAGTGGTTCCCACGGCCACCACACGCCGGCCTTCATCCAGCGCTCGATTGATCTGCTCCGCGGCCTGCGCGGAAATGGAGTAAGCCTCGCGATGCAGCTTGTGTTCTTCCACTTTTTCGGCGTGCACCGGCTGAAATGTCCCCAGACCTACGTGCAGGGTGATCTCCGCCATTTCGATCCCGCGCTCCTGGATCTGGGCCAGAATTTCCGGCGTGAAGTGCAGGCCGGCCGTTGGCGCGGCCACGCTGCCGCGGGCCTCAGGACGGGCATAGACTGTCTGGTAGCGCTCGCGGTCGCCGGGGCGGTCAGCGCGCGCGATGTAGGGCGGCAGAGGCACATGCCCAAGCTTTTCCACCGCTGCAAAGAAATCGGCCACAGGAGCAAAGCGCAGGGTGCGTTCTCCAAATTCTCCCCGGGCGACAATTTCCGCCTGAAGGGTGGGTGGCTCCCCGAAGGTGATCCTTTCCCCCACGCCCAGCTTCCTTCCCGGCCGTACCAGCGCCTCCCACTCCCACGGGCCAACCTGGCGGGTGAGCAGCACCTCTACCCGGCCGCGCAGGAAGTCCCTTGCGGCGGGATTGCGCGAACTGACGGGTTGAGCATGCAGGCCGGAACGGCGTCCGAACAGGCGCGCCGGAAAGACCCGGCTGTTGTTTACGACCAGCAGGTCGTCAGGGCGCAGCAATTGTGAGAAATCTTTAAACGTTAAGTCGTCAAGCTGGCCCGTCCGGCGATCCAGACGCAGCATACGGGAGGCGCTGCGGTCGGCCAGAGGTTCTTGCGCGATCAGTTGCTCGTCAAGAGGAAAATCGAAGTCGGAAACCAGCACTCTTTTAGATTATATTGAGGCGAACCTCTTAAACGATTGTTCCTGAATCTTAACCTAGTTGTTCATGCAGGTTTCAGGGGGATAGCTGCACGCATGTCTGCCAATTTCGACGCTTTACGCCAGGAAATCTGCCGAACCGGCAAGATGCTGCACCAGTGCGGCTTTGTGGCCGGCTACGACGGCAACATCAGCGTCCGCGTGGAACGGGATCTGGTGCTGAGCACCCCCACTTCAGTTTGCAAGGGCATGATGCAGCCTGAGGACCTGGTGCTGAGCACCCCCACTTCGGTTTGCAAGGGCATGATGCAGCCTGAGGACCTTGTGCTGGCTGACATGGATGGCAGGCAGCTGGATGGCCGGCGCAATCCTTCCACGGAGTTGGGGATGCACCTGCTGTTCTACCGCATGCGGCCGGAAGTCCGCGC
>OBLQ010001107.1_pt1 | contig 10205 bp, 17 predicted proteins | sample 1519881 | NCBI WGS metagenome assembly OBLQ01 (sample SAMN01911456, study PRJEB22533) | soil metagenome | biome: Soil | place: Malaysia | collected 2012-04-30 | depth DG_metagenome m | reverse complement strand
GCCCTGGGGCATCTTCAACCAGGCGCCGACCGGCCCCATGCGGTTGCTGACATAGCCGATGCCGCCGTCCTGGATCGCCACGCCGAAGCGCACGGCCTCATTGGCGAACTCGGGGTGGATGCTGCGGTTGACCGCGGACGGCGACAGCACCGAGGCACGCACGACCTCGTAGCGCCCTTCCCGGCGCTGGCTGTAGACCAGGAAATCCCCGGCCACCGACGGGTATATCGATTCGACATGGGCCTCGACGACCACCGGCTCCACGGGGAACGGCGCCTTGCCGCCGTGCTCGGCGGCGACGGCCGGTGAGGCCAGCAGCACGGCGGCGGCCATGCCAAGAAAACGTTTGCGCATCGGAGGTCTCCTTGATCAGGTTCTCTTGCAGCACTCCCGCCGGCAACCCGGCATGCCAGGCCGGTGGCAGCGTAGGAGCGCATGCTGAACTATAGATGAATACCGGCTACGGGCGGCGGGAGCCGAAAATGGGGGATGCAGGTCCGCCGAAAAACCATTATGCTGCGCCCCTTTCCATTTCGACTTGCCTCCGGCAAGCAGTTCACAGACAAGAGGAGCCGCCATCATGGGCCTGACCGTGTACTACGACAAAGACGCCGATCTCTCGATCATCCGCAGCAAGAAGGTGGCCATCATCGGCTATGGCTCGCAGGGCCATGCGCATGCCAACAACCTGCGCGATTCCGGCGTGGACGTGACCGTGGCGCTGCGCCCGGGCTCCGCCTCCGCCGCCAAGGCCGAAGCGGCCGGGCTGCCGGTCAAGGGCGTCGAGGAGGCGGTCAAAGCCGCCGACATCGTGATGGTGCTGACCCCGGACGAGTTCCAGTCGCAGCTGTACAAGAACGAGCTGGCGCCGAACCTGAAAAAGGGGGCGACGCTGGCCTTCGCGCACGGCTTCGCCATCCATTACAACCAGATCGTGCCCCGGTCCGACCTGGACGTGATCATGATCGCGCCGAAGGCGCCTGGGCACACGGTGCGCTCCGAGTTCGAGAAGGGCGGCGGCATCCCGGACCTGATCGCCGTGCACCAGGACGCCACGGGGGATGCCAAGGCCATCGCGCTGTCCTATGCCTCGGCCATCGGCGGCGGCCGCACCGGCATCATCGAGACCACGTTCAAGGACGAGACCGAGACCGACCTGTTCGGCGAGCAGGCCGTGCTGTGCGGCGGCGCAGTCGAGCTGGTCAAGGCCGGCTTCGAGACGCTGGTGGAGGCCGGCTACGCCCCCGAGATGGCCTACTTCGAGTGCCTGCACGAGCTGAAGCTGATCGTCGATCTGATGTACGAGGGCGGCATCGCCAACATGAACTACTCGATCTCCAACAACGCCGAATACGGCGAGTACGTCACCGGCCCGCGCGTGATCAACGCCGAGTCGCGAAAGGCGATGCGTGAGGCGCTGCACGACATCCAGACCGGCGAGTATGCCAAGCGCTTCATCCTGGAGGGGGCGACGAACTACCCGTCGATGACCGCCTACCGCCGCCTGAACGCCGCGCATCCGATCGAGCAGGTCGGCGAGCGCCTGCGCGCCATGATGCCGTGGATCAAGAAGATCGTGGACAAGTCCAAGAACTGATCGATTCCGCTCAAACGAAAAGGAGGCCCAGGTGGCCTCCTTTTTCTTTTCCCCCCGCCGTTACTGCCCGTCCTGCTTTAGTTGTTCGTCGAGCTGCCCGTAGCGCTCTTTCTGCTGCTGTTCGGCCTGATTGAGCTGGCGCTTCACCGCATTCTTCTGGTCCATCATCTGGCCACCCGAGAGCGTGCGGACCGTTTGCTGGCCCTGCTCCTTCGCCTTGTCGCATGCAGCCAGCGCCAGCAGCACGGCAATCATCCAGATCAAGCTACGCATCCATCCTTCCCCTGCATTGCCCGTTTGCGATCACGACCGGCCGACGTTTCATCGCCACCTCCGGTCCCGGCCAGCATAGACCGCGGACGCCTCGCTGTCGAAACGCGAAGGGGCGCTGCGGCACCCCTTTCTCCTTTCACGTACGGATGCAAAAAGGGCCACCCGTTTTGGCGGGTGGCCCCTTTGCAAAGGTGGTCGCCTCAGCTGTTGTGTGCGGCCTCAACGAAGTGGGCGAACGAGGTGGTGCCGACGAATGCGATCACAGCGGCACCGATCGTGTAGAAAAGCTCTTTCATCTCATACCTCCCTTTCCTGGTTGGGTATCTTTTATAAGGTGTCTGGGTTGACCCGCCGGTCCTTACTGCACGGACTCGACGAAGCCGGCAAAAGCAACCGTGCCGAAAAAGGCCAGCACAGCAGCGATGATCGAATAAATCAGTTCCTTCATGCCATTGTCCTTCATGTTCCTTCTCCTTTGCCATGGTTTCGCGGACATCCAATGTCCGCCTGACAACCTGCAATGTACGGATGCAACATGGGATCAGCATGAACCGATGATTAGAAAACGTTTATTTCCAACCATTTATCGTGATGCCCGTCACGCAGGTCGATCATATCGGGTCATGATGCATGAGCTGCGCGCACCGGGAGGCCGGGTCCGTTCCGGCGGGAACTAACGGTCGCCCTGCTTTTCCAGCGTGATGGGGGACTCGTGGGGGAGGGTGAGCACGATGCGCCGTTGCGCCAGCGCCAGGTCGAGCATGATCGGACCGTTCCAGTAGCCGCCGGCGTCGAGGCCGATCTTCCCCTTGAGCATTTCGTAGGTGGTGAGCAGCTGGATGGGAGGGCTGTGGTCCGGGAGCATCAGCTTGGCGGTGGCATCGGGATAGAAACGCAGGGTGCCGGTACCGTCCACCTGGCGCCACTGGCCGGTCAGGGCGGCGACGATCTGCGGGGGCGGGGTGTTGTCCGTCTGCGCGCATGCGCATGTGCCGAGGGCGACACAGGCCCCGATCAGGAACCTGCGCATGCCGCTGGCCAGGTTCGGTCGCTGGATCTGATTCATGGATACCCCCATCGATGCGATGCTCGATGCGCAGCGCCGATTTGTAAATGATCCGTCGTGTACGCGCGCGCGAGGTGGTATCGACCCGTCCGGCATACGCATCGCGCGTGGTTCGGCGGCGCCATGGATGGGTGTGTCTGCCCGCCGCATGGCACATCCGCTCAGGGGGCATATGCTGCGCCATGGCGGGGGTTGCAATGGGTCTTTTTAGGACGATAATGCCCACCCCATGTCGGTAAAAGAACAGCCACCCGTCAAAATCGGTGAAAAGGTAGTATTCCTGGTAACGGCGATCTTCATCGGACTCGCCGTCGTCGCCTTCGGCATCATGGAGTATATCCGCCATCACACCGACCATAAGATGTTCCCGGTTTATACCGATTACAAGTTCTCCGCCGAAGGCAAGCACGGCATGGATCTGTTCTTCCGCAAGGGCAACTGCACCGACTGCCATCGCGCCCTGAACGACGGCACGAACATGGGGCCGGGCGCGAACCTCGACGGCGAGGGCTCCAGGCACGATTTCACCTGGATCTACGGCTTCCTCCGTGAGCCGGAAAAGATCTACGGCGGCCCGACGCTCGATCACGGTGTCGGCAAGGCGGCTGCCTATGTGGCCAACATACCCGACAAGGATCTGCACGCCATCGCCACGTGGCTGTCCGAGCTGCAGGTGAAGCGGGGGTCCGTGATTTCTCCGGATGCGCCCAAGGGCACGAATCCGTTCATCGATTCGATGGTCAAGCATTTTGCGCCGCAGAGCTGGAAGGACGGCGATTACAGGGATATGCGTGATCCGAACAAGAATCCAGGGAGTGGGAGTGGGAAACAATGAGTGACAAGCCTTGGGAGAGCGACCAGCAGTATATCCGCCTGACGCTGTGGTTCGTCTATGCATGTATCATATACAGCATCATCGGCTTTTCCTGGGGATCGCTGATGGGCGGGGTCCCCGAATTCCGCCGCTTCGTGGATGAGCGCATGTTCGGCAAGATGATCGTTCTGGCCCATTCGCACATCAACCTGCTGGGCTGGGTCGAGATGGCCATCTTCTCGGCCGTGTACTACACCGTGCCGCGCCTGGTGAAGCGCCCGATCTACAGCATCAAGTTGATGAAGGTGCATTTCTGGATGCACAACTTCGGCCTGCTCGGCCTTGTCGTGTTTTTCACGATCGCCGGCCTGATCGGGGGCATCAACAGCCTGCACATGGCCCCGAACGAGGTGGAGGCGCTTGTGCGTCCGTGGCTGATGTCGGTGGGCGTGTTCGGCAGCCTGGTGCTGCTGGCCAACTGCATATGGGGATACAACATCTTCCGCACCTCATGGAACTGGGATCGATGAAGCGCGCCCTGCTTCTGCTCCTGCTGCTCCCGCTGGCCGCCTGCAACGATCTGACCGGCCAGGGGATCCTGAAGGTGGGGCAGAAGGCGCCGGTGGTGCATACCAAGACGCTGGCCGATGTGGGCAACGATCTGGGCCGCATCACCAGCTACCACTTTCCCAATCCGGCCATGTACAGGTACTCCGAGGACGTGGCCCTCACGCTCGGCAAGCCCGTGATCATCGAGTTCGCCACGCCGGCGCATTGCACCGAATGCGATGAGCAGATGGAGATGCTGAAGATGGTCATGGCCAAGTACGGCGACAAGATCATCGTGCTGCATATGGACCAGTACTACAATCCCGAGGCCTATCGCGTGTTCAAGGTCCGGGGTGAGCCGTGGACGGTCGTGATCGACAAGAACGGTATCGTGCGTGAGATATTCCCGGGCAGAACCTTGCGGGGGGAGATCTCTCCCGTCGTCGCCAAGCTGGTGGCCGAGCCGAAGCAGGTCGTCAAACCGGAATCGGTGCAGAAGGACAAGCAAGCCGGACAAGTGGCCGCCCAATGAGTGAGTATGCCCTGCGGCCGGATACGCGCGGCTCACTGTGGGATCTGGCGCTCTATGTGCCGACGGTCGGCTTCCTCGGGTACTACGGCCTGACGCTCTGGTATGCGGGCGGCCATGCGACATGGGCATATGCGCTGTGGTTTCTGGCCTGCTTTTTCCTGATCGTGGGCGCTGGCCGCATCCTGCGGCGGCTGTTGGTGCTGCCGGGGGCGGCGGTGGCGCTCCGTATCGACAAGCGGCGCGCGGTCCACGTGATCCTGAAGGGTGGCGAAGAGATCAAGCTGGTGCAGGACGTGCGCTACTTCAAGGATTATGCCGGGCGTTCATTCGGTTTGAGCGGCGCCGACGCCAGCGGAAAGAAATGGCAGTACGTATTTCACCGCGGGCAGTTCGATGGGGAGACCGCGTTTGCCCGCCTGAACGCCGAACTGGATGTGTTCCGAAGCTGACGCTCCGGCACTAACGCCGCTTCAGCACATCCCATGTCATCCAGCCGATGGCGGATGCCCCGATCAGAACAGCCAGGCCGATGACGGTGATCTCGGTGGTGCGCGAAACCAGGCCGCCGATGAACATGTGCACGGCATAGCCGAGAATGAAAAGCGAGGCGGATGCGCCGATGGCGAACATGATGATGGGTCGCATGCATCCATGCTGGCGACAGGATGTTTTGCGTCAAGCAAACATGTGCACGCCGCAGGTCGCCGGGGTGCGATGCGGCCGGGAGGTGGCGCCTGCCGCGTGGCTACGGTCGATGGCCGGATGTCTGCCGGCGACTGCTTCCGATGCGGTGCGGTGAGCGCGGCCTACCGTGCAAAAAATGCGCACAACATCGCGGATGATGCGGTATTGCCTCGTGCTGGCAAGGGTGTTATCGTGCGGCCCTGAGGGGGTTTTTTTGGATTGCTGGATTGTTCCCTTACGCGGTTGAAACAAAGGTTTTTCGGCTTGTGTTGGAACATCTCTCTCACGTCTAGCGTTGAGTTATAGAATGGAGGGGAATGAATGAATAAGTCTCAGTTGTTAGCATTCGCCGTGGGCATGGCCACGGGTATGGGAAACGGGTCCGTGTTTGTCGTGACCATGAACCACTTCCTGGGTCGTGCGCCGTACGATACGGCGGGCTTGTGGGGTTTTGATGCCTACAATCCGTTCACCTATGCCGGGTTTGAAAATTTCATGATGATCCTGTTCGGCATCGCCTTCTGGCTGCTGATGGCTATCGGGCTCAAGCAGTTCGCGGCTATCGAGGGCCAGCCGTTCATTCAGCCCGATCTCGAAGCTAATGAAGATGCGAAGGGGAGGTAACAGATTATGCAACTAGTCGCAGGAATTATGGGGATTATTCTCGCTTTTGCGTCGATGTGGGTCGGCTGGTACATCATGAGGGTGTGGCCTGAACTCCAGGACCAGGACAAATAAGCTTCGGTCGTATTTGAACGTTGATCAATGATGCTAGGGAGGTAGAAAAGGAAAATGTTTAAGTATCTATTCTCGAAAGAGGACGAGATACCGCAGGGTACGGCCGCGGTATTGTTCGGCTTCTCGTCAATCGTATGGTTTATCATCGGTACCGGTCTTGGTTCGTTCAATGCTGCCAAGCTGGCGTTCCCCGATTTTGTGACCGGCAACTACGCGTTCGCCTTCGGCCATATGCGCCAGGTGCACGTGATGACCGTGATCTTCGGGTGGATTCTGGGTGCATTCGCGATGTCGTGGATGTACATCACGCCGGCTCTGGGCAACACCAAGCTGTGGTCCGAGAAGCTGGGCGTATGGACGGTGCTGTCCTGGAACGTCGGCCTGTGCCTTGGCCTGGCGCTTCTGTGGTGCGGCATCACCTCCGGTCGTGAGTATTCGGACTTCATCTGGCCGATCGATCTGTACATTGCATTCTTCATTGCCATTCCGATGGCAATCAATGTGTGGATGACGATCCTGACCCGCCGCACGCAGGGTATCTACACGACGAACTGGTTCTTTGCAGCCTCTGCATTCATGACCATCATCGTGTTCCTGGTCGGCAACCTGCCGGAGTGGTTCCACCTGACGGGCCTGAACGAGGCCTACATGACCTGGTGGTTCGCCCACAACATCCTGGGCCTGCTGATCACCCCGGTGGCGGCGGCCATTACCTACTACATCATCCCGAAGATCACCGGCAACCCGCTGTATTCCCACCGCGTGGGCCATCTGCACTTCTGGTCGCTGGTGATCTTCTACTCCACGCCGGCTGCGCACCACCTGATGGGTTCGCCGCTGCCGGAGTGGCTGAAGTCCTTCGCCTCGGTGGAGGGTGTGCTGATCCTGGTGCCGGCCATGGCGTTCGTGTGTAACATCATGCTGACCATGCAGGGTCGCTGGCGCATGTTCGTGGAGAACATCGAGGTGCGCTACTCGGCCACCGCCGGCCTGCTGGCCATCCCGCTGAACATGCAGGGCGGCTTCCAGCAGACGCGTGCCATCAACTGGTATATCCATGGCACGGGCTGGATCGTGGCGCATGACCACCTGGCGCTGCTGGGCTTCTCGACCTTCGCCGAAGTGGCTGCCGTGGTGTATGGCCTGCAGACCCTGCTTCGCCGCAAGCTCTGGTCCTACAGCCTGCAGAACTTCCACTACTGGATGCTGCTGGTCGGCTTCTCGATCTACTGGGTCACGATGACCATCGCTGGTCTGATCCAGGGTGCGGGCAAGGTGTTCGAGGTTCCTTATGTGGACGTCGTGATCGCCGAGCACCCGTACATGATCGGCCGCTGGTTCGGTGGCACGATGGTGTTCATCGGCAACATCTTCTGGCTGTACAACATGTACATGACGGCCAAGGTGGGACGCGAAGTGCCCGAGGGTCGTCAGCCGCAAGAGCTGGCCTACGAGAACTAAAAGAGAAAAGTGGGTGGTGGCCCTGTGCCACCACCCACGTCCCTTTGATTTAAGTACATAGAGCTACAAGAGGGAGGAGCAAGTGGCATTTAGAGAGTATAAACTGGGAGCGATGTTCTTTGGTTTCGCATTGAGCTTCTCAATGATGATTACCATCTTCTTTCCATCACTTTACATCACGGATCACGGTACGCCGAACGACTACGGTCTGGACAAGACCCTGACCTATGGTCGCAACAGCGGTTTCACCTATACCGATCCGTTGCTGAAGCAGACGCACGAGCCGATCAAGGCGATCCTGAAGGTGGATCCGGTCAGCGGGAAGGCACTGGCCTCGCCGATGACCGTCTACATCTATCAGGCGGGCGATCCGTTTCCGTCCAATGTCGTCCATCCGCGCATCCTGACGGGCGATATCGAGACCCTGAGTGTCAACCAGGGCAAGATCGATGCAGCCGATACCAGCCAGGGCGCGGTGTTCACCATCTCGCACGCCTCGTATCACGGCAAGGAGCTTCCTTACATCATGAACCTGACGGCAACGCAGGGCTGGAAGCCGGACCAGACGCTGGCCGCCGTTCCGGATACGGATCGTTCCTATGCCGCACAGGGCCGCACGCTGTTCGAGCGTGAGGGCTGCTGGTGGTGCCATACGCTGCTGCCTGAGGAGACCCAGGACTGGGAGACCTTCGGCCGTCCGCCGCTGGTGGGCGACCTGAACGGTCAGTCTCCGACGACCTTCGGTTCCGACCGTAAGGCGCCTGACCTTCTGCATGTGGGCAGCCGCAACAGCTCCCGCGAGTGGATGATCATGCACCTGTTCAATCCTCGCCTGGTGCAGCCGCACTCCATCATGCCGCGCTTCGACTATCTGTGGGGCAAGGTGGATGCAAGCGGTAACACCATCGACTATGCCAAGTGGCGTCAGGATTACATGGCTTACTATGAGGGTAAGAGCGTGTATCCGCCGGCTGTGCCGATGCCTGCAAAGGACAGCGAGGCGCGTCACCTGATCGATTATCTGCTCGATCTTAAGTAAGGGGGGAGGAAACAATGGGAATTCGACTCGACCGGCCATTTTATACGGTCACGACGCACGACCAGAACCTGCAGGCGCAGGATGTCTGGGAGGGCGAGAGCCTCGGCGGTATCAAAGAGAACAACCGCCCGGTGCCGGCGCCGATCGCCGTGCTGCTGGCCATCATCATCACCACGGCCTTCATGCTGACGTTCCCCCTGTGGGGTCAGCGTCCGACGGCGGCGATCTTCGCCGACTATGTCGACCTGATGAATACGCCGGCTGTGCAGTCGATCATGAACAACAAGGATCTGACTCCTCAGCAGGCCGACAAGATGGCAATGCAGACGATCGAACAGCGTCTGGACCAGTTCCCGTCGCCGTATGAGTTCCAGCGCAAGCAGCATCAGATCTCGATGGATCAGCTGAAGTTCGTTGCCCCGCAGATCATCAAGCTGCGCGATGAGGGTGCCGATCTTGAGCAGTATTCCATCATCGGTCCCGATGTGGTGAAGCAGAACTTCGAAGGCAACGTGGTGGATGGCGTTACTCAACGTAAGCAGCCCTGGTGGGATCTGGGTTACACGATCGACGTCTGGTACGTGGCCTACTTCTGCATTGCCGTGTTCTTCATGGTCAAGGGTCTGCCTCCGATTTCCTGGCAGCCGGACCATTCGAAAGCACATTGATCGGTTAATAAGAGAGGGGTACTGAAATGATTGATCTCGACAATCCGACCTTGGTCGCAAGTGGTGTGATTCTGATTGCCCTGTTGGGTCCGGTGCTGTATTCGTTCTGGATCGACAAGTGGATGAGGGACACGCCTGATCCGAGGCGCAGAAAGTTCTGATTGCCTTGGCAACAGAATGACCATCAAGAGACGCGGCGCTTCATGCGCCGCGTTTTTTGTTTATCGGGCCTTGTCCACGCCATCGCACACGCGCCGGGGTGAATGCCGGATCCTGTGACGGGAGGCGGTGGATGTGACGTTGTTAGGGGATGGCGGTTTGTCCGGCCAAGCCGGTGTTTCGCGATGCTCCGCACCGGGCGGGCGCGTGCAGGCGGGGTATGTCCGGAGTCAGTCGGAGATGGGTGCGGACCGGACGTCCGAACCGGAACAGGCTGTGCCTGCACAAACGATTTGCATGAACATTGCAGGCCAAAAAAAAGCGCGCCGGTTGGCGCGCTTTTTCATCATCGAGAAAATCAATCAGCCGTTGCTGTCCAGGTCTTCCATGCGCTTCAGTCCCGGTGCCACGACGATGTTCATCAGAACCACCCCGGCCAGGAAAACCACAAAGGCAAACAGGAACGTGAACAACTGGGAATTAAGCATTCCGGCAGGTTCCATACCCATACGATACCCTCCTCGAACTCGGTATTGGCATACCATAACGGCTATACAGGCGGATTGCAATCGCTTCTGGCCTGGTCGATGGTGAGAGCGACCAGGGGGCATCACTTCCTCGGCCT
>OBLQ010001106.1_pt1 | contig 10209 bp, 8 predicted proteins | sample 1519881 | NCBI WGS metagenome assembly OBLQ01 (sample SAMN01911456, study PRJEB22533) | soil metagenome | biome: Soil | place: Malaysia | collected 2012-04-30 | depth DG_metagenome m | reverse complement strand
ACGCAGACATCCATCGCCTGCTGACCACGCTGATGCAGCGGGAGATCAGCGATCCGCGCCTGATCGGCATCGGCATCACCCGTGTCGAGGCCGTCCACCACAACCACATGCTGCATGTCTGGGTGTATCGCAGCGGCGATACCGATGCCGAGGCCTGCGTGCGTTCCCTGAACCGACTGGCGCCGCATTTCGCGCATGAGCTGCGCCGGGCCCTGCCGCGGCGACGCTTGCCGTCGATCCGTTTTTTGTGGGATGAGCCCTTCACGGAGGGTGGCAGGGTGCTCGATATCCTCAAGCGCCTCGGCGAGGAGGCATGACGGCGGCCATCCCCGCGGCCGTCTGGCAGCAGGCCGCAGCGGCGATCCGCCGGAGCCGTGGCGTGCTGCTGATCACGCACCGCAACCCCGACGGGGACGGCATCGGTGCCCAGCTGGCGCTGTACGACGCCCTCGCCGCCGCCGGCATCCCCGTATCGATGCACAACCGGGACGGCATCCCGCGCCTGTACCGGTTCCTGAGCCATAGCGAGCGGGTCGGTGCCGGCGCGGACTGCCCGGTCGCCGGCGATGCCGATCTGATCATCAGCCTGGATGCCGCCACCCGAAGCCGCCTGGGCATGGACGATGCCCTGTTTGCCGGCAGGCGCCTGATCAATATCGACCACCATGCCAGCAATACGCATTTCGGCGACATCAATCTCGTCGATGCCGCGGCCTGTTCGACCGGCGCCCTGGCCCATGCGCTGATCCGGCACATGGGCCTGCCGGTGTCGCCCGCCGCGGCGATGGCCGTATACGTGACGCTGTTGACCGATACGGCGAGCTTCCGCCTGTCGACCGTGACCCCGGCCGTGCATCGCCTGGCGGCCGAACTGATCGAGGCCGGTGCCGAGGCCGACGTGGCGGCCCGCTGCATCTACGCCTCCCATCGGCCCGAGCGGGTCGATCTGCTGCGGCGTTGCCTGGCGACACTGGTCCTGCGCAACGAAGGTCGGTCCGCGTGGCTGTACGTCGATCAGGGGATGTATGCGGCCAGCGGCAGTGATGTCGAGGATACCGAGGGCCTGATCGATTACGGCCGTTCCATCGCAGGCGTGGAGGTGGCCGTGTTCGCACGGCCGGACGGCCCGGACACATGGAAGGTCAGCTTTCGCGGCAAGACGACGGTCGATGTCGGGGCCCTGGCCGCCTCGCTGGGCGGCGGCGGCCACCGCTATGCCTCCGGTTGCACCCTGCAGGGCGGACTCGACGAGGTGACCAGCCGACTGCAGGTCGAAGTCGACCGCCTTTTTTCCTGACCCGCATTCCCATTTCATGGTTTCGGGCATCGTCTTCCTCGACAAGCCCCGCGGCTGGAGTTCGCGGCGGGCCGTCAACGAGGTGGCGCGCCTGTTCGCAGGAGGCCGCAAGCCGAGGCTGAAGGCCGGCCACGCCGGTACCCTCGATCCGATGGCCACCGGCATGCTGCCGATCCTGCTCGGCGAGGCCACGCGTTTCGCCGAGCTCGGCCTGAACGCGGAGAAGACCTATGCCGTGACGCTGGATATGAGCTACCAGACCGATACGCTGGATGCTGAGGGGGAAACGACAGCCCGTTTCACGGACGAGCCGTCGCTGGCGCAGATCGAGGCCGTGCTGCAGTGCTTCCGCGGGTCCTATGAACAGGTGCCGCCGCAATACTCGGCCCTGCGCGTCGATGGCAGGCGGGCGCATGCGCTGGCCAGGCGGGGGGAGACATTCACGCTGGCCGCCCGGCCGGTGGAGATCGGCGAACTGCGGCTGGTCCGTTATGCCTGGCCGGAACTGGCGCTGGAGGTCCATTGCTCCAAGGGCACCTATGTCCGCGCCCTGGCACGCGATATCGGCGATGCGCTGGGTGTTGGTGGTTGCGTGGTGCAGCTGCGCCGGCTCAGCACCGGCGGCTGGCCCTCCAGCATGATGGTGACGCCCGAACGGCTCGCCGAGCGGCCCGAGGCGGCGCTGGTACCCGTTTCCACCTGGCTGGAAAGACTGCCGTCCATCCATCTGGATCAGGCACAATCCCGGCGTTTTCTGCTCGGTCAAAGGCTGCGCATGGAGGATGGGCTGATTGCCAGTGGGCTTGTCGCGGCCTACGGCGACGGCATACTGCTGGGAACGGCCGAGCTGCGCCCGGGCGAGGGGGAGCATGCGGTGTTGCATCCGGGCCGGATACTGCCGTCCGCCCAGGAGCGATACCTGCGATGAAGCGTTCCCGTTACCTGGTTTCCCTCGCCGCCGCCCTGAGCCTGTTCTCGACCGGAGCGGTTTTTGCCGATGATGTTCCGTCCGACGCGACGAAGGAGAGAAAGATGTCACTTCCCAAAAAGGCGCCGCTGGCCAGCGATCCCGGCATCCCAGAGGGCACGCAGGTGCGGCTGGAGCTCGATAACGGCCCGGTGACGATCCGGCTGCTGCCGCAGGTGGCGCCGGATACCGTGGCGAATTTCAAGGTGCTGGTGGCGAATGGCTTCTACGATGGCCTGACCTTCCATCGCGTGATACCCGGGTTCATGGCCCAGGGCGGGGATCCGAACGGCACCGGTACCGGCGGTCCCGGCTACCGGATCAAGGCCGAATTCAACGCCACCCGGCACGTGCGCGGTACCGTGGCCATGGCCCGCACCTCCGATCCTGATTCGGCGGGCAGCCAGTTCTATATCTGCTACGGCCCGCAGCCGCATCTGGACGGGCAGTACACCGTCTTCGGTGAGGTGACCGAAGGCATGGAGCTGATCGATACGGTGCGTAACGGCAGCGTGATCCGCAAGGCCACCCTGCTGGCGTGAGGCCGCATCCCCGGCGGATGTGGAGGCCAATGGATGGCCTGATGATCACGCGACGACGCCCGCAAGCTGGCCCTGGAAGCTCACGCATCTCCCGGCCACAATAAGGCAAGGGGGGCTTTGATCATGGAACAGGCGGAATGGGTCCAGGTCCGGTTGCACGACGGCCGGACGGAAAAGGGCAGGCTGGCGTCGCCGTTCCGTCCGATGGAGCAGAAGGTCATTCTCGCCACGGGCAAGGGCGAGACCGAGACGATCCCCCTGCATCATGCGATGTACGTCCTCTTTCGGGACGAGATCAAGCAGGCGCCCGCACCCCATCTTCCCGGGGAGGTGGACGAGGTCGTGAACACCAAGGACGACAAGTCCTTCCACGTGCGTGTGCTGAGCCAGCAGGATTTCAGTATCGGCTTCTTCGGCGTTCTGACCGGCGAGGAATCGGATTATCAACGCGTCTTTTTTCCCTGGCATGGCGTGCGCAACCGCCAGGAGCTGCGCCACATCGGCGAGATCCTGCGCGACGAGGGGGTCCTGAGCGAACCCGCCCTGGAGAAGACGCTGAAGGAACAGGAGTATCTGCGTTCGCAAAGGGTCGGCGACATCCTTTCCAAGCAGCACGGCGTTCCCCAGCAGGACATCAACCGGATCGAGCGCGAAAGAAGGAAGGTGACATCGGGCTCCATGCAGCTGATTGGCGAGATCCTGATCTCGGCGAACCTGATCACCCGCGAACAGCTGAAATCGGCCCTCGACGAGCAGCGGAAGACCCACAACCAGCCGCTGGGTGATCTGCTGATCAGGAAGGGGATGATCACCGAGGAACAGCTGCTGATGGCGCTGGCCCTGAAATTCAGGCTGCACTACATCGATCTCAGCAACGTCGTCCCGAGCGAAGAGGCGCTGCAGATGCTTCCGGTGGACGCGGCGGAGCGCTTCAAGGTGTTTCCGATACGCCTGGATGAACAGACACTCGTCGTGGCCACCTCGGAACCGACCAATGCGGACATCTCGGACATGCTGCGCTTTCGCACCAATCATCGGATCGAGCTGGTCGTCGCCTCCTCTTCCCAGATCAGGGAGATGACCCAGAAGTACTACCGTGCCGAAAGGCATGCCACCGCCGATCTGTCCCAGATGGTGATCGATTTCTCGGCCGTGGGGGACGAGGACGAGGAGCAGAACAGCGACATCGAGCTGCAGATCGAGGCCGAGAAGGCTCCGATCGTCAAGCTGGCGAATCAGATCCTGCTCAGCGGCATCCAGGAGGCGGCGAGCGATATCCATGTGCTGCCGGTGTCGCAGGGGCTCAAGATATCCTTCCGCATCGACGGCCAGCTGCGCCAGCATCTGATGCTCGACAAGCGGGTGCACAAGACGCTGATCACCCGTTTCAAGATCATCTCCGGCATGGATATCACCGAGCACCGGCTTCCCCAGGACGGCCGGGTGCTGATGACGGCCTTCGGCAAACATATCGAGCTTCGCGTGTCCTGCATGCCCGGCCAGTACGGCGAGAACATCATATTCCGCATCCTGAGCCGCGACGGCAGGATGCTGGATCTGGACACCCTCGGTTTCGAGGACGGAGACCGGGAGAACATCCGCCACATCACCCACGGCGCGCACGGCATCCTGCTGGTCACCGGCCCCACGGGCAGCGGCAAGTCGACGACGCTGCTCGCCATCCTGAAGGAGATGACGAGCCTGCCCAAGCATCTGATCTCGCTGGAGGATCCCATCGAGGCGAAGCTCGACGGCGTCAACCAGATCCAGATCAACCCGAAGATCGGTTTTTCCTTCGCCTCGGCCCTGCGCAATGTGCTGCGCCACGATCCCGATGTCATCATGGTCGGCGAGATCCGCGATCAGGAAACGGCGCAGATCGCGGTGCAGGCCGCCCTGACCGGGCATACGCTGCTTTCCTCACTGCATACCAACCATGCCGTCGGCGCCGTATCCCGGCTGGTGAACATGGAGGTGGACCGTTACCTGATCGCCGCCACCGTCAAGGGCGTGCTGGCCCAGCAGCTGATCCCGAAGCTGTGCGAGCACTGCCGGCAGGAGGCGGCGGTGGATGAGATCACCCGCGGCATCCTCAGCAACCACGGCATCGAATGGGGGGAGGACAGCGCCTTTGTCGCGCCCGGCTGCGAGCAATGCCATGGCACGGGCATCGCAGGCCGGCTGCTGGTGTACGAACTGCTGCTGGTCAGCGAGGAGATCCAGCGACTCATCGGCCAGAACGCTTCCGAGGAGGCGCTGATGCAGGCCGCCAGGGAGCAGGGCATGGTCAGCATGGCCGAGCGCGGCGTGGCCATGGCCCGGCGCGGGGAGACCGCGCTGGAATATATTCTGCCCCTGCTGGTGGATTAGATGCCGTGGATTGCGAGGGCGCCGAGGCCCAGCACGAGGCAATAGATACCGAAGGGTCTCAGCGCCTTGACCTCGTGGCTGTGGAAATAGCGCATCAGAAACCAGGTGCTCAGATAGGCGAAGATACCGGCCAGCACGCCGCTGACCATGATTGCCATCAGCGGCGCCTGATGGGCGTGATGCAGCAGCTTGGGTACCTCGAGCACGCCGGCGGCGGCGATGATCGGGGTGGCCAACAGGAAGGACATCCGTGCCGCCGCATCGTATTCCAGCCCCGCAGCCAGACCCGCCACCAGACTGGCACCCGAACGGGAGATGCCGGGGATCAGGGCCAGCGCCTGGGCGCAGCCGATGCCCAGCGCCTTGCCCCAGCTCAGTTCCTCCAGGCGATGGCGGGCCTGCCGGTGCTTCAGGCGATCCCCCCAGATCAGCAGCAGGCCGTTCAGGGCCAGGAAGATGGCCACGATGGTGAAGCCGCCGAACAGATCGCGAATCCGGTGCTCGAGCAGCAGCCCGAGCAGGCCGGCGGGAACCGTCCCCACCACCAGCAGCCAGAACAGCCGGGCCTCGGGGTTTTGCGTGCTGCCGCGTGCCCGCCACAGACCCCCGAACAGCTGCAGCCAGTCGCGGCGGAAATAGATCAGCAGGGCGATGGCCGTGCCGAGATGCAGCACGACGATGAACGGCAGAAACCAGCTCGATTCGCGGTCGATCGGCCAGTGCAGCAGCGCCGGCACCAGCACGCTGTGGCCCAGGCTGCTGATCGGGAACAGCTCGCTGATGCCTTGCATGATGGCCATCAGCAGCAGATGCAGGGTATCCATGGAATGTCCTTTTGCCGTAGGGATGGCTGCTGCAAAGTAAGCAGCCACAGGCAGGATTGCAACCGCCGAATCGCCTTGCCATGCCGGGATCGCGGTTCTACGTTCATGGGATGGATCGGTGCAGGACCGGACACACAGGGAGGGGATGCCATGGCACGAGGAACGCATGATCGCGAGGGCGCAGGCCTGCTGACCCTGTCCGTGCTGCTGGGCGGCATGGCCTTTCCCGGGGATGCGTCGGCCCACATCATCGATGTGCACGGCATGGGCTTCGCCGGCGGCTTCATGCATCCGCTCGGCGGCCATGACCATCTGCTGGCCATGCTGGCGGTCGGGTTCTGGTCGGCCAGGCTCGGCGGCAGTGCCCTGTGGATGTTGCCGACGGTCTTTCTGGCATCGGCGGCGATGGCCTGCCTGCTGGCCGTCGGTGGCGGGGGCCTGGTCCCCGTGATGGAGGGCGGCATCGCCGCATCGCTGGTCGCTCTCGGCATGCTGATCACGCTGGAGGCGCGGCCGGGCCTGGCACCCGCCGCATCGCTGGTCGCCGTATTCGGGCTGTTCCATGGCTATGCGCACGGCGCGGAGATGCCGTATGCCGCCTCGCCGCTGGATTATGCGGCCGGATTCCTGTTGGCCACGGCCATGCTGCATGTCATCGGCGTGGCCCTGGGCGCGATGACGCTGGGGCAGGCATCGCGGATCGTGCCGCGCCTGGCCGGTCTCGCCGTGGCGCTGCCGGGGCTGGTATTGCTGTTCTCCGGCTGAGCTATCGGCCTCGGTGCAATGAGTGCGCCCACGGTCCCATGATTCCACATTGCGGCCCGCGCCGTGATGAGGGAGCCTGAAGCGCAGGCGTGATCCGGCAGCGGGGGGTCGTCCGACGACAGGAGGGGGCAGGGCATGTTCAATTCTTATGCTTCACGATTCATGTGCGCGCTTTCGGAGTTCGAGGTTCCCATCGTGCACCAGCAGAGATCCGATGAGGATGAGATGTTCGCGGCCGCCAAGCAGGGCAAGGGCCAGGGCATGAAGCCCGAGGAGGCGGCTGTATCGTACTTCGTCAGCCAGGCCGAACGCGGCATCGCCACCGATCCCGACAAGTGGAGAGCCATGGCCCGCCAGGCATACCGGCGGGTTCAGATCTGGTTGAATCTAAAGAAGATCAGCCCGCAATACGCCGACATGCTCTTCGAGTTTCTACGCGATACGGGGCCGGACGAGGCCTAGCCTTCCCCGGAGAGCTTACTTCCGGGCGGCCGTGGCGGCGCGCTTGCGTTCGTGCTCCTTCAGGAAACGCTTCCTGAGCCGGATCGACTTCGGGGTGATCTCGACCAGCTCGTCGTCCTCGATGAACTCGATGGCGCGCTCCAGCGTCAGGCGGATCGGCGGCACCAGGTCGATGGCGTCGTCCTTGCCGGCGGCGCGGATGTTCGTGAGCTTCTTCTCCTTGATGGCGTTGACCACCAGGTCGTTGTCGCGGCTGTGGATGCCGATGATCATGCCCTCGTACAGCTTCTCGCCGGATCCGATGAACAGGCGGCCGCGCTCCTGCAGGCCCCACAGCGCGTAGGCCACCGACTCGCCGTCGGTCATCGACACCAGCACGCCGTTCGCCCGCTTCGGCAGCGCCCCGATATAGGGCCCATAGGCGTGGAACAGGTGGTGCAGCACGCCGGTGCCGCGCGTATCGGTCAGAAACTCCGAGGTGTAGCCGATCAGGCCGCGCGTCGGGCAGATGAACTCGATGCGCGTGCTGCCGTCCGGATTGGCCTGCATGTGCGTCATCTCCGCACCCCGGCGGCCGAGCTTCTCGATCACCGTGCCCTGGTAGTCGGATTCGACGTCGACGGTGACATGCTCGTACGGCTCCTCCTTGACCCCATCGACCTCGCGCGTGATCACGGCCGGCCGGGACACGGCCATCTCGAAGCCCTCGCGGCGCATGTTCTCCAGCAGGATGGCGATGTGCAGCTCGCCGCGCCCGGAGATCTTGTAGACATCCGAGGAGCCCGTCTCCTCGACGCGCATGGCCACGTTGGTGCGGATCTCCTTGAACAGGCGATCGCGGATCTGGCGGGTGGTGACGAACTTGCCCTCGGTGCCGGCGAGCGGCGAGCTGTTGACGTGCAGCTCCATGGTCAGCGTCGGTTCGTCGACCTTGATCACCGGCAGGGCGATCGGCTTGTCGCGGTCGGCGATGGTCTCGCCGATGTTGATGGTCTCGATGCCGGCCACGGCAACGATGTCGCCGGCCTGGGCCTCGGGGATCTCGACGCGCTGCAGGCCCTTGAATCCGAGCAGCTTGGTGATGCGGGCCTGGCTCCTCGTGCCGTCGGCATGCAGCACCACCACGTCCTGGCCCTGGCGCAAAGTGCCGTTGGCGATACGTCCGATGACGATGCGGCCGATGAAATCGTCCCACTGCAGCGTCGTGGCCAGCATCTGCAGCGGCGCCGTCACATCGCCGGTCGGCGGGGCCACGCGCTCGAGGATGGTCTCGAACAGGCAGGTCAGGTCGGTGTCCGGATCCTCGAGCCTCAGCTTGGCGTAGCCGTTCTTGGCCGAGGCGTAGACGATGGGGAAGTCGAGCTGTTCGTCGTTGGCACCGAGGGCCGCGAACAGGTCGAAGGTGGCGTCCACGGCCTTGTCCGGCATGGCGCCCGGCCGGTCGATCTTGTTGACGACAACAATCGGTTTCAGGCCAAGGGCCAGGGCCTTGGAGGTGACGAACTTGGTCTGTGGCATCGGCCCCTCGTTGGCATCCACCAGCAGCAGCACGCCGTCGACCATGTTCAGGATGCGCTCGACCTCACCGCCGAAATCGGCGTGGCCCGGGGTGTCGACGATGTTGATCACGGTATCCCGGTAGTGGATGGCGGTGTTCTTGGCCAGGATGGTGATGCCGCGCTCGCGCTCCAGGTCGTTGGAGTCCATCACGCGCTCCACAACGGCCTGGTTTTCGCGGAAGATGCCGCTCTGACGCAGCATGGCGTCCACCAGCGTGGTCTTGCCATGGTCCACGTGCGCGATGATGGCCACATTTCGGATGGGCTGCGTCATGCCTGCTTCCTTTACGGGGCGTCCACAAAAAAAGGGCTGCAAGTGCGACCCTGCAGCCCTCTGCAAAAGCCACGGTTCACGATACGGATCAGTGCAACAGGAACACCGCTATTTTAGCACGTGCGGCGCTAATTTGCTGCCGGGTCGGCTGCGACGTGGTGCGGGATGGCGCGGGCGATGCCGCGCAACATGCCATTGAAGATCAATCCATGAGACGGCGTCAGAATGAGCCAGTAGAGAAGGCCGGGGATTCCCAGCGGGTCGAAGATGGCCGTCTGACGGATCTTCGAGCCGTGCGAGTTTTCTTCAAGCTCGAATTGGAGCCAGGCGTGGCCGGGCAACTTCATTTCTGCAGCCAGCCGGAGCAGGCGTCCGCGGTCAATCGCTTCGACGCGCCAGAAGTCCACCGGGTCTCCCACGGAAAGCCGCTCGGGATCGCGCCGCCCTCGACGGGCCCCGACGCCGCCCACGACCCGGTCCATCAAGCCCCGCAGATGCCACATCCAGTTGCCGTAGTACCAGCCGGTTTCCCCTCCGATGCGTTCGATGGGCTGAAAGGCAAGCTCGGCGGGAAAGGGCACGCTCAGCGAGCGCGAATCCACGATGCGCGGCCCGAGCCGCACATCGCGACAGTCGGGCATCGTCGAACGCAGCCCCAGCGCATCGAACCAATGCGTCAGAGCCGTGGGGCGTCCTTCGTTGATCAGCGCGCGCTCAATCGCCTCGCGGATTCCTCGCGGCCGGATGGGAAAGACCTCAAGCGCGCGCGAATCACCCGGCGCAGGCTTCACGCACAGAGTCGCCACAAGCTCCTGGCTGATGCGCGCGTACACCGGAGCAATCAACGATAAGCAGAGGATCGAAAGGCGCGGCATCAGGACCGGCAGCGGAAGGACCCATCTCTTCAGTTTGTGCTGGCGGGCCAGTTCCTTGAATAGGTCTGAAAACGACGCTTCGTCCGCGCCACCAATCTCGAAAACGGCGTCCCCCTCTACGCTTGTCTCCAACGCGGCCACCAGGTACGCAATCACGTCCTCGATGGCGATGGGCCGCGTCACGGTTCGCGCCCAGCGCGGCGCGACGACAAAGGACAGCCCGTCCACCAGGGCGCGCACCATCTCAAAGGCCAGGCTGCCCGAGCCGATGATC
>OBLQ010001105.1_pt1 | contig 10213 bp, 8 predicted proteins | sample 1519881 | NCBI WGS metagenome assembly OBLQ01 (sample SAMN01911456, study PRJEB22533) | soil metagenome | biome: Soil | place: Malaysia | collected 2012-04-30 | depth DG_metagenome m | reverse complement strand
CTTCTTCTTCCTGTTCTTTCTGCCCGGCCCCCAGCTTTTCGCGTTCCAGCGCATCGGCGCGTGTCGAGTGCGAGCGTTCCACCTGCGCAAGATCGTCGAGCAGTTGCCGGATGCCGGCATCGGTGGCGCGGGCGGCGGCGCGCTCGTAGAAGCGGCGCGTTTCCACCTCCATGGCGCTCACCTGGTGGCGGATTTTTTGCAGGTTGAGCGGCTGGATCAGCCAGACGGGCTGCCGCTGGACAAAGCCCTTTACGTCCTGGCGGCGGATCAGCGGAATATGTTCTCCGAATCTCTCCCGGAAGAGATCGATCAGTCGCCGTCGATGTTCGGACTCCTCCTCGCGCATGCCGTCGAATACTTCGGCAGACCCAGGGAAATTCTCGCGCAGTCCTTCGGCCAGATCGGCGTAGATGCGTTCGTCTTCTTCTTCCAGGAAAATGGCCAGGGCCAGAATCTCCCTCTCAGAAAGGCTGTTGAAGTCTCTCATGAACAGTTCTCCTTGATGGAACAGGGTTCTTCTATTGGTTTGTCAGGCAAGTGCCGAAAATCAGTCTAAACGGAACCATGCCAAATAGCGATGGGTTTTGGCGGCTGACGGAGTTCGGTGAAATCTCCGAAGACTTTTCCTGGTGGGGCGCTGACTATGGACTGCCGTATTGACTACGTCCGGGAGGCACGAAAATAGCGGGTGGCTGCGGCGCGAAAAAGGAACCAGGCCAGAACCGCGCAAAGCAGGCTGTGAACGGCAAATTCGGTGAAAGCGTGGAAAGCGCTCACGACCACGTGGAAAGCCATCCAGGCGACTGCAAGCCAGCGAGCCCAATTGCGCCCTCGGAGCACATACACTCCGCTCACGATTGCTGCGAGAAAAATGAGTTCAACCCACAGGATGTCAAATTGAAACCGATGCTGCACTCTCAGGCCGGTAAAGTGGTAAGCGAAGCCAGCTATGCCCATCACTAAATAGGCCCAACCGATGATGGTTACGGAGAGGGGACGATTGTTCATTTTCGCGGTGCAGCGGCTACTTGTACGCAATGGCGGCGCTGGATGCGCCTGCGAGATGAATTACTTCAAAACGGCGGAAGCCAACCTCCGAGCACCAGCAACGGAAGTCCGCCCCGGAATAGTCGAACGCATCGCCGAATTCAATGAGCATGTTCAATGACATCAGCAGGCCGAAAAGGTTCTCGCGCCGGGCATCATCGATGAGGGCTTCGATAGCCACGAGCGCGCCGCCCGGCGGGAGGGCTTCGTAGGCTGAGCGAATAAGATGCATCTTCTTTTCAAGATTCCAGTCGTGCAGGATCATGCCCATCGTGATGATGTCGGCTTTGGGCAGCGGATCTTTAAAGAAATCGCCAGCGGCGGCGTCAATTCGGGCGCTGAGCCCGGCAGCCGTGATGTGCTTTTGCGCGATGGGCTCTATGACCGGCAGATCGAACGAAGTGCAGTGGAGATGAGGATGCTTTTTGGCGACTTCGATCGAGAGCAGTCCCGTCGCTCCGCCGACGTCGCACAGGGTCTTGGACTTTGAAAAGTCGAACTTGGTGGCAAAGGCTTCAAAGTTGATCCGTGAAAGGCCCGTCATCGCGCCCATGAATTGTTCAAGCCTCGGCAGGTCTTCGTAGAGCTCCTCGAACATTCCCTTCCGGCTGTGTTTGATTTCATTCTGTGGGCGCCCGGTGCGCAAGGCATCGGGCAGGTCGTGCCAGAACCTGAAGAGGCGGTCGTTCAGCATCACAAGCCAGCCGCCGACGTATCGAGGGCTGTTGCGGTCCAGAAAAAGTGCGCCTGCAGGAGTGTTGAAATACAACGCCGATGGACCATCGCCCTCACGACTGAGAAACTGCATTGCCACGAGCGCGTCGAAGAAATCACGAATACCGCGTTCGTGCAATCCGACCTCCGCGCCCAGCTCCGCTCCCGTCAAGCGGCGATCAGAAAGCGTGGTGAACACCCCAAATTCGACAGCAGTAAGGAGAACTTTGGAAGTCCAGAAGGCGAAAGCTGCTTGAAGAATTGGGCCGGGGTCGAGTTGTGTGGTTGAGTCTCCCATGAATCGAGCAGCCTCCTGATTTTTGCTGGTTGTTTGCGCCCGGTTGGCAATTTTACTACTTTTCTGAGGGCCTGGAGAAGAGTTCCTCCGGGCAACCTGGTTGGACGCGGTGCTGCCTGACAACGCAAAGAAGAGCGAGTTTGCGCAAACCGTGTCAAGTCGATTGGAGAGATACTAGTCGATTACCAGAACTGACACCCATTGCCAACAATTGAATATTTGCCATACAATGGCCAGTCAACAGGAAAGACCCTTTCACCAAGACGTCTTCCAGAGGGAGTGCCGCATCACCATGGGTAAAATCTCAAAGTACATCACCTATCGCGGAGGCGAGGGCCAGTGGTCCTGGCTGCTGCACCGCATCACGGGGATCGGAGTTTTCGTCTTTCTCCTGACGCACATTCTCGACACCGCGATGATCGGCTGGGGCCCCAGGGCCTATAACGACGTCATGGCATTGTTCCGGCACCCAGTGTTCCGGGTGGGAGAAGTGATGTTGGCCGGGGCCGTGTTGTACCACGCGCTGAATGGAGTTCGGATAATCATCATTGACTTCTGGCCGGAGTCCACACTGGTTCAGAAAAAGCTCTTTTACGCCGTGGTGGCGGCCTTCTTATTGATCTTTGTACCCGCCGCGATTTACATGCTGGCGTGGGTGGTGAAGTAGGAGGAATGTGATGAACGGAGCGGGACGGCCAAAGCCGCATGGCGGCATCGATCTTCTGGCTTGGATTTTCATGCGAGTGTCGGGCGTCGTGTTGTTGTTCATGGTTCTCCTCCACCTTGCCATCATGCACGTCATCAACAACATTGAGGTGATTAATTACCAATTTGTTGCCGAGCGCTATGCCACGCCTTTCTGGCGGACCTACGACGTGGTGATGTTGTGGCTGGCGTTCATCCACGGGCTGAACGGCGTGCGGGTGATGATTGACGATTATGTGAGTTCGAGCGGCTGGCGGGTTTTTTCTCTGGCTTCGCTCTACGTGCTGGGATTCGTGTTCCTGGTGCTGGGTTCCCTGGTGGTTTTGACGTTCAATCCTGCGCATCCTTTTTAAGGGCGGAGACAGGAAGCAAGAAACTGAGGTTTAGGGATGGTCCATCGCTATGATGCTTTGATTATCGGAGCAGGCGGCGCAGGTTTGATGGCCGCGCTCCAGCTTTCTTCTCACGGCCGTGTGGCCGCCATCAGCAAGCTCTATCCCACACGCTCACACACGGGCGCCGCGCAGGGCGGCATCGGCGCCGCGCTCGGCAACCACGAAGAAGACCACTGGGAATGGCACATGTTTGACACGGTGAAGGGCAGCGATTACCTGGCCGACCAGGACGCGGTGGAAATCCTGTGCCGTGAAGCCATTGAAACGGTTTACGACCTGGAACACTGGGGGCTGCCCTTCAGCCGCACACCGGAGGGCAAAATCGCGCAGCGGCCGTTTGGCGGTCACACGCGCGAGTTCGGGAAGGCGCCAGTTCGCCGGTCCTGCTACGCCGCGGACCGCACGGGGCACATGATCCTCCAGACCATGTACCAGCAGTGCCTGAAGAACCAGGTGCACTTCTACGATGAGTATCACGTCCTGGATCTCTTGATTGAACAGGGACGGTGCGCCGGCGTGGTGGCGCTTTGCTTGGCTACCGGGGAACTCCACACTTTCCATGCCAAGGCCGTGGTTTTTGCCACGGGCGGCTGCGGAAGGATGTTCAGCGTGACGTCCAACGCTCATGCCCTGACAGGGGACGGAATGGGGGTTGTGCTGCGGCGGGGGATCCCGCTGGAGGACATGGAGTTTTTCCAGTTCCATCCCACCGGCATCTACAAGATGGGCATCCTGCTGAGCGAAGCCGCTCGCGGTGAGGGTTCAATCCTGAGGAACAAGGACGGAGAGCGCTTTATGGAGCGCTACGCGCCCACGTTGCTGGACCTGGCCCCGCGCGATATGGTGTCTCGCGCGATCTACCGTGAAATCCGCGATGGGCGCGGCATCGACGGCAAGAATTACGTCCACCTGGATATGACGCACCTGGGCCGCGAAGTTCTAGACCTGAAGCTGCCCGACATCACCGATTTCGTGCGCACCTACCTTGGTATTGAGCCTGCGAAGGAGCTGATTCCCGTCCAGCCGACCGCCCACTACGCAATGGGAGGCATCCCTACCGACAACGATGGCCGGGTGGTGATTGACGAAAAGAATACTCCGCTGCCGGGGCTTTATGCCGCGGGCGAGACCGCCTGTGTTTCCGTGCATGGAGCCAATCGGTTGGGCACCAATTCGCTGGTTGACATTCTGGTTTTTGGCCGGCGCAGCGGGCGCCATGCCGCGCGCTTCATCAAGGAGAACGATCTGCCGCCGCTCAGTGAGAAGCCGGAAGAACGCTCGCGGGAAACCCTTGCACGCCTGCTTTCGAGCCAGGGCCAGGAGCGCGAAGCCGACATCCGGGAGACGCTTCAGAACGAAATGATGGAGAAGGCTTCTGTTTTCCGCGATGCCGGGACGCTGACGGCCATGCGCGAAAAGCTCAAGGAAATTCGCGGGCGTTATGCCAACGTCAGGATTGAGGACCGGGGAACGAAATACAACACGCAGCTGGTTGAAATCTTCGAACTCGGGATCCTGATTGATTTGGCGGACGTGCTGGTGGAAGGCGCGCTGGCCCGCCAGGAGAGCCGGGGAGCGCACTCCCGCGAAGACTTCCCGAAGCGCGACGACGCCAATTTCCTGAAGCATACTCTGGCTTACCTTGGACCCAAGGGAATCGAGTTGGCATACAAGCCGGTGACGATCACGAAGTTCGAGCCCAAGGAAAGGAAGTACTAATCCATGCAGGTGACGCTGAAAATCCGGCGCTTTAATCCGGAAAAGGACCCTGAGCCGTGGTGGGGCGAATATCAGTTTAAGGCCGAGCCCACCGACCGGCTGCTCGATGCCCTCAACCACGTGAAGTGGTACCTCGACGGGACGCTCACCTATCGCCGCTCCTGCGCACACGGCGTGTGCGGATCAGACGCTATGTTGATCAACGGTCACAACGCCCTGGCCTGCAAGCTGCTGCTGAAGAACCTGGGCAGCAGGATTACGGTGGAACCCATGCGGGGCTTTCGTGTGATCAAGGATTTGCTGGTTGATATGGAGTCGTTCTTCGACAAGTACAAGGCGATCAAGCCTTACCTCATCGCGCAGTCCCCGGAGCCTGACCAGGAACGGCTGCAATCGCCCGAAGACCGCGAAAGATTTGACGACACGACGAAATGCATTCTGTGCGGCGCCTGCACCACTTCGTGCCCGTCGTTCTGGGCCAATCCGGATTACCTGGGGCCGGCTGCCATCGTCAATGCGCACCGTTTTATTTTTGACAACCGCGACGAGGGGATGGGTGAGCGGCTGGATATACTGAACACCACTGAGGGCGTATGGCGCTGCCGAACGATCTTTAACTGCGTTGAAGCCTGTCCGCGCGGCATCAATGTGACCCGCGCCATCGGCGAAGTGAAGAAGGCTTTGCTGTTTCGCAAAGCTTGAGAGCGACTCAGGTTTTTCCTGTCTGACAAAATTTCTTTAGGAGGATTTACATGTCCTTCCAGAGCTCGACCTCATTCACGCGGCGTGAACTGTTTGCCGGCATGGGCGCTTCATTTGCGCTCGCGGGTGTACCGCACAAATCAGGAAGCAAGCCAATGAAATCCAGTGGAAAACCAGCCTCTACCGCAGGCCAACCCTTCGACTTGCTGATTCGCGGAGGCAGAGTGGTCGACCCGTCGCTGGACCTCGACGCCGTGCAGGATGTGGCGATTGTGGGCGGCAAGATCGCGCAGGTGAAAGCGAACATTCCCTCCAGCCAAGCGCTGGAGGTAATCAACGCGGACGGAAAAATTATAACGCCGGGATTAATCGACCTCCACACACACGTTTTCCCCTATGTGGGTCCCTATGGGATCGAGCCCGACTCTTATTGCGTGCGCCGTGGCGTGACCACTGTGGTGGATGCAGGCACTTCCGGATCGCTGGCGTTTCCGGCCTTCCGAAAATTCATCATCGAGCGGGCCGCCACGCGAATCCGGCCGCTGCTCCACGTGGTTTCGATCGGCATGATCGCCGGAGGCACGCGGAACATGGGCGAGCTTGAAGACTTAAGATATTGCGTTCCGAAGCTTGCCGTCGATGCCGCCAATAAGAACCGGGACCTGGTGGTGGGTTTCAAGATTCGTTTTTCCAAAGATTATACCGGCCCGAACGATTACGAGGGGATGAAGCGCGCCCGCGAGACTGCTGATGAAGCGCACCTGCCCCTGATGATCCACATTGGCGGGTCGTATACACCACTGCCCAAACTGCTGGCGCTGATGAAAAAAGGCGACGTGGTGACACACTCTTTTAATGGCCATCCGAATGGAATTGTCGACAACAGCGGTAAGCTTCTCCCCGAAGTGTTAGAAGCCCGCCAGCGTGGCGTCCTTTTCGATGTGGGTCACGGAGCGGGCAGCTTTTCGTTTGACGTGATGGAGAAATGCCTGAAGCAGGAATTCCTGCCCGACACGATTTCCAGCGATCTTTATTCTGCCAACATCAATGGCCCCGTGTTTGACCTGGTTACAACGCTTTCAAAATTCCTCCTGCTGGGCTTGAGCTTGCGCCAAATAGTGGAACGCGCAACGGTGAACTCCGCCCGGGTTTTCGATTTCGGGGCAGAAATTGGAACTCTGCGTCCTGGGGCCGAGGCAGACGTCAGCGTGCTCGAACTGCGGGAAGGAAATTTTGTTTTCGTCGATTCCGGCCGGAAAACGCGGAACGGCAGGCAGAAGATTGAGCCGGTCGTGACCATCCGCGGCGGAAAAGCCTATTACCCGGAAGCCTAGCGTCTTGTATCGAAAGAGGGTTGACAAAGTTCGTGGACTGTCACCCTGAGCGCAGCGAAGGATCCCCGCATTCATTTTCGGACAAATACGGGGATGCTTCGCTTGGCTCAGCATGACATTGACGCGAGGAGTTCCACTGTCTAATTCAGGTACACGATACTAGCTGTGGCTTGTCAAAGTCTGGTTGGCAGAGCGCCCTGTGGAGCCCCAGGTGTTGTAGTATAATTGTCCTTTCGTTGCTGGCTGATAGGGAGCACACGTCGCTAAACTTGCGCGGTGGCGAGCTTATCTCGCCACTTGAGGGTGTGAGTGCGCGGGTACGGAAGCTCCCTGGCCGGGGCATCACTTGCCGGACGGCCAGCATCCTATAGTTCTTCATGAAACTCTCTCGCCGCCACATGCTGGGCTCGGGAGCGGCCCTCCTGGGTTCAAAACTTATGGAAGTTGTAACCACGCCCATCTGGAGATGGCCGGGGACGCCTGTGCTCAATGCCGCGCAGGTTCCAAATCCTGAGACCTCAGTCCCGGTGACTTACGTTAATGTGGCCAAAGAGGCGGGCCTGCACACGGTAAATGTGTGGGGTGGAGTCGAGCACAAGAAGTACATTATTGAAGCCAAGGGAAACGGGATTGCGTTCTTTGATTACGACAACGACGGCTGGATTGACATCTATCTAACCAACGGAAGCCGGCTGGATACGAAATGGCCCCCGGGCCAGGCTCCCACGACTCACCTTTATAAAAACAACCGCGACGGAACTTTCACGGATGTGACGGAACAGTCAGGTCTTGCGCGCACGGGCTGGCAAACGGGGGTTTGCGTAGGCGATTACGACAATGACGGTTGGGATGATCTTTTCCTGACTTTCTGGGGACAGAATGTCCTATTCCACAACAACGGCGACGGGACGTTTACCGATGTCACGAAGAAGGCCGGGCTTTATCAGGACGAGGCACGATGGGGCTCCGGCTGCACCTGGATTGATTACGACCGCGACGGTCACCTGGACCTGTTTGTTTGCAATTACATTAACATCGATCTGAGCAAAATCCCCACGCCAGGCCAAAGTGGCTACTGTCAGTGGAAAGGGATTCCCGTGATGTGCGGGCCGCGTGGCCTTCCAGGCGGATCAAACATCCTGTTCCACAACAATCGCAATGGAACATTCACCAACGTGTCAGAGAAGTCGGGAATTCTGAAGCCGGGTCCGCGCTATTCGATCACTGCTGTGGCCTATGACTTTGACAACGATGGCTGGCCTGACATCTACGTGGCGGTCGATTCCGAGCCGAGCATACTTTTCCAAAACAAGCATGACGGAACCTTTGAAGACATTGGTGTTATGGCCGGCTGCGCCTACAACGAAGATGGCCAGGAGCAGGCTGGCATGGGTGTGGGCGTGGGCGATTACGACTGCGATGGTTGGTTCGACATTTTCAAGACCAATTTTTCCGATGACACATCGGACCTTTACCGCAACAACGGCGATGGGACATTCACCGACGTCACGTTTATGGCGGGGGTGGGCCAGGACACCCAGGACGTGAAATGGGGCTGCGGCTTTGTGGATTATGACAACGACGGCTGGCCGGACATCGTCCAGGTGAACGGCCATGTCTACCCGGAGGTGGACCAGCATAACCTGAGCCAGACGTTTAGAGAACCCCGCATTGTCTATCGCAATCTGGGCAATGGCCGGTTCAAGAACGTTTCGGCGGAAATGGGACCGGGAATTAACGAGCGCTTTTCCAGCCGCGGATGTGCATTTGGTGATTACGATAACGACGGCGATATCGACATCGTAATCAACAATATGAACGAACTGCCGTCGCTGCTTCGTAACGATGGCGGAAACAAGAACAACTGGATCAAGATCAAGCTGATTGGGACCATGTGCAACCGCACGGCGATCGGCGCGCGGGCGTATGTGACAGTGGGAAAACACCGGCAGATGGACGAAGTCCACAGTGGAACCAGCGTGATGTCTCAAGGTGATCTTCGTCTTCACTTTGGCGTTGGCAAAGCATCGAAAATCGATCTGATTGAAGTGAAGTGGCCCACCACGCAGAAGATCGAAAAATTCACCAACGTTGACGTCAACCAGATCCTGACCATCCGCGAAGATCACGGGATCATCAAGAAGATGAAGCCCGGAACGTAATCGCGTCTGGGACCCTCCCGCCCTCTATCATCGGAAGGCGGTTGTGAGTAAAATTGAATAGTTGTAGGAAGGGACCGGCAGAAGGTTTTGCCGGTTTTGTCATTTTGCTGACACGTTTTAACGCGGCGCTTGACGGAGGATGACCATTGCGCGCATATCGGATTGGGGTCATCTGGCTGGCCTTTGTCCTGGTTACCGCCTTCGCTGAAACCGCCACTGGTCGGGCCTATACCGCTCTGCCGGGCCCCGCCCCGCCGGATGCAGCACCAAAGATCGCGAGCATTCAGCCCTCCAGTGCCCAGCCGGGCAGCCGGATCATCGTGAAGATCACGGGCGAAAATTTCCTATCCGGAGCGTACGTATCATTTTCAGATCCCGCCATTCATGTCCTTGAAACCCGGCGCAAGAGCGAAGCAGAATTGGCAGTAGACATTGCTGTCGGCGAGATGGCAAAGCTGCAATCAGTGGTCCTCTATGTTTCAAATCCCTCGGGCGCTTCCGGGCAGACCTCATTCGCGATTACTTCTACCCCCACCGCCCCAAGCACGCCGCAGCAAAGCCAAGCCGTCTCTGCAAACGCGCCTGTCGTTACCAAAGTTGATCCGTCCCGGGCTGAGCCTGGCAGCAGGCAGACTGTGAAAGTGACGGGAAAGAACTTTAAGGAGGGCGCCAAGGTCGCTTTTTCGAACCCCGGCATTCGCGTTCTGGGGACTGAGTTCAAGAAGTCGACGCAACTGATTGTGCAAATCGAAGTTGCGTCCAACGCGCCTGCGGGCAAGACAGGCCTGTTTGTCATAAATCCAGACGATAACGAAGTTGAGGCAGCTTTTGACGTTGGTGAGGAAGGCTTGACAAAGTCCGGGACCGCGGCGGAGAAGACCTCAACGACGCCAACCACGAATACACAAAAATTCAGTGTCTACAACCTTGGAGATGCTACCAGCATTTTCCAGGATCCTGGCAAAGCTAAAGGCGAGTTGGCGGTTGAAGGCGGGAAACTTCAATATGAGCAGGACGGAAAAGTTGTTTTTTCAGCCAAGCCTGACGAAATCCAGGAGCTTGCTCCCAACGTCTTTTTTGGACTGAACACCGGCACATTCCACATCATCCTGACTTCAGGAAAAACGTATAACTTTG
>OBLQ010001104.1_pt1 | contig 10226 bp, 6 predicted proteins | sample 1519881 | NCBI WGS metagenome assembly OBLQ01 (sample SAMN01911456, study PRJEB22533) | soil metagenome | biome: Soil | place: Malaysia | collected 2012-04-30 | depth DG_metagenome m | reverse complement strand
ATTCTCGTACAGGGTGTAGGTAAAAATTGCAAGCCCGTATTGATAGAAGAATTTTCCCAGGGTCATGGTGGTGATACCCCGCGTCGCATCGAGCAGAGGGCTCTCCAACGAATAGGAATCCTGGTAGATGTAGTCGATCGAGTAGAAGGTCGGCAGCGCGGTGGTCCAGGTAAATCCGTTCGCCAGACTTCCCCAGCCCGAAGGTCTCCAGGTTGCCCCCCCTTCCCAATGTTGAGTCCGGCTCGACGGACCGTTTTGGGTATGAATGTAGATGATCTTATAAAGAAAGTTCAGGCTCACGTCCGAGATGTTTTCCTCGATTCTCGGGCCGATCGAATTGGTGCTGACGAGGAACTGGGATAGCGCGTAAAATGTGTTCGACGTGGTGAGCACAATCGGCAGAGAGAATCTGGGGGTTCGATAGGTGTAGTAAGCGAAGGTGGCGCCGTATCCCGTCGTGTAGTCCGGCGTGGGAAATCTTGAGGAGGAAATGTTCGAGTCGTATGTGATGATGTTGTAGTTTAGCGTGAGTGTGTAAGGCTTTTCAAAGTATTTCAGTCGGTTCGTCGCAAGGGCAGTCGTTCCAAGGGTCGGCGATGGGTTCTCGTCCAGGAAAAGTTGGTACTGCTCCCTCGCCGGCAGAAAAAGCCCCTTCTGCTCGAACAACACGCCCAGATTGTAATGGATCTCGGTAAGCCCGGGGTTGTATTCGAGGGCATGGTTGTAGAGATCGATTGCCTCGTCGATCTCCCCTTTGGACTCGCGAAGCCTCGCCAACCGGTAATAGGCCTTGGCGAAAGTCGGGTCGATGTGGAGGGTATCGCTGTAATCGGCCTCTGCGAAATCAAGAAACCCTTCCTGCTGCTCCAGAAGTCCAAGATTGAAATGGTGAACGGCGTTTGAGGGATCGGTCTCGAGGGCCTCCTCTAACTGTTTACGCCCTCTTGCAAGATCCCCGCGTGAGAAGAGAACCTGTCCAAGAACGCTGTGCCCGAGTGCCTCCTGCTCCTTTTCCACGTCTCCCGAAAGTTCCTTGAGCTGCTTCTTGGCCTCTTCCAGCTCCGGCTCTCCCCCCTTTGCCAGAGAAATGGTCTTTTCGAACTCCTGCCGGGCAAATACAAAGAGATGCGCCACCCTGTAGAACAGGCCGAGGCGAAAATGGGAAGGAAGGTGGTCCGGCTTCAGCTCGATCGCCTTCTTGAGCTCGAAGAAAGACTGGTCGAATTTATCCATGTTGGCGTATACGATTCCCAGGTTGTAGTGAAAGTACGGATTGTTCGGATCGATCCGGATAGCGGCCTCAAGTTCCCGGACCGCCTCGGGAAACTGTTTGTTTCGGGAATACTCGATTGCCCGGCTCTGGTGCGCTCTGGCTTCCGCGCTGACTTTTCCTCTTTTCTCCTCATCTTCGATGGTGGCGAGGACGCTATTGGCTTTTTGTATAAGCTGCTCCTCTTTGGAATGCTCGACCACGATCTGAAATTCTTCCTTGGCCTCATCCAGCAGCCCTCTTGCGGTGTAGAGGATACCCAGCGCGTAGTGGCTCGGGTAGTGGGTCGGCTCCACGGCGTGGATCGCCTTGTATTCGCTGATGGCATCGTCCTCTTTTCCCTCCCTCAAGTCAATCTCCGCCATCGCCATGTGGGCGGCGCTGTTCCGGGGAAGCGCAAGCACCTCCTGGTAATACCGCCGCGCGTCGTCCAGTTTTCCATCCTTCAAAGCCTTTTCTCCACTCTCAAAGAGCTCAAATCCTCTTTTGGCGGCTGCGGGATCTTCCCCGATGATCGCCAGTTTCTTCTTTGCGGCGTCCGCCTGCGGGGTCCCCTTTCCCCGTGCGATGATCTCCTTGTAGGCCGCAATGGCACGATCGAATTCCTGCCGTTCTTCATAAAGAAGGGCAAGCTGATAAAGGGTCCCGACGGCGTTCGGATTCAGGCGAACGAGCTGCTCGAAAATCTGGATTGCCTCCTCGTTCTTCTTAGACTGGAGGAGAATGCGTCCAAGAAGCGACAGCGCATTGATGTTTCCGGGGGCGAGTTGAATGACGACCCTCAGCTCCGCCTCACCGGCATCGAACTTTCCCTGGGCGATCAGGCGATTGGCCGCCGCAAAATGCTCGTGCGAGGCCCGAAAGGCCTCCCGGGTCCCGCCGAAGAGGCGAAGCCGGTCGGCAGAGGCCTTCGCCGCCGGGGTCCCGGGAGCTTTCGCGATGACCTCCCGGTGAAGGTCATACGCCTCATCGTAACGTTCCTCCTCCTCGGCGATTAGTCCGAGTTCAAACCGAACGCTCTGGGCATCCGGCTTGATCCGGAGCGCCTCCCGAAACTGTGCCTTGGCCTCGTCGAATTGGCGGCGGCGGAAGAAAACCTCTCCCAGGTAGTATCTGGCCCGGTAATCGGCGGGATCCTGCCGGACCGCCTCCTCAAAACGCTGCTGTGCGGCCGTAAGATCTCCCCGATCCATGAGATTGATCCCTTCTTGGATCATCGGCGAAACCGGTGAAGAAGTCTGGGCGGAGACCCTCCCCGGAAAGGCGTATGGAAATAGGAAAAGGAGGAAAAACAGGGGAAAAACAAAATGGAATCTAGGGACAAAAGATCGGATCAAACGACCTCAGGCAACCTCAGGCCAAGGAATAATAAAACTTTTAAAATCGTAGCACAACCATACATTTCTGTAAAGCCACGAAAAAAAAGGGGGAGTCTTTCGACTCCCCCTTTGAGTTGGACACGCAGGGAACTACGGTCCCGGATGAACCACTGTATCCGGGGTAAAGTTCGGTCCTGTGTCAGTCGTCTGTTGAATGATCACAGGTCCGATCACCGCACTCAAGCAATCCAAGCAGGATGTGAAGGGACCAGTCCCGACACTCTGCTGGACCAACTGATGGATTCCCTCACCGCCGAAGGCGATGCCGCCGCCCGTCGCAGCTTCACCGGAGACGTTATCTCCGACGACAGCCGACGAAGAGGTACCCAAGCTGATCTTCAAGATCTGCAAGGGATCCCCCGAAACGGGGGCCGCGGTGCCAGCAAGGTTCAGGTCGCCCTGCTCCAAGGTGAACAGCGTGTCGGCGTTACCGTTACCCGGATCGGAATCCGGGTTGTTGTTCACGGTCACCGCCGAGTGCATGTTCTGAGCAAAGTTACCGCTTGCGGTGTATTTGCTCACGATCTGATCGATCGTATCACCCGTGGTCGGGTCACCGGGCGCCGTCTGCGGGTTGAGGGAGCTTCCCCCAAAGCCCGGGACGAACGGACCGCTGCCATACGAGAAGGCGTCGGCCACACCCGTCTGGTCGAAGGCGGTCGAAAACCCGCTGTTCGGTGTTGGATCATAGCCGAACGACCCGTTGTTCCCGTTGGGGATCATGTTCAGGGCCGAAGTCTGCAATGAACCAGCCGTATCGTAGGTTGTCGCCGCCGCGGCCAATGCGTTGGCGTCTGGCGTTACGGCCATAAGAGAGCCGTTGAGTCCTTCGTTTGTCGTGGTGGTGTTGGTGAACAGATCCTGGGCGTTCGCCAGGGACCCGAAACCAATCACTGCCACTGCGAGGACTAGCATTTTGATCGTATTCTTCATTCTGTTTTCACCTCCTTTTCTCTATGGGATTTCCCCCCCGGCATGCCGCCGGAGGGAACCGTTAAAAGCCGTTAATAAGAGTTCAAACGTTCAAGGGATCAAATCTTCATTTACACTGCCCCGCCGGGCCGCTCTCGAGAACATATCCGTTCGTTCCATCGAAGGTGAATGTGCCGCTGCAGGTCACCGTTGCCCCCGCCGTCGTGATCGGATCTTTGACTGTTTGCGTAAAGGTTCCCGTGGCGCTGACCGGCCGTCCGTCTCCGCTCGTCAGGACGTTGACCGGGTTCCCGTCGGCGTCGGTCATCGCGTCGATGGAAAACGCCAAGTTGAAAACCTGGCCGTGGTCGTTCTCCTGCTGCTGGAAGCTGGTCTGAATATGATGGGCCCGCGCAGAGAGGGTCCCGGTTGTCGAATTGATGCTGCTGTCGGTCGTCTGAATCACGGTCCCTTGAGAGAGATCTCCCCCGATCGATTGGTCGATGGTCCGAGTGCTGCTCCCCGTCTGCGGCGGCACGGTGTTGAGGTTCGGGTTCGGGGTCGAGGTGTCGGGAAATGGATCCGACGGCCCGTGCCCGATGATCAATCCCGGATCAAACCCCCGCCCCGCGGGATCGTTCCCTTTGAGACTCAACGTCGCACTCGTGTTGAAAGTATCTGCGGCACCCGCAGGTTTGAACATGAGGACCATCAAGGTGAAGATTAGGAGCCCTCCGGCTCCCGACTTACGCATAATATTGCTTTACTATCCCCCGATGTTGACCATCGATTTCAACATTTTTTCTTCGGCGTACTTATCGAGCTCGTGGGCCTTGGGTTTGATTCCCATGACCTGATCCAGCAGGGCGCTGACCTCTTCATCGCTGCATCCCCTTCGGATCGGCTCGCGGAAGTCGATTTCCAGGTCGTTAAACAGACAGGGACGGACTTTGCCGTCGGCAGTGAGACGAATTCGATTGCATTGCTCGCAAAAATGATTGTCGGAGATGGCGGTGATGAACCCGACCACTCCTTTGGCTCCTACCAGCCGATAGTTCTTCGAGGGGCCGTCCACCTGTGCCTTGATGATCGGCTTGAGCTCCCCCAGCTCGCGGTTGATGTTGGCGATGATCTCATCCACCGGCAGGTACTTTCCGGTCCAGTCGGAGAAGCTGCTGCAGGGCATGTACTCGATGAACCGGACGTGATGCGTCTTGTTGACGGTCAGCTTCACGAAGTCGATCACCTCGTGGTCGTTCACCCCTTTCTGGAGCACCACGTTTAGCTTGATAGGGTTGAATCCGACCCGCTCGGCCTCTTCGATCCCTTCCCAGACCCGCGCAAAGACGTTCCCGCGGGTCATGACGGCGAAGCGCTCCCCCTCAAGGGAGTCGAGGCTGATGTTGAGGTGCCGAAGTCCCGCCTTGTAAAGCTTGGCGGCAAGGTTCTTCAGGTTGACCGCATTGGTGGTCATCGCGATGTCCTCGATTCCGGGAATCGCGGCGACCCGCTCGACGAACTCGACAATTCCACTCCGGACCAGAGGCTCCCCACCGGTGATCCGGACTTTCTTCAGTCCGCGCCGGGCGGCAACCGAAAGGATTCGGATGATTTCATCGTACGTCAGGATGGTTTCTTGTTCTTTCCATTCTGAAAACTCGGCCGGCATGCAGTAGGTGCAGCGTAGATTGCAGCGGTCGGTTACGGATACCCGCATGTAGGTGATCCTTCGATTAAAACCATCGACTAGTAAATCCATCGTTCGGTCAACCCCCGTTTTAGGTTTCGTTTCCAGATTGACTTCTTGACTCTCTTTGCCCCTGCTGAGTGACAACTGGGGTACATATGCTGCAAGTTCAAGACCAAAAGGCCCATTTTTGGATCGCAAAAGACAGATGGAGGTTTTACCCTTTTTTATCAATACCTTTAACGCCTATTTTCCTGTGTCACGATCTTCTCTTTTCGTGCACCAGAGGTTTCAGTGCTAAACTTTTTCCACTTATTCCAAAAAAATACCATTTTTTCCAAATCTGTTTCCTTTCCCATTTATTGGTCACAGACAACCGAATCACTCGCCAGGCGAGCACCGGAGCTAAAAAACAATGATTGTTACGCTCCCCGGGCCCGCCTCCGGCGACCCGATCAGAAGCGATCTCCCTTTTATTCCTCCCGCGGATAGCGATAGACCGAAGTAGCCGTTGGCGATCGATCCGCTATACGTTCGGACCGGACCCCCGGAAGGAGGATCTCCCCCGCTGAAAAGATCGACCCCTCCGACCCGGTTTCGTGAGTAGGCACCGATTGCAAAGTCGGTCAGACCGTCCCCGTTCCAGTCGAAAAAGGGAGCCAGGGAAGCGCCGAAGAATTCTCCGAGGGTCGCACCGGAAAAGGAGAGGTCGGCTGAAACGGATCCCCCCGAAGCGGCCGAATTGACCGAATCTCCCAGAAAAAAATAGGCCGTTCCATTCGGGGTCCTCGGTGCGCCGACCGCCAAGTCAGGCGTGCCATCGCCGTCGAGATCACCGCCTCCGGAGACGGCGAATCCGAAGCACTCCCCAACGCTCAGGCCCGACATCACCCGATCGGGAGCGGCATAGGTAAGACCTGATTTGCCGAAGTACAGATAGGCCTTTCCCGTGTGGATGCACCCCTGACCGGTCGGGGTCCCGTCCGGATTGAAACTTCCGGTCGATGGAGCGCCGATCAGAAAATCTTCGGCAATATTTCCCGCCACATGCCCGACTCCCGCTATTGAAAACCCGAACAGGGCCCCAGCCTCCGGTCCAGCGATCTGCCCCTGCGACGCAAAGCCCGTCGGTGAAATTCCGGCATAAAGATAAACAAACCCGCTTTGAGGCAGAACGGTCCCTCCACTTTGATTGACCCCGGCCTGAGGTGCGCCGACGATCAGGTCGGGCCTGCCGTCCCCGTCCAGATCCGGCGTCGCCAGGCTTGTTCCGTAACCGCTTCCGCTCGCGCCTTTTGTTAGCTTCTGAACCGCGCTGGAGGCCGATAAATCGTCTTTGATCTGCGGACCGCCACGAAAGAGATAAACCGCCCCGTTGTGTAGCTGGCCGCTGTTCGACTGTCCGGGCGCCCCCACCCAAAAATCTTCGTACCCGTCGCCGTCGACATCTCCCGCGTCGGCCAGGGAAGTTCCGAAGAAATCGAGATCGGCTTCGCCGACGATCACCGCGTCCGGGGTATTATCCATGTCCAAACCTCCGTAAAACAGGTAAACGGTACCCCGCATGGTCCCTCCCCCGCCGGACGCAGAGGGTGCCCCAACCAGGAGATCGGGTTGGCCGTCCCCGTTGACGTCTTTGACCCAGAGCACCGATCGGCCAAACTCGTCCCCGAAGACTTCGCCGTTCAACACGAGGGTCCCGACCCCCTGCGCGTCGAAAAACAGACGGGTCGGATCGGGGGTGTCGCGGCTTCCGCTTCCGCAAGCCGCCAAGAGGATGCAACCGATCAAGAGGAAAGTCCGGCAGTTCATCGTTAAAAATGAAACCTGATGAGGGCGGTCACGTCAAATCCGTCCAGTTCGATTGGCAATCTTTTCGTCAGGGTGGGAACTTCACGGTTCGCGTTCTCGTTGACCACAGGCGCGTAGGTGACGTAATCCCCGACATTGGGCGCGTTCTGTGTCGTCGGAATGCCGGCCGGGGAGAGCAGGAGCGCCTCCGGAGGCTGATCCGGCGTGTCCGGAAACCCCGCCGTGAAAACCCGGCGGACCTCCAGCTTTGGAATGTTTCCCAGCACGTATTGAGCGTTGACCCCGACCGAGAGCCACTTGGTCAGAAAGTATTCCCCGCCGATCCCGAAGTGAATGACGAATCCGTAACCGGTCGCCTCCGTCGAGCTGACGGAGGTGAATCCCCCGTTCGGAAGCTTGACCCGGTCGGTCTCCAAGACCTTCATCAAGGCGTCCATCGTCAGGTCCGCCTCGGCCAACCCCAGCAAACCGAGGTCGAAATAGAGGGTCTTGTCCCGGGGCCGATTGTACATATGGTATCGCCAGCTGATGAAGTACTGATTGATCTGAAGGTTGTATCGAGACTCCCTAACGGGGCGCAACACCGGCAGGTCCTGCCGGATCAAGAGGCTGGCGGTGTCGCTCGCCGTGACGTCGGATTGGAAGAGCTCCACGCTGATGACGATGGAGAACTCCGAGTTCAGCCGAAAGCTGATGTCCGCGCCGTAAACCGCGTCGCCGTTGATGCCGGGGCTCGCAATGCTGCGGCTCACGCAATTAGGTAAGATGGTGCAGTCGGCTAAAAAGGCCGGGGCGTTGCTCGTCCCCGGGTTTCGGGGGAGGAGAAAGTTCGGGTCCTGAAGGATGGAAAGCGAAGGATCGGCGATCACCTTGTTGAACGTTCGGAGGGAGGGTTTGTAGTAGCCCGCCCGGAGCCCGAAGCTGATGAAAGGGTCTTTTTCCTCCGCGTGTTCCTCCGCGTACCCCGTACCAACCGTCGCAAAGAGAAGGGTCAGGAGAAGAAAAACCCAAAACGGCTTCATTAAGGGACAACATCTCCGAGAGACGTTTGCCCTGCGGCGCCGAAGACGAAGCGCGGCCGGAAGATCATCACCAGCGTGGGAAGGAGCGCCAGGGCCCCAAGGCAGGATGTCAGCATCGCAAGCGGGACGAGGATTCCCTCCATGTGAAGGTAGTAACCGGTAAAGGCCAACAGGGCGTATCCCGCCGAGACCGCCACCGCGACGAAAATGATCGCTTTTCCGGAGGTCTTGAGTGTATTGATCACCGCCTGCTCGATGCTCCCCGTTCGTGCCAATTCCTCCCGCAACCTGAAAATCAGATAGATTTCGTAGTCGGCCCCGATGCCGACCGCCATGGCGGAGATCGCCGCGGTTCCGATTCCAAGGGCAATCCCGGTGAATCCCATCACACCGAAGTTCACCACGACCGCCAGGGCCAGTGGAACCAACACGAAAAGCCCTCCCAGAAGAGAGCGGCGGATCAGTGCGGTGATCAGGAAAATGATCGCTGCAACCTGCATGATGTTCCGGATCTTCCCATGGACCATCTCCTGATTGAGGGCGACCACCACCGGAGAGCTCCCCGCCACCCCGATGTCGAGCTCGTCGGGATCAAAGTGATCCTTCTTGTAGTGATCCACGACTCCGATGATTTTTTCGGCGAGATTCGTGTTGTCGCTCTTCAAGAAGACCCAGACCACCGCCTCCGAATAGGCCGCGTTGATCAGGCGGGCGAAGTCGGTCGGGTTTCCCGAAACGGAGTAGAGGAAAAGGTATTGGGCCGCCAGGTCCTGGCTTTCCGGGGGGCGGTCGAATGCCGCGTCGCCGCCGTGGAGCGATTCGTTCATCTTCTTCAGGTAGTCGACGTACGATTCGGTCTTCCCGACCCCCTCGACCCCTTCCAGCTTCCGCTGCAGCCCGTCGATCGCCGAGAGGACCTTCGGGTCCTTGAGGGCGTTTTCTCTCTTTCCCTGGAGCAGTAGATAGATGGTCGAGGTGCCGCCGAACTTCGCGTTGAGGACCTTGTCGTCCCGTCGCAGTTCGGTGCTCTCGAAGAACTGGCTCCGGTTGCTGTTTGCGATCTGGATCCGAGTGGCCCCCGCCAGCGCCAGAAGGAAGAAGACCCCCGCGACGGCGAGAATTGCCGGTCGGCCGGATCCGATGATCATGCGGGCCAGTCCTTCCAGAAAACGGTCGAGGAAATCGGGACCCCGTCCTTTCTGCGCCTTTTTAGAAGGCCTCAGGACCGACCGCAGTGCCGGGATAAAGGTCAACTCGAGCACGAGGGCGCTCAAGATCCCGAAGGCGGTCAGCAGTCCGAAAGACTGGAACGTCTTCAATTGAAAAGTGATCAAAGAGGCAAAGCTTGCCGAAGCGATGAGTCCCGCCGTCACCATGGCGATCCCGACCTGAGTGGTCGAAGTGACCACCGCGTCGCGAACCGTCTCCCGCGCGGCAGGCTTACCGGCCGCGCGCAGGCGATCGTATTCCTCGTAGTACCGCTTCAGAATCTGAACCGAATGCCCCGCCGCGATGGCCAGGATCAGGATCGGGGTCATGGCGTTCCACGGGTCCATCGACCGGCCCGAAAGGCCCATGATCCCCAACGCCCAGACCACCGATAGGAGGGCGGTCATCAGCGGAATGATCAAACCCTGCCAGGTCCGGAAGGCGTACCAGTGAAGCAGACCGATGATCAGGATGGCGAGCGGAAAGAGCTTGAAGAGCTGCTCTCCCGCGTCCTTCTCAAAGAAAGAGAGGACCACCGGCATCCCGCCGAGATAAATTTCATGATCGGCGTCGCGGTACTTGAGCGCGATGTCCTTCAACTGGCAGTGGATCAACGAGTCGGGGAGCCAGCCGGGCGCGTTTTTCCGGTTGGCCACCCAGGGGGGACAGGTGGAAGGTAAAGACGGTTTCGAGTTCCGAGTTCCGGGTTTTGAGTCGAGGATTGGGAGAATTGAGTTTCGGGTTTGGAGCTTGGCGTCTCGGGTGAGGCGTTTGATGCCATCGTTTGGGCGCCTTGTGCCGGGAAGTTGCCGGCGGGGGCGCCGGAGTCAAACTTTTGCTGGACGCCGGTCGAGGCGGCGCCCGAAGGAGCGCCCTCCTGAGGATAAGATTCGGGACTCCCGGTTTGATGCTGACCCCCGGCACCCGGCCCCTGG
>OBLQ010001103.1_pt1 | contig 10228 bp, 9 predicted proteins | sample 1519881 | NCBI WGS metagenome assembly OBLQ01 (sample SAMN01911456, study PRJEB22533) | soil metagenome | biome: Soil | place: Malaysia | collected 2012-04-30 | depth DG_metagenome m | reverse complement strand
CCGCCAGCTCCCGCCACTCAAGGGCGGGATACGAGGGCTGTCCCGACAGTGGTTCCACCTCCAGGGCCGCGTTGGGGTGTGTCGCCATATTCATCACCCCGGCCGTCAGCCTGGCCAGCGCTTCAGGCTTCAGTATGGTCAGGGACGCTCCCTTGACCTGGATCAGTCCGTCATCCCTGAATTTCATCATCGTGCGGGTGACGGTTTCTCTCGATGTCCGGGTCAGCGCTGCAATGTCGCTATGCGTCACCGGGAACATGACCGGCCCGGTCCTGCGGCCATCGCACCACTCCAGCAGGAAGTCCGCAATCCGTCCGGCGACCGTCGCTGGAAATACAAAACGGCGCAAGGCGCGTAATGTGCAATGGTAATCGCGTAATAAGGTCCGCGTGACTGCTTCTCCGGCGCTGGGGAACTCCCTGAGAAAGTTCATGAATTCCTGGGCGCGCACCACCCTGGCGATGGACGGATGCAGCGCTTCCGCGGAAAAGTCGTATTGGCTGTTGCCAGGCTGGTTCCTGCGAAGGACTGAGCCCAGACCCAGGATGTCGCCGCGTCCGGCGATCTTGAGAATCAGCGCCCGTCCTTCCGTCGACACAGTCGTCATTTTCACGCTTCCGGATTCAAGCACGAAAACCGAATGTGCCGGATCTTTTTCCGCGAACAACCGGCAGCCCTGCGGATAATTCACGTTGGTTCCCATCGAGCGATAGCGTTCCAGCGCCCGGCCACACAAACCGGAGAACGGACCGGGAGCGATGTTTTTCCGTAGTGGCAGCGTTTGTGGCCGATCCATCCTGTTAAGTGCTGTCTTCATTTGCCTGATCCATATCTCCCTGCGGGTTTCCGATTCATGCCGCTGGGAACCGGCGAGGCAGGGGATCGAGCGCCGTTTCCCATTGCAATGCAGTACTCTCCGTGCTCTGGCGAAGAGAGGCGAGACCGGCGCAAACTCATGCCGGTTTCGCCCCTCAACGCCTGCGACAGCGGGCATAATTTTCTGCCCGCTTCCTTCCCCGTTACGCCACGCTTCTCGCTGGCGCCTGGAACTTTGCCGGTCCCGGCCGGATCTGGTGCGCCAGAATCACTTTGATGGTCCTGAGAACGTCCTCGTTCGAAAGGCCATTGGCTTCGGCGAGAAGCGCGATGTCATCGAGCGATAGAATTCCCGTGAGCGCCCCGGTCCTATCGACCACCGGCAGCCGCCTTACCTGCCGTTCCGCCATCGTTTTCAGGGCCGTCCGGATATCGTCTTCAGGTGAACAAAGCGCCGGTTCCGGGGTCATGATCTCTCCCACAGGGAGGTCCGCCGGCAACCTGTTTTGCGTTCCCAGCGCAATGAACAGGTCACGGTCGGTGACAATGCCTGCCACTTCACCGTTTTCAACTACCGGAAGCGCTCCGCAGTTGCGGTTCCACATCATCTCGGCGGCTGCCGCCGCGTCGGTCGCCCGCTCGCAATACAAAACGTCTTTCGTCATGAATTCTCTTACCTGCATGGCATCTCCTCCTTCTCCTTCCACTCACGCCGCAATCGGCACGGGCCTGGTCTTCCTGGCCTGTTCGGCGACCGGGACTGTAACTTTGAGCAGGCCGTTCTTCAACTCGGCCTTGACCTGGTCCGGCCTGGCGCCTTCAGGAAGCGGGATGGAGCGGTAAAATCGTCCGTATCTGCGCTCGCAATGGCGGTAGCCGCCCTCTTCCTCCGTACGTTCCTGCTTTCGCTCGCCCTGCAGCACGAGAGCGTCGTCGCTGACCTCCACTTTGACGTCGTCTTTGGTAAGGCCCGGCAGCTCAGCGGAAACAACAAGACTTCTATCCAACCGCTCGATATCCACGGCGGGGGCCCACTCCTCGAGCTCGAAGCGGGGGCCCCTGGCATGAAAAATCCTGTCCAGCTCGTCGGTGAATTCGCGCATCAGCGCGAAAGGACTCGCTGTTATCGACCGTCCAAACGGGAACGGCAGGGTGAAAAATTCGCTGGAGCGCCTTGGCGCTGGGGTTCTGCCTTTTTCCTTCTTGCTGATTGCCACTTCAGGCATCGTGAATCTCCTTCTGGGTATTCTGGGTATTTTCTAATTTTGATATCGAATGATGGCGTCTCTGCCAGTCGTCCGGGACCGGTGTGTGTGCCGGCACACTCGGATGGGTGTGCTTGCCCATCGATGTCCGAATACTGTTGGAAGTTTATGCTTGACGCGGCCACCCGCATACCTAGCTAAAAAACGAGGTATTCGGAGAGAAGAATCGCAGCCTCGGGTCGTGTACCATGGTACTAATTGGGAAGGGCCACCAGCGTTTTCTGTGCGCAACGGTACAGCCATGGTGCACGATCAACAAGGCTTGTCGAAACCGGAAGTTCTCAGGCTGCATCCGCGGGCGCCCGCCGCTCAACGTCCCAGCGAAAAAATGTGGCTTTTGCGTTTCCTGCGTTACGCCGGATCGGCGAGTGTGATGGCCGGTTTGGGGGTGCTGGATCTGGCCCTGGCGCATCTTAGCTACGCCGCGATCGCCCTCGTCATGCTGTCGGCGATCATAACGATCGGGTACATGTGGGGCTTTGCCGAGTCCCTGGTGGCGACGGTGGCCGGCGGCCTTATCTTGTGGTATGTTCTGCCCCCGCTCGGGTTCGGTCTTCCCAGCCAGATACACTCCGTGACTCTGGTGATGTTCGTGTGCGCCGCCGCCGCTACCGCGCGTTTGTTCGCAACGAGAGGACGTTCCGCCCAGGAGAGAGACAGCCTGTTTCACCTTGCCCAGGATGCGCTCTGCATTCATGACCGGAATGGAAGGTTTCTGAATGTCAATGAAGCAATGGTCGTGTTGCTTGGCGTTCCGGAAAAGGAGCTGCGTTCGCGTCATCTGCTGGACTTCGTGCATCCCGAAGACCACGGGGCGGCGCGGGCGGCGCTGCAACAACTTGCGGAAAGCGGCGGTCCGGTGGAGTTTGAAGTCCGTTGCCGGTCAAAAAATCGAGGTTGGCGGTTGCTGCACTGGAAGATGATGAATCCTCCCGGGGTTTCCTGGGATTCCGCCGCGGTCCGGGACGTGACGGAGGAGAGGGCCGCCCAGGAGCAACTTCTGAAGCTGACTGAACAGGTGATGACTGTGCAGGTTCACGAGCGCCGGCGGATCGCCCGCGAATTGCATGACGACATCACTCAAAAACTGGCCACCCTTGGAATTGAACTTGGGTTGTTGAAAAAGACCGGTGGGCCGGGATCGCGCGAAATAGACGGCGAACTGGGCCGGTTGCAATCGCAGATATTGGGGATCTCAGAGGACCTCCGCACGTTTTCCCACTCCATTCACCCCGCGGCGCTGGAACATTCCGGGCTGGCCACGGCCCTGGAAGCCTATTGCCGCGAGTTCTCCGTGCAGAACCGCATTGAGGTTGATTTTGTGGCGCGCGACATGCCCGAAACACTCCCGCGTGCGGTCGAGATCGCCTTCTATCGCATCGCGCAGGAAGCGCTGCGCAACGTCGCCCGTCACTCCGGCGCAACCGAAGCGAACGTAGCGCTGGCGGGCGATGGGGGCCATCTGTCACTCCATGTGATCGACAACGGCAGAGGTTTTGACGTCAACGCCCGGCGAGAGGGTCCGGGTCTGGGTCTGGTGAGCATTCACGAGCGGGCGCGGCAGATCAAAGCCTCCGTAAAGATCGATTCGGCCCCGGGCGTTGGAACCACGATCGGCATTCAAGTATGATGAATTTAACTTCCTTGCAAGAGTAGCCAGATGTCGACGCGATACAGAATTGTCCTTGCTGACGATCATTCGATCGTCCTCGAAGGGTTGCGCCGCATCCTGGAGCCGGAATTCGATATCGCAGCCACAGTCACCGATGGCCGCTCGCTGTTGGATGAAGTGGAACGCCTCAAACCTCATGCGGCCGTAGTTGATATTTCGATGCCTTCGCTCAATGGCCTGGAAGCGTTGCGCCAGCTCGGGGGGAAGCGCGCCCGCACACGGTTCGTGTTCCTCACCGCCAGCCTGGATGTGGCCCTGGCGACGGAAGCGTTCCGCCTGGGCGCAAGCGGTTATGTCCTGAAACATTCAGCGGCGGAGGAACTCGTGGGCGCGATCAAGGAAGCCATCGCCGGCCGCACATATATTACTCCTCAGATCGCCTCTGAAGTCCTTGAAAATCTCATGAGCCAACCCTACGGCGGAGCCGGCCCGGGACTTACGGGACGCGAACGGGAGGTGCTGCAGTTGCTCGCCGAGGGCAAGATCATCAAAGAGATTGCCGCTGTGCTGAGCATTTCTCCCCGGACCGTGGAATTCCATAAACACAATATCATCGCGAAGACCGGGCTGAAGACGACCGCCGAACTGGCCCGCTATGCCGCCCAGAAAGGCATGGTCGGCGACCTGCGATGAGAACCGGAAAACCTCGGGGTTTCACGAGGACACCACCCCCCTGCTGGTGTCTTAAAATCGGCCATGGATGGCACTGGAGACAATGGCGGGCCCAAATGGAAGTCGGCCTTCGGCAATCATCGCTGATGATCACGAAGGCGCACGGACGCTGATTCGACAGATATTGGAGCCCGAATTCACGATCGTGGCGATCGTGCAGGACGGCCAGGCCCTGCTGGAAGCGGTTGCCCGCCAGCGGCCCGATCTGCTGGTCGTGGACGTCTATATGCCGGGCCTCAGCGGAATTGAGGCTGTCCGGCGATTGAAGAGCACATTGCCTGAAATACCGGTGGTATTCATCAGCACCGATGCAGGCATCGAAACCCGTCAACGCGCTCTGCGGGCCAGCGCTCTGGGGTTTGTGACAAAGGCCCTTGCGGCGGACGACCTGCTTCCGGCGGCGCGGGCCGCTCTGAACGGAAAGAAGTTCGTTTCCCGCAGTCCCGAGTGAGCGGGAGCCATGAATGCCTGGCAGCGGGCACGGCCGGTCGTTGCACGCCGTCTGGTGTTTTCCTCTTGACCCCGCAGCCAGCGGGTGGCGCTGCGTCATGATCTCGCCGGCCCGTCGCCTGGCGAGGGATGCAGGCGACGGACCGGGCAAAAAGAGAGGCGCACATGATTCCCAGGCTTGGACGAAAATTCAAATGCAGTGTCTGCTGCCGGACTTTCAAGACAGCTTATGCCCTGAGATTGCATCGTTCGCGCGCCCATCTGCCCCCGGTCACCAGAAAGAAAACGCGGAAATCGAAATAGGGGGCTCCAGGCCGATCGCAATTGCCCTTCACAGCCGGATCGCTGTAACCCAATCCGGAGGCCAGGAAAGGGCGAAGGGAGGTTGGTTCAGTGTATCCGGACCATGGGTGGCACATAGGATGGATGTGGCTGTTCTGGATTCTTGCGCTTGCGGCCATTGTCCTGTTTTTCCAGTTCTTTTCAACGCCACGGCACGATCGCGGCCATGGAGACACGCCGGAGCAGATCCTGAAGCGGCGCTATGCCAGGGGAGAAATCACCCGCGAAGAATATGACCGCATTTTGAATGATCTGCGAAAGTAAGATGACCTGCGAAAGTAAACGGACCGGAAGAGAAAAGGCTGTGGGCTGTGCGGCACGGCTTGTCAGTGAAAAAAAATCAGCCCACGTGGGCTGAAGTTAAAATAGCGCAGGTCCGGTTGCGGGGGAACGACCCAGCGTCGCGGACGTCCCGGCGGCAAGTGTCACCCACATCCTTGCAAGCCGTCCCCGGGCGCACCGGACCGGCGCATCCCGTCAGGACTTCAGGCCAACCTCCACGGGCTCCGAGGCCACCGTCCTGAAAGGCTTCGCATCTCGATCCAAATATATCGTATCACGATATATTGGAATTGTCAACGTGAGCGGGTCATTCCTGACTGTGGAACCCTTTCTTTCCCAGATAGTCAAGCAGCTTTCGCCAGCCGGCTTCACGCCTCCGGGCGCCATCGGCGCCTTCGAAGAAGGCCGCCTGCTCGGTGAAGATGAGGTTGGTCCCGGTTTCCGCAGGCAGGAACTCTATCGTCACCAGAGATGATGAGATCCGCGTGTCTCCGAGGCTCATGTTGTAGGCAAACACAATGCGGCGGTTGGATACGATGTCGCGGTACACGGTGTCGTTGGTGAAAACCCAGCCCTCTTTCGAGCGAAAGCGTATTCGCTCGCTGCCGCCGACGCGAAAATCCATTTCGAAGGATTCCACGGTGGAGTTTTCCCGGTCGGCGAACCAGAGGCGCTTGGTAGCCGGGTCCGCGAAGGCCTTGAAAACGCGTTCGGGCCGTGCGGCGTAGGTTTCCTCGATTACATAACTGCCGTGGGTTACGGAACGTCCTTCCATGATTTCTTCTCCTTCAATAGGGCGGATTTCGCTTAATTCGCTATTTTTGTCCCGCTCGATGCGCTCCTTCAAGGGAGCCGGCCGATACCAGGTTATCGGTATGGATCGTCCGTGCCTGGAGGCAACCCGATAGCCGGGATTCCGGGCATGCCATCGTTCCAGCGGCCTGTGCCGCCCGCCAGCCGCGCATCGCTTTCCGATGTTATCCTAGTCATGACTCTTTCCCGACAGGACCGTATCCTTATATATATGTCAAACCCAGGTATTCCAGACTCCCAGCTACCGGCGGACGCTTCCGCCGAGACAACTGAGTCGTTTCGCGATATTCTTGCCCAGCATGAGCGCAGCCAGTCGCACAGGACCGACGACGGCAGCCGGCGATTGGAAGGCACGGTCGTTGCTGTGACTGCCGATTCCGTGCTCCTTGATATCGGCTATAAAACCGAAGGCGTTCTGCCGCTGGCGGAATTTGAGGCGGCACGCGAGGCCGTCAGCGTTGGCGACAAAGTGCCGGTCTCGATCAAAGGGCGCGATCCCGGGGGATATTATTCGCTTTCGCGTCACAAAGTTGCCCGGCCCAAAGACTGGTCGTCTCTGGAAAGGGCCTTCGCAGAAAAGTCCACGATTGTCGGCACGGTGACGGGCGTGGTGAAGGGCGGGCTGACCGTCGACATCGGCGTGCGCGCCTTCATGCCGGCCTCGCGCAGCGGGGAACGCGACGCCGCCGCCATGGAAAAGCTGGTGGAGCAGGAGATCCGCTGCCGCATCATCAAGCTGGACGTGGCGGACGAAGATGTGGTGGTCGATCGACGCGTGGTGATGGAGGAAGAAGAGCGCGGCATTCGGGAGCGCCGGTTTTCCGAGATCAGCGAAGGCGAGACCGTGCGCGGCACGGTGCGCAGCGTGACCGATTACGGCGCGTTTGTCGACATTGGCGGCGTCGACGGCCTTCTGCACGTCGGCGATATTTCCTGGAACCGGATCAATAAACCCGCGGACGTGCTTTCTGTGGGGCAGGAAGTTGAAGCGCGCGTCCTGAAAGTCGATGCCGGAAGGCGCCGCATATCCCTGGGCATGAAGCAGCTCCAGCCCCATCCGTGGGAGGGAGCGGCGGAAAAATACAGGGTGGGCGAGCGGGTGCGGGGTGTGGTGAGCCGCACCACCGAGTTCGGCGCGTTCGTGGAACTTGAACCGGGTGTGGAAGGTCTGATTCACCTTTCGGAAATGTCGTGGTCAAGGAAGGTCAGGAAGGCAAGCGATGTGGTGAAGCCGGGCGAGACCGTCGAGGCGGTGGTTCTGAGCGTGAATGAAGGCGAACGGCGCATGTCTCTGGGGCTGAAGCAGGCGCTGGGCGACCCATGGGCCGATGTCACCAGAAGGTTTCCTGTTGGCTCGGTGGTGGAAGGTCAAATCACCAGCCTGCAGAAGTTTGGCGCGTTTGTGCAACTGGCCGAGGGCGTGGAAGGCATGATTCACGTCGGAGACATTACGGCCGAAAAGCGGCTGAACCATCCGCAGGAGGCGCTGAAGATGGGCCAGACCGTCAAGGCCCAGGTGCTCGAAGTCGATACGGAAAAGCGCCGTCTGAAACTGGGCATCAAACAGATGGTCCCCAGCAGCCTGGATGAATATATTGCCGAGCATAAACCCGGCGACGCAGTCACAGGACGCATTGTTGAGGTTTCAAACGGTTACGCGCGCGTGGAGCTGGGCGAAGGCGTCAACGGCACATGCAGGATGCCGGAAGACAGGACGGCGGGAGACGCCGCGGAGAAAGCGCCAACGGGCTCGTCCCGGGCAGATCTGTCGTCCCTGAGTTCGATGCTGCAGGCGCGCTGGAAGGGCGGCGCTTCCGGTGGCGCGGCCAGACCCCAGGATGCGCGCATCGGGCAGATCATGAGTTTTCGCATCTCAAAGCTGGATGCAGAGGCGAAGAAGATCGAGCTGGAACCGGCGTAAAAATGGACCTGGCCGCAAATGCGCGCGATCGAGCGCGTTTTTTCAGGTGTTGATTGCCCGAACTTCCGGATATCGTTGTTTATCTCGAAGCGCTGCAGCCGCGCATTCTCGGCCATGTGCTTGAACGGGCCGATATCCGAGGGCCTTCTCTTCTACGAACGGTTGATCCTCCCATTGAATCCACTTATGGCCATGCGGTCACCGGATTGCGCCGCATCGGAAAGCGCATCGCCATCGGTTTCGACAATGATGTGTGGCTGGTCTTTCACCTGATGATTGCCGGAAGGCTTCACTGGAGCCTGCGCCGCAAGACCGCCGATGGCCGGCGTACCCTGGCGGCCCTCGATTTTGGTTCCGGCACGCTGACGGCCACGGAAGCCGGAGCGCGCAGGCGCATGTCGCTGCACGTGGTTGCGGGAGAGGCGGGGCTGGCGCGGCTCGATCCCGGAGGTATCGACGTGTTTGACGCTCCGTTGGAGAAGTTCACTGCTGTTCTGACCTCAGAGAACCACACGCTCAAGCGCGCGCTTACCGATCCCCGGTTGTTCAGCGGAATCGGCAACGCATATTCCGATGAGATACTTCACCGGGCGCGGCTCTCGCCGGTCATGCTCACACGGCGATTGCATCCGGAAGAGATCTCCTGTCTGCTGGAAGCGACGCGGCAAACCCTGAGAGAGTGGACGGAACGCCTGCGCGCCGCGGCCGGCACAGAGTTCCCTGAAAAGGTCACGGCGTTCCGCGAGGGTATGGCCGTGCATGGGCGCTACGGGCAACCGTGCCCGCGCTGCGGCGCGAAGGTGCAGCGCATCCGCTACGCCGCGAATGAGACCAATTACTGCGTACCCTGCCAGACAGGCGGAAAACTGCTTGCCGACCGCGCGCTCAGCCGCTTGCTGCGTGAAGACTGGCCGCGGACGCTCGAAGAAATGGAAGAGCGTAAGCAAGGGTAGCCCGCCGGACCTTCCTTTTCCCTCCTAAACGCCGTTTTCGGCTCTTTCAGAAAACATTCCCGGCTGGTTGCATTCATGAAAGCGCTGATGCCGCGGGTTATGAAAAACCGCATTTTCTCCTAAATTATTAAGATTCACCTAATATTTTAAGAAATTGCAATATAACCGAAGTCCCTGACCCAGGCTGCCGGAAACATGAGATGAAATTCCATTTTGGGAATTCTATTTTCCGCTGTAACCAAAATCATCGTGACCGTATCTTGATTCCTACTGTAGTATCTACTACCGCTGATAGTTAAGGGGTAATGCGCATTCGAATGCAAGCGGGCTCGTGCCCCCCAAACCAAACAATCAGGAATGAAAGACTTGAGGAGATAATTGATGTTGCAACGAACACGTTTCACGTGGACCTATGCAAGCATAGTTGCGATGTTTCTTTGTTTAGCTTTAACAGCGTTCGGCCAGGCGAATATCCAGGCCGACAGGGACTCCACCGACGTAGCCACCCCGATCATCAAGATCAACAATGAAGTCAATCACGCCGTATCCATTCCGGTCAGGGATATGCCAACCGTAAACGCAGCGGGCTTTCCCGCTACGATCGTGAGAGAAGCCGAACCGGCCCGCCGGATTCCGCTGCCCGCGGGCCTGAAGCCTGCGAGTGAGCCGGATCCGGTCCTGCAGCACACGACCGCCGGCCTGGCCCCAACTCTTGCCGCACCGGCCTCCGCCGGGTTGAACTTTGACGGTCTGGGCAGCGGGTTTCCGGGGTTCACCATCACCGGCGCTCCTCCCGACACTAATGGCGCTGTCGGCGCCACACAGTACGTCCAGTGGGTCAACACCGCGTTCGCTGTGTTCGACAAGGCGACCGGCGCCAGAATCTCCGGACCGACCAACGGCAACGCGTTGTTTACAGCTCTTGGCGGCAACTGCGCCGCGCAAAACAACGGCGACCCCATTGCGCTGTATGACAAGCTGGCCAATCGCTGGGTGCTCACGCAGTTCCAGGTTTCGGTGACGCCGTTCCTGCAGTGCGTGG
>OBLQ010001102.1_pt1 | contig 10246 bp, 12 predicted proteins | sample 1519881 | NCBI WGS metagenome assembly OBLQ01 (sample SAMN01911456, study PRJEB22533) | soil metagenome | biome: Soil | place: Malaysia | collected 2012-04-30 | depth DG_metagenome m | reverse complement strand
TCGGCGCCGGTGGCGTCGCGCACGATGTCCGCCGCGGCCTGCGCGGGGCCAAACGCATCGCGGTCGGGGCCAAGCGACTGGTTGCCAGGGCCCTGTTGTGCGAGCGCAGTGCTGAGGAGCGCTGCCATCGCGATTGCGACTGCTGTGGTCCGCTTCATTTTCTAACGGCTGTCAAATTTACAGACTGATAGTGCTCGTACTGCGTTACAGGCCTTTTGAGTTTCGACGGGACCTTTTCAGAAGTCCGTTTCGATCCCCATCGACCTGGCAGTACCGCCTACGACCTTGATGGCGGCCTCTTCGTCGTTCGCGTTGAGGTCGGGCATCTTGAGCTTGGCGATCTCGAGCGCCTTGGCTCGAGTGAGTAGACCCGCAGATTCCGTGCCAGCCTTGCCGCTGCCCTTATCGATCTTGAGGGCGACCTTGATCAGGTCGCTGGTGAGTGGCTGCTTGACGACGAAGTTATACGAACGGTCCTCGTAGACCGTAATGCTGACGGGAACGGTATATCCCATCTGCTTGGAGGTCATCTCGTTGAACTTCTTGAGGAACTCCATCATGTTGATCCCAGCCTGACCGAGCGCGGGCCCGACCGGGGGTGCCGGCGTGCCTTTGCCTGCAGGGATGTTCCACTTGATCCTCGATGCGACCTTCTTTGCCATTTGTGGTACTGCCTTCCAACCAGCGGGCCCTGATACTTGGGCTCGACTGCGACGGGGGATTGTACCTGGGAGCCGCGCTCGCTAGGGTCTTGGGTCTAGGGAGCCAGGGTCTGTGGCCGTAGGCCCGAGTGTATGCCAGAATCGAACTAGAGAGATGCCTGAAGTTTCCCTACGAATCCCGCAGATCGGCGAGGGCCTCCAGGAGGCCCGCCTCGTGGCCGTTTTGAAGCAGCCTGGCGACCTGATCAAGCGCGACGAGCCGATCTACCAGATGGAGACGGACAAGGCCGTCATGGACGTCGAGTCGCCTTACGAGGGCAAACTCGTGGGCTGGCTGGCCGAGGTCGACGCCGTGCTCCCGATCGGCGCCGAGGTCGCCCGCATGGAGACCGAGGACGAAGTCCAGGAGATGGTGATCCACGGTGCGCCGGCCGAAGCCGCCAAGGCCGCGGCGCCAATGGCGGCCGCCGGCGCCGCTACGGGCAACAGGCGCCGAGACGTCCCGCCCCGGACGAGGGCGTACGCCAAGCAGAAGGGCCTAGACGACGACGATCTGGAGAAGGTCAAGGCGAGCGGCGCACGGCTGATGCCCGCCGACATCGACGCCTACTTGGCTAACGGCGCATCTGCCGGGCCGAAAAAGGGCGAGGGCTACAGCGAGGTCGAGATGTCCTCCAAGCAGAGGGTGCTCGCCTCACGGCTGCAGCGCGGATCGCAACTCGCGGTGCCGGGCACCGAGTCGGTCGTCTGCAACTGGGGACCGATGGAGGCACTCCGAGAGAAGATCAAGAGCGGTGGCGGAGAGTTTCAGCCTTCCTCGTTCACGATGTTCTCGTTCTGCGTCGCGCAGGCGCTCAAGGACTTCCCCGGCTTCCGTTCGACCATCGTCGGCGACTCGGTGATCCGAACATACGACCACGTGAACTTGGGGATTGCAGTCGCGCTTCCCGGTGACGAACTCGTGATTGCAAAGGTCGAGAAGGCGGACGCGCTCGACTGGCGCGAGTTTGCCGACGCGATGCGCGAGCGCATCGAGCACGCGCGTGCGGGCAACGACCAGGCCGACGAGTCCGTGACGATCAGCCTGACCAACATGCAGAGTTTCGGCCTTCGCGACGCGGTGGCCGTCGTCGTGCCGCCAGGCGTGGCGACGCTCTTCATCGGTGAGCCGTACAACGGTCTCGACCAAACGGTCAGCGAACTGAAGTTGCAGCGCTGTGCGAACATGGGACTCACATTCGACCACCGCTTGATCAATGGCGTCGGAGCGGCCCAACTGCTCAACGCGGTCCGCGAAAAGGTCGAGAACATCGGCGATCTGGTGCAGGCATGAACCGCCCCGTGATCGGCATCACGACCGGTTGCGGACCCGACCCCAACGACCCGGGAAACGAAAGGACGTACGTCAACAGGCTCTACGCTGACTGTCTGGTTGAAGCCGGCGCTGCGCCCGTCTTGCTGACTCGTGCGACCCCTGTGGAGAGCATCGTTCCCCTGCTCGACGGCTTGCTCATCCCAGGAGGTGACGACATCGACGCGAGCCAGTTCGGGGAGGAAAACCACCCGATGGTCAAACTTGAGGACCCGGGCCGCTACGTGTTCGAGAAGGCGCTGCTCGACGCGCTCCCACAAGAAGCACCGGTCCTCGGCATCTGCTATGGGTGCCAGATGATCAACGTCTACCGAGGCGGAAGTCTGGTTCAGCACATCCCCGACGTCGCAGGCGCCTCGCAACATACGGGCGGTGTCGAAGAGAAGTACATGGTCGAGCCGACCAGCCGATTGGAGGCGATGCTCGGCTCTCAGTGCGTAGTCGGCAAGAGTTACCACCACCAGGCCAACGCACAGGTCGGTGAGGGCCTTAAAGTCACGGCGCGCAGCGAGGACGGGATGATTGAGGGGATCGAGGACGCGGGCGGCCGATGGCTCTTCGGCGTGCAGTGGCACCCTGAGCGCACCCCTGACTCTGAGGCGACTAAGAACCTCTTCAAGGCGTTCGTCGATGCGGCAACCAGGTACCGTCAGGGGCGTCGGGCATGAAGCAGTTGGTGAACGGGAAGGAGGCCGACTTAGGCGATGGTGCGGGAGCCGTCGTCACGCCGCTAGACGACCGACTCAGCGTCGCCTCCGAAGGCAAGACCGCCACGGCCGTCGCCGTGCGCTCGGGCGACGCCACTCTCGTCTCCTACCGCGGGCGGACCTTCCGAGTCGAGCGCGCCCGCCGCAAGTCCACAACTGACGGCGCCGGGAGCGGCGAGGTGAGGTCACCTATGCCCGGCCAGATCGTCGAGGTCGCCTGCGCAGGTGGCGAAGCCGTCGAGGACGGCCAGCGGCTGATGGTGCTCGAAGCGATGAAGATGCAACAGCAGATCACCGCTCCGTTTTCCGGTTCAATCGAGTCTGTAAATGTAAGCCAGGGCGACCAGGTTGAAGAGGGCCAGTTGCTCCTGGTCGTGCACGGGGCCCCATGAGCCAAGAAGTCACGCTTTCGAGTTTCAACCCCGAGGCGCAGACCTGGATCGATGCCTTCAACCACGCGGAGCCTGACCAAAGAAGGGACTCCTACGAAGTGTTCAAGCGCGCCTTAGCGCGGCTCCCCTATATGAAGGTGACCCAGGGGAAGATCACGATCAAGCGGATGCCCATGCTGGAGATCTCGGCCTCGTTCCAGGTCGTCCGGCGCCACGAAGACCTCGTCAAGATCGATCTGGTCAACGTTTTCAGCCAGAACGTGGCCGGCGAGGACGCCGCGATCCACTGCTTCGAATCGACCTCAAAAGGGTTCAACATGTACTTCGCGTACCGCCCCAAGAACGCCTACTGCATGGGGGGGCTCCTGGTCGTCACGTCGATCCGGGATTAAATCTCAACTGGCAAAGATACTTGATTTGTGACAAAGGCCATCCAGGCCCGAAATGTCGTGCTAACATAGGGCCCTGACCAGACCGACTGCGTTAGACGGAAGGCAGGTCAGGAAGCACATCTGGGTCTGAAAAGACCAAGAGGGAACCAGAATGAAGAAATTCTTGATTCCCGCTCTGGTCGGATTGGGCGCTATATTTAGCATCACATCTGCCAGTGCGGCACTAACGTTTGAGTTCAATACGGTTGTCACGGGAGGCGTGCCTAACGGCCCGACCCCGTGGGCTACGCTAACCCTTGAGGACGTAGCCGCGAACACCGTCAGTTTTTCAATGACCAACACGACGAACAACAGCACGCCTGATGGTTCGTTCATTCGTGAGTTGGAGTTGAACATCGACCCATTCGTCACGAACCTCGGCATGCAGTACAGTGCGCCTGAGATCACTGGCTTCATCTTTAGCCAAGATGGAGTCAACGATGCCGGCGCAATGTTCGATTACAGCGTCGACTTCGTGACCGCCAACAACCCGAACCGGTTCACGCCGGGCAAGACGGTGACTTGGACCGTGACAGGTGACGGCTTGACCGCGTCGAACTTCTTCGGACAGTTCTCGGCCGGCAACAACTCGTACGAGTCAATGGTCCATATCAACGGTATCCCGCCCGACAACATTTCGGCGAAGATCACCAACACCAACCCGGTCCCAGAGCCTGCGACTTTCGCGGCCCTCGGTCTCGGTCTGGCAGCGCTGCTCAAGCGCCGCCGAAAGTAACATAGCGACCCAGTCAGATCGCGGCCCCGCACAACGCACTTTGGCGGGGCCGTCTGACATTTAAGGCCCCCGCATTTGACCGGGATTCCCTCCCCCTCCCCACTCCAGGCACGAGCCTTGATCGCTAGATCGTTGACCAGGCTTGCGAAGGACAGACAAGAGCCTGCGAGGGAATCTCAGAATGAACCACAAGAGCCTCATTCCGTTGGTCGCGCTCGGAGCCGTCGCCTTGGCTCCAACAGCGAACGCCGCGATCACACTCAACTTCAGCGACGTCGTCACCGGATCGCCCGTCGGCGGCCCAGTGTACGCCACCCTCACCATCGAAAACGCTGGTACGAACACGGTCAACTTCACGATGACCAACACGACCGACCCGAACGTCGCCGGCGGCCAGTTCATCAGCAGATTGATGCTCAACGTCGACCCGTTCGTCTCAGGCCTCGACATGTCGTGGACGTCCCCCGAGATCAAAGACTTCCAGTTCAAGCAGGACGGGGTCAACGACGCGGGCGCGATGTTCGACTACGGCGTCTACTTCGTCACCGCCAACAACGGCGACCGATTCACCGCAGGCAAGACCGTCACCTGGTCCGCGACCGGTGATGGCTTGACAGAGGACAACTTCATCGGCCAGTTATCCAAGGGAAACGCTTCCTACGAGAGCATGGTCCAACTCCAAGCGATACCGCCCAACGGCGGCTCCGCCAAGGTGACCCCAGGCGACCCCGTCCCTGAACCGGCCAGCCTTTTCGCTCTTGGTCTCGGAGCGACCGCGCTTCTGCGGCGCCGCCGGCAATAGATCTCTGGCCTGGTCAGTACAAAGCCCTGCGGCACGCCTCCACCGCAGGGTCTTTGTTGTCAGAATTGTCCAGTGGCACGCATCATCGAGGTCGGACCGCGCGACGGGCTCCAGAACGAGAAGGCACCCATCAGCACGGAACTGAAGGCGTCGTTCGTCTCCGCGCTCGCTAAGGCGGGGCTCATGGAGATCGAAGCCACATCCTTCGTCTCACCAAAGTGGGTGCCCCAACTCGGCGACGCCGCCGAACTGTGGGGGATGCTTCCCGAGGGCCCGATCTACAGCGCCCTCGTGCCGAACATGAAGGGGCTGGAGCGCGCCGTTTCCGTAGGCGTTGAGCGGATCGCCCTCTTCACCGCCGCCAGCGACGCCTTTACCAAGAAGAACATCAACATGAGCATCGACGAGTCGCTCGGCGTGTTCGAGGAAGTCGTAGGCGCGTTCCGCACCTCCGTCCCAGCAGGCTTTGTGCGCGGCTACGTCAGTACGGTCGTCGAGTGCCCGTACTCTGGGCCGGTCACGCCTTCTGCTGTGGCGCAGGTCGTGTCGCGGCTGTTCGCGATCGGTGTCGACGAAGTGAGCCTCGGCGACACGATCGGCGTCGCGGTGCCCAAGGATGTAGCGTCGCTGATCGGATCGCTCGGCGGCTTCGAAAAACGGAAGGTCTGTTGGCACTTCCACGACACGCGCGGAACTGCGATTGCCAACGTGGCGTGCGCGCTGGACGCCGGATATGCGGCGTTCGACGCAAGCGCGGGAGGGCTCGGCGGTTGCCCTTATGCACCCGGCGCTGGCGGAAACCTGGCGACCGAGGACCTCGTGTACTTCTTGGAGCGTTCAGGTGTCGCGACCGGCGTCGACCTCAGCGCGCTGGCGCAGGCGAGCCTCCCTGTGCTTGAGGCACTGGGACGTCGACCGGGATCGAAGGCGCAGTTGGCTGCTCTTTCTGCCTGTCGTTGACGGCCGCCCTATAGATCCCGAACGCCGCGAGCAAGAGCGCGATCAGCGCGACCCCGATGACGCCGCCGACCTCTTGCTTGGCGAACTTGAACTCCTTGCGGTTGACGAGAAGCACAGTGACTCCGATAGGCACCATTGCCGGGAGCATGGCGAGCCTGACTGGGCCAATGGTCTTGTCCCCAAAGATGAGGACGACCAACAGGTAGGCGATCAGCACCGGAGCAAGCCAGAGGAGGGTCTGCCTTGTCCTCATTCGGTGGCGGAACAGCAGGCAGAAGAACGCTGCCAAGAACAGGAGGTCGGCTGGGCCGACATAGGCGAGATCCTGGACCTGACCCATCGGCTGGCCTTCTGCCTTGACGGCGGGCACCGTCGCCAACGCGACCTGTGTGAACGAGCGGGGGGCCAGGCGCAGGATCTTGGCCGTCGGCGCGGAGGGATTGAAGACCAGAAACGCGTCGAACCCGATCAAGAACAGGGCGACCGGCACCATGAGGTTGCGATCCTTGATGAAGATCGAGAGCAGAACCCCGATACCGAGCGTCCAGAAGAGGATCCCCGTCTGGCCGAAGGCGTGGGCAACGACGGTCCACACGCCTTGCTGTGGCAAAACGTAACTGACGAGCAGCGCCGCCGCGACGTGCATGGCCGCCCCGGTCGCGAGGACGATGAGCCCCTGCCTGGAACCCCACTTGCGGTCTGCGGCGCTGTACAGGGCATAGAGCGGCACGCCGACGAACACGATGCTGCTCACGACGCTGAGCGTGTGCACCATGCCGAGCGGCACTGCCACAAAGCCGAGCACGACCCGCAACACGAAAAGGCACCCGACAAGGGTCAGGTATCGCCGGAACCCGTCAGACACTCGCCTTCTCCCGCACGGTGCGGTAACCGGCACCGAGAGCCTTCTCGTAGACCGCCAGCACGCGGTCCGTCGTGGCGGGCACGCTGTACCGCCTGGCGGTATCGATCGCGCCCCTCGAGAGGCGCGCCTGCAGGTCGTCGTCCGCTAGGAGCGCGATGAGCGCTTCTGAGAACACGTACGGGTCGTTCCTCAGAAGATAGCCGTTCTCGCCATCTCGCACGGCTTCCCCCGCACCGCCGCCCTGCACGACCAAGGCAGGCAGCCCGTAGGACATTGCCTCCATCACGACCAGGCCCTGCGTCTCTGTCATCGATGAAAAGACGAACACGTCGGCCGCGGCGTAGTAGTTGTCCACCTCGTTTCTTCCAACCGCGCCTGCGAACTTGACTACGTCACCGATCCCGAGGTCGCGCGCCTGCTGCGTATACGCGGCGCGAGCAGGGCCGTCGCCGACGAGCCACAGTTGGGTGCGCGTGTCGGTGCGGTGCGCCCTCGCCATCGCCTCGAGCAAGATGCCTATGTTCTTCTCTCGCGCGATGCGGCCGACATAGAGGGCCACGGTGCGGTCGGGAGCGATCCCCAGAGCCGACCTCGCCTCGCTGCGGTCGATCATCTTGGGCGCCGGGACGCCGGTTGGGACGACAGTGATCGGAGAGTGCACCGAGTGTCGGCGCAGCCACTTCCTGGAGGCCCGGCTCGGCGTCATTACGTGCCCTACCCGACTGTAGTAGAAGTTGAGGTGCTTGGCGATCTTGTACCGCAGGTACCGCTTGGGCGCGAGCGAAAAGTAGTAAGCGTACTTGTCGTAGTGCGTGTGGTACGTGGCGACGATCGGGATCTCGTGCGACTCTGCCCAACGAAGGCCGACGAAACCGACCGTGAACGGCGTGTGCGTGTGGATAAGGTCGAACCTCTGACGCCGAAACTCGCGCAGTTTGGAATAGAACGGCGGCACGGCGAGAGGGTAGTCGGTGGTCCACGGCGTGCGGATCGACCGAAATCGGTGGACGTTGGGGTCTTCGTCAACGTGCCCCGGATAGGAGGACGTGAAGAGGTGCACAGAGTGGCCGCGCTCACGCAGTTCGCGCGAGAGTTGGTCGATGCTGACGCTGACGCCGTTCAGGACGGGGAGGGCGCTGTCTGAAAAGAGGGCGATGCTGAGCGGGCCGCTCACTTTTCGGGGAGTCTGCCGTGCTCCTCTACGTGCTTGGCGACTGCGCTGAGGCGAAACCGTCTCTGGCCGCCCTTGGTGCGGTGGTGCTCAAGCCAGCCGCGGTTGGTGTAGCGGCGAATCGTCGCGGGGCACACGCCGAGGAGCCTGCTCACTTCTTCGAGCGTGAGTTCCGGGTCGAGCAGGCGTCGCATGAGGTCAGAGCGCGTCTCCTTGAACTCGTGCGAGTAGTACTTCGAAGTGACGCCGTCGTCGTAGAACTGCGCGAGGAACTCGAGGTTGCGTGGAAGGTTCTCGATGAGTTCGCGGAGTTCCGGGTCGATTACCTGACGATTCTTTTCGACCGCGGACATTCTCGGCCGCGGCGCGCTGAGGGCGGTCTTGCGGAAGCGCCCCTTGATCGCGGAGCGGGGAGTGGGCTGAGGCCTGTTCTGCGTCTTCGGACGACGGTCTAGGAATGCGTTTTCTATGTATTTGATCGGATCGAGTTGTCTGGTACCAGCCATTGCGCTCCTCAGGGGCGTTAACTATGACACGGCGCGGCACTTCGGTGCTATGACGGTCAGCATACGAACATAGAATCGCCGAAACTGAGGAACCGATAACGGCGCTCCACAGCCTCGGCGTAGGCGCGCATAAGCGTCTCGTGCCCGCACATGGCCGCAACCATCAGGAGCATTGTGGTCCCGGGCATGTGGAAGTTCGTGAACATCGCGTCGACGACTTTGAACTCGTATCCGGGGGTGATATAGGCGGACGTCGTCATCGTGCCCGCCTGCAGCCCCCCTTCAAGGCTCGCAAACGATTCGAGCGTGCGCACCGTGGTCGTGCCGACCGCGACAACGCTCCCCTTGCACCCTTGCAACTTTCGCACAGTCTCCTGCGGAAGTGTGCACCGCTCTCCGTGCATCTTGTGATCTTCGACGTTCTCTACGGAGATCGGACGGAAAGTGTCCGTGCTGACGTCGAGCGTGACAGTTGCAGTCTCAACACCTTTGTCTTTGAATGCTTGCAGAAGTTCGTTCGTGAAGTGCAGCCCTGCTGTCGGAGCGGCCGCGCTACCGGCCTGTCTCGCATAGACCGTCTGGTACCGCTCGGGGTCCGGAATTTCAGACTTGACGTAGGGTGGGAGCGGCGTGCGGCCGACTGCCTTGATGCGATCTTCGGCGTCAGCCTCTTGGAACTCGATTGTCTTCTTCCCATCTCCGAGATCCCCCGCGACAAGGGCTGTAAGACCGCCCTCGAACTCGATCAACTCGCCCCGTTTGAGTTTCTTCGCGGGCCTCGTCAGTGCGACGAACTTCCCGTCGGCGAGCGGCGTGAGCAAGAGCGCTTCGACGTTTGCACCGGTCTTTCTTTTTCCAAATAGGCGCAGCGCGGTGACCCGCGTGTCGTTCATCACCAACAGGTCGCCCTCGCGCAGCAGATCGACGACGTCCATGAACTTCCTATGCCCGATCTCGCCCGTGCTCTTGTCGACCGTGAGCAGTCGCGAGGCGTCCCGTCGGTCGAGCGGCTTCTGGGCGATCAATTCCTCAGGCAGGTCGTATTGGAGGTCGGAGAGCCTCATGCGCCGAGCATCTCCGCCAATTGGTGGAGGCTGTTGATCAGGATGTCGGACTGCGTCTCATTGTCCCGGTCGATTACGAGCGCCTTGATGCCCGCGCTCTTCGCCCCCTGCCAGTCGTCGACGGGGTTGTCGCCGACGTGCAGCGCGCTCTCCGGCGGAACCCCCAGCCTCTCCAGCGCGATCTGGAAGATCCGCGGGTCGGGCTTCTCGACACCCTCCTCCAGCGAAGCGACGACGGCGTCGAAATAACGCGTCAGATCGTGCATCTCGAGCGTGCGGTGCAGCGAGTTGTCCCAGTTGCTGACGACCGCGAGCCGGTACCCGGCTCTCTTCAACCGCTCCAGACAAGGCACGGTGTCCTCATAGAGAACGAACACCTTTGAGCCATCGCCGAAGAGGATTTCATTGGCGTGCCCCACCACCTCGGACGCCTTTTCGACCGGGAGTCCCGCCTGCTGCATCCACTCCTGCGTGAGGCGCAGCCAGAACTCAGCCAGCACGTCCGCGTCGCGCCGGAGGTTGAGGTGCATGAACTCCGGCCACATCGTCTGGAGCCGTCGTGCATAAAGTTCTCCAGC
>OBLQ010001101.1_pt1 | contig 10250 bp, 6 predicted proteins | sample 1519881 | NCBI WGS metagenome assembly OBLQ01 (sample SAMN01911456, study PRJEB22533) | soil metagenome | biome: Soil | place: Malaysia | collected 2012-04-30 | depth DG_metagenome m | reverse complement strand
GAAGAGCGGCTTGGGCATGAAGGTGACGGTCTTCCCATGGCGGTTGGCCACGTTCCGGGCAATGTATTTGTACAGCAGCATGTTGTCGGCCGAGCGGACGAGCCGATCGAATTTCAGGTCGATTTCAGTCTGCCCGCCGGTGGCGACTTCATGGTGATGGCACTCGACCTCGAGGCTGCAGGCCTGCATAACCAGGGCCATTTCGGTGCGCAGGTCCTGATAATGATCGGTGGGCGGCACCGGGAAATATCCTTCCTTGAATCGTGGGCGGTATCCCAGGTTGTCTTCTTTGCGTCCCGAATTCCAGCGGCCTTCTTCGGCGTCAATGAAATAAAAGCCGTGGTTTTCTCGCTGGTCGAACCGGACGTTGTCAAAAATGAAAAACTCCGCCTCGGCCCCGAAGTAGGCGATGTCGGCAATGCCGGTCGAAAGCAGATACATTTCGGCCTTCTTCGCGATATAGCGCGGGTCGCGGTCATATCGCTGCTTGGTGACCGGATCGATCACGTCGGCCACCATCACCAGCGTTGGCTCCTGCGTGAACGGGTCCATGACGTACCAGCCCGGATCGGGAACAAGCAGCATGTCGCTTTCATGGATCGCCGCCCAGCCGCGAATCGAAGAGCCATCCATGCCAAAGCCATCTTCGAACGATGCCGCCGTGAGTTGGTGGATAGGATACGACACGTGATGCCACAGTCCGGGCAGGTCGGTAAAGCGCAGGTCCAGCAGTTTGGCCCCGTTTTTGGACGCGAATTCCAGAGCGGCTTTGCTGGTGGTCTTTATATCGGTCATGGCGTGTTCACCCATTGAAAACGATACAGACGATGCCAGCCGCTGTGAAATTGATTGTTTTTATATCGTTGATAAAGCGCGTTTATCGCGATCAAAAGCAAAAATTGAGAGGACCAGTTTTCCTCTTACATGGCCGGCTTCGCTCAGGCGATGGGCTTCGGCGATGGCTTCCAGAGGAAACACGTTCTGGACGACCGGAATGATCTTGCCGGCCTCGACGAGGGCGGTGATCTTTTCAAGCTCTCCGCCGCGAGGTTTCACGCGGGTCATGAGCAGCCTGCGTCCGCGGAGCAACGCCCTCAGTTTCCAGCCCAGCATCCGGGAAGCCACTGACGCCAGGAACCCGGCCTTGCTGACCTCTCCTTTGGGGACAGGCACGACCAGCGTAATCAAGCGGCCGCCGGGTCGCAGGACATGCAGCGAACTTTGCCAGACCTCGCGGCCCACCCCATCGATTACCAGATCGTATCCCGAAATCCGGTCTTCGACGTTTTCGCTGCCGTAGTCGATCGCCACGTCGGCTCCCAACTGTTGCAGGAAGTCCAGATTGCGCCGGCTAGCCGTAGCCGCTACCGTCGCTCCGAATGCTTTTGCGATCTGGATGGCAAATACTCCCACGCCGCCGGCGCCGGCGTGAATCAGGACCCGGTGGCCCGGTCTGAGCTTGCCCTGGCCGAGCAGCGCCTGCCAGGCCGTGAGGGCGGCCAGCGGTATAGCGGCTGCTTCCTCATGGCTGAGATTGACGGGCTTTCGGGCAAGCGATTTCTCCGGAAGAACGGCATATTCGGCGTAGGTCCCGCGGAAGGTCTTGCCTACATTGCCGTCCTTGAAGCCATAGACCTCATCACCGGGCTTGAAGAGCGTTACATCGCGGCCGACTTCGGTCACCTGACCGGAACAATCGCCTCCCCAGATCACGGGAAAAACGTAGTTCCGTATGGGACGGAGCCATCCCTGGCGCAATTTCCAGTCGACGGGATTGATGCTGGCGGCATGGACCTTCACGAGCACGCCATTAGGGCCGATCCGGGGAACCGGTACGTCCTCAACACGAAGAACTTCCGGCCCGCCATAGCTATCGGCAAGAATGGCTTTCATATTTTTGTCAGCTTCTCGTTTTGACTTCCTGGGATAACCCGCTATCGGAGGACGTCACGGCCGGGTTTGCAGTCCGTACTACCTGCACCATCGTTGGCGGAAGATCAAGCAGCCTGTCTTTGGAGACTTCAGCGCCTGATTGCTCATAGCCTTCGGCCGGAATGATTCCAACTCCCTGGTTCTTGCCTCCGGTCTTTGCAAGATACAACCCTTTATCGGCCAGTTCAATGACGTTCTCGACCGTAAGGCCGCTGGCACGATTGTGTGACCATGGGAAAGGCGCCCATCCGAAAGAGCATGTCTTGTAAAGTCTCACGCCGTCCCCGAGATCGAACGGCGTGGAACTCACTGCTTCCAGCAGCCGCTGGCACAGCAGCGGCACGTTCTCTCTGGGCGTTGCATGACATACGATCATGAATTCCTCGCCGCCCCAGCGCACCAGCACATCGCCTTTTCTGATCACGGAAGCCAGTCTTCGGGCATGTTCCTGAAGCAACCGGTCGCCAACGGAATGCCCATAGACGTCATTCACACGCTTGAAGGTGTCAATGTCGGCCATGATGATGATGAGTTCGGGCAGACCGCCCGGACCGGGTTTCCGCCGCCTCTCAGGGCCGGCGTTGAGCAACCGCAGCACCCGCGCCGCTTCCGAAGGAACGGTTTCATAGAAATACCTGCGGTTGCGGGTCTGGGTGAGAGGGTCGGTAAGCGATGCTTCCTGCAGCGCCTTGTTCTTGTCCACCAGTTCGGCGCTGCGCTGGGCTACTGCGGCTTCCAGCTCGATGCGCCTCTGATTCAGCCTGCGGGTCCGCAGCGCCACGATCAACCAGAGGAGTCCGGCAATACAAAGCGCGGCGGCCACGTAGGCCCACCATGTCTGCCACCAGGCCGGACGCACCCTGAACTCGAAAGTCGCCGCCTCGACAGGCCACTCCGCGGACTTGGTGCGGCATTGCACCTCAAGCCGGTAAAAGTTCGGTGGAAGACCGGAATATCGGACCTCGCGCAGGTCGGTCGTAGTGAACTCCTGCTCAAGGCCGCCGAGCCGGTAACGGCAGTCAATCTGGTCGGGACTGTGCAGAATGCCGGCTGTAAATTGCGCTACCAGGGTCCCTTCCTTGTGGGTCACTTCCGGCACGACTGTGCCCAGCCGGTCTTTGCCCGCCAGGAGAATTGATGTGAATTCCACCTCGGGCACGGCACGGCGGCCCGCATGCGGTCCGGGCGTGTAATGGGAAAGCCCATGGGTGGTGGCGATCATATAGCTGCCGTCGGCCTCTTCGCGTACCCCCATTGGGCTCACATCATCCCAGATCAGTCCGTCGGCATGATTCAGGGTTTCGAGCCTGCCATCGGGGCTGACGATTTTCATCCCATCGGTTCCATCGAGCCAGACACGGCGGCGGGAATCGAGGCCGACGATGCCGACATCCCATTCGTGATGCTCAAAATGAGGAACGCCTTTTTCGTCGACGCGCAGGCGGCTGGCGCCGCTGACATCGATGTAGGCGATCCACACTTCGCGTCCGCTGAGTGGGGCCAGGCTGGTGACTGCCGTTCCCATCATGCCGTCCTGGTAAGAAAATTTCCTCCACGTCTGTCCATCAAAGCTGAATACACAGTTCGGGCCGCTGGCCCAGAGGACGCCATCCGGCGCGAATGCAATATTGAAGATATCTCCCCGCACCAGTTCCGGCATTGTCTGCTCCACCGGATGAACAGACCTCCCCTCTCCTTCAAATCGAACGAGGGTCCCGTGGGTTGCCGTGCTCCAGACGGTTCCGTCCGGCGAAGCGGCAATCCTCAGGTAATGCTTGCCGAAAAAGTTCCTGAAACATTGCACGCTGAAGGTCTCAGGATCGATCCTCATGAGGCCGTTGATCGGTGAAGCCGCCCAGATGGAACCATCGCCTGCCACCACCAGTTGGCGGATTTCCGAGCCGCAGAGGCCGCTGGCCTTGGTGAGGACATCCCATCGATGTCCTTCCCAGATTGCGATTCCGCGGCCGGTGGCCACCCACAATCGGGAGCGCCGGTCGCGCACCGTCTGCCAGATCGCGTTATCAGGCAGCCCCTCGGCCTTGGTCCATGATTTCCATTCGCGAAAACCGGTGATCCTGTCCAGACCCGCGCCGGAAGAGCCTACCCAGATGGTGCCCTCGCGGTCTTCAAGAGCCGTCTGTACTGCATTGCTGGTCAGCCCTTCACGATCGGTAATGGCCCGCCACCTTCCCTGATCGCGCCAATACAGGCCGGCTGAACTCGACACCAGGAGTTGGCCATCGTGGTCCAATGTGGGCGGCGGAGCATCGGTGTTAACGGGTGGAACACCCTGGTCATCTGCTACTGCGGTGTGCTTTGACCGGTCAATTCGTATGACGTGGTTCGCCGTGCGAAGCCACAGGGCGCCGGAACCGTCAAAGACCAATCCGAAAGATGGTTCGTTCGGCAGTTCAAGTTCCCTGTCTATGACAACGCTGTTCGCGTCCGCCGAGAAGTGGCCCAGCTTCCGCTGTGCAATGAACCAGATCGAATCGTCGGGGGCCCGGACGATAAATCCGACCCTTCCAGCAAGCCCTTCCCGCCCGGAATAGATTCTGAAATGCGAAGGATTGCGGGTCTCGACGCGCAGAAGGCCTTTATCGACAGCCAGAAACAGATTCCCTGCCCGGTCGACAGCCAGGGCCTCGTTTGTGCCTGCCGGTTTCACGCCGGGAGGCAGTGGAAATCTTTCGAAGTGGCCGCGGGTGAAATATCCAACGCCCAGAGAGCCCTTCACCCAAACGGTTTCGTCGGGTGCAATCAGGATCTGGTCGATATAGTGGCCGGCAATCTTGTCGATTTCGGGCCACTTCTGGACCCGGGCGCCGTCATAACGGAAAAGTCCCGTCTGCGTTCCTACCCACAGGAACCCCTGCTTGTCCTGGGCCATCGTGGTAACGGTCACCACTCCCAGGCCGAACTGCTCTCCAAAGCGCTGTACCGTGAAACGGGCGTGATGCGGCAGAGGCAGCGCAGGCGCCACGGTCTGCGCCGCAGACGAAGCAGCACAGAGCGCCAGCACGGCAATGGTCAAAACTCTGCCGAAAACGTTCTTTTCCGGGTACACCATATCGCGCCAATTCAAAATGTTTATGCTTCCTGGGGCGTCAGAGCTGGCTTGGGTCAGGGGAGTCGACCTGGAGAGGCCCAGCTATGATTGTTTACCGTTATCATCTATTATCGGACGGGCCGCAGGAAAACGAGAGATTACTAAAGGAACCGATGCCGGTCAAGAAATCCTATTGATCTCGCAACGCTGGAACGCGGCGCCGGCTCCGAAGGTTCTAGTAAACTTAAATTTCCCATGGATTTCGACCAACTGGAGACGTTTCTTGAAGTGGCCCGGCACAGCAGCTTTTCACGGGCCGCTGAGAAACGCTTTCGCACGCAGCCGGCCATATCATCTCAGGTCCGGTCGCTGGAAGAAGAGGTGGGCGCCCGCCTTTTTGACCGCAGCGGAGGTAAGGTCGCCCTGACGGCCGCCGGAAAAGCCTTTCAGAAGTATGCTGAGGAAGCAATCGAGGCCCGCAGGAACGTCATCAGGGCGCTGGCGGAAATGGAGCGGGTACCCCGGGGGGAGATTGTGGTGGGGGCCAACGAGGCGACCTGCCTGCACATTCTGCCGGAAGTGTTCGCGGGCTTTAAGAAGCTGTACCCTGATGTGGGCGTCCAAATCAGCCGTCTGGAGCGCGCCAAGATCCTGGAGTCGGTGATCGACAACAGCGTCGACTTTGGCGTGGTTTCGACCCCGGTGGATGACAAAAGGCTTACGGTTGTGAATATTCATCGGGACGAACTGGTCATTATTGCCGCGCCGGGGCATCCACTGAGCCGCAAAAAGTCGGCCGGCATGGCCGAACTGGTCAACTTCCCGCTCCTGTTGCCCAAAGTAGGCCGCACACGGGACGCCATCGAAAACCTGTTCCATGAGCGCCAGCTGAAACCCCGGATTTCCATGGAACTTGACTCCAGCGAACTGTTGAAGCGCTTTGTGGCGGCGGGAGTAGGCATCGGCTTTATCGCTCGCTCGAACGTGGTGGAAGACGTAAAGGCCGGGGTGCTGGCAGCCGTTGCGATGTCTGATGCTTCGATCCGGCGGGAACTCGCCCTGGTCTTCCGCAAAGACAAGGCCCTGAGCCGGGCCGCCCTCGAATTTATCGACATTGCCGTGAAGCACAAGAGCGCGCAGTCCAGCGCTTCCACGCCCGGCAGCCGCTCCGTGCTTCCATGATGAATGCGCCTGGCGCCGTCCCGACCGGCCGCAGAGCCAAAATTTTCTCGAAATTTTTTCGCCAGCCTGCCCGCGTATGTTATTTTCTTGATTCACCCATCATCACAGTTTTCGGAGGCCAAAAAAATTGGGACTTAATATGGTGCCCAAACGCATCTTCTTGACTAAAGGCGTGGGCAAGCACAGAGAGCGCCTGACTTCATTCGAGCTGGCGCTTCGAGATGCCGGAATTGCTGCACAAAATCTGGTGCGTGTTTCCTCCATCTTTCCTCCGAACTGCAAGCTGATTTCGCGCAAAGAGGGCCTCAAATATCTGAACCCCGGTGAGGTGGTTTTCGCCGTGGTGGCTGAGAACTCCACTCGCGAGCCGCACCGCCTGGTGGCCTCGAGCATCGGCCTGGCGATGCCCGCCGACCGCAATACCTACGGCTACCTCAGCGAACACCATTCTTTCGGAGAACCCGATAACGTCGCCGGTGAATACGCGGAAGAACTGGCCGCCGAAATGCTCGCCACTACGCTGAACGTGGACTTCGACCCGGACAAGTCATGGGACGAGAAGAAAGAAATCTACAGGATCTCCAATAAGATCGTCCGCACCACCAACATGACGCAGACGGCTGTTGGCGACAAGCGCGGTTTGTGGACAACGGTGATCGCATCTGCCATCCTGATTTTCGATTAAAAGAAGAAGGCGAATAATTTCCGTTGTGTCTCAACGAGTCGTTCGAGCGGTTGCCACGCGCAGCAGCGCCCTTGTCAACCGCTCCTTACGGCTTGCCCTTCCTGAACCCTCTTCCCAGACGCTCAAACAGCGCCGCGATCATCACAGGGAGTCCGACGGTGGCATCCACGAAGACCTCACCGAACCTGCCGCCTTCCGCCGGCGGGACGAACTTGCCCCAGGAGATGGCTTCGCTGTATGGAGAGCCGGAAAGCCCGCCCCAGAAAACCGGTTCCGGACAGACCCGCACGCCGTAATAGTAACGCTTGAGTTCCACGGCTTCGCCCGCGCGGCGGAGACGCAGCTCACAATAGGGGCCGAACTGCTGGGCCCAGTTACGGGGCACCCCTCCGCCGATGGTGAAGATGCCGAGGCGTTTTTGCTGCAGAAGGGTCTCGGCGAAATGGTTGAGGTCGAGAAACGGATTGAAGTTGATCTGTGGCAGTCCTTGACTGGCGTTCATGCGGTTCGTCAGGGCGAAATCCAGTCCGAGTTCGGAATCGGTGAATGCCGGCACGAAGACCGGCACGTCTTTTTCATACGCCGATTTCAGGATGCCCCGGCCCTTTGAGTGCTTCTTGAGGTATCGGCCGATTTCCTGGTTCAGGCGCCACGAGCACATCGTCTCCTGGGGGTTCCAGCGGCCCAGCACTTCTTCCATCACCATCTCCACGTGGTCGAGGTTCTGCTCCGGCTCCAGGGTGTCGTAGACGCGGTTATAACCGGCTGCGTACAGCTCGACGTCGTTCATTTTCTCGTCGTAGCGGTAATGCTTGCATCCGGTTGCCTCGACCAGACCGTGTGCCATGAGCGCACCGGTGGAAACGATGGCATTGACCAGCCCCTTATCGATCAGGTCGCAGATGATCAGTCCCTGCTTGGCGACGGTCATGGCGCCTGCAAGCGTGAGAACGACGAAGCAGTTCTTGTCGCGCGCCATGGCTTCCAGCACATTCACGGCCTCACCCAACTGGCGGCCTGTGAAGGCCGTATCGGCCATACCGCTCACAAGGGCGCTGATGCTCCTGGTCTTCGACAGGTCGAGAGGAAAAACCGGGGAGAGTCTGTCTTTCACCGGATCGTGCAGTTTTCGGTCGACGCGCTGGCCGACATGCTTATTTTTCAAGCCTTCACCTCGAGAGTCAGGATGGAAAGGGTAAACTCTGAAAGTTACAGCGTCATGGCGTGCGCCGTCAATCAAAACCGCCTGCGCACACTGCGCGACGCAGCCCTTCCTCCAGGAAAAAATTCTGAAACGCGAAGGATAGATAATAGATAAATGAGGAAACAAAGGAAGCAGCGGGATTTATCCCGCAGGGTGAGCCATTGTTTGTTATTCTTGTAAGTTCAACTTAAAGGACAAAAGGGGATAAGAGTGGCGGCAGAGGCTTTCACAGTAGGCCTGGTGCAGATGTCGTGTTCGCCCGACCCGGACGACAACCTTCGACGCGCCGCCCAGAAGGCCCGGGAGGCCGCCCGTAAAGGCGCGCAGATCATCTGCCTGCCCGAGCTTTTCCGCACACAGTATTTCTGCCAGCGGGAGGACGCCGCCCTCTTTGACCTGGCGGAACCCGTCCCTGGCCCAACCACAGACGCGCTCGGCGCGGTCGCGCGGGAAGAAAAAGTGGTGATCGTGGCGCCGGTTTTTGAGAAGCGGACGCGCGGGCTCTATCACAACACCGCCGCACTGCTCGATGCCGATGGCAGCCTTTCGGGCCTCTATCGCAAGATGCACATCCCCGACGATCCTCTTTATTACGAGAAGTTTTATTTCACGCCCGGGGACCTGGGATTCAAGGCCTTCGACACGGAATTCGGACGGATCGGCGTGCTGATCTGCTGGGACCAGTGGTATCCCGAAGGCGCGCGCCTGACGGCGCTGCAGGGCGCGAGTATCCTGTTTTATCCCACGGCCATCGGCTGGCATCCGGACGAAAAGGCGGGGTTCGGCGCGGCCCAGCATGACGCATGGCGTACGATCCAGCGCGCCCACGCCATCGCCAACGGCGTGTTTGTGGGCGTGGTCAACCGCGTGGGCCACGAGTTTGGCGATGTCGGGGGGAACCGCGCCGCAGGCAAGGGCCTGGAGTTCTGGGGCGGATCGTTTCTTGCCGATCCCTTCGGAAGGGTCATCGCCGAGGCGTCCCACAACCGGGAAGAGATACTGGTCGGCGCGTGCGACCTGCGGCTAATGGAAGATGTTCGCCGGAACTGGCCATTTCTGCGTGACCGGCGGATTGATTGTTACTCATCCATCACAAAGAGGTTTATCGACTGACGTGCCTGGCCCACAGCAGCCGTTTGACAATCCGACGCCCCGTGAACTGGGGTACAGCATGCCCGCGGAATGGGAGCGGCACCAGGGCACATGGATCGCATGGCCGCATAATCAGAGCGACTGGCCGGGCAGGTTCGAGGCCATTCCCTGGGTCTATGCCGACATCGTCCGCCACCTGAGCCACCATGAGGACGTCAACATTATCGTGAACGGCACGGCGGAGCGTGACGCGGCCCGCAAAGTCCTCAACCAGTGCCATCTTTCACTGAAGCGGGTGAAGTTCCATCTGTGGCCGACCGACCGTGTATGGACCCGCGATTCCGGGCCGACCTTCGTCTGCCGCGAATCGGGCAACCACAAAGTCGCTGTCATCAACTGGCGGTTCAATGCATGGGCGAAATATCCCGAATGGAAGCTGGACAACGAACTGCCCGGCCAGATAGTCAGGAAACTCAGGATGGAGCAGTTTCTGCCTACCGTGCAGGTGGGCGGCGCAGCGCATCACGTGGTGCTCGAAGGCGGTAGCATCGACGTGAACGGCGCCGGATTGCTGATGACCACCGAAGAATGCCTGCTGAGCAAGGTGCAGCAGCGCAACCCGGGGCTTTCACGCAGAGACCTCGAGAAGGTCTTCGCCGACTACCTGGGCGTCGAGAAAGTTATCTGGCTGGCGCGCGGCATCACCGGCGACGACACTCACGGCCACATTGACGACATCGCCCGCTTTGTGTCACGCGATACCGTAGTGACCGTGGTGGAACCAAGCCGCAGCGACGCCAATTATCTTCCCCTGCAGGAAAACCTCAAGCGCCTGCGCGTCACTACCGACCTGCTGGGAAAGAAACTGAAGATCGTGGAACTGCCGATGCCTAAGGCGGTCATCTTCCAGGGACAGCGGCTGCCGGCCAGTTATGCCAACTTCTATATCGCCAACAACGTTGTGCTGGTTCCGACGTTCAACGACCCCAATGACCGCGTGGCAATGAATATCCTGGCTGGGTTGTTTCCCAAACGCGAGATCGTGGGTATTCACAGCGGCGATTTCATCTGGGGCCTGGGCAGCATCCATTGCGCGACCCAGC
>OBLQ010001100.1_pt1 | contig 10256 bp, 5 predicted proteins | sample 1519881 | NCBI WGS metagenome assembly OBLQ01 (sample SAMN01911456, study PRJEB22533) | soil metagenome | biome: Soil | place: Malaysia | collected 2012-04-30 | depth DG_metagenome m | reverse complement strand
GAAAACGCGCCATCTTGTCAGCGGAGTCGTCGGCGGCATTGGCGGCTATGGCAATTGCATGGGCGTGCCGACGGTCGGCGGCGAAACCAATTTTCACAAAGGCTATAACGGCAATATTCTCGTCAATGCGATGACCGTCGGAATCGCCCCGAAGCATCGCATCTTCTATTCGGCGGCGCGCGGCGCCGGAAATTCTGTCGTTTATGTCGGGTCGAAAACGGGGCGCGACGGGATTCATGGCGCCACGATGGCGTCGGCCGAATTCGGCGACGGCGCCGAAGAGCGTCGCCCGACGGTTCAGGTTGGCGATCCGTTTACGGAGAAGCTGCTTCTTGAGGCTTGTCTCGAGCTGATGGCGCTCGACGCGATCGTCGCCATTCAGGATATGGGCGCCGCGGGGCTTACATCCTCATCGGTTGAAATGGCGGCGAAGGGCGGCGGCGGATTCGACCTCGATCTCGATAAGGTTCCGCAGCGCGAAGAGGGCATGAGCGCCTATGAGATGATGCTCTCGGAAAGCCAGGAGCGCATGCTCATGGTGCTGAAGCCCGACAAGGAAGCAAAAGCGAGAGCGATCTTCGAAAAGTGGGGCGTCGATTTTGCCGTGATCGGCGCGACGACGGATACAGGCCGGCTTGTCGTTCGCCATAAAGGCGCAGTTGAAGCAGATATTCCGGTCTCGCCGCTTGCGGACGCGGCGCCGAATTACGACCGTCCGCGCGCCGACATCAGCGCGCCGGCGCCGCTTGATGATCCGAGCGTCCCGATTCGCGAATCATTGGTCACATTCGCGGCGGCCTCGAAACAGGAGGTTGAGCTGCGTCAGATCGTCGAGGCGTTCATCGACGATCGCCTGGCGGGACTCGCCGGAGCCGCGGCTGTAGGCTTCAGCATGGGGCCCGGTGAAGCAAAGATTTATGCGCGCCTCGAACCGGGCGCGGGCGACGATCTGTCGCCAATTGAGGAGGCTGCGCGAAATCTCAAGGAAATCGGGCTTGTCGACGCGGCTTCAGTGGAATTCCACGAAGAAATGGTCGACCTTGCCGACCGCGCCGGCCCGCATTCATTGCTGACGGCTCTCGGCATGCTCATCGGTTCGCCGGATCTTTGCTCGAGGCGATGGATTTGGGAGCAATATGACAACTCCGTCATGGCGGATACGGTGATTGGCCCCGGCGGCGATGCGGCGCTGGTGCGCATACATGGAACGGGTCGGGCGCTTGCTCTGACCACCGATGTGACGCCGCGCTATGTTGCGGCCGACCCAAGAGAAGGGGGCAAGCAGGCGGTCGCCGAGACCTATCGCAATATCTGCGCCGTCGGCGCCGCGCCGCTCGCGATCACCGATTGCCTCAATTTTGGCAGTCCGGAACGCCCCGAAGTCATGGCGCAATTCGTCGGCGCGATCGAAGGCATGGCGGAAGCCTGCGAGGCGCTGAATTACCCGGTCGTTTCGGGGAATGTGTCGCTCTATAATGAAACGAACGGCGTTCCGATTCCGCCGACGCCAGCGATCGGCGGCGTCGGCGTTCTCGAAGACGCGACGAAAACGGCGCGGGTCGGCGGGGCGGAGGCGGGCGACGAACTGATCGCCGTCGGAATAACGCGCGGCTGGCTCGGCCAATCGCTTTATCTCCGCGAGCTTTTCTCGATCGAAGGAGGCGCGCCGCCGCCGGTTGATCTTGCGGCCGAGCGCCGCAATGGCGAACTCATCCGCAAGCTGATCGGGGAGGGCCTTGTCACGGCGTGCCATGACGTTTCGGACGGCGGACTGCTCGTCGCCGCGGCTGAAATGGCGCTGGCCTGCGGCGAGGGGCTCGAACTCAAAACGCCGGTCAAAGCGCGCCGCGCCGCCTACTGGTTCGGCGAGGACCAGGCGCGTTATCTGATCGCAGTCGCGCCCGGCGCGGCCGACACGTTGCTTCTGAAAGCGGCGATGGCCGGCGTGCAAGCGTCGAAGATCGGCCGCTTCGGCGGCGCATTCTTGAGGCTCGATACCGGAACCGACGGCGCCGACGCGATCGGACTCTATGATCTTGCTGACCTCTACGAAAGCGCGCTTCCGGATTATATGCGCGGCGACGTTCCAGAGCCGAGGGAGAACAGAATGCCGATGAGCGCCGATGCGATCAAAGCGATGATCCTCGAAGCCCTGCCCGATGCGCAAGTCGAGATCGACGATCTTGCGGGCGACGGCGATCATTATCGCGCGCGCGTCGTCTCAAACGCCTTCCGCGGCAAGTCGCGCCTGCAGCAGCACCAGCTCGTCTATCGCGCGCTCAAGGGCAAGATGGGCGGCGAGCTGCACGCGCTGGCGCTTGAAACGGAAGCGGCGGAGTAAGGGGTCGGCGCCTAATTCGCCGTCTCGCCGCCGCCGGCGCCGCGCAGGATGGTCTCGACCATCGGGCAGACCATCACATGATCGTCGAAGACCGCGCCGACGATCAGCGTCTTGCCCGAGACCGCGCCGACGCTTGAGGCGTTGAGCTTGCCAGTCGTGTCGATAAAGACGACGGACGTATCTTTGGTGCTCGGATTGATGTGTACGACCTCCGACGGCGCGATCACCTTCGGATCTTTCGCGTGCTTGAGGAAATCGAACACTTTCGGATGCCCGGCGACCCAGAGCGCGCCGTCGTCGGCGACTTCGATATTGTCCGGTCCCATCGGCGTTGGAACGACGCCGGCGCGTTTGAGGTCGCCCGTTGTCGCATTGCGGTCGAAAATCACGACGCGCCGTCTCAGGAACTCCGAGACATAGACTTTCGCGCCGTCGGCCGACGCGTTGATCCCGTTTGCAAAAGCAAGACCCTTCGCAGCGACGCGCGCCTGGCTCCCGTCGAAATAGACGACATTCGACAAGGGGAGCGCGAGCCAGTTCTCGATGGCGGCCATGACACCGCTCGTGAACATATGATCGTTCGTCACGTAGAACTGCCGCGAACCAACGGCGAGCAGGTCATTCGGCGATTTCAACAATGGGAACGTCACGGAGACGAGATGCGTTAGCGCGCCGTTCTCGCCGACATCGAAAATTTCGACCGCCTGAACGCCGCCCGCTCTATGATTGACGACGAACAGCCGCTTTTCGCCGTCGGGCGCGCGCCAGAGGCTGATGCCATGCGGATGGAAGTCGCCGAAATCGTCAGGCGAGACCTTGCGTACGCTGTCCGGCTTGTCGACATCGAAAACGTAAATGCCGCCCGGAACCGGGTCGCCCGCCATCGTCGCGCGACGGTCGTCGGCGGAAACGAAAGCGAGATTCGTATCCGGATCGATGGTGACGTCTTCCGTGCCCGGAAACACCTTGAGGGCGGTGCAATCGTCGACGAGGCGGTTCGTCAGCGTAGTGAAAGCGCCCGACGCTGGAATGAGGTTCGAGGCGACGTAGGCGAGGAGGGCGACGAGCGCCAGTCCCAATCCGATGATCACGCGCTGCATTGCGGACGCCCCCTGATCGCGCCGCGCGCAGCGTCCCAAAATTGAAGGCTTGAAGCAAGCCGCCTATAGGAGTGCAGGACCTCCGAACGAAAGGGGCCGTCATGGCGGGCGCACGCGTGATTGCAACGCCGAGAAGGCTGCCCGGCGGACTCGCCGGACAGCTTCGCGAGAAATATGAAGTTCGCGAACCGGATGGCGGTTTTCCGCTCTGCCTTTCCGAATTCGCGGCGATCGCCGAGGGCGCCGAAGCGATTTTCGCGACCGCCTTCGACGAAATGAATCGCGCCTTCATCGCGGCGCTTCCGGGGAGCGTTCGTTATATCGCTTCGATCGGCGTCGGCGTCGATCACATCGATCTTCAAGCGGCAAAGACGCGCGGGATCATCGTCTCCAATACGCCGCATGTAACAACGCCGTGCCTTGCCGACGCAACCATCGGGCTCATCATCGCCGCCTGCCGGCGCTTTCGCGAGGGGCTTGAGATCGCCGAAACGGGCGAAGGGCGCGGCATGCTGACGCCCGACAGCTGGGGCGAACGGGTGACCGGTCGCACGCTCGGCATCATCGGTATGGGTGATGTCGGCAGGGCCGTCGCAAGGCGCGCCAAGGCGTTCGAAATGCCCATTATTTACACGACGCCGCGGCCGAGCGCTGACATCGACCGCGAATTTGGCGCGCGAGCCGTAGGCGTCGATGAATTGCTGAAGACGGCCGATGTCATCTCGCTGCATTGTCCGCTGAATGAGGAAACGCGTCATTTGATTGACGCCGCGGCGATTGAAAAAATGAAGCCGGGCGCGGTCGTCATCAACATTTCGCGCGGGCCGGTTATCGACGAGCTGGCGCTGATCGAGGCGCTGAAATCGCGGCGCATCTTCGCAGCCGGACTCGACGTTTATGAGACCGAGCCCGGACCGATCCGGGAGGCGCTGCGAAGTCTGCCGAACGTGTTCTGTCTGCCGCACGCCGCCTCGGCGACGTTCGAAAGCCGGATCGCGATGGGCCAGCGCGTCATCGCCAATATCGACGCCTTTTTCGAGACCGGCGCGCCCTTGGATCCGGTCGTCTGACGCTATCCACAATTTTCGACAATATAAATTGTGCGATAATTCGACCAACGAGCCGGGGGCGCTGCCGACTGGTTTGCTTGACGAAGGCGCCTCAATGATAAGCGAGCGCCCAGCCCTCCGCCCGCGCCCAACATTGGTCGCTGGGAAGCGCGGCGGCTTCCTTGCCGCGATAGAGCCGCGTTACTTCTTTCAGGCGGCCATTCTTAAAAGCAGCCGCCAAGGCGGCCTCCGATTCCGCATCGCGCATGCGCTCTCCCGGGATGAAGGCTGAGGCTGACACAACCCTGGCCGTAAACTCGTCCCCGTTGCGCGTGATGCAGAAGACAGCGCCCTGAAGCCCCGCCGCCGGGGTTGTCGCGGAAAAAGCCGCATCGGTCGTTAGCGGCGTGATGAGCCTTCCGCCTGGCTTCAGGCCGTCAAGCCAAGCGTCCAACGGTCTGGTCGCGCCGGCATTGACGTAAATGACATCTGCTTTGGCAAAATCGGATCCGTCCGCTTGGCGCACGCTTACATTCGTATAGCTCCCCAGGTTTCGCGTCGCGGCGGCGGCGAGTTCTGGAATGCACTCGATGGCGGTCACGCGCCCTGACGGTCCGACAAGCTCGGCGAGAATGGCCGAATAATATCCTGAGCCCGCGCCAATATGGACTGCGTGCTCGCCCGATTTTGCTTGCGCGGCATTGAGCCATATTGCGTGGCCAGACGGCTGACCGTTGTTCACGCCCTTTTCTGGAATGAGCCCGACAAGGACGTCGGCGTAGATCCGGTCCGGTTCTGAATCAGGCGTCGTGACATAGGAACCCCAACGAAAAATCTTCCAGGGCGGCGGCCCCAGAAACTTCTCTCGCGGCACGATCGCGAATGCATTCTCGAGTTCGACATTCGAAACGCCGGCAAGAAAAAGGATCTGCCGAGCGTAGACGCGCCGTATCACTGAAAGCTCATGATCGCTCCACATGAGGAACCCCTCGATATCGACTGCCTAATTAGGGCATTGCGGCGAGTCGTGCGGCTTACCGCCGCGCCAACCTTCCTGCCGACGCCGATTTCCCGGCGCGGGTCATACCGGACGTTATGCCTAATTGCGCCGACGATGGCGGTAGTTAATGCGATCGTGCGAGCGCCTGGGTAAGGCCCAGGATATTTTCGGCGCCGACGGGAACAGTAATACTCGACCCTTCCAAGTCGCTTCCGAACGGCTCAAAACGTCCGCCGAGGCATTTGGATAAGAACGCCTCGGTGACCGCGTAAAACGCCCGGTTGTTTTCAGGACGCGCGAAGCCATGACCTTCGTCGGGGAAGAGAACGTAGGTCACTGGGATTTGATGCGCTTGCATGGCGGCGACGATCTGATTGCTCTCGGTCTGCTTGACTCGGGGGTCATTGGCGCCCTGCCCGATTAAGAGCGGTCGACGAATCTGGTCGGCGCGGCTCAGCGGCGAGCGCGCCTCCAGCATTTGTCTGCCTTCCGGCGTGCGGGGATCCCCGATGCGGCGCGCGACCTCTTCGTAGATCGCTTTCCAATAGGACGGAAACGACGCCATCAACGTCTCCAGATTGGATGGCCCGACGATATCGACGCCGCAGGCAAATTCTTCAGGCGTAAAAGCGAGCCCAGCGAGAGTAGCGTAGCCGCCGTAGGAGCCGCCCACGATCGCAACGCGTTTGGGATCGGCGATGCCCGTGCGCTCGGCCCAGTCGACCGCGTCGACGAGATCGTCTTGCATCTTCGCGCCCCATTCGCGATCGCCGGCGTTGATGAATGCCTTCCCGAATCCTGTCGAGCCTCGGTAATTGACCTGCAATACCGCGTAGCCGCGATCGGCGAGCCATTGCACGAAACGCTGGTATCCGTATTCGTCGCGGGCCCATGGTCCGCCGTGCACGGACAGGACGAGAGGTCCCGGCTGCTTGGTTCGCTCGCCGCCGTTGCGGCCGGCCGCAGCAGGCAGCGTGAGATAGGATGGCAAAATAAGCCCGTCGCGGCTTGGAATCTCGACGGCTTCCATCGCAGAGAGACGATAGGCGTTAAGACCCGGGCGCTCATCGAACAATTTGACAAGCCGGCGCTTTGCTCGCTCGAAAATATAATCAGCTGGCGACGATGTCGCAGAATCGACGCGCACGATCCAGGTCCGGCTGTCTGAAGTCTGCGATATGATATTGAAGTCGCCTTTTACGCGCTTGCTTAGAAAGAGCAGATCGCGCCGGGCGGCGGGGCTGGTTCCGATCCACTCATTGCGCAGATAGTCTACGTCATAGGCGATCGGTTCGAACGTTGTCCGGTCGAATAAGGCGCGCGCTACGTCGGCTTTGGAATTCTCGCCGATGATGCGCGACGCCCCGGTGTCCAGATTAGTGGCGCGCAGAGCCGCACGGTCACGGCCTTCGGAACTGATCCAAAACAACGTGTCGCCCGCGGCATTGAAAGAAAGCGGTTGCGTGGTAAGACTGTCTTCCGGCGCGATTTCCTGAAATGGCGACCATTGTCCGTCGGCGGCGCGCCGCATGAGTACGCCGCCTCCCCCCGGATTGTCTTTATAAGCGAGACGGAGATTGAGGTCGTTGTCGAAGGTGAAGTCGTCGTAGCCATCGGTATTTGCGAAAATCTTTGTGCGTTCGCCCGTTTGAAGATTTATCGCGTAGATGTCGAAGAAATCCGGATCGCGATCATTGACGCCGACAATCACGACATTGGGTTTGCGTGGGCTGACCGCGTAAATATCCGTGCGAGACGCTCGGTCCGGCGCAAACGAACGGCTGGCGCCGGAGCGCGGATCAACTGCGTAAAGACGAAAATTCTCATCGCCGGCCGTATCTTGAGCGTAAAGGACATAGCGCCCATCCGCCGACCACGAGTATCGCTGAATAGGTCTGCTCGTTTCTTGAGTAATCGGGCGTGCGGCGCCTGGATCGGATGCCGGCGCAATCCATACATTCAACACCCCGTCGCGAGGCGCCAGCCAGGACAGGAACGCGCCGTCAGGGCTGATTTTAGCTAAGTCACGCTCAGGATTTCCGTACAACAGCGCCCGCGGGATCAGCGGCGCTTCCTGCGGCTCCGCCGAGGCAGGCGCAGAGACAACAATGAAGGCAGCGCAAATTGCGAAAACCGCGGCTCGAGGCATTCAAACTCTCCTCTCGGGGGAATACGAAGATTAGCAAGTACTCCGACGAGTTTCCCTCGAGCCTCGACGGACGTTATTTGTATTCAACTGTTCCCAGTGAATCAACCAGCGCTCCGACCTGTTCATGGTCGAACTCGGCGATCCCAATCGATGTGACTTGCTCTGCCGCCTGCAGAGTCTGATGGCGGGCGCAACGACGGCTAGTTCTGCACAGCGTCCGAGCCGTACTTTCCCAACCTAGCGTCGGCGGTCGCTTCGGCGAGCAGTGCGTCGAGCGTCATCGGCGGCGACTTCCATTCCTTGGCCGCAAAGAGCGGCGCCTGGTCGGCGTAATGCGGCGAGGATTTGTCCTGCGTCGCCGCGCCGAATTGGTGGATGGTCTTGATCGTTTGCGCGCCGTCGGGCGCCCAGTCCGAATAGAGAATGTAGCTGTCGCCGCCGCCGCCGACCCAAACGCCGTGAGATGACGCATCCTCCGGATAGACGGCGCGCAGCGTGTCCGGCGCGCCATCGACCGGCAGATCGACAGAACCGCGCTTCAACCGCATGGTTTCGCCCCATTCGGGATCGATCCGTCCGAATAGCTTCTTGAGTTCGCCAGCCGCCTGTTTCAGCGCCGTCTTCGAATCCGGGGTCTCCGCGCCGACGCCGTCGAGCAATGGCCCGAGCGCGAGCCTTGCTGTGCGGATCGCGAGCGCCGCGCCGCGGCTTTCCTTCGCGGCCGAATAATCCCAGGACCGCAAGATCTCGAGCGGCGCCTTCAAATCGGGATCGGCGTTCGCATCCGGATCGGCAAGCAGGTTCGAAATCAACACGCCGAGCCGCGAATTCGGTGCATAGCGATCGTCCATCTTATAGGCGACGAATTCGTCGCTCGTAATCGACGGATTGGCGCTATAGAGCGCCTGGATTCTGAGCGCCCTATTGGTCGAGCGCTGATCGATGCCATAGCTTGCGGGGTAATCGTCAGGTGACGGATTATCCGCCGCGCCGGACGCAAGATACGGCGAATGGTTCGAACTCACGACATAACCGGATGTCGGTCGGATCACGTGCGGCGTCGAACCAAAAGGCCGCGTTCCTTGCCAGACCAAATCGGGCCGCGAGCCGTCGGCGATCTTCGACCAGTCCTGCTTATCCGAACGGACTGGCACGGATTCATTGTAGTAATAGGCGATCGTCCCCGTGGCGTCGGCATAGATGACGTTGAAGCTCGGGATCGCCTGCATCGACATCGCCGCTTTCCAGCTGTCGAAATCCGTCGCCCGGTCGAGCCGATACCATTGCTCGACGGTGCGAATGTCGCCCTGCCCCGCATAGGCGACGGCGAAAACGCCGTTCGGCGTGACGAAAGCCGGCCCTTGCACGGCGCGCAGCACCGTCTTCTCAACCGGCAACGAAAACGGACCGAACAGCTTCACGCGGAATTTCGCGGTCGAGCGTTCGAAATCCTTCCAGCCGCCGTCATAGCGATATTTCGTCGGATTTTTTGGGTCATCGACCTCAAGACGGTAGATATCGACGAGGTCGGGTTTGCTGACGGTGAAGGCCCAGCCGAGCTTCGGCCCCGTGCCATGGAGGATAAGCGGCGCGCCGGGGAAGAGACCGCCGATCATGTCGATCCCCTCGTCCGATTTAAGCCGCGCTTCGTACCAGGCGACTGGTCCCGTCCACGGTTGGTGCGAATTGACCATGAGCCGCGTATGGCCGTCTGCGGAGCGAGCGGGCGACAGGGCCTGCGCGTTCGAGCCGATCTCCACCGAGGGCGGCAGATGCAACAGCGCGACGCGCGCCTGCTCAAGCGCGGCATGCGTTTCAGGCGCTGCCTTGAAAAGATCCGTCAGCGCCTCGTCAAGGCCATAGAAGAAAGGCGTCCGCGCGGCGAAGCCAGCGACGATGTCCTTGCCGGTCACCGGCGCGACGCCGGGCGCGCAGCCGCCTTTATGGTCCGCGCACCAAAGATTGATCCCGGCGGCGTAGCCTTCGACGAGCGCGCGCGTTTCCGGCGATAAGTCCTTCTCGTATTTCGTGTCGATGTCGGGCCAGACATGCAGCGCGGCGATGAGATAATCGGTGACGGCGCCGGCTTTGCCGGTCTTTTCGCCGAGCCGCCCGCGCGAGAAGCGCAGAACATCCTCAAGCGTCGCCCAATCATCCTCGGCATGGGCGTAGGCAAGTCCGAAGGCGACATCGGCGTCGCGCTTACCGTAGATATGCGGCACGCCGAATTTGTCGCGAATGATCCGCGCGTCATAGGCGCTGGCGGTTTTCTTTGCGGCGGCGGCATCGAACGGCTGATGCGGCGTCCGCAGCCAGAAGCCCGCAACGATCAGCAACAGAGCGAGCGCTGCAAGCGCCAGGCGAATGATCTTCATGCGCGTCCCCAGGAAAGGCCCCTTCCCGCCTTAGCGCGCGCCGACCGCACGCGCATCCCCTTTCAACAGCGGCGCAAGCGCCGCCTCTTGTCGGTGAAATCCGGACAGCACAAAAACCTCCGCCGTTCCCATGAACGCGAGAGCTTAAGTAGGAGGCGGCGCGGGGCGGCCAACCCGGTAGCGATGTTGCGTGGATCCGAGGGATAGCTCGCACCCCGCGCCCGGCGTTTCATCTTGCATTC
>OBLQ010001099.1_pt1 | contig 10257 bp, 5 predicted proteins | sample 1519881 | NCBI WGS metagenome assembly OBLQ01 (sample SAMN01911456, study PRJEB22533) | soil metagenome | biome: Soil | place: Malaysia | collected 2012-04-30 | depth DG_metagenome m | reverse complement strand
CCAAGGATGAAGGCTGCCCGGTACCCAAGAAGTTCGAGTTCGAGCCTGACCAGCCTATCGAGCAGTTGTGCCATTCTCCCAGGCTGGTAACAGTGGAACCGCCTTCAGGCACAAATGCACAACCCTCAAAGTAGTATCTTTGGTTCTGCCACGGGGAGCGCTGCACAGCGCTCCTCGTGGAGGACTTCAAGCCTCATTACCCTGCAGCAGTTTACATAAGAACAGGAGCTGCGGCGCATTCAAACAGGTCTTTCCCCGCTACCTATTGGGCCGGGGCGCATTACTGTTATCTTTAAAGTATGTGAGTTATTAGCGCCGGCAGTTGAATGTTACTCGGCGAGGTTGATTGATGATGCGCTCCTTGTTTGCTCTGGTTTTGCTTATTATCAGCATGGCGTCCTTTGCGCGGGCAGAGGAGGTGGCCCTGAAAGACGGAAGCGTCGTTACGGGTAAATTTCAGCGCCTGCTGGACGGAAATGTCATTTTCAAGACAAATAGCATGGGAACACTGACAATCCCGGTTGCCAACATCGCTGGGTTCAACTCAGTATCGACGGTAGTGGTCCTCCTTAAGGATGGGAGGAGGTCGGACGGGATTTTTTCGGTGACTGCCTCCGGCGCCTGGCAACTGCAATCGGCCAATATGACCAAGACGTTGTCGCCGGGAGACGTGGTGGCGATCTACCCATTCGAAGTTTATATGAAGCAGAACCCTGCAGGTCATCGCCGGGTCTGGCAGGATTGGGCCGGGACGGGGGCACTTGGCTACGTCCTCCAGCAGTCCAGCCAGGATTCCAAATCGCTTTCAATAAGCTTCGCCAGCAATCGCATTGAGCCCAGATTGGAAGGATTGCCCCCACAGGGCCGTACGACTTTTGGTTTCAACCTGGCCTTTGCCACCGTTACGCAGTCGGGAGTGACGACCAAGGCCAATACGCTGACGTCCGTTCTTCGGCAGGACTTTTTTATCGGCGGCAATGCTCGCAACTACCTTTTTGCTCAAGGCCAGTGGGACCACATTCAGCCACAGGAGTTGAAATTGCGGCAGACCTACGGCGGCGGCCTTGGACGGGACCTTATCCGGCGCGCCGGTTTCACCTTGAGCGTTCAGGGCGGGGCAACCTACGTCAGAACCCGTTTCGATACTGGAGAACTACGGAACGAAATGGAAGCGTTGGGTGGTGAGAAGATTGTTTTTACTCTCTTGAAGCGTTTGAGTATCAACCATGAATTTGATTTCTATCCCAGCCTGACTAATGCCGGAGACTACCGATTCAGCTCCCTTACCGCACTGGACACTCCGATTTCCAAACGGTTCTCTTTTAATATCAGCTTGAACGATCAATTTCTCAGCCGGCCAGTGCCCGGCACGCAAAGCAACATTGTGATTCTGAGCACAGGTCTGGGGGTTAACTTTTGAGGAATTCAGATGTTTTGAAAAGCTGAGTGGCAGCCCCGCTCGGAGTTAACCTGGACAGCCGCAAGATTCTCCTCGCAAGGCTTTCCTGCCTTCAATGTAAATTATGGGGACAGCCACGAAAGCGGCCACGGGGTCAATCCATCGGATGTGAAACATCGCGTTCAGCGCCAGTCCGGCAAGAGTGATGCCGGCCAGATACGCGCAGGTTGCAGACTGCACAGCGTCGGCGCTTAACGCCAGGTTGCCTGTCGTCTTTCCGGCCTTCCACTTCGCCCGGCTGAGTACAGGCATCACGATGAGAGCAGCAATCGCGATTCCGATGCCCATCCAGCTTGTTTCAGGCCGTACTTCCCGAAAAAGCGCGAACGCAGACGTGAAGATCACCACCCCTGCCAATATGAAGAGGAGAATCCCAGCCAGCCTGGATGCGCGGTTTTCTCTGATGGTGAAACGCGGAACGAACTGAAGCAGCACGACGAATGCCGACAGCAGTTCCACAAAACTGTCGGCGCCGAACGCCAGCAGCACGGGGCTGCGGGCGCGCCATGCCGCGGCCAGCGCAATAAGGCACTCAGCCAGCATCCAGAGCAGAGTGATGATCTGCAATCGCCGGATGTGACCTGTCATTAGGGCATTTGACGCGTGGCAGCCGAAACTCTGTTTCGTCGTTTGGCCCGCAATATCTTCCGGACGACCGAGTGCCATACTCTATTAGAGCAGTTGTATACCCGCCTTGGCTATATGTCCAGCGGCCGAAGACTTCTCCCGGCAAGCGATCGTCTGAGCCTTTCGCTAGTCCGTCGATTTGTTCACTTAAAGCGCTTACGGAATTTCAGCTCCAGCCCGAAGATCCCGTTCTGGTCACGGAAGCCCCGCACAGACATGCGAGGGTTGACGGTGAACTCAAATTCAATCACACGGTATTGCGAGTTGGCGGTGCTGGTTTCGTAGGTCAGGGTCAGGGCCGGGGAGAGTTGCTGTTCGACGGTGAGGACGGGGCCACCCAGGGTGCCGAGTTCGGTGCTGGCGGGTGAAAACTTGATGCGACTGACCCCAAACAGGCGCTGGATCCTTCCGGTCATCTGGCTTGAGAGCGCCTGCGATAGCAAGGCGCTTGCGCTGGCTGAGGAGAACGGGTTCCGGGCTTCGGGAGCAAATTCCTCCAAGCGCCTGGAATATCCGAACGCCAGTAGCGAGAGGATGTCCGCCGTTGGCAGAGGCGGATCAGACCGGTAGGAGAATCGAATCTGGTCAGTCGGCCCGGAGATTTCAAGCGTCAGGTCGTACTTGTCCACGCGCGTGCGTGCCTGAAGATCGAGGACCGGCTCAGTCCGGAAAGGGTTGGTCATGGCGATGTCGCCGCGTGTCAGCGTGTAGCGATTGCCGCGGAAGATGGCATCCCCGCTGCGCAGGTAGATGTTGCCCACAACGACGGGATTGGCCAGGGTTCCCTGGACGTGCAGGTCGATATCGGAGACGAGACGAAGGTCATGGGTTTCAATACGCACGGGGCGAACCGAGGCGAGACTCACATTGAGGCTGATGGTGGAAGCAAAGGTCGAAGAGCGGGAGACATAGGGCCCGCCAAAGGGGCTGGGTCCGGAGAGTAGATCCACCAGATTCAGGCTTTCGCTTGCGAAGAGGTTTCGCACGGCGATGTCTCCAACGATCTGCCCGCGCGCGGCGGTCCCGGCCAGCGTCAGGTTCCCGTCCAGAACGGATGTGAAGTCAGTCGGATAGCGCACTCGGACCTGGGAAAGTTCCGCCCGGATCTGGTAGCGCGGTGTTTCCTGCAATACCAGGAAGCCGGCAAGGCTGACGCTCCCACCCCCTATAGTTCCTTTCAGGGACGAGACCACTGCCCGCTCTCCTTCAAGCTTGATCGCGCCATTTAGGGCATTCAGCCGGAAGGGGAGGTCAGTGTACCCAAGGCTAACGTCCTTGACTTGAATATCGCCACTTAATTGCGGCTCTGACAGCGGACCCCGAATTCGCATTTGCAGGTCTGATTCTCCGGTAGCCTGAATACCGCTTGCCACCAGGCTGAGCAAGGTGGCTGCGGCTTTGCCTCTGACGGAAATATCCAGTGTGGGAGGATGCCCAAAGTGGATGGAGCCACCCGCTTCAAAATTGGTCGACGGCCCCTGCATCCGAAACTGCTTGATCTTGAGGTTGCCGCCGACGTAGCTGACCTCCACAGGCCCCTCGTTTGAAAGCGTGAGGGAGGGGAAGTTGATCTGGAGTTGCTGGATTTGGCTGCTTCCGGCCAGCTGGCCTTTCTGTTTGAGCGGGCCTTCCAACGAGAAGTCGCCACTGGTGGAAATCTCTGCTGCCATTGAATGGCCCGAAAACTCTTCGATCCAGGGGTCCATGCGCATTCCGGAGTACTGTCCGGAAAGTTGCAGGGGCCAGTCACCACGCGTCTCCAGACTTCCGGCCATCTGGAAATTACCTGCCTCTCCGCCACCGCCCTTGATCTGGAGTTTGATCTTCCGGCCCTGCCAATCACCATCGCCGTGGACGCTTCCGAGGTGCTGTCCTTTCCAAGCCAGCTCAGTGACATCGACGCCTAAATGCAATTGCGCCTTGTCAAAAGCCCCTCCCCCTTGGAGATCAAAGCTTACGAGGCCGGAGACCCCATCGTTGACTTTTGATCCAGCCATCTGCGGGTTGAGAAAATGGATTTGGTCCAGCGGAAAATTCCGGCCATGCACATTGGCGGAAAACGTGCGTTGGACCGGATTGATCTGCATGCTTCCGTCTGCCCGCCCGTGACCTTCCACAAGCCTGAAGTTCCTTATGTTCCAGTTGGACTGAGTGGCAAGAATATCCGCCGAAAACAAATCAAACGGAACTCCGGCAAATTCACCATTGTGAATGGCAATCTGGCCGTGGCCAGACAGGCTTTCAACCGTCCCCTCAACCTGAACCTGTCCCGAGATCAGGCCCTGCATTGAAGGTTTCAAATCCAGGGCGGCGCGCAAACCCGCCACAGGGGTTTCCTGCGCTTCGGCCCTTAGACGTACCGCGCTGTAGGGTTCGAGCTTCCAGGCATAGAGGCCGGCTTCAGCATTTAAGGTCAGCGAACTCTTGCCCAGCTTTAATTGCCCGGATCGAATTTGGGCCCTCTGGGGAGAAATTATGGTCCCCGCCTGGAAGCTGTCCCAGGCCCACCCTCCGTAATTGAAGGTCCCGGTGCTGACCTGACCTTCGATTTCTGGGCTCGAAAAATTCCCGGATATATTGCCGGCGAAGACCATCTGGCTGTGCAGCGTTACCGGAAGCGGGTTTTGGGTTTCGATCAGAATTTTCGCTATGGGACGCCATTCTTCGAAGTCTGAAGTCACAAATCTGACCGCCAGGAAAGACTTGGTGTTACCGAAGGCGCCTTGAGCGGCCATCGTGGAATGGGGTGTTGAGATCTGAGCATCATTGAGCTTAAGGAGGACCGTTCTTCCCAGGTCGAGTGATCCTTGCGCGTGTCCGCTCAACGGAAGTCCGGGGCCCTGTGGTTCTTCCGGCGGGCTGAATTGGAGATCAAACTGGCTTTGAAGCCCGGAGCGCTCTTGCCAATTTGCGTTGACCTTTCCGGTGATGATCGCCTCGGGATGCAATTGCCCAATGGCCCCCATAGCGCCGGGTGTTGCCTGTGTTAAGGCGCGGAGGTTCAAGTTCTTGAATCGACTGTGCACGACCACTCGTCGCGGGATTTTGGCCAGTTGCACGGTGGCGTCGCCCTCGGCTCGCGCCTGAAGGCCGGTGAGCGTGAAGTTAGGGAACTTCAACTGGTTCCGGGAAATATCGAAGTCGGAAGTGAAGTTCAAAGCGCCTGGATTGACTTGCCGGGTTCTCAGCTTGAGATCGCGCGCACGAACTCGGCCCTTCACTGCAATTCCCTTGGTGTCATAGCTCCCTGTGCCGTCCACATAAAGATAGCCGCTCTCAACTGCGGCGATCCTGAGGGACCGGGCAAGGTCCTGAAGACCGCCATTGGTGCGGAATTCAAAGTTTCCGGCAAGCTGTGGCATCCAGCGAAGAGCGCCGGCGAGATGTCCGCGAAGATTCGCGATTTGCCAGCTTAAATTGGACACCTTCACCTGGTCGTCTGAAAGCTTGAATGTAGTGGCGAAGGAGAGATGTGGCGATGTCCAGTCTTTCCAGTCAAAAACGGCATCGGACGAGGCGATGGCGCCCAGATAATGATGGTCCTGGCCGATGTGTAGTTGGATCGTAATGTTACGGCCGGCGACCTGGAAAGGGATGATTTGATCGTTCCATTGCAGCGTGGTGTGGCTGAGAGTCAGGTGCTTGATACCAAGGTTCAGCAGGTCTGCCAGGTCCTGTCCGCGGCGGGGTGCTACGGTGGCACCAGGAAGATTGGTCGAGCCGTCGGGGTAGGTCCGGACATAAAGCCCAGCCTGCTGCCACTGGAGGCTTTGAAGCAGAAGCTGAAACCGTAACAGGGATTCCGGACTGACCCTTACGGTTACATCACGGGCTGAAAAAAGAGGCGGCCCAGGCCCTTTCTCACGCCCATGAATTACCAGACTCCGAATGTCGACCCGGAGGTCGAGGGGTTTAAAATCCATTCCGGTAATTTCGACTTTCCCCCCGGTCACCTGCGTCAGGCCGGCCTCAATCCGGTGCTGAAGAACATTCCGGAACCAGGCGGTGCTGGCCAGGCCGATGATGACGGCCAGGAGGACGAGAATAATCCCGGCCGTGTGAATCAGCCAGCGAACCAGCTTCCGCAATTTCGAATTCCTCAAATTCACCCTTCAGCCCCTCATCTCATGTCAGTTCTCGTGAATCGTTACCCTGTGCGCGGATTTCAACCGATCGAGCCAGCTATCCAGCAATTCATTCATCTTCTTCTGCACCAGAATTTCCCGGATCTGTTTTCTGATGTTGTCCAGTGGAGGCGGAGGACCTGCATGTTCTTTCGCGTACTCGGAGACAAAAGTATTCTTGTAATAATCTTCCACTTCGGCCGGGTCCGGCAACGCTACGGGACGAAGCCGATTGTTAATCATTTGCAAGGTACGCTCGTAAAGCTCCAACCGCTCCAGAACTTGCGGCTCCGTCATTCCAAGCGATTGCAACGCCGCGCGGTAGGTTGCCTGATCGGGAAATTTCTCGCGGACGGTTTTCAGCGTATCCTCGGCGTTGTTCGCCCCGTTCTTCGAAGTTCTCCCCGGCCGTTGCAATTGTTCAGCCAGGAGCCTTTGGCTGATGAGCCTGCTAAGAACACCCTGGTTTTCTTCAGGGCTGGGCGCGCCTGCCGGAGTTTTTCCCTCAAGGAAGCGTTCGAAATGGTACTGCTCGATCACGTCGCGCTGCGTGATAGCGTCATCGCCGACCGAGGCGACCACGCTGTTGAGCGTTTCTGCCCTTGTGGGGACGGCCATGGGTCCCGCCGTGGCGAGAAGCAGGCAGCATACGATCAGAAGCTTTGGCCAATACTTAGAAAATATTGGATACGTGGCAATCGGAGCACCTCCAGGCCATTCTGGCCGGCAACCTGATACTGGGTTGGATTTAGAGCATAGCCCACGTCGAACCGTAGTGGGCCGACGGGTGTTTTATAAAGGAATCCCAGGCCCACCGCGTGGACAGTGTAATCAAAATCGGTGGGGGAATTCTGCGAAAACTTCAAAAGGCGCATTCTGCGGATGGTGGAATACACATTCCCCATATCATGAAAAAGGACCACGCCGAGGCGGTTCTGAGCGAAAGAAAAGCGCAGTTCGAGCGAATTCAGAAAAAGGGCGTTGCCGCCAATCGGAAACCCTGTTTGGGGGTCCCGCGGCCCGGCCTGGTTGATAGAGAATCCGCGAAGTGAATCGCTACCGCCCAGGAAGAACCGTTCCGGCAGGGGAATTTCATGGGTCAGGATGATCTGCTGGGAGCCGTCAGGCAGGGTGACCGTCACCTCCCTGAGGCTGCCGTAAGGCGATTCAATGGCCAACCGGGTGTTGCGCGCGAAGATGAGAAAGGGAGTCAGCCGGTAGTAAGTTGCATTCTGACCCGAAAGGCGCAGGAAGTTGGCTTCCGATCCCAGCCCGGACCAGGAGACGCCGGCGTCAGCCACCGAATATGAACCGCGCGTGGGATCGATGGGATTGTCGCGATGATCATTGACGTAGCTCAGTGCGAACATGCCGATCTGTGCCGCACGGCTGGCGAGAGGAATTTGATCTGCAGAGATCCGGTTTGACAGGTCGAGTGCCTTGACGTTGCGGAAAGAATATCGTGCCGACAGAAATGTGGTCTGGCTCCAGCGCTTTTCCACAACGATCGAAGTTTCTTTGCGCCTGGCGGTAAAGGTTAAAACGTTGCGGCTGGAGTCGACATTGGCGTTGAACCGGACACTGATGTCGCGGCGCTTGGGGAATTTGGGGACGTAGTAACTGACGTCCGCCCCTTTGTCGAGACTTGAAAGCCTGCCCCGAAAGCTCAACATCTGATTGCGCCCGCCTACACCGATGCGTGAGACCTCGAGGGATACACGGGGGCTGGCTTTCAACTGGCCCTGGGGTTCATTGCTGCCCAGCCGCTGGACCTCGGCGCCGAATCCGTATCCGACCGTCCAACGGGGCGCCTCCTCCATGCTGACCAGGATGGATTTTTCGGCCTCCTGGGTCTGCGGGTTTTGAGGGGCAATCTGCACCTGGTTGAAAAGACCGAGGTCGTAAAGCTTGCGCTGAGACTCAAGCAGAGCGCTGTCATTGACCGGCTGGTTGTAGCCGAAGGTGAGTTCGCGGCGGACAACCCCCTCGCGCGTGTGCTTGTTCCCCAGCAGGACCACTCGCTCAATTTTTTCCTGGTTGCCGGGGCTCACCTGGTACTCCACATTCATTAAATGATCCTGACCCGCAGGCGAGCTGCTCGTGGTGACCCTGGCGTGGGAATAGCCTTGGCTGGTGAAGTAGCGAAGGATCGTGTCGCGATCTTTTTGTTCGTTTTCAGGCGAATAGAACAGACCGGTTTGATTGGCCAGACGTGACATCAACACCTTCAGTTGGTCATCGGTAGTGCCCTGGAGTTCGACCTTTCCCACCATCGTTCGCTCCCCCTCCTGGACTTCGAGGGTGACGAAGAGGTGTTGCGGCTGGTCCTGATAGTAGTAATTAAAACGCGGAGTAATCTTGGCATCCAGAAAGCCCTGCGACTGGTATATGCCCTTCACCGAATTGATATCATTATCGAGCATTCTGCTGCTGAAAGCAGCGCTCTGGAATGGGAACTGTGCGGGACGGACCGTCATGACTGACGAAAGGGTTGCCTCGGAAACACGGCTGTTCCCCGTGAACTCATATCCTGCAAAGGTCCCGACCGGCCCGAGAGTTACCCTGTAGATTACCCGCATGTGATTGGCGTTAACGTTTTCTACGGGATCGACCGTGACATGGGCCCGCAGGTAGCCCTTTTGCTGGTAGAAGTCAGTCAGCGCTTCGCTGCCCCTTTCGAGGGAAGGCTGGTCAATCACGCCGTCCTGATAGAGGGGGAGAATGTCCCGAAGCTTGTGACGGGAGATGCCGGCGCCCCGTACATGGACCTCAATCACGGGGCCAGCTTCGCACTCGACGATAAGGCTTTCCGTGTTCGTTTTGGGTTCAAAGACCCGCTTTTGAACATTGGTGCTGGCCTGGATGTAACCGCGTTGCACGTAGAAGTTGTGGACTTTGTAGAGGCCCTTCTCGATGTCGGATGAAGTCAGCCGTTCACCGGGGTGCCAGCCTGTCACCAATCTCAGGCGGTCAGGCGGATAGGCCGGATGGCCATTGAAAGTCACTCCTCTTAGGCGCGCTTGAAGCCCGGGCGTAACCGTGAGCAAAACGTTTGCCTCCTGGGTGGCTGGGTCGCGCACCACTGAGTTCTGGATCTTTGCCTGATAGAACGCGTTGTCGTGAAGTACGTTCTGAATGTTCTGTGTTGCCGTTGCAAGTTCATCTTCGTATAGAGGACGTCCGAGAGGCAGCCTGGCGGCCGACACAAGAGTGCTGGCATCCAGCGGCTTGGGCGTCCCCGTCACCCGCACGAGCCCGATATAGTACCGGGCCTTACCCGCAAAAGTCAGGACCACCCCGCCTGCTTCGGTCTCGGTGTCGGCCTGAAGACTGGCAAATCGGCCCGTTGCGTAAAGGTTTTTCAGGCTTTCATCTACTTTTGCGGGATCGAGTGGCTCGCCGGTTTGCTGGACGATCTGCTTCTTGAATTGATAGAGGTAGAGCTGAGCGTCGGTCTTAACTTCAATCCGAACGACTGTTTGGCCCGACTCAGAAGGGCCGGCAGTTGCGGGTGTGGCGCTTCCCAGCCAAGAGAGGTTCAACAGAAATGCAAGCTGGCAGATGTTCTTGGTGAACGAAATGGCGCGCGGACGGTTTCCGCGGCGCCCGCAGGCCCTATCCGCGAAAGGTGATAAACAAAAGTGCTTGCCGCGAATCCTTATCCAAGAGATTGGTCGTTACTCCCGTATCATTTTTCGACCCCGAAACCAAAACCCTATTATATCGTCCTTTCCGGGAGGCCTCGAAACGGTGAACCCCGCGCGGAAACACCTTCTGGCCGTCACGGCCAGGCACCCTCAAGCTGGCTCTTACCTTTCGTTTCGAGGATGCTCAGCTTGCGAATTCCCGCAATGTGCTGGTCCAGACCAGGTTAGCGGACCAGCGTCCCCAAAAGTTCCCTCAGCAGATTCGATGCCGGAAACCCCTGGCCGAGATGCTGGCGGAACCCTTCCGCCCAGCGAAAACCGGCCCGCTTTCCAGCTTCCTGCGCCATCTTCCTCATGGTGGAGACCGTTTCGGGAATTTCCTGCTGAGTCTTGAGCCAGG
>OBLQ010001098.1_pt1 | contig 10260 bp, 5 predicted proteins | sample 1519881 | NCBI WGS metagenome assembly OBLQ01 (sample SAMN01911456, study PRJEB22533) | soil metagenome | biome: Soil | place: Malaysia | collected 2012-04-30 | depth DG_metagenome m | reverse complement strand
CAATGTGATATGTCTGGGGGAACATGTCGAAAAGGCCGGCTCTGAAGACGCTGTAACCGTTTCCGGTCAGCAGTGAAAGATCCCTTGCGAGGGTCGGCGGACTGCACGACACATAGACTATCCTTTCGGGCTTGAGTCTTCCCAACATCCCCGAAACAGTAGTCTCTCCGCTCCTCGGCGGGTCTAATATTACCACAAGCGGACCTCCCTGTTCAAGCTTTTTGAGGTTCCCGTTCACCCAGTCCGGCGCGTTTGCGCGGACGAATACCGCGTTAGACACGGCGTTAGTCAAGGCGTTATCCCGCGCCTGTTTTACGGCCTCGGCCGAGGACTCGACCCCTACGGCCTTTTTCGCCCCGCGCGCAAGCGGCAGGGTCATGTTCCCTGCTCCGGAGAAAAGGTCTACAACGGTCTCGGTCCCGCTGAGCCCCGCGTACTCGACGACCCTTTCGACGAGCCTTCTGTTCTGCGGCCTGTTGACCTGGGAAAACACCTCGACCCCGGCGGTAAACTCCACCCCAGCGGCCCGGTACGCAAGCCTACTATCCTGTTCGGCAAAAATCCTTTTGCCTTTACCCTTTTTCAGGGGACTGAGCCTCACGTCAAAGCCCTTTAGAGCCGCTCCGGCAAGCGCCCCGACCCAATCGAAACGGGTGTCCCTGTAGACATGGAAAGACGCGACCGCAGCGCCTTCCTTTTCGCTTGCCCCGAGGTCAAGCGCGTAGAGCCCGGTGTCTTTTCCGGCGAGAGCCCGTTTTATCGCGCCAAAGGAGGTGTTTATGAGCGGGTCCGCTATCGGACACTCCTCGATGTCAACGACCCTGTGGCTCTTGGACTCGAAGAACCCCCACCTGGCGCCGTCTACCTTGAACCCGGTCCTCGACCGGTAGTTGTACGGAAGGGGGGACGGCTCCGGGGGGTCCAGGAGCCGGGGAGCGACCCTGCCGATCCTCTTTAACGTCTCTACGAGTATCCGCTCCTTCCATTCGACCTGGGCAGGGTACGAGATGTGCTGCCAGTCGCACCCGCCGCAGACGCCGAATACCGGGCACGGAGGCTCCACCCTCAACGGAGACGGCTCGAGTATCTCCGAGACGACCCCCTCGGAGAACCCCTTCTTCTCAACGACAAGCCTAACGCGGACGCGGTCTCCCGGGGCGGTAAAGGGCACGAAGACCACCTTGCCGCCAATACGTCCGACCCCGCTGCCGCCGAAGGCCAGGGCCGTTATCTCGACTATATGCTCCATTACGCTTCCGGTCCGCCCGTTAAAAAACAGGCGGGCCCGGCCTTCCGTGGCCGGACCCGCCTTTGAAGACTCAAGCGCCAGGACTACCCTTAAGCGCGCTCTTTTACCATCCTCTTCATCTTCTCTATGGCCGACAGAGCGTCTCCGCCGTACTCGTCGGCGCCGATCTTGTCGGTGAACTCCTTTGTTACAACGGCCCCTCCGACTATGGTCATCACCTTCACGCCCTTTTCCCTGAGCTTTTTTATGACCTTGTCCATCTCCATGACCGTGGTGGTCATGAGGGCCGAAAGGCCCACTATGTCGACGTTGTTCCTGACGGCCTCCTCGATTATCCTTTCGGCCGGGACGTTTTTGCCCAGGTCTATCACCTCGAAGCCGTGGTTTTCAAGGAGCGTGGCGACGATGTTTTTCCCGATGTCGTGGATGTCCCCCTCGACAGTCGCAAGAAGCACCTTGCCGAGCGACGGGCCGGTCTTGCCCTTGAGCTCTTCCTTAAGCCTTGCGAACGCCTTCTTCATGGTCTCCGCCGAGAGCATGACCTGCGGCAGGTAGTAGGTGTTGCAGGCAAAGAGCCTGCCGACCTCTTCGAGGCCCGGAACGAGCCCCTCGTTACTTATCCTTATCGGGTCCCAGCCTTCGGCGAGCGCGCCTTCGACGAGCGGGACGATATTATCCTCGTCGCCCTCTATTATCGCCTTCTTGAGCTTACCCGCGGTCCCGAGCGCCTTCTTCTCCTCGGCTTTTACGGGTGCCGCGCCTTCGGCTGCGGCGCTCAACGCCTGGTGCCTCTTTATGTACCTCTCGGCCCTGAGGTCCTTGTTAAGGAGCACGAGAGAAGCGTGGTACGCGTCCATCATCGCCTTGTTGTTCGGGTTTATGATCGCGCAGTCGAGCCCGGCGGCTATGGCCATCGTAAGGAAGGTCGAGTTTATGACCTCTCTGGCCGGAAGCCCGAACGAGATGTTGCTAACCCCCAGGACCGTGGTCAGCCCCAGGCGCTCCTTTACGAGCCTTATGGCCTTCAATGTCTCCATCGCGCTCAGAGGAGCGGCGCTTACCGTCATGGCCAGGCAGTCCACCACCAGGTCTTCCTTTCTTATACCGAGCGAGAGCGCCTTATCGAGCATCCTCTCGGCCACCTTCACCCTGCCCTCGGCCGTATCCGGTATGCCGGAGTCGTCCAGCGTAAGACCCAGGAGCGCGCCCCCGTACTTCCGGGCGAGCGGGAGTATTTCGGAGAGTTTCTTCTCCTCCCCGCTTATCGAGTTTATGAGCGGCTTGCCGTCCACCGCCGTAAGGCCGGCTACGATCGCTTCAGGGTCCGAGGAGTCTATGACTACTGGCAGCACGCTGTTCTCGTTTACCGAGAAGACGGCGCGCTTCATCCCGTCCACCTCCCGTACTCCGGGCACGCCGACGTTTATGTCGAGGGCGTGCGCCCCGGAGTCGGTCTGTTTTCTGGCCTCGTTCCTTATGGAGGCGGTCTTGCCCTCCTTTATCTCCTGGGCCAGGACCTTCCTGCCCGTGGGGTTTATCCTCTCGCCTATGATGACCGGAGGCAGGCCCGCCCCGAAGAGCGTAAAGGAAGTCCTGCTCGAAAGCGCCGTAAAGCCGGGAGCAGTCCTCTTTGCGGGCTTAAGCCGCCTGAAGACCTCTCCCATCCTCCTTATGTGGTCAGGGCCCGTGCCGCAGCACCCGCCGAGCACGACTACACCCGCCTCGACGAGCTTGGGCACGAAAGACGCCATCTCCTCGGGCGAGGCCGGAAAGACGGTCCGGTCGCCATCGAGAAACGGTATGCCGGCGTTGGGCTGGGCTATCAAGGGCGTACCGACGACCTTGCTCATGGCGGAGACCGCCCTGTGGATGCCTTCTATGCCGAGCGAGCAGTTGGCCCCTATGCAGTCGGCCCCGAGGGAGGCGGCCATTATGGCGAACGACTCCGGAGGAGTGCCGAGGACCGTCCTCATCGTCTCGTCGAAGGTCATCGTGGCCACCACCGGGAGCCCCGTGGACTTGCAGGCGATTATGGCGGCCTTCATCTCCTTTATGTCCATCATCGTCTCGATGATGAAAAGGTCCGCTCCTCCTTCCTTGAGGGCCGAGGCCTGCTCGGTGAAGACCTCAAGCGCGGCCTCGAAGGAGATATCTCCGACAGGCTCGACGAACCGCCCGGTCGGGCCTATGCCGCCGGCGACGAACCGGTCCCCGGCCTCGGCGCGGGCGCACCCGGCGGCGGCCCTGTTTATCTCGCCCAAGCGGCCTTCGAGAGAGTACTCCTTAAGTTTTATCCGGTTTGCTCCGAAAGTATTGGTAGTGACTATGTCGGAGCCGACCTCCACGTAGGCCCTGTGCACTTTCCTGACTATTTCAGGGTCTTTTACGCTCAGCTCGTCGGGACACCCGCCGGGCTTTAGCCCCAGCCTCTGGAGCATCGTGCCGGTGGCGCCGTCGAAGAGCAGCGGTCTTGTGTTCAAGGCTTTAAGAAAATCTCCTGGCATGTGACTGGTCTCTCCCTTTTCCGTTTTGTCCGGTTAATTGTATCCCTTTATGTCGTGACTATCAAGGGGGAGTTTGAAAAGCCCGCCGGGTGACGAAAATCACATGCGGGGCGCTTAAAAGCGGTTATCATTTAGTATAGTATGGACAGTTAACAGGATCGACCCAAGCAGGAGGCGGTTGTGAAGAAGACTCTTATACTTATAGCCCTTGCGGCCGTGGCGTTCACCGGGTGCTCGGCCGGGATGACGGCCAGGAAGGCGTCACTCCCGGAGAAAAAAGAGCTCGAGGTCTGGCAGGTGCTGCGCAAGGCCGGCACAGGGAAGGCGCAATTCAACATAGAAGACACCTGGTACATATACTGCATGAACATCTCGTACGCCCGGAGCAACGGGGCCGGGAATACCGTCAACAGATCGGTGGACCCCCAGTGCCCCGTGGAAAAGGCCGAGTACCTGGTCTACGACAAAGAGATGAAGACGGTCGTAAGGGACACGGTCCTTTCGCAGGAGAGCTGCGCGGACTGCCACCGCAGGTAGCGCGGCGGCCTTTCGAAGCCGTCTTCGGGGGCCGGGCCCGCTTTGCGGGACTCCGTCCTGAGGGGTTTTTCCGTCTTTACTTCCGTTCACCGGCGGTGTATCTTTAATCCGTTCACTTCAACCTGAAAATCAAAGATGGAAAGGACGGACCCGCATGAACGTCTTTGAGCCACATCTGCACCTGCCTATAACCCTCGGCACGGAACTGCTTGTAGAGATAGCCGACCTTAAACTCCGCACCAAAAGCTCGCTTATAGGCATGGAGAACTCCAGTTACCTTATAATAAAACTCTCCAGCCAGGACTTCGAGGCGGGACTGGCCGATGAAAAAGGCGGGTCCGGAGAGCTTATCGTAAGATACCTCTTCAAAGGCTCGGTGTACGGCTTCAAGACGCGCCTGCTGAAGGTCCTCACCGAACCGGACCGGCTCGCGTTCGTCTCTTATCCCGCCAAGATAGAGGAGTTCAATGTAAGGCACAACCCGAGGTACGAGTGCATACTCCCGGCAGAGACGATCTTCGGGGACGAAACGGTCGAGCTGGTCATCGTGGATATAAGCATGAAGGGATGCCGGTGCGTCATAAGGACCTCGACGGTGGCGGACAGGGACAGGCTCTACTCCTCGATAGACATCGACAGGGTGATACCCATGCGGATAGACCTGCCGGGCGTCGAGGAGAGGCTCGGCATGAAGGGCAGGATAAGGAACATAAACAAGGACCACGACAGGGTGATCTTCGGCGTCCTCTTCGACGAGCCCGACGAGAAGGCCGAAGAGACGCTCGGCAGGTTCGTATCCCTGATGTCGGACATTGAGAAATAACCCCGAAAGGCGCCTTGAGCGAGGCCCCTAACCCAGCGAAAGCTCCCTGTCCTCAAGCTCCTTTATCCTGTCCCTCAGCTCGGCGGCCTTTTCGAAGTCGAGCTTTTTTGCCGCCTGCTCCATCTCTTTCCTCAAGGACTTCAATATCCGCGGTATCTCGTGCGGGGGTATGTACTCCTCGGTCTTCTCGGCGGCTGCCGGCACGGTGTAGTAGTCGCCTTCGTAAATGGAGCTCAGGATATCCTTTATCCTGCTCTTTATCGTCTCGGGCGTGATATTGTTGGCCCTGTTGAACTCCTCCTGGATCCCCCTCCTCCTGTCGGTCTCGTCCATGGCGGCCCGCATGGAGGGGGTTATCCTGTCGGCGTACATTATGACCCTGCCCTCCGCGTTCCTCGCCGCCCTGCCGCAGGTCTGGATAAGGGAACGCTCGGAGCGGAGGAACCCCTCCTTGTCGGCATCGAGTATCGCGACGAGCGAGACCTCGGGTATGTCTAAGCCCTCGCGGAGCAGGTTTATGCCGACGAGGCAGTCGAAGCTTCCGAGCCTCAAGTCCCTGATTATCTCAATCCTTTCGAGCGTCTCAATGTCGGAGTGGAGGTACTTGACCCTGATACCCAGCTCCGAGTAGTACTGCGTCAGGTCCTCGGCCATCCTCTTGGTGAGGGTCGTAACAAGCACCCTCTCCTTTTTCTTTACCCTCTTCTTTATCTCGCCCAGGAGGTCGTCTACCTGGGTGGACGCCCCCCGCACCTCTATCTCCGGGTCCATTAGCCCCGTGGGGCGTATTATCTGCTCCACGACGGCCCCTCCGGCGGCCCTGTACTCGTATTCCGCGGGCGTGGCCGACACGTAGACGGCCTGGCCGATCCTCCTTTCGAACTCCTCGAACCTAAGCGGCCTGTTGTCCAGCGCCGAGGGCAGCCTGAAGCCGTACTCTATGAGGGTCTGTTTCCTGGACCTGTCGCCGTGGTACATCCCGTTAAGCTGCGGCACGGTTATGTGGCTCTCGTCGATGAAAAGCAGGTAGTCGTCCGGGAAGTAGTCTATGAGCGTGTACGGAGGCTCACCGGGGGCCCTGCCGCTTATGTGCCGCGAGTAGTTCTCTATCCCGGGGCAGTACCCCATCTCCTCCATCATCTCTATATCGAAGAGCGTCCTCTGCTCGAGCCTCTGGCGCTCAAGGAGCTTTCCGGCTTTTTTGAGCCTCTTGAGCTCTTCCCTCAGCTCCTCCCTTATCGAGTCTATCGCCCTCTTGAGGTTGTCCCTGGTGGTGACGAAGTGGCTTGCCGGGTGGACGAGCGCCCGCTCGACCTTTCTGAGCGCCTTGCCCCTCAACGGGTCTATCTCGGAGATGCTCTCGATCGTGTCTCCGAAGAACTCGAACCTCAGGGCCAGCTCGGCCTCGTACGCCGGGAAGACGTCCACCACGTCGCCCCTGACCCTGAACGCGCCCCTGTGGAAATCGTAGTCGTTCCTCTCGTACTGCATCTCGACGAGCCTCTTGAGTATCGCGCCCCTGTCGGTCTCCATGCCCCGCTCGGCGTATATGTGCATGGAGCCGTAGTCCTCCGGGGAGCCTATGCCGTAGATGCAGGAGACCGACGCGACGATGATGGCGTCCCTCCTGGTAAGGAGCGAGTGCGTGGCCGAGTGGCGGAGCTTGTCTATCTCGTCGTTTATGGAGGCGTCCTTCTCGATGTAGGTGTCGGTCGTAGGCACGTACGCCTCGGGCTGGTAGTAGTCGTAGTAGGAGACGAAGTACTCGACGGCGTTTTCCGGGAAGAGGTCCTTGAACTCGGCATAGAGCTGCGCGGCAAGGGTCTTGTTCGGGGCTATGACGAGGGCGGGCCTGCCGAGCTCCTCGATAGCCCTGGCCACGGTGAAGGTCTTGCCCGAGCCCGTCACCCCGAGGAGCACCTGGTGCTTTTCTTCCCTCCTTATGCCCTCTACCAGCCCGGCTATGGCACCGGGCTGGTCCCCCCTGGGAGTGAAATCCGATTTTATCCTGAAAGGCGCTTTCGCCCTTGTGGCCCGTTCCATGACTTCCTTATCGCTTCCTTTTGTTCGTCGCTCCTTCATCGCACAACAGTACCGCGCGGCAGGCGTCAAGGAGCATATTATAAAATACCACGAAACCGGGGGCGTGTAAACGGGGGCTGCTGGGGAGGTGCGGAAAGGACTGAAAAACCCCGCCGAATCCGCAAAATACGCCCGGAGCGGTCTTAAAAAATCATTTTATTTACGGCCTCCTTGTGTTATTAATGGAGGTTACGCCGCAGAGATGCCTTACCCTTAAAGACAAGGAGCAGTATCGTAAAATGGACTACAAAGCCACGCTCAACCTCCCGAAGACCGATTTCCAGATGAAGGCCGAGCTTCAGAAAAAAGAGCCCGAGACCCTCAAGAAATGGGAGTCAGAGGGACTTTATAAGAAGATAATGGACTCCGGCAAGGGCCGCCCGAAGTACACGCTCCACGACGGCCCCCCGTACGCCAACGGCAACATCCACATCGGCCACGCCCTCAACAAGATACTGAAGGACATGGTCGTCAAATCCAGGCAGATGTCCGGCTTCTCCTCTGACTATGTCCCGGGGTGGGACTGCCACGGGCTGCCCATAGAGCTCCAGGTGGAAAAGGAGCTGGGGCAGAAGAAAAAGGACGCGTCAAAGGGCGAGGTGAGGAAACGGTGCAGGGAGTATGCCGCGAAGTTCGTCGGCATACAGAGAGAGGAGTTCAAGAGGCTCGGCGTCTTCGGCGAATGGGACGACCCGTACCTCACCATGAACTACGGCTACCAGGCATCGATCTTGAGGGAGCTCGGCAGGTTCAACGCCAACGGCCTGGTCTACAAGGGCAAAAAGCCCGTGCACTGGTGCTCGTCCTGCAGGACCGCGCTTGCCGAGGCCGAGGTCGAGTACGCTGACAAGACCTCGCCTTCGGTGTACGTGAAGTTCGAGGTAAATCCGGCAGAGCTTGAAAAGAGGCTCGGCGTTGCGCTCGGCGGCAAAAGGGCCTTCGTCGTAATCTGGACGACCACCCCGTGGACGCTCCCGGCGAACCTCGCCATTGCGCTCCACCCTGAGCTTGAGTACTCGCTCGTGGAATCCGGTGGGGAGTGTTTCGTCGTCGCAAGCGGCCTGTTGGAATCGATCGCCGGGAAGTTCGGCTGGACAGGTACGACGACGCTTAAGAAGTTCCACTACTCCGATATCGAGGGCTTGAAGGCGCGCCACCCCTTCCTCGATCAAGACTCGGTGGTGCTGCCCGGAGCGCATGTGACGCTCGAGGCAGGCACCGGGTGCGTGCACATCGCCCCCGGACACGGCCAGGAGGACTACGAGATAGGCCTCAAGTACGGCCTCGACATCTACAACCCGGTCGACAACTCCGGCAAGTTCACGAAAGAGGTCCCGCTCTTCGAGGGGCAGTTCGTCTTCAAGGCCAACGAAAACATAGTGACGCTCCTCAAGGAAAAAAACGCGCTGCTGCTCAAGGAAGACGTAAAGCACTCGTACCCGCACTGCTGGAGGTGCAAGTCCCCGATCATATTCAGGGCAACGGAGCAGTGGTTCGCCTCGATGGAGGCCGGGGACTTGCGGAAAAAGGCGCTCGACGCCATCGACAAGAAGGTCGAGTGGATACCTTCCTGGGGCCGGGACCGGATATACAACATGATACTCAACAGGCCCGACTGGTGTCTATCGCGCCAGAGGGTCTGGGGCGTGCCGATACCGGCGCTTAAGTGCAAGGGGTGCCTTAACTCGTTTCTCGACAACGCGCTCATAGAAAGCCTCGCCACGTCGTTCGAGACCGAAGGCGCGGACATCTGGTTCGAAAAACCCCTCCCCGGGCTTCTCCCCCCGGGGGTGAAGTGCCCGAAGTGCGGCGGGACCGACTTCGACAGGGAAGAGGACATCCTCGATGTGTGGTTCGACTCCGGCGTAAGCTTCTCGGCGGTCCTTGAAAAGAGGGCCAACCTCAAGTTCCCGGCTGACCTGTACCTCGAGGGGAGCGACCAGCACAGGGGCTGGTTCCACTCGTCGCTTCTTGCCTGCGAGGGGACCCGCTCAAAGGCCCCTTACGGGGCGGTCCTGACGCACGGCTTCGTCGTCGACGGCTCCGGGCGCAAGATGAGCAAGTCAATAGGCAACGTTATAGCCCCGCAGGAGGTCATAAACAAATACGGCGCAGAGGTCCTGAGGCTCTGGGTAGCAGGAGAGGACTACAGGGAGGACATCCGCATCTCGGAAGAGATATTAAAGAGGCTCTCCGAGGCGTACAGGAGGATAAGGAACACCTTCAGGTACATACTCGGCAACCTCTACGACTTCGACCCGGCGCACGACTCTGTTGCGTACAAGGACCTCGAGGAACTCGACAGGCTGACGCTGCACAGGCTCAACAAGCTTACCGGGCGCGTCAGAGACGCCTACGACTCCTTCGACTTCCATGTCATCTACCACTCGGTCCACAACTTCTGCACAGTGGACTTAAGCGCCTTCTACCTGGACATCCTCAAGGACAGGCTCTATACCTCCGGGGCGCGCTCAAGGGAAAGACGCGCCGCTCAGACGACCATCTACCGCGTGCTCGACTCGCTGGTGAGGCTTACGGCCCCGGTCCTGGTATTCACCTCGGACGAGGCGTGGTCTTTCATGCCCGGCGAAAAGGAGGAGAGCGTTCACCTCGCCTCGATGCCGGAGGTAAGAAAGGAGTGGGACGACGCGGAGCTTGAGAAGAAGTGGGACACTCTCCTGGCGATAAAGGCCGAGGCCTCGAAGGCCCTTGAGGCCGCCAGACAAAAGAAGATCATAGGGCACCCGCTCGACGCCAGGGTGACGGTCTTTCATCCGGGCGAGCTCAAGGCGCTTTTGAAAGAAGAGGCGCACGCTCTCGAAGAGGTGTTGATAGTATCGGACCTCCTGGTAGCGGATAGCGCCCCCGGGGAAAAAGACGGTGCCGTGGTCCACAGGCCCGATTCCAAGGAACTCACCGGCCTGGTCGTGGCGGTCGAGAGCGCCGGGGGGGACAAGTGCGAGAGGTGCTGGCACTACTCCTCGACGGTCGGCGCCGACGCGGCGCACCCGACGATATGCGGAAGATGCACGGAGGCGTTGAAATAAAAAAGAACCTTAAAATCA
>OBLQ010001097.1_pt1 | contig 10262 bp, 11 predicted proteins | sample 1519881 | NCBI WGS metagenome assembly OBLQ01 (sample SAMN01911456, study PRJEB22533) | soil metagenome | biome: Soil | place: Malaysia | collected 2012-04-30 | depth DG_metagenome m | reverse complement strand
CCGCCAACAACAACCACTACGGCGGCTACAACCACGACGACACCGCCGACAACGACCACTACCAAGGCTACAACAACCACGACGAAGGCAACGACGACTACGACGAAGCCGTCGACGACCACTACCACCAGACGCACCACAACAACGAAGCCGCCGAGGACCACCACTACCAAGCGTACGACCACGACAACATCGTCCACCACCACCACGACACTTCCGTCGCTGGGCGCTACGCTCTACGACAACAACTGCGCGTACTGCCATGACGGCCCGGCCCTAGGCGCGAACGGACGCAACATAGCCGGCGCGCGGGTGTGCTCAATCGAAGGCGCCATCAATGGAACTTTGGTGTTCCCGGGCGGTGTTCCGCAGATGCAGTTCCTGCAGGGCCAGCTTAGCGCGGCCGATATCCAGGCGATCTCGGACTCGCTCAACTCCAACCCGGCCACGGGCCAGCAGCGCTACATCACGGCCTGCGCCGGCTGCCACGGCATGGATGCGCGCGGCGGTCGCGTGGGTGAAGGCGTCGTAGGGGCGAGCGCCGGCTCGATCCTGGAAGCGATCCAGGAGGAACGTCCGATGGGGTACCTGGGCTGTCTGCCCGCGTCAGACATCAAGGACATCGGGAAGTACCTGAAGAGTCTCAAGAAGAGCAGTAAGGGCGGTAAGGGCAAAGGCCAAAATCGCAACGATGAAAAGGATTGATGCCGCTCGCGCCAGACGCGTAGCTTGAAGCCTTGCACGGCTCTGGGTCGGATTGACCCGGAGCCGTGCAAGGTGGCGACAACAGCACCGCCAAGAGTCAAAAAGGGGCCAATCCTGTAGGTTGGCCCTTTTTCTTTCATTGACTTTTTTTCCCATGGCAAAACGATTAGATTGAACGGTGCCTTTTGTTGACCATGATAACCGCGCCGTTGGCTACATTGATGCTCGCGGTCACCGCGCTGTTGTTCTCGCAGTCTGCGCTGGCCGGCAGCATTTATTTCGGGCTTTCCTTGACCGAATCACAAGGAACCGTGATCAACCAGGGGAGCGGAGCAGCGTTTTATCCGGAGGTATTCAGAATGCTGGCTGATGGTAGCTGGGCACAACTAAAGGCGCGCCGTGCGCCGGCCGAGCTAGCAGCAGGCGCAGAATTACACTTTACCTGGCCCGACACGCGTCATGAAGAGGAGGTATCCGAGATCGAGCGCATGCAGCCGGTCATGGTCTGTTTTTTCGACCAAAGCGGGGTTGGTTTCGGACAAATCGCCTTTTTCAACCCACCGCCCGCAACCAAAGCCGAATTGAAAGCCGGATATGTGAATGGCGTCCTGCGGATCGAACCACCACCTGATGCTGCGTCTGCCGTACGGGCGACTTGGGTGCTGTGGCCGCGGGAGGAGGGTATAAAACCGATTCGCTTGCCCGTGCGCTTCACACATCACCCGCCGCCCGCGCTGCGCATCGACTGGCGAAGTCAGGGCAAAGCGCCGTTTCTACTCGATACCGGTGCCGGACAACCCGCCGTGCTCCTAGTGCACGAAACCGAACACGGCTATACGCAGCAGTCTGTGCCCGACGGTGGCCTCCAGGGTCGAGAGCAGCGCGCGGCATGGCTCGACGCCACGCCGCAGCTCTATGCCACGTCCTTGATTGCTTTGGTAATCGCGGTCGGCGCAATGGTGTTGCAGTTTCTGCTGCGGTCGCGCGAGCCAAGGATGTCGGGCGGCTCCAATCCATGAGTTTTCGGACCCATCTGAGGGGCGGATTCGTCGATGGCCTGTTCGTTCTCACCTCCGGCGCGCTGGTAGCGAATACGCTGGGCGTTGCGTTTCTCAATTCGCCCAACTGGCCCACCGGTGGGGACAGCGCTTCGCATCTTCTCTACGTCTGGCTCTACTCCGACAGCTTGCTGTTCTCCGGAAACGTGCTGCCCTGGCTGCCGGAAGTTTTCGGTGGGTTGCCTTTTCTTTCCTATTATTTTCCCCTGCCCTTTATCGTCATCGCCCTGCTGTCTAAACTGATCGGCGTCGCGCGCGCATTCAAGTGGGGATCCTTCCTCGCAGCGATGTTGTTGCCTGGCGCGGTATTCGTCGCTAGCCGGCGCTGGCTGGGAATGTCCTGGGCAGTGGCGCTGTTCGGCGGGTTGGGCGCCCTTGCGTTCTTGCTGCACGAGCAAAATTCGATCTGGGGCGGCAATTTGCTTTCCTGTCTGGCCGGGGAATTTGCATACAGCTACGGTGTGTGCCTCGCCGTACTGACTATGATCGCATGGTTGCGGGTAGTGCAAACGGGCCGCGGCTGGATTATCCCGGCTTTGCTCGAAGCTGCGACCGGTTTCTCCCACGGCTTTCCACTCGTGCTCGTCGGCCTTTCGACAGTGTTCCTTCTGTTCGAAGGCGGCCAGTTCCGCCGCACCCTGGCCTTGCTCGCCCGCGGCCACTTGCTGGCATTCTGTCTGCTCGGAGGGTGGCTGTGGCCAATGATAGAAATGCACGGCCTTACCATCCCCAATGATGCGGCATTTCCGGTGGAGAGCTGGAGGGATTTGTTGCCGGCCGCACTGTGGCCGGTGGCGGCCGGGGGACTCATCGGCCTTGGGTTGCAACTCGTGCCGGCTGTGCGGCGCCGCTGGAGCGAATTACAGGCGAGCGCTCTGCGCTATTTTGTGAGCAGCGCGGGGCTGGCAGCGCTTGGCTTTATCGCTGGCGATCAGCTCGGGGTGGCCGATATCCGTTTTTTCCCCTTGGTGTGGCTGCTCGCTGCCGTTTTCTGCGGCTGGGTGTTCGGACAGGCTCTTACGGTTGTCAGTGAAGCGTGGCAGCCGAAGCGCAACATCTCACTGTTCATGTTCGCCGCGGCCGCCACGCTGGGCTTGCTGGGCTGGCTTGGACAACGGGTGCGCGCGGCTCCGGACTGGGCGTTGTGGAACCATGCGGGGCTCGATTCCAAACCGCAGTGGCACAACCTGACTGGACTGTTTCCATCGATGACTGGTAATCTATGGAGCCCGCGGCTTCTGTTCGAGCACGATCCCGATAATAACGATATTGGCTCGACACGAGTGCTCGAGGCGCTACCCATGTTTCTCAATCACCGGCCGGTGCTCGAAGGCCTCTACATGGAAACCGCGCTGCTAGGCCCCGCCATCTATCAGCTCCAATCGGAAATATCCGCGCGCCCCTCTTCGCCACTGGTCCGTTTTCCCAGTGGTAGCCTCGACCCGCAGTTCGCCGCTCGGCATATGAATCTGCTCAACGCCGATACGCTGCTCCTTCGCAGCCAGCAAGCCAAGGCCGCCATCGAATCCAGCGGGTTGTTCAACAAGCTCGCCGAAGCGCCGCCGTTCGCCCTCTATCGACTGCGTGGGTTCAACAGTCGATTGATCGAGCTTGTGCGCCAGCCCACCCGCATGCGGCCATTGCATGATTGGATGCAGGATGCCTTTGCCTGGTTTCGTAACCGCAGCCGCTTCGACAGTTATGTGCCGGTCTATAGCGATTCGGCGCTGGGTACGCTTGTTGCGCCCAGTTCACGGAGCGCCGCACGCATCGTATCGCTATCACGACACGAAATGGTGTTCGAAACCGACGCCGTTGGCAGCCCGCATCTGATCAAGATCGCTTACCATCCACGCTGGCAATTGCGCAGCAAGGGACATCTGACAATAGCCGGTCCTGGCTACATGCTAGTCGTTCCCCAAGAAAAAGAAATTCGACTGGTCTACGGCCACACGCTGGTTGGGAAGCTTGGTATTGCCGCTACGGTTTTAGCCGCTCTCTACGTATTGTTCGCCGTGTGGACCGGACGACGGGAAGCGCGGCGCGCTGCCATGAAAGAGCGCACGCTCAGACCCTGGATGCCGGCGCTCATTGCATGGCTTGCGCTGCTTGCTGCTGGATTCTACTTCGGGTCGCGGTCGCCCGAGCGTATTTACAACCGGGCCTGGGAAGACATGCGAGCGAATCTCTATGTCGAAGCGAGTGAAGGGTTTAAACGCGCCTACGAATTACGCCGGCCGCCGGCGAAGAAGGAAGAAGCGTTGTTCTGGTTGGCTAAGGCAAGTGAGCTCGCGGGGCGGCGCGCGCAGGCCAAGGCGCGCTACCTTGAACTGGTCGAGCACTATCATGGATACTGGGTGCCGGAAAGCCTCTATACCTATGTGCTGCTGGAAAGGGAGGACGGTCATCGCGAACAGGCTGAGCCATTCGCGACGCGCCTCCGCCAAGAGTATCCGGGAAACAAATGGACCTTGAAATTGGACGAAGCGAAATGATTCCGGACCGAAACGCGCCTGGAAACAAGCTTACCGAGCTCAGCGTCATAGTGCCCGCCTTCAATGAAGCCCAAGGCATCGCCGCCTTTCTCGATGTGCTGTTCCAAGTGCTGCACGGCTGCTGCGGACAGTTCGATGTCTGGGTCATCGACGATGGCAGCAGAGACGATATGTGGCAGTGCTTGCGCCTTGCGCGCGAGCGTTACCCTGAGTTGCGCGGGATTCGTTTCACTCGCAATTTCGGCAAAGAGGCGGCGCTCTTGGCCGGACTGCGGCACGCCACGGGGGCGGCTGTGGTCGTCATGGATAGCGATGGTCAGCACCCGCCGACGCTGCTGCCACGGATGCTTGACATCTGGCGCGCCGGCGAGGCGCAAATCATCGCGGCGCAGAAGGCGGCGAGACCGACCGACAGCCGGATCGAACGAATAAACGCGCATCTCTTCAATACGATAATGCGGATAACGACCGGCCTTGACTTATCCGGCGCATCCGACTATCGGCTTCTCGATCGGCGCGTCGTGGACGCGTTACTGGCATTCCCCGAAAGAGTGCGTTTTTTCCGCGGCATGACGGTTTGGACGGGGTTTACCACCAAGCACCTTGCCTTTGACGTGGCGCCACGAATTGCCGGCACCAGCCGCTGGGACACCGGGCAACTTACCAGGCTCGCGATCAATGCCATCACCGCCTACAGCGCCAAACCGCTGAGCTTGGTCTTTCGGCTCGGTCTGGTGGGCATGCTTGCCGCGTTCATTCTATTCGTGCAGGCCGTTTATTCTTGGGCGGTCGGGATCGCCGTGTCCGGTTGGACATCGGTGACCGTTGTAATGCTGTTTTTTGGCTCCGCCAACTTGCTCGGAATCGGCGTGCTCGGAGCTTACCTTGCGCAGGTTTTCGACGAGATCAAGGCGCGTCCGGAATATTTGATCAAGGAGGAGTTGCATGCCGCGGGGCCGGATCCGCACCCGGACGGGAACACCTAAGCGATTCTCATTACGGCTGCCCGCGCGCCACATTTTTTTGCAGCACGGTAATAAGGGTGCAGAATATGAAAGCGAGTATCGGTGCAGGCCTATCCAATCACAGTGTTGCCAATGTTTCTCAGAACGAGACAAGAAGCGATATCACCATCGCACCGTGGCACTGCAAGAAATGGTCGCCATTTCATTTTTACCGGTTCCTTACGCACTATCACGATGACACGTGACGCTCAATCGATTGTGGCGACAGATTTGTCCGCCGGCATAGCGCTGACTCAACAATTTGCTCCCTCGATGCCGGTCGTAGTTGTAAGAAAACCGCCGTTATCGCTGCCGCGAGTCGATGAAATTACGTTTTTTGTTACCGTCACCAACCCGAGCGCGCGCAGCAAAGTTGGCGTTTTCTGTTTGCACGGCTTTTGCGTTAGCAGATCCCCATGAGCAACATGAAAACACAGTGCGATAATACTTTCGAGCTGATGCATCTCTTGGAAGACATTCTCGATGGGTTCCAAGACGGGTGCTGCCGGCCGGCCAATCAGATCGCGCTGTATGAGAAATATCTAAAACTGCGTCAAACTCACAACGCAAGACTGATCCGCCACCTGATCGTGATCGATGGCGTACGGCCAACCAATGTCATCCGGTTGGCGGATCACTCGGGCCAAAATTAAAAAGCCCCTCTCTAAAATCCCCGCTACGCTTAAGTCGAAGTACGCTACGCGAGATCAGCGAACCCCGGCGATGGCCTTTCAGCGCAGAATTGCGTGAGTCTTGTCGTTTCCTGGCATTGCTCTACGCTATCCGACTTGCCATACTGATGCACGTGATCACCACAGTCATCTTCGATTTAGACGGGCTACTTGCGGACACGGAACGCCTTCATTGCCAGGCCTACCAAGAGGCGCTCCTGCGCCACGGCGCCGTGCTCACGGAAGCCGAATACACCGAACACTGGGTGCGCGCGGGCAAAGGCATTGGCGATTGGGTCAGTATCCGGGGTTTGACTCTCGACCCATTGGCGCTACGGGCTTCTAAATCCGCACGCTATCTCCAACTGCTGACTGTGTCGCTGCGGCCCATGGATGGAGCTTTAGCGCTGTTGCGGAGATTGCGAGGCCAAAAGACGCTCGCGTTGGCTTCCTCATCTTACCGAGATGCGGTGGATGCCGTGTTGGAGGGCCTAAATATCGGTCATTATTTCAAAGCGGTCGTAAGCGGACTGGACGTCGCTCGCGTCAAGCCCGCACCCGATATTTTTCTTGCCGCGGCGCGGGCGGTCGGAGTACTCCCCACCGAGTGCGTGGTTTTGGAAGACGCGGAGAAGGGCGTCCTCGCCGCCCATGAGGCCGGCATGGCGTGCATCGCGGTTCCCAACCAACATACCCGCAACCATGACTTTTCAAAAGCGACGCGAATTTGCGCATCGCTGAACGAAATCACTCTGCAATCAATAGAAGAGCTAAAGCCCTGCGCTGATGGCCGGACTCTAAAGGGTGCCAATGCCGCCATCCAGCGTCCGTAAACCGCAACCCTCGCTATTCCAGCCAGTCTCCGAGGCGACAGCCTTTCACCGGGTTTCGGCTTTCAACTCTTCAATCAAAGAGAGATCAAAATACTTGAACGGCGGAATCGACGCGAATGTCGGATCCTCATAACTCATGGTCCTGAGCACATTGACGATGGCCTCCTCCGTAGGAAAGAGGTCGGGCCGGGCTTGGGAGCGCAGCAGTTGATACGAGTATTCCAAGCTTTCGGCGTCGTCCATTCGAAGGACTTTCGACATCACGGCGATCGTCTTTTCTTTATCAGCCACCATGAGACGGACTGATTCTGACAAGCCTTTCAAGTACGCCTTAACGATGCTGCGATTTTTTTCGAGAAAAGATTTGCGCGTCAAATTAATCCCCCAGATGTATTCCAGCGGGATGGTAAGCACGGTCAATCCCAACTTTTCGGCCTGTCGGCCTTGCAACGAAGAAATCAAGGTCGCATCCACAACCCCCGAAACCACCGACGCTAGGCGGACTGCGGAACCTCCTGAAAGTCGAATGATCTGAGCGTCCGTTTTCGGGTCCAGCCCAACTTTCGTGAGCATAAATCGAATAAACGCATCAGCTCGGCCGCCCGACCCGCTTGCCCCGATTTTTTTTCCCCTGAGGTCGGTTAGATCTTTTATTTTGATCCTGCTTCCCACGCTGTAGGGAGACGAGTTGTTCCACGAGCAAAGTCCGACAACGTCGGCGCCTTGCTTGGCCAGGTAAAATAGACCGGTGGTGCTCGAGGTCAGAAACTGAACGCTGTTCGACATCAGCGCTTGCATGTTCATCGACTCGCTATTGGTAGCGATGACCTCAACGTTCAAGCCGTATTTCTGAAAAATTCCACTTTTCGCGCCGAGATAAATCGGCAGCGCCCCCGTGAGCGCGCCGGGAGTGGCAACTCTCAGCAATGTCTGGCTCGCCGCAGGAGCGGCAGAGAAACTGAACGACAACATAACGATAACGATCCTGATCCAGTGTTTCATTGGCTTAATTCCTTTGCACTTTGTAGTTCTTATACATACGTCGGGCTTCTTTGAACTAGGGCATAAACTTGCCGCCGTTGACGTGCAATGTCTGGCCGGTCATGTAACCGCTCGCGTCGCTCGCCAGGAAAGCCACTGCGTCCGCGATCTCTCTCGCCTCGGCAGCGCGTCCGAGCGGGTTGAGCTTATCGGCGGACCGCCATTCCTCGGGTGAGTAACCGGCGACGACCCGCTTCGTCGCCGTTCGGCCGGGGGCGACGACGTTGACACGAATGCCATGGGGAGCAACTTCCAATGCCAATGCTTTGGAAAAGCCGACGATACCCGCTTTCGCCGCCGCATACGCGGAGCGGTTTATTGCGCCGGTGAAGCCGATCGCCGACGAAATATTGATGATAGATCCGCGCTGCCGGGATTTCATCGCGCCGATCACCGCCTGAGAGCAGAGAAACGTCGAAGTGAGGTTTGCGTCGATGGTGGCTTGCCAGTGCGCGAGTGGAAACTCCTCGACCGAGTGCCTATTCAATGTGCCGCCGGCGACGTTCACCAGCACGTCTATGCGGCCAAAATCAGAAATTACCTTTGCGAAGGCCTGCTGCACCACTGGTCTTTGCGTGACGTCGACTATCAAAACGAACGCTTCTATACCGCGCGCCTTCAGATCGGCGACCAGGCTTCGAGCAGCACCTTCATTGTTGTCTATCACAATCGGAACGCAGCCATCTGACGCCAAGCGCAAACACACCGCCTCTCCAATTCCTCCGGCGCCTCCGGTCACTGCGGCAACTCTGGCCATCAAATGCTCCTTGATGTTCGATGCCTACCGCAAACCACGATTAAACGTCAAGCGCGAAGCTCTAACGATAAAGTAAGCCCGCAAAGTCGCAACCACCATTACCGCAGAAAGAGGTTTGAAATATCCGTTTTAAGAACGGCTTATTCGCCGCGAGCCGGCTGCCGTCTTGCACCACAAGCTCGGCTATCATACGTTACCTCTAACCCATAAAGAGGAGATGACTGAACATGCCTTCCGTAGAACTCGTTGTCGATGTCCATCATCACTATATGCCGGTGCCGCTGTTTGACCGCCTGGCGGCGCAAGCCGGCGGCCGTCGCATTGTGACCAACGAAATTAGCCTGACGCTCAACCCTTCCAGGAAAGATCTTGAAACGCACCTGAAAGTCATGGACGAAGCCGGCGTCACGGTTTCGATCCTCACCGATCAGGTGCAGGTCATGGGGGCCGATGTCGCGCGCATGCTGAACGACGGTATTGCCGAAGTCGAGCGGAAGCACCCCAAACGTTTTGTCGGAGCGATTCATCTGCCGATCCATCAACCGCAGGAGGCAGAACGCGAACTGGCACGCGGCATCAATGAGCTGGGCTTGCGCGCCGTGGCGCTGCTTGCCTGCCCTCTGGATGTGCAGCTCGATAATCCCATCATGAATCCTCTGTTCGAACAGATTCAAAAACACAATCTGCCTATCATCCTCCACCCGCAGTCCAAACCGACCGGCTCTGAAACCACTTATAGTCTTGATCGGTGCGTCTTCCGTCCGCTGGAAACGACTCAGGCCATCGTGCGCGTCATGTGCAGCGTGCTCCCCCGTTTTCCGGGCTTGCGCTTCGTCATGCCTCACCTCGGCGGTGCCGTATCCGCGTTGAAGGGCCGGATGATGTCATTCTTCGAGCCGGAAAATGTCGATGTGCCTGCGGAGTTGAAGGGATATCTGAAAACGCAATCGGAATTGAAACGTTTCGGCCTCGCCGAACGGTTTGAAAAACTATTTCAGTCGCTTTATTTCGATACAGCCGGCACCGGTGCCTGGCATCCCGCCCTGGCCGCCGCTTTCAACGTGACGACCGCCGATCGCATCATGTTCGGCAGCGATTATCCATTGGAATGTAAGACCGCCGCCAACGTCATCGAATCGCTCGATATGATTCGCCAGGCGCCCTGTTCGACCGACGAAAAGACCGCGATGCTTGGGCGCACGGCCGGCGCTCTGTTCAAGTTGTAGTCGCGCGCAGAAGACGCTAAAGTTTTTCCCGGGCGCAAACTCCAACTTTTTCGAAAGGAATCCGTCATGCCGAGACTAATGGGCGCATTAGTGGTGTGCCTATCGATAACGATCTCCTCTTACGCCGCAGAAGCGCCGCAAGGTAGCCGCGCGCGCTTGGACCAGATTGAACGCAATCTCAAGGCCGACGTGCCGCACATTCTTTGCCTGGACAATGATTTTGCCAGCGGCGGGCAGCCCTCCGATCAGGCCTATGCCAAGGCCGCCGCCAGCGGTTTTCGCTCCGTGCTGAGCCTGCGCCCCGGCAATGAAGGCGTCGATCTCGCGCGCGAGCGTTCTTTGGTGGAAAAATCCAAGATGCGCTACTTCAACATTCCCGTGGTTTCGAGCGCGCCGCGACCCGAGCAAGCCGATGAATTCATCCGTTTGCTAAAAGACAAATCCAACCATCCGATGTTGATCAACTGTGCCA
>OBLQ010001096.1_pt1 | contig 10264 bp, 7 predicted proteins | sample 1519881 | NCBI WGS metagenome assembly OBLQ01 (sample SAMN01911456, study PRJEB22533) | soil metagenome | biome: Soil | place: Malaysia | collected 2012-04-30 | depth DG_metagenome m | reverse complement strand
GTTCACTGCGGCAAGGATGAGCTCCTGCAGCATCTCCTGATCTTTGCTCTTGAACGTTTCCGGCTCGATGCGCACTTCGGTAAGCTGCTTCTGGCCGTTCATCTTCACCGAGACCATTCCGCCTCCGGCCGACGCCTCGACGGAGATGTCGTCAATGCGCTTTTCTAGATTCTCTTGCACTTGCCGGAATTGCGCGAGCATTTGCTGCAATGCTTTCACTTCCATGCTTTATTCCTCGCCCGGGCGTTTCACGCTCGAAATTTGGCCGCCGAACTTCTCGAGCATGGCCCTAACGATCGGATCTTCCTCGAAGCGGGCACGCAGGTCGGAATTGCGACCTGCTCCCGCCCGCTCGGCATCCAGTCTAACACAGACGCGGAGCGGCTGGCCGATCACTTGCTGCAAGACTGTGCGCAATCGCTCCATCGGGTCGCGCGCCTGCAACATGTCCGCAAGCGCGCGGCTCTCGGTCGGGAAGAAGAGCCGCAGCTCGCCGCCTTCGATCTCCCAGCGCGTGGCGTGCTCTACCATCGACCAAAGAAATCTTTGTCCCTGAAGCGCGGCCTTGATGGCTTCCACTTGGGCGAGAGCCAGCCCGTTTGTGCTTTCGTCGGCCGCGCGCGCGACGACGCGAGGGGCTGAGGCCGGCAGAGGCCCCGCATTCGCCGATGCGGCAGGAGTGGGAGAGGGAGAGGCGGGGTGTTCAAAAGCGGTCGCTCCCGCGGCCGGTTCGATTGCTGGCGCCATGCGCGCGGCGGCTCCCGACGACGAAGTCGAAACGGTTTGCGCCCGCGGAGCCGCAGGGGTAGAAGCGCCGGCACTAGGTGACGCCGGGTTCACGACGCGGACCGTTTCGCGGGCGTCGCCGCGAACCTTTTCATGTGTTTCCCCAGAACGTCCGCCTCCGCGCTCCGCGCGAAGATCCGCGAGCACCTCCTCGAGCGGCGCGAGGCGCTGCGCGTTGATGAGCCGCAGCAGACCCAGCTCCAGATGCAGCCGCGGGTCCGGTTTGCGCCGCAAGTCGTCATCGGTAGCCAGAAGGATGTTGAAAAAGCGCGTGAGGTCCTCTTCACCGAATTGCGCGGCCTGTTCGGCGAGACGCGGGCGTTCGTCCGCAGGTGCAGCGACAAGTTCCGAGTCCGCGCCGCACACGCGCGTTACCAGCAGGTTGCGGAAGTGGCGGATCGCCTCGCGGCAGAAGTGCTGCAGGTTCTGTCCGTCGGCGATGAGCCGGTGGACCAGAGCCAGGGCCCGGTCGGCGGATTGTGCGGCGATGGCTTCCACAAGTTTGTCGAGCACACTTTCGGCAACGACGCCGAGCAGTTCGCGAACTTGCGAGTCCGTGATGGTGTCACCGCCGTATGCGATCGCCTGTTCAAGCAGCGAAAGGCCGTCGCGCAGGCTTCCTTCAGCCGCGCGCGCCAGCACCGCGATCGCCCCCGATTCGATCGTCAGCTTTTCCGCTTTGGCGATCCGCTCGATCTCGCCGGCGATCTCTTGAAAACTGAGCGAACGAAATTGAAAAAGCTGGGCGCGCGACTTGATCGTCTCGGTGAGGTCCTCGGCGCGAGTGGTGGCGAGAATGAAGACCACACGCTCGGGCGGCTCCTCGAGTGTTTTCAGCAGGGCATTGGCAGCCTCGTCGGTGAGTTGGTGAGCCTCGTCGAGGATGACGACCTTGCAGCGGCTGGATGCGGGCGCGTAGCGCACCATTTCGCGCAGCTCGCGTATTTGATCAATGCCGCGGTTGGAAGCGGCATCGATCTCGAGCACGTCAAGCGAGGTCCCGGCGGAAATCTCGCGGCAGGAATCGCAGGTGTTGTCGGGCTCGGCCGTGGGACCCTTCGCGCAGTTCAGCGCTTTTGCCAGGATGCGCGCGGCCGTCGTCTTGCCCACGCCGCGCACGCCCGAAAAAATGTAGGCATGGGCCACGCGATTCGATTGAATCGCGTTCCCGAGCGTCCGCGTCACGTGCTGTTGCCCGACGATCTCCGCAAACGTCTGCGGGCGATATTTTCGAGCGATGACTTTGTAGCTCATCGGATGGGCTTTCCGCCTGGGTTTCGCCCGGCCAGCTCCGGTTGCGATGAGAGGAACTTCGGGTACTCCGCGGCACACGAAGCGGACCCGCTACCGTTGCTCCCTTCCGGGCCTGGCGGGGTTTGCGGGGAATCGTTGCACAGAGCCCGAAGTTCCACCGATCGACAGCTGGCGCGGCAACTTTTCTTGCAGCACCACCTCTTGGCGGAGTCTAGCACACGGTTCACGGCCGCGAAAGGAGGCGCGAGCGACAGTCTGTAAGATTGCCAGGCGAAGATATCGAGCCAGGCGGTAATCTCTCCGCGTCTTGGTTTGTTAAATGAGTGGACAGCCGATTGCGCCGCCCGGTTTAATTGAGGCAACACGAACCGGGCCGAAAGGGCAGGTGAGGGGGATAGGCGATGAGACACTTCGCATTTCTTTCCGGGGTGTTCCTGATCATGGCATCGAGTGCGGCTGCACAGGTGAAACTCGAGATCCCGCGCTGGGAGGCGAAATCCGTTGCCGCGACGCTAACGACAGGCGCGCCCCCGACGGATGTCCTGTATGCGTTTTCCCCTGTGCCGGTCCCAGCCATGGGTACGCCAGGCCCCGGTGGATTCGCCGCGAGTGCGCCAGCTGACCCCCCGCAGGACGTTTACGGAGTTTTCCAGAGTTTTGAGTGGCAAGCATATGCCGGTTATACATTTTTCCGATTTTATGAGCTGCCCAACGTCACCGAAAACTTGAATGGGTTCAATGTTTCGATGGCTTACTTTCCGCGCGGGCGATGGGTTGCCGCAGACGGCGAGTTTGTAGCAGCGTTTGGTTCGCAGGCGGGTGTCACCTCCAAATTCATCCTGGGACTGGGTGGTCTGCGCCTTCGATGGTCGGCTCCACGCGCCGTCGAACTGTGGGCACACGGGCTGGCGGGGGGATCGCACTTCACGCCGCAGACGCCTTTCGGCGGCCAGTCGGCGTTCGCATACGAAGTGGGCGGCGGAATTGACTTCAACGCCCACCACCATCGCACGGCGTACCGGCTCCAGGCCGACGTGGTCGGGACGCGCCACTTCGGAACCTATCAGTACAGCCCGAAGATTTCCGCAGGGATTGTCTACAGATTCTAGCTGCGGGTCGACGCAGAGCAAACACTGAACTTGAGGGCCCTAGAGCAAGCGTGCGCCTTGGGGCGGGGGTAACGTCCCCGTCCCGCCAGGACGGGCTCTCGACCGCCCTGCCAAAAAGGCGCTGCAAACGTCCGGCAAGGCGTCAGAGCTTGTAGCCGATCTTGCGCACGAATTCGCGGCGCTGTTTCGCTTCTTCCGGCCCTTCGATGCCCTTGGGCGAATTGCCGTCAACAACGCCGAGGACGCCGCGTCCTTGCGCCGTCTGAGCAACGATCGCTTCGACGGGGTTTGCCGTGGCGCAGAAGATCGAGCACACCTCGAAGCAATCGCGGACACGGCTCAGCAGGTTGATCGGATAGGCCTGGCGAATCAGCAGAACGAAGGTGTGCCCTGCGGCGATGGATTGCGCGTTGGAGACGGCGGCGCGGCGCAACTCGTCGTCGTTCGATTCCACACGGATGAGGCACGGCCCGGACGCTTCATTGAAGGCCACGGCAAATTTTGCCCCCGGCACTGTATTGACGACGACTTCGTAGAGATCTTCCGCAGTCTTAATGAAGTGGGAATGTCCGAGGATCAGGTTTGCAGCCTCGGGGATTTCCATCCGCACGCTCAGTAGCTCCATTTTTTCATCCCTCGCTTGCAGAAAAGCTCCCACATTTGGAATGGCGATGCATATAGGAACACTCCACGACGGTCGAAGTCCATTATCAGCAGCGTATACGGGTTCGGCAAGGGCGCAGAATATTGGCAAGTCGCGTGCATGAGAATTCTTACTACGTTCACGCCAGATTCTGCATCGAATTAGCAGGTAGCTGGGCGGGCACACGCCATCCGCGGAGAATGGCGCGGCCGAGTAGGTGACATGCTTATTAGGACACTTCAGCAGGCTAGGCGAATTGTGCGGATCGTCTTCGGCTTCACGCTTCTGGCAGTAGGCATCGTAATGATTGTCACGCCGGGGCCGGGTTGGCTGACGATCTTTGGCGCCCTCGGCGTTCTGGCGGCGGAGTTCGTCTGGGCGCGCCGGCTGCTCGATCGTCTGAAGCACGGGAGCGTGCGCCTGCGTCGGGCTGTCTTCCCGCCTGCCGATCGCGCGGCTTGATCGGGTCCCAAGCACCGCTTTTCCCGCTTTTGAACCATTCCCAATTGTGGTTTCATGCCTTCTCGGATCGTACAGGCATCCCTGACGGTGTTCTTCTTTACGTGCGCCGCGATGTACGCCTGTGCGACAAAGACGGAGGAGTCCATGGCAGGCGATTCTCAGAACAGATGGGCCGGAAAATGGGCATTGGTCACCGGAGCAAGCGCCGGGATCGGCTGGGCGCTAGCCGAGCAGTTGGCTGAGAAAGGAGCGCACCTGGTCCTGACCGCGCGGCGGACGGAGCGGCTGCAGAAGCTGGCGGCCGGGCTTTCGGCAAAGCATGGTGTGAAGGCTGAGGTTTTCGCCGCGGACCTAGTGCGGCCGGAAGCGCCGGCGGAGGTTTACGCGTTCACAGCCGAAAAGGGAATCGAAGTCGAACTGCTGGTGAATAACGCCGGGTTTGGATGCTACGGCTACAGCCATGAGATTCCAGAATCGCGCCTGCGGGACATGGTGCAGTTGAATTGCTCGGCTGTGGTGCATCTAACCCGGCTATACGTGCCTGGGATGGTCGAGCGGCGGCATGGCGACGTCCTGATCGTGGCCTCGACGGCCGCGTTTCAAGCAGTCCCGTTCATTTCGGCATATGCCGCGACCAAGGCGTTCGACCTGATTTTCGCGGAAGGGATCGCCGAGGAGCTCCGGCCATTCGGAGTTCGCGTGTGCGCACTTTGCCCCGGTTCGACGAACACCGAGTTCCAGCAAGTCGCTCAGCAGCCGGATCGCGCCTTCCGCCTGGCTGAGACGGCCGAACAGGTTGCGCGCGCGGGGCTCAGAGGACTGGCGCGCGGCAAGACTTGTGCGATCTCCGGGCGAAGGAACAGAGTGATGGTCATAAGCGAGCGGCTTGCGCCACGGGCCTTCGTCGCCAGGATGGCGGCAAAGGTGATGGGCCCCGGGGAGGGGACCGCCAAACGTTTTTGATTCACGGCTCGTGACACATCGGACAACGTTTCGAAATTAGCGGTTGTCATGCTTTTACCCTACACCTTAGAATTCGTCTCGTTCGATCAGTAGTATTCCAACTTGCTTAGATGGGCCTATCCCGTGCGTACCCCGTACGCATGCCGCAGTCGAGGTGTGCCCGCCGAGCATGAAAAGTTGGAGCAGGAGCATCTTCAGGCGTTTTTGCGGGAAGCAACGCGGAGTCAACTTCATCTAAGCGACAAGAGGAAAAATGAAAAAGCTCCTTGGAATCATCGTGTTGGTGTGTGCCGCCTACGTAGGAGGCTGTGGGAGCAACGCGATCGGCGTTAGTTTGAGCCCCGGTTCCGCAGAGGCTATTGACGACGGGCAGAGCGTGAATATTACTGCCACGGTTACCAACGACTCCGCGAACAAGGGCGTGGCCTGGACCCTGAGCGGACCGGGTGCGCTCGCCAACGCCACCGGCACCTCCGTGACCTATAATGCGCCTGCGACGGGCGGTGGGGCGGCCACGATCACCGCCACGTCAGCTGCAGATACGGCCAGGGCTGCCAGCCTCACGGTTACGGTCACGCCGCCTCCTGCAATCACTACGACATCTCTGCCAGCTGGCACGGAAGGCACTGCCTACAGCCAGAATATAGCCGTAACAGGGGGCGCTGGCGCCCTGACATATTCCATCTCCGTCGGTACTTTGCCCGCCGGGCTCAGCTTGAGCAGCGCAGGCGCCATCACGGGAACGCCGACGGGGCCCAACAGCACGTCGAATTTCACGGTCAAGGTGACTGACTCGAGCGCAGCTGGCGCCCAATCCGCCACGCAGGCACTGAGCATCACGATCAATCTACCTGCAGCGCCGACGATCACGACCACATCTCTGCCTGCTGGTGTGGAAGGCACGGCGTACAACCAAACGCTAGTGGGGAACTGCCCGTATGGACCCTGCACCTGGAGCACGAGCGCTGGAACGCTGCCTGCCGGGCTTAGCCTGAGCAGCGCGGGCGCCATCACGGGGACGCCGACCGGGCCGAACGGCACATCGAATTTCACGGTGGCCTTAGCGGATAAGAGCAACCCAACACAAACGGCCACGCAGGCTCTGAGCATCGCGGTCAATCTGCCGCCTGCGCCGACAATCACGACGACAACTTTGCCTGCCGGTGTGGAAGGCACGGCGTACAACCAGACGCTGGCAGGGACGTGTCCATCTTCAAGCACCCTCGGGGCGTGCACGTGGAGCGTCACCGTCGGGTCGTTGCCTACGGGACTCAATCTGAACGCCACAACCGGCGCCATTACGGGGACGCCGAGCGGACCCAACGGGGGTGTGAATTTTACCGTCTCGTATACGGATAAGAGCAACCCGCCACAATCCGCCACGCAGGCTCTGAGCATCACGATCAATCTGCCTCCCCCACCGGCCATTAGCCCCACTTCGTTGCCCAATGGGAACCAGGGCACACCCTATAGCCAAAACCTTTCGGTTAGCAGCGGCTTGGCACCTTATTCGGGCTGGACGGTGAGCAGCGGTGCGGCGCCGACGGGCGTGACGCTGTCAGGAACCGGAGGCTCGGCCGCGTTGAACGGCATCCCTACGGCGCAGGGGACGTTTAACTTCACGATTTCTGTGAACGATTCGAGCAATCCGGCACAAACAGCCAGCCAAGCCTACTCCGTGGTGATCGGCGCGCCGTTGCCTCTTTCAATCACGACCGCGACGCTGCCGGATGGCACATACAACTCGTCTTACAACGCAACGATTTCGGCCGTAGGAGGCACCGCGCCTTATACCTTTAGCCTGGATGGCGCGTCGGCTCCGCTTCCGGCTGGCCTGGCCATTTCAACCAGCAACAACCAGGGCGTCATTTCCGGTACTCCGACGACGGCTGGCACTTTCAGCAACATCATAGTGGACGTGACGGATTCCACAGCTGCAGTGGCAAAAGCCACCTACACGCTCACGATCACCGTTCCGACTCCTCTTGCCATCGCACCAAGCAGCAGCTCGTTGCCGAACGGAACACAGGGCAATCTGTACACCACGACGATTACGGCCAGCGGCGGCGTCCCGCCCTATACGTTCGTCTTGGATGCAAGCTCGGCTGCGCTGCCGGCAGGGCTGAACTTCAGTTCGACCAGCACGGATGCGACCATCTCCGGCACGCCCACGGTCACTGGAACGACGACCGGCATCATCGTGGACGTCACCGACTCTGAATCCCCCGCCGTCACGGTCAAGCAAACCTACTCGCTCACGATTGTCGCTGCGTGTGGGACGGGCAGCGAATCGCTGTTGAGCGGGCAATACGCCATGGTGCTCCAAGGTTTTGACGCCAGCGGCCCGGTAGCCCTCGGTGCCACTTTCAATGCCGACGGTGCTGGAAACATCGCTACCACCGTGGGAGTCGAGGACATCAACAACAGCGCTGGTGTCCAGACGAATGTGGCCATTAATTCCGCCAACAGCTCGTACTCGATTGGCTCCGATCATCGCGGCTGCATGACGATCGCGACTTCGGGGGGGACGCAGTTTTTCCGTTTCTCCCTCGGCTCGATTAGCGGAACGCCGAATGTGGCTTCGACCGGCCATGTGATTGAGTTCGACATGACCGGGCAGAACGTGGCGGGTGAACTCCGGCAGCAAAATAACGCCGCGTTTTCCAACGCGCAGATAAGCGGAAGCTACGCCTTTGGCGTCGCGGCCGCCGAGAACAACTCCGGGAACCTGGGGAAGTTCGCCGCCGCCGGAATGCTCTCTCTGAACGGCTCCGGAGGTGTGAACACCAGCAGCGTCGTGGACGTCAACGACAATGGCGTCGTCGACGGGATCGGAAGCACTTACCCATCGAGCCCGGTCTCGATCAGCAGCGGTTCCTACAGCATCTCCGCGAACGGTCGAGGGACGATGTCGTTCACTCCCTCCGGTGCCTCGGCGACGAGTGCGGTTGTCTACGTTGTTTCCTCCAGCGAGGTGCTGGTCCTCAGCTCCGATGCGCAGACCGCAGGGGGCTATGCGTACACCGGAAGGGCCCTGAAACAATCGGGCGGGTTCACAACGTCATCGTTGAATGCTCCGATGGTACTCTACGCGACCGGGATCAGCACCAACACTTCGCCCTCGACCACCACCCGAACTGAGATGGGCATCATTACGGTTCCCTCCAGTGGGAATATCTCGTACTCCGGCTACAAGAACGACTCCGGCGTGCCAGGCACGAGCAGCAGTAACGGGTCTATCGGCTACAGCGTCGCTGCAAGCGGACGTGTTACGCTCACAGGCGCCACGGCGGGCATGCCGTTGTTTTACTTGGTAGGCGCGAACCAAGCGTTCGCGCTGTTTACCGATAACAATGTCGAGTCGGGCTCCGTCGAACCGCAGTCAGGCAGCTCCTTCTCGAATTCATCGGCCAACGGTACGTTTGCCTTCGGAACCATCTGGCCCGGCGACAAGGCTGTTGTTCTCGATGTCGGAGTGGCGACATTTAATGGAGCCGGCGCCATCACCAGTGTGACCGACGACGACAATTCGCTCGGTGCGGGTGGTTCGCTCAGTCCCGGCAACACGAGCACCAACCAAACTTACTCGATCGATCTCAACGGCATAGGACACCTTCCAGCCAGTTGCACGATTGTGACGCCCACACCCACCTGCGACAGCATGTTCATCGTCATTTCATCGTCGAAGGCGGTGCTGATGGATATGAATTCGACCAACACCAACCCCGCGATCCAAGCGGTTGGCAAGTAGCGAGGAGGCGGGCTTCAGTCGTAAGAGCGGGCCTGGCAGTTCGAGCAAGGGGAAAGGGCCGGCGGCAAAACCGCCGGCCCTTCTTCCTGTATCGGACATCTCGCGGCGCTAGGTTGGGAGCGAGGGAGATGCGTCGATGGTTTCCGGGGCCGCGAAGTAGCGGCGCTGGAACCAAAGCGAGACGTTGACGAGTCCGATCAGAGCGGGCACTTCGACGAGCGGTCCGATGACGCCGGCGAACGCTTCGCCGGAATTGAGACCGAAGACGGCTACAGCGACGGCGATCGCCAGCTCGAAATTGTTGCTGGCGGCGGTGAAGGAGAGCGTGGCTGTCTTGGAATAGTCCGCGCCCAGCTTGCGGCCCATCCAGAAGCTCACCAGAAACATCAGCGCAAAATATACCAGCAGCGGCACGGCAATGCGCAGCACGTCCCAGGGGAGGCGCACGATGAGGTCGCCCTTGAGGCTGAACATCACCACGATCGTGAACAGGAGAGCCACCAGCGTGAGCGGGCTGATGCGAGGGATGAAGCGGGTTCGATACCAGGCTTCTCCTTTGGCGCGCAGGAGCGAAAGGCGTGTGAGGATTCCCCCGAGGAAGGGAAGGCCCAGGTAAATGAAGACGCTCTGAGCGATCTGGCCGATTCCGACGTGAACTACGCTTCCTTTCAGGCCAAACAGAGGAGGAAGCAGGGTGATGAAGAACCAGGCATAGACGCTATAGAAGAGCACCTGAAAGACACTGTTGAGAGCGACGAGTCCCGCAGCATAGTCGGTATCCCCAGCGGCCAATTCATTCCAGACGATCACCATGGCGATGCAACGCGCCAGTCCTATCAGAATCAGTCCCCGCATGTAGGAGGGCTCCCCGCGAAGAAAAGTGATAGCGAGCAAAAACATCAGCGCCGGCCCGATGATCCAGTTTTGGACAAGCGAAAGCCAGAGCACGCGGGAATTGCGGAAGACTTCAGAGAGCTTTTCGTAGCGGACCTTGGCCAACGGGGGATACATCATGACGATCAGTCCGATGGCGATGGGGATGTTCGTGGTGCCGGATTGGAAGCGCTGGACGAATTCCGCCGTCTCGGGGACGAAATGCCCGAGGCAAACACCGGCGGCCATGGCGAGGAAGATCCAGAGCGTCAGGTAGCGATCGAGGAATGAAAGCCGGGTGCGCGCAGCCGGAGCGCAGACTTGACTTGAATTGTGGAGAGTCGTCGTCACGCGTGCCTCAACGAAAACCTTCGGACGCGCTCACTTTTGACCAATGCGATCAATCTCTTTCTTGATTGCTAG
>OBLQ010001095.1_pt1 | contig 10268 bp, 10 predicted proteins | sample 1519881 | NCBI WGS metagenome assembly OBLQ01 (sample SAMN01911456, study PRJEB22533) | soil metagenome | biome: Soil | place: Malaysia | collected 2012-04-30 | depth DG_metagenome m | reverse complement strand
TGGCCCACGCTTCCCGCTGGAGCGGGGGGTGCGCTGGGCGGCATGCTCTCCGGTGTCCTGGCCCACCCTTTCCATGCCATCGGGCGCGATATCCTGCTCATCGTGCTGACGCTGAGCAGTTTCGTGGCCGCCTCGCATATCTCACTGCTGCTTCTGGGGAGGCGTATCGCAGGCGGCCTGTCGTGGTGCTCCACGGCGCTGCTGCGGTCGACGGCCCAGGCAGGGCGTTCGCTGGCCGGGCGCAAGGAGAGGATGCAGGCCCGTGAGCAGCGGCGCGAGGAGCAGAAGGAGCGCGTGAAGCGGGCGCCGAAGTCGAAGCCCGAAGTCGCCAAACCGGCGAAACCCGTCCAGTCCAAACGGGCCAAGGTGGAGCAGCAGGTGGAACTGGCCCTGAAGGAGCCGGTCCGCGGTGGCGGCGGCTTCAAGCTGCCGGGGCTTGGCCTGTTTAGCGCCGACCGTAAACGGGTGAGGGCTGCCAGTGACGAGACGCTGCAGGCGATGGCCCGCATGCTCGAGAAGAAGCTGATGGATTACCGCGTCGAGGGCGAGGTGGTGGCGGTGCAGCCGGGCCCCGTGGTCACGCAGTTCGAGTTCGAGCCGGCCCCCGGCACCAAGGTCAGCCGCATCATCGCCCTGCAGGACGATCTGGCCCGCGCCATGTCGGCGATCAGCGTGCGCGTGGCCGGCAACATCCCGGGCAAGAACGCGGTGGGCATCGAGCTGCCGAACGAGGAACGGGAGATGGTGCTGCTGCACGAGGTGCTGGCCAGCAAGGCCTTCTCGGACAAGCGTCATGTGCTGCCGCTGGCGCTGGGCGTGGACATCGCCGGCCACGCCGTGGTGGTCGATCTGGCGCGCATGCCGCACCTGCTGGTGGCGGGCACCACGGGCTCGGGCAAATCGGTGTCGGTCAACGGCATGATCTGCTCGCTGCTGATGACCTACACGCCGCAGGACCTGCGCCTGATCCTGGTCGATCCGAAGATGCTGGAGCTGTCGATGTACGACGACATCCCGCATCTTCTGGTGCCGGTGGTCACGAACCCGCACAGGGCGGCCAAGGCCCTGGCCTGGGCCGTGTTCGAGATGGAGCGCCGCTACCAGCTGATGGCCGAGGCCAAGGTGCGCAACCTCGAGGGCTACAACAAGGCCGTGCAGGGGCAGAAGCCGGATGCCGAGGGGCACATTCCGGAGCGGATGCCGTTCATCGTCATCGTCATCGACGAGCTGGCCGACCTGATGATGGTGGCGGGCAAGGACGTGGAGCAGTCCATCTGCCGCATCGCCCAGAAGGCACGCGCGGCCGGCATCCACCTGATCCTGGCCACCCAGCGTCCGAGCGTCGATGTGATCACCGGCCTGATCAAGGCCAACCTGCCCAGCCGCATCTCGTTCCAGGTCTCCTCCAAGATCGATTCGCGCACCATCCTGGACCAGATGGGGGCCGAGCAGCTGCTGGGGCAGGGCGACAGCCTGGTGCTCAGCGGCGGACGCGAGCTCAGGCGCGTGCACGGGGCCTTCGTCTCCGATGGCGAGGTGCATGCGCTGGTCGAATACCTGCGCGCGCAGGGCAGGCCGGATTACCGCGACGAGGTGTTCGAGGTGCCGGTGGCCTCCGATCAGGACGCGGGCGGATTCGGCGAGGATGCGGATACGGACGACAAGTACGACGAGGCGGTGGCGCTGGTCATCGACAAGGGCCAGTGCTCGGTGTCCATGGTGCAGCGCTACCTGCGCATCGGCTACAACCGGGCCAGCCGCATCGTCGAGCGCATGGAGCGCGAGGGGCTGGTGACGCCGCCGGGATCGGGCGGGGTGCGCAAGGTGCTGGCCCGCAGCCAGGCCGAGGGCGGCGGGGTCTTCGAGTGAGCCGTGCCGTGCGCACGCTGCTGGTCGCGTGCATATGCTGGCTGGTGCCGGGGACGGCCACGGCGGCGGCCATGCCGGCGCCGTTGCAGCAGGGGATCCGCCACCTGGCCGCCCTGCAGGGGTTCTCCTGCGATTTCGAGCAGACGCTGACCTTCTCCGACGGCAGCGCGCGGCATTACACCGGCCTGCTCGACGTGCGCCGCCCGGCGAGGTTCCGCTGGCAGTATTTCAAGCCCTATGCGCAGCTGTATGTCAGCGACGGCCACGGTATCTGGCACTACGAGCCGGACCTGATGCAGGCCGAACACCTGAAGAGCCTGGACGCGGTCGATCCCATGGTGATGCGCCTGCTCGACGGCCGGGTGCATGCCGCCGACATCCATCTGCTGGCCAATGAATCGCAGGGATTGCATCCCGACGTGCATCGTTACAAGGTCAGGGTCGGGGAGGGGCCGCAGCTGTGGCTCGGCCTCAGGGCCGACGGCACGCTGGTGTACCTGGAAAGCGTGGATGCGCTGGGCAACCGCAACCGCATCACCCTCGGCAGCCTTTCGGCGATTGCGCCGGCTGCGGAAGTGTTTAGTTTCAGCCCGCCCCCGGGCGTGGATGTCGTGACGGACCCGCAGCCGTCCAGCAATGGAGTAGCGAGATGAACAAACGCATATGGATGTCGGTGATCGGCCTGGCCATGCTGGCGCTGCCGGCACATGCCCGTGCCAGCGGCTTCGCCAACGGCGATCTGTCGGCCTCGGCGGCCGGCGTGGGCAACGCCTTTACCGCCACCGCCAACGATGCCTCGGCCATGGCCTTCAATCCGTCCGGCATCGCCTGGCAGGACGGGGTGTCGCTGATGGCCGGCGGTTCGTTGATCCGCTCGCGCAACAATTCGCTGAAGACGACGTCCGTCACCTACCCCAATTCAACCAAGCAGCAGCGGGCCGCCTATCAGGTCTATGCGACGGTGATGCCGCATACCAGCAACCTCGGTTTCGGGCTTTCCTACGTGACGGCGTTCGACGCCAACAACGACTGGAGCCTGCTGGGCACCGGCTTCGGCGTGACCAACCTGAATATCCAGCGGGCGTCGGCCGATGCGATCTATGCCGTCAGCAGCAACCTGGCCGTGGCCATCGGCGGCGACTGGTATATCGGCAAGGCGGCGCTGAGCCAGGGCACGGTGCGCTTCGACGGCCGCTCCAAGGGCGATGCCTTCGGCGGCCATGCCTCGCTGATGTGGCGGCCGTGGTACGGCTGGTCGTTCGGCGTGATGGGCCGCTCCGGCCCCAAGGTCAAGTTCAACGGCAACGGCGGCACCCTGTCGCTGCAGCTGCCGGACGAGGTGATGCTCGGCGTGGCCCACGATTTCACCGACAGCCTGCGCCTGGAGGTGGATGCGGACTGGATGCACTGGTCCAAGCTGAAGAACCTCAACGTCATCGGCGGTACGGCGGCGCAGACCAATGCCCTGAACCTCAGGGACTCGGTGTCGGCGATGGCCGGCCTGACCTGGGCATGGCGTGAGAATGCCACCGTCCGTTTCGGCTACACCTTCGATGGGGCCGCCAGCAAGAGCTCCGGCTTCAACCCGGCGCTGGCCGACGAGGACGGCCACCGCATCAGCCTCGGCGGCGGCTTCGACGCCTTCGGCTTCCACACGGATGCCTCCTACAGCTACACCTTCTATCCGAACAAGACCTTCGCCGGCCTGGCATCCGGCACCCTGCGGGACCGCCGCCAAGCCTTGCTGGTGAGCGTCTCGAAGGTGTTCTGAACCGCCCCGGGGAAGGCTTGAGCGAACCCGAGCTGTTCGGCACCAAACCGGAGGGCCCCGCGGTTCCGCTGGCCCACCGTGTCCGTCCCGAGGTGCTGGCCGAGGTCGAGGGCCAGCCGGAGCTGACCCGGCCGGACAGCTGGTTCGCCCGGGCCCTGGCCGAGGGGCGGCCGGTGTCCTGCATCTTCTGGGGGCCGCCGGGGGTGGGCAAGACCACGCTGGCGCGCATCATGGCCCGGGCCAGCCACATGCCGCTGGTCGAGCTTTCGGCCGTGTCGGCCGGCAAGGCCGAGGTGACGGCCGTGATCCAGCAGGCGCGCAAGCAGAACCGCACGCATCTGCTGTTCCTGGATGAGATCCACCGCTTCAACAAGGCCCAGCAGGACGTGCTGCTGCCGAGCATCGAGGACGGCACGCTGGTGCTGGTCGGCGCCACGACCGAGAACCCGTCGTTCTCCCTGAACAACGCCCTGCTGTCGCGCTGCCGGGTCATCGTGCTCAAGCCGCTCGACGAGGCCGCGCTCGGACGCATCCTGGCGCGGGCCCTGCAGCATCTGCGCGATTCCCTGCCCGGCTTCGACGTGGCCGAGGACGTGCTGGGCTGGTTATGCCGGCTGGCCGACGGCGATGCGCGCTATGCGCTCAATGCCCTGGAGTCGCTGGCCGCGGCCGGCCCGGACCGCCGCTGGCAGCTGGAACAGGCGCAGGAACACTGGCAGCGGCGCCAGGCCCAGTACGACCGCGACGGGGAATTCCACTACGACCTGATCTCGGCCCTGCACAAGTGCGTGCGCGATTCCGATGCCGATGCCGCCTGCTACTGGCTGGCGCGCATGCTGGAGGCCGGCGAGGAGCCGCTGTATCTGGCCCGGCGCATGATCCGCATGGCCGCCGAGGACATCGGGCTGGCCGATCCGCGCGCGCTGACCGTCTGCCTGGATGCCCAGCGCATGTACGAGATCCTCGGCTCGCCGGAGGGCGAGCTGGGCCTGTTCGAGGCGGTGATCTATCTGGCGCTGGCGCCGAAAAGCAATGCCGCCTATGTGGCCGAGAAGGCGGCGCGGCGCGAGGCGAAGGAGACCCAGAACCTGGGCGTGCCGCTGCACCTGCGCAACGCCCCGACCAAGCTGATGAAAGAGATCGGCTACGGGGAGGGCTACCGCTACGCCCACGACGAGCTTGATGCGGTGGTGGTTCAGCGGCATTTTCCCGAGGGCATGCAGCCGGCTTCGTTGTACACTCCGACGGACAGGGGCTTCGAGAAGACCCTGGGCGAGCGCCTGGCATGGCTGGCCGCGCGACGCCGCGACAAGGGCGGGGAGGACAAGGCATGATGGCGCAGATGATGGCGATAGCGGCGGGCGGCGCGGTGGGGGCGCTGCTGCGCTGGTTCCTGGCGGGCAGCATCCAGCGCCTGACCGGCGGGGCCTTCCCGTGGGGCACCTTCGCCGTCAATGCCATCGGCAGTTTCCTGATCGGTTTCCTGTTCGTATTCATGGTGGAGCGCTCGAGCGTCGGTGAGCTATGGCGGCTGGGCGTCACCGTCGGCATGCTGGGGGCACTGACGACCTTTTCCACCTATTCGCTGGAATCGCTGCGGCTGCTGCAGAGCGGGGCCTTCGCGATGGCGCTGGGCAATATCCTGGGTCAGGTGGTGATCTGCCTGAGCCTGACCTGGCTCGGCGTGCAGCTGGCGCGCACCCTCTAGCAGGGCTTCGGCACCCACGGCCGGCGCTTCATCCGGCCCACCCCTGATCCATGGCGATGAAAAATGCGGGCTTCCGCGCTCGGCCGTTCGGGGCTGTGCTACCCTGAACATCAGATGCGGGGGTAGCCAATGGACAAGCGACAGAAATTATACTTGACTATATTATAAAATATTAATATAAATAACCGCCATGCAATCCCGATCCTCCGATATCCGAGAAATCGCCGGGATCCTGCTGCTGAAGTTACTGGTCCTGGGCGCAATATGGCTGGTGTGGTTTTCCTCCCCTCCCGACCCCCAGCCATGGCCCGGGGCCAGTTTTTTATCCGACAAGGCCACCCCTAGGTAGGAGACGCTTCCATGCATGACATGCTGTTCATCGATCTGTCGCGCCTGCAGTTCGCCTTTACCGCCTTCTTCCACTTCATATTCGTGCCGCTGACCCTCGGTCTGAGCTTCGTGCTCGTGATCATGGAGACGGTGTACGTGGTGACGAACAAGCCGATCTACCGGCAGATGACCCAGTTCTGGGGCAAGCTGTTCGGCATCAACTTCGCCATGGGCGTGGCCACCGGCCTGACCATGGAGTTCCAGTTCGGCACCAACTGGGCCTATTACTCGCATTACGTCGGGGACATCTTCGGCGTGCCGCTGGCCATCGAGGGCCTGATGGCCTTCTTCCTCGAGTCCACCTTCGTCGGCCTGTTCTTCGTCGGCTGGAAGCGCCTGACGAAATACCAGCACCTGCTGGTGACCTTCCTGGTGGCGGTGGGCTCGAACCTGTCCGCACTGTGGATCCTGATCGCCAACGGCTGGATGCAGAACCCGGTCGGTTCCGCCTTCGACCCCGTGACCATGCGCATGGAGCTGGTGAGCTTCACCGACCTGCTGTTCAATCCGGTGGCCCAGTCCAAGTTCGTGCATACCGTCAGCGCCGGCTACGTGACGGGCAGCGTGTTCGTGCTGGCCATCAGCTCCTGGTACCTGCTGCGCGGCCGGCATATCGAGTTCGCCAAGCGCTCGTTCGCCGTGGCTGCCGGTTTCGGGCTGGCCGCCATCCTGTCCACCATCGTGCTGGGCGACGAATCGGGCTATACGGTCGGCGACGTGCAGAAGGCGAAGCTGGCCGCCATCGAGGCCGAGTGGGAGACGCAGAAGCCGCCGGCCGCGTTCACGCTGTTCGGCTTCCCCGACCAGGAAAAGATGGTGACCCACGGTGCCGTCGACATCCCCTATGCGCTGGGGCTGATCGCCACGCGCTCCGTGGATACGCCGGTGCTGGGGCTGAAGGACATCATCGCCGACAACGAGAAGCGCATCGAAAACGGCATCCCGGCGCTGGAGGCCCTGCAGAAGATCAAGGCCGGCGATCATTCGCCGGCGCTGATGCAGCAGCTGAAGGCGCACGAGCAGGACATGGGCTATGCCATGCTGCTGCTGCGCTACACCGACGATGTCGGCAAGGCCACGCAGGCCGAGATCCACGAGGCGGCGATGGGCTCGGTGCCGGGGGTGGCGCCGATGTTCTTCACCTTCCGCCTGATGGTGCTCTCCGGCTTCCTGCTGCTGCTGCTGTTCACGGCCGCCGCCTACAACGTCTGGCGCGAGCATATCGGCGAGAGGCGCTGGCTGCTGTGGGCGGCGCTGATCGCCCTGCCGCTACCGTGGATCGCGGCGGACCTCGGCTGGTTCGTGGCCGAGTACGGGCGCCAGCCGTGGACCATCAGCGGCGTGCTGCCCACCTTTCTGTCGGCGTCGACGCTGAGCACGGGCTCGGTGGCGGCGAGCCTGACCGGCTTCGTCGTGTTCTATCTGGCGCTGACGGCGGCCGAGATGTACCTGATGGTGAAGTTCGCGCGCAAGGGACCGGAACTTTCCGGCGACTCGCTTTAAGGAGGCCTGGGATGCTGGACTATGAAACCCTGAAGATCATCTGGTGGCTGCTGATCGGCGTGCTGCTGATCGGCTTCGCCGTCACCGGCGGCTTCGACCTGGGCGTCGGGGCCCTGCTGCGCATCGTGGCGCGCACGGATGACGAGCGCCGCGTCGTCGTCAACTGCGTGGCGCCGACCTGGGACGGCAACCAGGTCTGGCTGATCCTCGGTGCCGGCGCCGTGTTCGCGGCCTTCCCGATGGTCTATGCCAGTTCGTTCTCCGTGCTGTATCCGGCCATGATCGCCGTGCTGTTCTCGCTGTTCTTCCGGCCGACCGGCTTCGAGTACCGCAGCAAGATCGCCGATCCGCGCTGGCGCAACACCTGGGACTGGGGGCTGACCATCGGCGGCGTGCTGCCGTCCGTGGTGTTCGGCGTCGCCTTCGGCCTGATGCTGACCGGCATCCCGTACCACTTCGATCCGGACCTGCGCATCGTCATGGACGGCGGCATCCTGGATGCCGTGTCCGCCTTCAGCGTGCTGGCGGGCCTGGTGTCCCTGGCCATGCTGATGATGCACGGCGCGGCCTTCCTGAACTGCAAGACGGACGATGCGATCCTGATCGGGCGCATCCGCAGGGCGCTGCGGCTCTCGGCCATCGCCACCATCGTGCTGTTCGTGCTGGCAGGCATATGGATCGCCTTCGGCGTGCACGGCATGCGCATCACGGCCATCGGCGATCTCAACGCCGCGCTCAACCCGACGCAGAAGCAGGTGGGGGTGGTCGGCGGCGGCTGGCTGCACAACTACGGGGATTATCCGCTGATGTGGCTGGCCCCGCTGGTGGGCATCGCCGGTGCGGCCGGCGCCATGCTGCTGGCCTCGCGTCCGGTCGTGGCCCTGATCTCCTCGGGCCTGTCGCTGGCGGGCATCGTGCTGACCGCCGGCTTCGCGCTGTTCCCGTTCCTGCTGCCCTCGTCCTCGACGCCGGCCGACAGCCTGACGGTCTGGGACGGCAGCTCCAGCGAGCATACGCTGGCCCTGATGCTGGCCGCGGCCGTCATCTTCGTGCCCATCATCCTGGCCTATACGGCCTGGGTGTACCGCGTGCTGCGCGGTCCGGTGCGCATCGATGACATCCGCGACGAGTACGGCTCGTACTGACAGGTAACCCGCAAGGAGTCGATATGTGGTACTTCGCTTGGATACTCGGCGTGCTGCTGGCCTGTGCCATGGGGGTGCTGGCCGCCATCTGGTACGAATTGCACCAGGACCAGGCCTGAGGCCGCCTGCAGCTGTGTGACACCGGCCCGGTGACGATTGTTCCGTCTCCTGAAAGCTGCCATGATGGCCGGCTGAGGCCCGTCAGGGGCCACGCATAAACCCCCCGCGTAGGGAAGGGAGCCGCCCGATGCGAAAGATTCTGGTGATCCGGCATGCCATCGCCCTGGACCGCGTGGAGGCGGCGCACATGAGCGTGGCCGATGCGGAGCGCCCCCTGACCAAGGACGGCTGGAAAAGGATGCGCGGCATCGTCGAGGGGCTGCAGCAATGGGTGCCGGAGCTGCACATCGTGGCCACGAGCCCCTGGCTGCGCGCGGTGCAGACGGCGGAGATCGTCGCCGGGGCCTACGCGGATGCGAAGGTGAAGGAGACGGCGCTGCTGCTGCCCGGCTCCTCCCATCAGGAGTTGCTGGACTGGCTCGAACAGATCCCGGAGAAGAAGCATGTGGCCATCGTCGGCCACGAGCCCGGCCTGAGCCTGTGGGCGGGATGGGCGCTTTCGGGGCAGGACAATGCCTTCTTTTCGCTGAAGAAGGGCGGGGCCTGCATGATCGAGTTCGGCGAGCGCTTCGCGGCCGGGCAGGGGACGCTGGCCTGGCTGATGACGGCGGCCCAGTTGAGGCGCTCCGGACGCTGAGATGGGCGAGTCGCTGCTGGGGCTTCCGGTCGGGCAGGCAGCGGCGACATATCTGCTGCACCTGTGCAAGCAGGCCGATGCGGCCTGCCAGCGCCTGGGGGATCCGGCCGATGCCGAGGCGCTGCACGATTTCCGCGTGGCGATCCGCCGCTCCCGCACCTGGCTGCGCGCCTACCGTGTCTATCTTCCGCTCGACAAGCCGTTGCGCAAGCGCCTGCGCGCCCTGGCCCGGCGCACCAATGCCGCCCGCGATGCCGAGGTGTCGATCGCCGAGCTGCAGGCGTTCGCGGATGCGCTGAGCGCGGCGCAGAAGCCCGGGCTGGACTGGCTGCTGGCCCGCTTCGAGTACGACCGGCAACAGGCCTATGCCGATGTCCTGCAGCATATCCCCGCGGCGTGGCCGCCGGTGGCCCGGAAGCTCAAGCAAAGCCTGCGCGATGAGGCCGGGCAGGCCTCATCCGCCTTCTCGCAGGTGGCCTTTGAGCTGGCGGCCTCGGCCGAGGCCGAGCTGGCGCAGAAGCTGGAGTCGATCGCCGGACTGGAGGACGTCGAGCCCATCCATCAGGCCAGGATCGCCGCCAAGCGCCTGCGCTACCTGCTCGAGCCCTTCCGCGATGAGGTCAAGGGTGTGCGGGAGGCCGTGAAGCGCCTGACCGCGCTGCAGGATGCCATGGGCGAGCTGCACGACAGGCACGTGTTGGCGCAGAGGCTGGCCGCGGCCGTGGAGGATGTGGCCATACAGCGGGCGCGGCACATGCTGGAGCTGACACTGACGGATCCCGAGGCGGCGCACCGCGCCAGCCGGGGCGGGCACAGCGAACAGCCGGGGCTGCTCGCCCTGGCCGGGCTGGTGGAGCAGCAACAGCGGCAGCGCTTCGCGGCCGTGCAGGAGCTGTACCTGGGAAGGCATCTGCGCCCGTTCCTGGGAGATGTGGAGCTGCCGATCGCCCGCCTCGCCGGCTAGGGGGGATTTACGCTCAGCCGAGCCAGTAACTGACGTCTACCTCTGGACATTAGCGGTCATCCAAAAAGGATAGCGTCCCGTTTATCCCTCACCACTTTATATCCCCTCAATTCTCCTTAGGCCACCGTTCACTCTCAGGCATGTATATCCCTAATGAATCG
>OBLQ010001094.1_pt1 | contig 10273 bp, 7 predicted proteins | sample 1519881 | NCBI WGS metagenome assembly OBLQ01 (sample SAMN01911456, study PRJEB22533) | soil metagenome | biome: Soil | place: Malaysia | collected 2012-04-30 | depth DG_metagenome m | reverse complement strand
GCGTGGTGGCGGGAAACATCGGGATGAGGGAGAACGATATGGTTCTCAAGGCTCCGCCCGATTGAAACCTCTTTGTCCAAAAGAGTAAAGATCCAGCGAAATTCGTCTTTGAGGTAGATCCGAACCGTCGGCATGGCACAGCATTCCCTATAGGCCAGAGATTTTAAATGGAATCCCTGAAAAATTCAACGAAGAAAAGGGAAGAACCCCCTCAAATGGCGGGGTTTATGTTCTGCTCGATAATTGATAAAGTGTTCGCTGCCGAGAATCGAAGTTTTTAGCCGAGCGATGGGTCGAGAAAGCGCGTTGTCGAGCACGTTTTTGAGCTTTTTTCATTGACAAAAATTTTTGAATTCAGTAACGTTTAAATTCTGTATAGGTTTAAATTTTTTCATTTTTTAACCCTTTTAGGTCCGTTTCTAGATCCGCTAGGTCCGATAGACGGAGAGCCTGAGAGGTGAACGTACGCTCCAAGGATGTGAACAAACGGGCATATTGGTAGAAAAACAAAACGAGTCATTCTTTCCGAACCGAGGGCCATGGATTCGACGCTCGAGTCTAAAGATGTTTTTGAGATTCGGGTCGAAATTTCGATGCCTCAGCCGCCGGGGAAAATCAACGGTGCGGCTCCCTAAATCGGTTGCGCCGATTTTCCCCATGAACGATCCGAACGAGACCTTGACCCTCCTTTCCTTCCTGATTCTTCCGAAACTCGAAACCAAATTTCCAGAAATCAGAAAAAGCGACTCTCTTCATGGACGCTTTTCAACATTCCTGCGGCTATTCGGCGCAGATGACGCGTTTTTTGGAAGAGGGACCGTGACCTTCTTCTGCGGCACGCCCTTTGCTGTACATTCGGTGAAAGCGTGGACGGGAGGATGATCGTTCTGATCCGGGGTGACAGGGTGATCGCGCTCAAAGTTTTCTTGGCGTTGACTTTCGGCGGCGGGGAGTCTTAGCGGTCTTCTGAAAGCACCCGAAGAGTTCCGAATTGCTGGGGGACCCGGTCTATACTCAGGCGGCTGGTTTCTCTACTGCGGCGGCGGAGGAAACGAGGATGTTTGCCAAAAAGGGGTTCCCGACGGGCCTGCTCCTCTTCAGCCTCCTTATTCTCTCATCGGCGGCAAGCGATGGAACAAGCGTTGAGCCGGAGCATATGAAATTGGTTCAAAAAGAAAGGTCGACTACAGGCGAATTAAATCATCTCGACGAGGAGATCGACGTGAAGACGCTCGATGGATTGGAAGGACTCGTCTCCATCCGAAAGGTGAGCGAAACAGATCCGGAAGATTTCTCCTTTCCACAGGTGGTCTGCATTCTTGGTGAGACGCCGGAGGGAAAGGTGGAGGGAACCGGCTTCGTAATTGCCTCTGGATACGTCCTCTCGAGCGGGCATGGCGTGAAACAGTCCGGGCAGCTCGCCGTGCAATTCCAGGACGGTTCGACGGAGGCAGCCACTCTTCTTTCGGTCGGCAAAGAGGTCGACCTTTCCCTCTTGAAAATTTCTTCCAAGGAGATCGGACCTCTTCCCTTTTCCGGCGCGCAGAACGAGAGAGTCGGGGAGACGGTCGTCGCGGTCGGCTGCCCTTTCGGGTTGAATCATTCGATTGCCCGTGGGATTATCAGCGCCCCGGAGCGCGTCCTCGACGATCGGCCGCTCCTCCAGACCGATGTTCCGATCAACCCCGGAAACAGCGGGGGCCCTCTCCTCAACAAAAAGGGGGAGGTCGTAGGGGTGGTCATCGGGCTTCTTCCGGAGGCGAGGGGAATTGCCTTCGCCGTTCCCGGCCGGGAGGCAAGGCGGTTTTTGGGGGAGAGCTTTTTCCAGATGGGCGCCCTGTTTGCTGAGAAGAACCGCTATCCCGAAGCGGCCGAAGCGCTCAGGCGGAGCGTCGGTTTCTCGCCCCGGTCGGCCAGGACTTACAGCAATCTGGGCGAGGTCTACCGCCGGATGAAAGAGATCAGAAAGGCGGAGGCGGCCTTTACCAAGGCGGTCGAGATCGATCCCCAATACGCCGACGCCCATTACAATCTCGGCGTTCTTTACGACGGCGAATTGCACGATCCGGGGAAAGCGGCGTTCCATTACAGGAGGTACCTCGAGCTGGAACCGAACTCCCCGGAGGCGGTCCGGATAGGGCGGTGGCTTGCCGCCCTGGAGGCGAAAGGGAAATGAAATCGTTGGGGCGATACGACATTGTGGACGAGCTCGGCAGGGGGGCGATGGGAATCGTCTACCGCGGGCGGGATCCCAAGATCGACAGGATCGTCGCCCTCAAGTGCATCCGGCCCGATTTGTTCGACGATCAGGGAGAGGCGAGCCATCGCTTTCAGCAGGAGATGCTCGCCCTGGGGCGGCTCATCCATCCGAACATCGTCACCATTTTCGACGCGGGAGAGGATTCCGCCACGAACTATACCTACATCGTGATGGAGTATGTCGAAGGGAAGTCGTTGGCCCAGTTCATCAAATCGGGCGAGCCGTTCACGATCGAACAGATCCGGGAGATCGGCATCCAGATCTGCAACGCGCTTGATTTCGCCCACTCCAAAGGGGTGATCCACCGGGACATCAAGCCCGGGAACATCCTCCTCACTCCGGACCTCAAGACCATCAAGGTCACCGATTTCGGGATCGCACGGCTCGACGGGACGGGCATGACCCAAACCAACCGTCTCCTCGGGACGCCGCAGTACATGTCCCCGGAACAGTGCAACGCCGAGCCGCTCGACGGACGATCCGATCTCTTCGCGGTGGGAGCGCTCCTATATGAGATGCTGACGAAGCAGAAGCCCTTTCCGGGAGAGACGGTTCATTCGGTGATTCAAAACATTATGAACCGGGTTCCTTCCCCTCCCTCTTCGATTTCTCCCCAGGTCCCCCGCGGGTTGAGCGCCACCGTGATGAAGGCGCTCGAAAAGGATCGCAACCGCCGGTTCTCCACCGGAGCGGAGATGGCCGAGGCCCTGGCCGCTCCGGAGAGCGAAGTGGAAGGGGAAGAGGCGGGGGAAGGAGGAACGATGGTCCTTCCCGCGGAGCCTAAGGGGTCGGACGCTCAAGTTCTATCTTCGCCTAAGGGTCAGCCTCAATCTCGGTCTCGATCTCGACTTGTCTTGGCGCTTGTTGCCGTTCCCGTTATTCTCGTGCTCCTTTACGGCGGATGGACTCTGCTCCGCGAAAAAACGAATTCCTTGCCCGGCGATGCGGGCCGGACCGAAGGCGTCACTTCGGGGACGGTCGATTTGACGACAACCCCCGAAGGGGCCGAAATCCGGATCGACGGCGAGATGAAGGGGGTTTCCCCGTTGTCCATTACCCTTCCGGTCGGCTCACATGAGCTGGTGGTTACCAAAGAGGGACATCATCCGCTGGAGGCGACCATCGACGTCCCCTCCGGGGAGAAGGTCCCGATCGACTTGAAGCTTGCGAAAGAGGAGGTTTCCCAATGAAGGCTCTCAAAAAAATCATGCCATACGGATTCATCGCAATCCTGCTCCTGCAGGGTTGGGTCGCCGAGGCTGCGCTCGACAGGGGGGAGGCTGCCCCGAGCTTTGCGCAGCTCGAGTCGCTCAAGAAGAAGCCGATGAAGATTGTCTACTTCTTCAAGGTCGATTCCAAGCCGTCGCGCGGAGGCCTCGATCATCTCAAAGGGCTCTACGAGCGGTATGAAAAGGAGGGGATCGGGATCGTCGCGATCAGCTCCGACGCCCCCGGGAAGCTCGACGCCTTCCTTGCGAAGAACCCGCTACCCTTTCCGGTCGTGAGGGACGACGGGAAGCTCTTCAAGAGCTATCAGGTGAAATTCATTCTTCCGGTAACCTACATCCTGGGACCCGGCGGGGAGATCACCGACGTCATTGAAGGGGGGGGAGAGAGCCCGATTTACTTCATAACGACCGTCGCGCAGCGGAGCCTGCAAATGAACAGGACGGAGTTCGCCAGGACGCTGTATGAGGATGCCTTGAAGTCCGATCCGAAGAACGTCGCGGCGCAGAAAGGGTTGGGCGAAGTCTACTTGAAGGAGGGAAAACTCGACCGAGCCGAGGCGGAGTTCACGGGCATCGCGCGGCGAAAGTCTCCCGACGCGGTTTTGGGGAAGGAGGGGCTGGCCCAGGTCCATCTGAAGAAGGGCGAGACGGAGAAAGCGCTCTCCATGGCCAAAGAAGTCGAGAAGGAAAATCCGGACAGCGGCCTGGTGCATCTGATCAAGGGAAACGTGCTGGCGGCGCAGGGAAAGAACGACGTTGCTCTTTCCGAGTTCACCAAGGCGGCCGAAGGGAAGCTCTCCAGCGATGCGCAGGTCGCGGAAGCGTACAACGGCGCCGGACGGATTCACTCGGAGCGCGGCGAATACAAGATGGCCGAGAAGATGTACCAGGAAGCGGTCGTCCACAATCCCTATTCGTCCGAGATCCTCTCCAATCGCGGCGTGCTCTATGAAAAAGAGGGCCAGCCGCAGAAGGCCCTCGCCCTCTATCAGGAGGCGGCGAGCGCGGATCCGGACGACGCGATCGCCAAGGGCTTGATCAAGCGGATCGAACGGCACCTCGCCTTCAAGGAGGACATGGAGCGCCAGAAGCGGGTCGACTCCCTGGTCGCCGACCTGGTCGATCGTTACCAGAAGGGGAAGGTCTCGCAGGCACCGGCCGGCGATTCCTGGTCTTCCAGACCGATGACCGTCGCTTTCCTGGAGATCAAGACGACGGGTGGAGGCCTTCTTCGGGAGGGGATGACCGACGTCATCGAGCAGGAGATGACCCAGAATCTGATGGCGGACGGCCGCGTCTCGGTGGTCGAGCGGGAGGTTCTCGACAAACTTCTCGCAGAGCTGAAGCTCGGCTCCTCCGAGCTGGCCGATCCCGACACCGCGCTAAAACTTGGCAAGATACTCTCCGCCCGGCTGATGATGACCGGAAGCCTGATCCAGGTTCCGGACGGGGTTCGGCTGAGCTTGAGGTTGATCGACCCGGAAACCTCCGCGATTCGGATTACCTTCTCCGACGAGACGGGACCGAACAAGAACCTGACCGCCCTCGCCGACGAGAGCGCGAAGGCCTTGAACGAGAAGATCCGGGAAGAATATCCGCTGAGAGGGAAAATCGCTTCGGTGGAGGGGAACGAGGAAGTGATCATCAACCTCGGCGCCCGCCACGGGGTGAAGCCGGGGACCAAGCTGAGGGTCATCGATGAAGGAGACCCGATCGTGGTCGACGGAAAGACGATCGGACACAAGAAGAAAAAGGTCGGCCTCATCCAGATCATCGAGGTCGAGGAAGGGATGTCCTACGGCAAGATGGTCGAGCACAAGGAGGCCATCCAGAAAGATCAGAAGGTCATGGAAGATACGAGCGGCGGCGGGAAAGGATTTTAGGCAATCGCAGGGGCGGGTTTGAAACCCGCCCCTGCGATCCGTGCAGGGTCGAATCTCGTATTCGCCCTTCGGGATGTGCCGGAATTGGGAAGCGGGCGTGCGATTGAAAGGATTTCAGGTGTATGGGCGATCAAAAGGCTCGCCCCTGCGAAAGCGGGGTTGTTCAGTCGTTTTTCCCGCGATGATCGCGCTTATTTATCTCCTCTCCGGCTGCGCGTCAGTCCCGAAGGGGCCGACGGTGTCGGCGGAGAAGAAATCGCCGCCGGGACAGGTGACGGTTGCGGTCCTCGAGTTCGAGGACCACAGCATTGTCGCCAACCCGAGGGCGCAGGGGCTTGGTCCGATACTGGCCGACCGGGTCTCGGAGGATCTGGCCATGCGGCCCGGCGTTCGGGTGATCGACCGGGAGTCGCTCGAAAAAATCTTGGAGGAGCTCTCCCTCTCCAATCGGGAAATCTCCAACCCCGAGGAGCGTCTGAGGCTCGGGAAGCTGCTCGGGGCCCAATACCTGATCATGGGGGGATTCACCTCCTTCGGGAAGGGGCTTCGGGTCGACGGAAGGATCGTCTCGGTCGAGAAGGGATTGACGATGGGAATTTCGGAGGAGGGGCTACTGGACGCCCGTAATCTCATCGCTCGTGAGTTTTCCAAGAAGATCGCCGACACGCTGGCGGCGAATGCCGGCCTCTCCGCGAAGGCGGTCCCGGAGACCAGCGAGGATTTTTTGCGTCAAGGAATGGCGTTTGAGCAATCACACGAGAACCAAAAGGCCCTCGAGATGTATAAAAAGGCCGTCGCCCTCGATCCGAAAAACCGGGAGGCGAAGGAGCGTCTTGAGGCCTTGCTATTAAAGGAGCTGCAGTGAGACACACATACATGGCTGGATGGACCCGTTCACGGTTTGACATGCTCGCCTCGAACGGGAAATGGATCAAGACTTCGGTCTTTCCTCTTCTTACCTCGAGCCTATCGAGGGGTGCACGGATCCTCTTCGTTCTGAGTCTGGTTTTAGCGGTACCCCTTGCGGCCTGGGCGGCGGACGCGGTGAGCGAAACCGAGGCGATCGCCCTCTATCAAAACGGCGATTACGCCAAGGTGGTCGAACTCCTCAATGCAAAACCCGGCCACAGCGTTCAGGAGTCGCTATACCTCGGTTTGAGCTACCTCCGACTCGGGAACAAGGAAAAGGCAATCGACGCCTGGAAGGAATACGTGAAGCTTGATCCCGGAAGCGAGGGTGCGCGCGACATTTCCCAGTACCTCACCCTCCTAATCCGCGAGGAAGCGAAGCGGACGACCAAGACGATGCGCAAGCAGGAGAAGATCACCGGGAACATCGTCGATCCCGACGCCGTCGCGGTTTCTCCCTTCCGCAACCTGGGGAAGGCGTCCTACGATCCCCTTTCGAAGGGGCTGGCCGAGATGATCATTACCGACCTATCGCAGGTGAAGAGCCTGAAGGTGGTCGAGCGGATCCAGATCCAGGCGCTCCTCGACGAGCTGAAGCTCTCGCAGTCTGGGCTCGTCGATCCGAAGTCGGCCCCGCAGGTCGGAAAGCTACTCGGCGCCGGAAAAATCACCACCGGGAGCTTCCTCGACCTCGATCAGGAGAAGATGCGGCTCGACGCCGCGGTTGCCGAGACCGAGAACGGAAAGCTGATCGCCTCTCCGGGAGTATCGGGAAATGTGGCGACATTCTACGATCTGGAGAAATCGCTCGTCTTCAAGATCCTCTGCGGCCTGGGGCAATGTCCCGAGAGCCTCGACAGCCGAACGCTCCAAGCGGTCCAGGCGATTCACACGAAGAACTTCAAGGCGTTCCGCCACTATTCCGCGGGACTGGACTTTCTCGACAAGGGAAATTACAGGGAGGCGGCGAAGTCGTTCTTTCTCGCCGTGGAGGAGGACCCCGAATTCAACCTTGCTCGGCAGGCGCTGATCGACACCCCGCGCGTGCCGTTCGATGTGAGCGCGATGATCGCGGGCGGGGAGTCGGCCGCCAAAAATCAGGGGGCGGTCGTTGGCGGTGCGAGCCTCCCCATCGTCGTGACGATTCCGGAAAAGGGAGTTCGGGCGCTCATGATTCCGTCGATCGCGCAACAGCCAATCCCCACGACGTCCACGGTGCACGTGCATATTTCGTTTAATTAGTTTCTCGGGGAGACGGGTGTAGGGGCGGGTTTCTAACCCGCCCGTTGGAATAACAGTAAGGACAGGCCATCAGAGAAACATCGAAGTGATTCGTCAATCGGCAAGAAAAAAAAGGATCGGGAGCCATCGAATTCCAGGTTTCATGCTGAAGGGACCCCATCCCCTGTTGGCGCTACTTCTTCTGGCCGCCTGCGGGCAGAATCAAGCGCAGTCGGGAGGAACCGCACCGGTCGGTATCGCCTTGAAACTACCTGCAGCGACATCGGCTTCCGCGGGCGCCGCACGCACGGCCGCCTTCCGGACTTCCGCGGGGACCGTCGCCAAGATCAACATCAGCGTCGCCGACGCGAACAACATTATCTTGGTCTCCGTCTCCATTGACGTGGCCTCCGACGTCAAGGAGTTGACCGTCGACCTGAACGTTCCGGCGGGGTTTTCCCGGACCTTCATCGTCGAGGCGTTCGACGCGAAGGGGACCGTCCTCTACAGAGGGAGGAGTGCCGCGACCGACCTGGTCGTCGGCGTTCCGAAAAGCGTGACGATCCAGCTGGTGGAGGTGGCGCCGATCGAGGTGACCGTCAGTCCGACGGCGGCAACCGTCAAGACGCTCGGGAGTCAAAACTTCGCGGCGACGGTGAGCGGCACGGACGACAAGTCGGTGACCTGGAGCATCGCCCTCCCCGAAGGCCTCATTACGGATTCCGCCCTGGGCGAGCTGGTTCAAACCGGACCGGCGACGGCGACGTACACGGCTCCTAATGTGGTTCCCGGCGTCAACCCGATCTTGGTCGTGGCGACCAGCGTCGCCGATCCGGCGAAGTCGAAATCCGCGTTCGTGACGGTCGTGAACAACATTGTTTTCGTCGACGCCGTCCAAGGAATCGACTCGCCCGATTGCGGCGCGATCGCCTCCCCCTGCAGGAGCATGACGAAAGGAATCGCCGCGGCCGCGGCGGGCGACGTGGTCTCCGTCGGTCAGGGAAGATACGACGAGGCGGTCGAAACCTTTCCGATTCAAATGAAGCCCGGGGTGCAGCTTGCCGGCGCGGGTCCGGGGAAGAGCACGATCACATGGAACCAGTTCAATAACTTCCCCGCAGCCGTCGTGATGGCGGAGAATTCGTCGATCAGCGGGTTCACCCTGGACGCAAACAACAACAGAGTTCCGGCCCTGGTCGAAGTCGATTCGGGCTCTCCCGTCATTTTGAACAATGCATTTACCGACGGTTTCAAAAACGGCGTCACCGGAATCGACGTTACCGGCGGCTCTCCGTTGATTACGTCGAATACTTTTTCCTATTTCGGCCATTCGGACGCGCCCTCGGCGGCCATCGAGATCTACAACGACGCCGACCCCATCGTTTTCCAAAATACGATCACGAACAACCGACTCGGCCTCCTCTCCGCCTCCGCGTCGGGCGGCATTCTCTCCAAGAACGACGTTCGGTTCAACCATATCGGCGTTCAAGTCGAACCCCAGTCGCGGCCCAACCTGGGGGACGGAACGGCCGGTCATCCGGGTCAGAATATCCTCAGCTGCAACGCTTCGGCCGATCTGGCGGACTACAATGATTCCCCGGCCGTGAGCGCGCGGAATAATTTGTGGGACCATGTCCCTCCGACCCAAAGCTCCGTCATCGGGAACGGAATCGACATTTACGCCACGGAACCGGACCGGGTCGATTCCGCCGGAGCTCAGCTCGCTCCTCCCTGTGCCGTCACGATCACTCTCCCCGTCATTGGGAGTTTCGTTCGGGGAACGGTCGACATTCAGGCAAATGCTTCCGACCCGAGCGGCATACGGCAGGTCGATTTTTACCGGGACAGCGTCGATCCGGATCACCTGATCGGGTCGGTTTCGGAGCCGATCTCCGGGGTTTACGAATTCTTCTGGGAAACCCTGAGCGGACAGATTCAGGATGGGCGGCACGATCTGATCGCGGTGGCGACCAATGGGGAGAACGGTCAGCTCTTTTCGGCCCCCGTCGGCGTGACGCTCGACAACACACCACCGGTACCCGTTCTCAATTCCCCGAAGCCGTATCAAATTTTCACCGGCACGGTGCTCTTCGACGTCTCGCCCGGAGACGCGAATCCCGATCGCGTCGAGTTTACGGTGACGGACGACGCCGGGAAAAAAGTCTTTACGGGCCAGGGCGTGCCGGACGCGTCGGGAAACTACGTTTTGAGCTGGGACCCGCCAAGGGGAACCGACGACAAGCTCCGGGTGACCGCGACGGTCTTCGACAAGGCGGGAAATTCGGGAAGCGTAGAGAATCCATTCATCGTGAAGTGCCCGTAGAGATTGGATCGTGTGTTTACGTTCTTCCGGTTTTGGAGGGGTGAGTTTTGAGGAAAGAGACACTGGATTTCCGCTTTCGCGGGAATGACGGCAAAAGTGAGTGAACGTTGAAGAAAAGCGAGGCCGACAACTAAGCCCGGGAAATTCATTGCGTGATAATTTCTTTGTCCTCTTGGGACATGCCTTTTGAATAAATTTACCCGTCATTCCCGCGAAAGCGGGAATCCAGGGAATCGATTTGTGCAAAATTCGGAAGAGCCTTTTTTAGGGGGAACGTAGGGGCGGGTTTCAAACCCGCCCGTTGAGAAATAGCAAGATTATATAACGGAGAGTCACCGATAATGATTCATCAGTCTGGACGGGAAACATGGCAACCAAGGTTCGCATCTCTTTTTTTGAAAGGGCTCTGGCCCTTCTTAGCGATTCTCCTTCTGGTCGCCTGTGGACA
>OBLQ010001093.1_pt1 | contig 10277 bp, 11 predicted proteins | sample 1519881 | NCBI WGS metagenome assembly OBLQ01 (sample SAMN01911456, study PRJEB22533) | soil metagenome | biome: Soil | place: Malaysia | collected 2012-04-30 | depth DG_metagenome m | reverse complement strand
AGACCATCGAGGAATGTCTTGTGGAAGGACTGCCCGGCGTTCACCTGCTGGCCGCCCATGAGGCCATGCGCCGCCTGCCCAGCCTGGATGCTTTGCAACAGGCGCAACTGACAGACGCCCTCGCCCAGCTTGCGCACAAGGTGGATGTGATCCTGGTCGATCCGGCCCCGGGCACCGGCGATGCCAGTGTTTCCCTTAGCCTGGCGGCCCAGGAACTGCTGCTGCTCACCACCGGGGATGCCAATTCCATCACCGATACCTATGCGCTGATCAAGCGCCTGGCCCGGAATTTCGCCCACCGCCGTTTCCATGTCGTTGTCAACAAGGCAAGGGGTGGTGAAGATGCAGAAGCCATTTATAATAATATCGCTCGAACAGCCGGCCGTTACCTCGATGTCAAGCTGACCTACCTGGGCCATATCCCTGCGGACGAGCAGGCCAGGCAGGCGCTCAAACTGGGGCAGACCGTGGTAGATGCCTACCCGGGCAGCCCCGCAAGCCTGGCATTTCGGGCACTCGCCGAACAGATCGATCTATGGGCCTACCCGACCGATGACACTGGACGAATTGAGACTTTTTTGAATAAGCTCCTGATAACAAGCCGACTGACGGCGGAAGACGCTCACCTGTAAGCGCACATCACACCAAGGGAAAAGATTGAAAAAAGAGGAATACGTCGAGAAGTTCGCGCCTTTGGTCAAACGCATCGCCTACCACCTCATGACGCGGCTTCCGGCCAGCGTGCAGGTAGACGATTTGATTCAGGCTGGCCTCATCGGCCTGCTGGATGCCGCCGACCACTACGATGGTGCCCAGGGCGCACAATTCGAAACCTATGCGGTCCAGCGCATACGCGGCGCCATGCTCGACGAACTACGTCAGGCCGACTGGCTGCCGCGCACCGTGCGGAAAAATCTGCGCCAGATCGAAGCGGCCATCAGCAAGCTCGAACAACAACATGGCCGCGCCCCGAATGAAACCGAACTGGCCAAGGAAATGAATGTTTCCCTGCCTGACTACCAGCAGATGTTGCTCGATGCCCGTGGCCATCAGCTGATCTATTACGAGGATCTGCAGGACTCGGAAAGCTCGGATTTTTTCGAGCGCCACCATGCCACCGACGAAGGCAACCCCCTGCGCATGCTGGAAGACCAGGGATTCCGCAAGGTGCTGGTCGAAGCCATTAAAGGCCTGCCCGAACGCGAGCGGCAGATGATGGCCATGTACTACGAACAGGAACTCAACCTGCGCGAGATCGGAGAAGTGCTGGGCGTCAGCGAATCACGCATCTGCCAATTGCACAGCCAGGCGGTGGCCCGCCTGCGCGCCAAGCTAAGGGAATGGATCGAGGATCAGCACTGATCCGCGATAAAGCACCATGGATTTCATCAGCATCGTCGGCATCCTGCTTGCCCTAGCCGCCATCATCGGTGGCCAATTGCTGGAAGGCGGACATCTTGGCTCGCTGGTCCAGCTCACTGCCTTCATCATCGTCATCGGCGGCACCGCCGGCGCCGTCATGCTGCAATACTCGCTGGAGACATTCCTGCTCGGCATGCGCATGGTCAAATGGATTATCGTGCCGCCGATAATGGATGCAGAATCCCTCATTCAAAACATCGCTCAATGGAGCAATACCGCACGCAAAGGCGGCCTGCTGGCATTGGAATCCGCCATCGACGATGTGCAAGACCCCTTTATGCGGAAAGGGCTGCAAATGCTGGTGGATGGCGCCGAGCCGGAAACCCTGCGCGAAACCCTGCAAGTGGAAATCGACGCCTACGAGGAGCAGCAGCGCCAGGCAGCCAAGGTGTGGGAATCCGCCGGTGGCTACGCGCCCACCATCGGCATTCTGGGCGCAGTACTGGGTCTGATCCATGTCATGGAAAACCTGTCCGACCCCTCCAAACTGGGCGCGGGTATTGCCGTAGCCTTTGTCGCCACGGTGTACGGCGTGGGTTCCGCCAATCTGTTTTTCCTGCCCATCGGCAACAAGCTCAAATCCATCATCGCGCGTGAAATTGTGCTGCGAGAAATGCTGATCGAAGGCTTGATTGCCGTCGCCAATGGCGAAAATCCCCGTCTCATCGAACGCAAGCTGCAAGGCTACCTTGCCTGACCCTCAAGCCGCTGTCCGGCTCGTCCGTTATAGGAATGGATAGCCTGATATGGGACCGGAAATATACATGCGGCGCAAACAAAAGCACGAGGAACACGAAAATCACGAGCGCTGGCTCGTTTCCTACGCCGACTTCATAACCCTACTGTTCGCCTTCTTCGTGGTGATGTACGCCATTTCTTCCATCAACGAAGGCAAATACCGCGTCCTGTCCGAATCCCTGGTCAGCGCCTTTACCAACGCGCCATCCTCCCCCCATCCGATCCAAATGGAGGCCCGCGTCTCCGCCGGCACCGGCACCAAGCCTATCAAGGCTTCACCACCTAAAAAAGAAGATGTTGACCCGCGCATCAGGAAGCAAACCGAGAACATGAAACAGATTGCGCAGGACATTCTCAAGGTCATGGCGCCGCTGATCAAGGAAGGCCAGGTCAAGGTTACCCAAAGCCTGCGCGGCGTGACGGTTGAAATCAACGCCGCAGTTCTGTTTGGCCCCGGTGAAGCCGACCTCCATGGCGAGCCGATCAAGGTGCTGTCCGCAGTGGCCGAGGTGCTGGCTGGCGTGCCCAACAAGATCCAGGTGGAAGGTCATACCGACGATACCCCCATCAGCACGCCGCAGTTCCCTTCCAACTGGGAGCTTTCCACGGCGCGCGCCAGCAGCGTGGTGCGACTGTTTGCAGCAAAGGGCGTCGATCCGGAACGCATGGTGGCGGTCGGCTACGCCAATAATCGTCCCATCGTTCCCAACACGAACAACGAAAACCGCGCGCGTAACCGCCGCGTGACCATGCTGATCATTTCCGAGAATCAGGACAAGGTGAAGGACATTCCCATCGCGGGAATATTGCCGGAACCGGCTGGCGCCTCGAGGTAGGGTTCAGGCTTTGCCCAAGGGCCGCCCCAGCCCAGGGGAATAGGTTTGCCCATCCGGGCCATAGAGATCGAGGGTCTGATTCGCCGCCCCGCGCAGGACCGCCAGGGCCTGCTGGTTGTGCTGCAGATTGAGATTGATCAGCGCGCCGTTCTGTTCGTTCAGGCGCTTGGCTGAGCGCGCCAGATCCAGCAGATCCTCCCACACACGCACAGCGCCGGAACGTTTCTGGGGGTCGAACTTTTCCTGCCAGGCAGCAATGCCCAACTGGTCCGTCATGCCGGTGCTGGCACGCAGGTAGCGATTGCGCGCTTCCGCCAGTTGCGCCAGGGCCGACACCTGTTCGGCCTTGCGCTGAGCAATGCCGACCAATGCTTCGATATCGCCCTGAACCAGCGCAGCCTGCTCGCTTTCGAGCAGGTCAGAAAAAGCTTGGAATGCTTGGAATTCGGCCCGCAGGCCGGCGATAAAGGACTCCGGGCTCATCGCCCCAGAACCTTCAGACATGTGTCAGCCCTTCCGGCTCAACACCATTTCTTTGACAGTCTCGATCAGGCGATCCGCGATGGCGTCCGGATCCACCTTGAAGCGACCCTCGCTGATGGCCTGCTTGATCGACTCGACCTTGGCCGTATCCACCACGCTTACTTCCTCCAGGCTGCTTTCCAGCGCCTGCAGTTGAGAAGACAGCGGATTGATGTCGACCTTGTCCTGCGAAGCGCTGGCCGAGGCTCCCTTGGCAGCGCTGCTGCCCCCGGTTTTCTTGGCCGTGGTCTGGCCTACTTTGCTCGCTGGAGTCGATTTAATCGAATTGTCGATTTTCAAGACATTTTCCTTTGCACTGCAAGGGTCGATAATCCCTTGCCCAGACTAGATTTTCGGTCAAAACCCTAAAAACTTAAGTGTCTTGGATTACGTTTCCGCAATCTATTCGCGGGCAAAATTCCTTACCCAGCCTGGAGTTAAGCAAGTCGGCCGGGCTTGTAGCCAGTGCCCCGCAACGCTTGGAATGTGTCCAAAGTTTACCAGTAAAGCGGCAGACCAACCAACTGCCTGGCAAGTTCAGAATTTCACTTCCACCGTGCCATCGGCCCTGGCGATGCCACTTACCGTCTGACCATTGCCAGTGCGCACCAGCACGGTTTGGCCGGCAGCGGCATTGCCCAGGGCCTTGCCCTCGGCACTGACACCAAACCCGCCCCCCTCGGCAACCAGACGCACACTCTGCCCCTGCCGGATCACCAAGGGAGCACGCAGCATGTCCTGCCGGATGGGATATCCCGGCGCCAGTCCAGCAGTCAGGGTTTGCCCCACAGCGGCCTGGATATCCGTCAACACGCCCGTAGGCAACTGGGTCAAATCCAGGTTCTGCAGGGCCAGATCCTCTGCCGTCAACACGCGGCCATGGGCCAGCAGGCGCGATGAAACCACCACTGGCGCGACCACACTGACTGTCACCGGTACATAGATCACCCAGTTGGCACCAGCCACACAACGCGCACCCACCGTGGTCTTGCCCCACAGCCGCCCACCGGACGGGACAAAGCCTTCGACTCGCTGGCAGGCTTCCAGCTTGAGTTGCGGGTCGATTTCCCCTACCTCAATGCTCACCTTGCCCGGCTGGCCTGCCAGTTGCCGGGCAGTAAATTGTTCAATCTGCTTGCTTATTCCTGCATGCGAGTCCTGGGCCTGCGCCGTCATTACCATCGAGCCCAGCATCAGGAGGACGCAGCACAGGTTCACACATGCCCGAGCTAAAGTTGAAGGCTTCATACGCCGCTAATCTTCCCCAGGAACAAGCTAATAAATAACAACATCCCGGCATTGTAACAGCATGGGACTGTTCATCCAGCGCACTAGCGAGGCAAGCATGACACTACGCAACCGAGTTCTCATCAGCTTATTTGGAACATTGCTCCCCCTTGGCCTGGCCGTTCCCTTCGGCGGCAACGCCCTCTATGTGGGCCTGGCCCTGTCCATCGCGGCAGCTGTCTCATGCGGCCTGTGGCTCAACCGCCGCCTGGCCGTGCTGGACACCATGGCACAGAAGATCGGTCAACTGGCCCACCAGGACTTCTCCGTCAGATTACCTGCCAGCGGCTCGGATGAACTGGCCCACCTTGGACAAGCTATCAACCATGCCCTGGAACACATGGAGCACCAGGCCCGAGCAATTGAACAGGCCCTGAGTGATATGCCGGCCCAGGCTGGCCAAATGAGCACATTGCTTGCATCCTGCGAGCAGGTCATCGCGCGCCAGGCCACCTCTGTGCATCAGGCCGCCATCGGCATTGATGAAATCAGCCAGCATATTGCCGCCATCGACGTTTCCTCCAAGGATGCAGTCGAGCAGGCGGAGGCCTGTCTCGAACACACGCGAGCAGGCAATGAAAGCATTTCCAGCCTGATGGGCGGCATCGACGAAGTGGACCAGGCCGTGAGCGTCATTGCCCAATCCATCGACGAATTCATCCAGAGCATGCAGACCATCACTTCCATGACACGCCAGGTCAAGGATATCGCCGACCAGACCAATCTGCTGGCCCTGAATGCCGCCATCGAAGCCGCCCGCGCCGGCGAACAAGGGCGCGGATTTGCGGTGGTGGCGGATGAAGTGCGCAAGCTGGCGGAAAAGTCCGCCCAGGCCGCCCATGAAATCGACGGCGTCACGCAACTGATCAGCCGCCAGTCCAACACCTTGACCTCCACCATTGAGCAGGGCCGTTCACAGCTTGCGGCGAATCTGGATGCCATCGAACAGGTGGCAGAGATGCTTGCCGTCTCCAACGGCGCCATCAACGCCGAGAAAAATCTGATCGCCCAGATCGCGGGAACCACCTCCGCCCAGGCGCAAGCCAGCCATGAAGTCTCAACGCACCTGGATCAGATGGCAACCGAAGCCCAGCAACACAGCGGCCGGCTCCTGGAAGCGCAGACACTGGCCGAACAACTTCACGCCACGCTACAACGCATTCAAAAAACTGGATAATGGCGGGAAAGTCTTGCCATACTCTGGTTCTAAGCAACCAATCCTGTTGAACCCAACGAGCAGCACCAATGCCACCGCCCAGCAATCCCACGGAAATCGCAAGAGAAACCCTGCGTCTGCTGGCGACACGACGCATTGCCCCAACCCCTGAGAATTACCAGCGCATCTATTGCGAACTGAGCGGCGAAACGCCCAAGGAATTGCCCGGAAGCGATCTGGTTCAGAATCTGAACAAGGCGCTGGACAGCCTGGGCAAAAAGACGCCAGCCCTCGCCCCGCGCCTGAAGCCCTTGTCCAAGGCCCTGGAAGACAACGACTGGGAAGCCTTGCGCAATGGCCTGGAAAGCCTGACCAAGGGCGCTGAGTCCAGCGACAACTGGGCCGAACTGGTGCGGGAACTGATTCGCCAATGGGACCTCAAGCAGGCCGGACTCACCACCCAGCGCAAAAAGGATGCTCTGGAACGGGTACTCATCAACTTCGGGCGCAACCCGGTGGAATTGCACGCCAAACTGAGCGCGCTGACCAAATCCTGGGCGGAAGGCGCCGCCGGCCCCTCGGATATCGAAGTCATCGAAAGCGGAGAAAGCGCCACCGCGCCGACAGAACCCAGTTCTGAACCGGTCGACCGTCGCGGCATGCCCGTCAACGTGGCCAGCACGGATGAAATCCCCAACATGCTGGCAGATCTGCTGGCCCAGGCGCTGCTGCAAGGCGTCATACCGCGTTTGAGCCACCTGCCTGCCCTGGCTTCGGAAGCGGCCAAGCTGGCTGAGCAGGCACGCAGCGCGCGCCGGCCCGACGCCTTTGCCAAGCTCTCGAAAAACCTGCGCCAATTCTGGATCCAGGTTGAATTGCAGACCGAGGCCGATTCAGAAATCCTCGACGGCCTCATGCGCCTGCTCAAGCTGGTGATCGACAACATCACCGAACTGCTGCTGGAAGACCAATGGCTGCGTGGACAACTGACGGTAGTACAGGACATCATCAGCAAGCCGCTGGACCATCGCGTCATCGCCGATGCCGAGAAGCGCTTCAAGGAAGTCATTTTCAAGCAGGGCACGATCAAGCACAGCCTGAACGAAGCTAAGCTCACCCTCAAGAACCTGGTCACCGCCTTCATCGAACGCATCGGCGTGCTGACCGAGAGCACCGGCAGCTACAACCAGAAGCTGGAAGGCTACACCCAGGTTTTGAGCAGCACCGAGGACATCCCCTCCCTGAACAAAATCCTGCAGGACATCCTGGCCGACACCAAGAGCCTGCACCTGGACATGATCCGCTCCCATGACGAACTCGTTTCTGCCCGCCAGCAGGCCGAGTCCGCGGAACAACGCATCAAGGACCTGGAAGCGGAACTGGGGCAGATTTCCGAGCTGGTCTACCAGGACCACCTCACCGGCACCCTGAACCGGCGCGGCATGGAGGATGCTTTCGAACGCGAATTTGCCCGTTCCGAGCGGCATGGCATACCGGTCTCCATCGCCCTGCTCGATGTGGATCACTTCAAGCGCCTGAACGATACCTATGGCCACGAAACCGGGGACCAGGCGCTCGTTCATCTGGCCAATGTGGTCAAGGAAATCCTTCGCCCCACCGATACAGTGGCACGCTATGGCGGTGAGGAATTCGTCGTCATCCTGCCCAACTCAAACGCCAACGATGCAGCAGGAATCATGACGCGCCTGCAGCGCGAGCTGACCAAGCGCTTCTTCCTGCATGACAACGAACGCATTCTCATCACCTTCAGCGCGGGTGTCGCCCAGCGCCAGGGGGCTGAGACCTCGGAAGCCATGATTACCCGCGCCGATGCTGCCCTGTATCGCGCCAAGCAGGCCGGGCGCAACCGGGTGCTGCTGGCAGACGGCGACTCAAGCGCCCCGCCCCCCCGCTGAATGCCGGCGGCAAGATTTGCCGCGCCCCACTTCCCGACTGCCGGCATGCCTTGCCGGCAACCCCTCCCTACCAACGTAACACCATGATTTAGAAGCAAGAGCATTAGCTGGCACAGTTGCTGCATTGTCCTGTAGCGAATGATTCAGGACACGGCAAACATGGCCACCAAACTCGACAATCTGTTTGACTCTCACACCCAGGCGCTGAAGCTGCGAACCTTTCGCCAGCAATTGCTCGCCTCCAACATCGCCAACGCCGACACGCCCAACTACAAGGCCGTGGATATCGACTTTGGCAAGGAGTTGAAGCGCATCATGGCCGGCGGTGAAGGCAGCGTGCAGCCGAGCATGACCAACGCACGCCATCTGGCAGGAAAAAACTCCAATCCCTTTGGCGCGCAAGTGCTCTACCGCACCGATGTCCAGGGCAACATCGACGGCAACACCGTCAACATGGATGTCGAGCGCGCCAAGTTCACCGAAAACGCTCTGCGCTATGAAGCGGCACTGAGTGCACTCAATTCTGAAATCCAGCACATCAAAGCTGCCCTGAGGACACAGTAATTATGTCTCTGTTCAACATATTCAACATTGCCAGCAGCGCCCTGACCGCGCAGTCCCAGCGATTGAACGTCATTGCCAGCAACCTGGCCAATGCCGATAGCACCACCAGTGCCAATGGCGGCCCTTACCGCGCCAAGCAGGTGGTGTTTCAGGCTGTGCCCATGAACACCCCCGGCGTCAAGCAAGGCGCCGGCGTTGTGGTACGCGAAGTGGTGGACGACTCCTCCCCCATGCGCCGCGTGTACGACCCCAAGCATCCGGCCGCCGACAAGGACGGCTATGTGACCTACCCCAATGTGAACGTGGTGGAGGAAATGGTCAACATGATCTCCGCCTCGCGCTCCTACCAGAACAATGTGGACGTGATGAACACCAGCAAGACCATGATGCAGAAACTGTTGGCCCTGGGCCAGTAACGAGAGGATAAGCCGCCATGACCGCCGTCAACGCAGTTGGTACCACTACCGCAGCCTCCGCAAGCACCAACTCGATCTCCGCCACCGAAGATCGCTTCCTGAAACTGCTGGTGGCGCAGATGCGCAACCAGGATCCGCTCAATCCGCTGGACAACGCCCAGGTCACCTCGCAAATGGCACAGCTGTCCACGGTTACTGGCATCAACAAGCTCAGCGATCTCGTGCAAGGCCTGTCCGGCTCCTTGGCACAGGCCCAATCCCTGCAGGCCACCAACATGATTGGCCGTGGCGTGCTGACGGATGGCAGCGCCATGATGCTCAACCAGGGCAATGCCTTGGGCGGCTTCGAACTCTCTGGCCCTGCCGATCATCTGCTGGTGAGCGTCAAGGACAGCTCGGGCCAGGTGGTGCACACCGCAGACCTCGGCGCGCAGCAGGCCGGCGTCAACCTGTTCCGGTGGGACGGCGTACGCGATGACGGCAGCACTGCCTCTGATGGCATCTACAGCTTTGATGTACAAGCGACACTCAACGGCAAGCCCGTTGATACCACTCGTCTCAGCTACGGCACGGTGGCCAGTGTCAGCCTAGGTACCAATGGCGTGCAACTGAATCTACTTAACCTGGGTGCAGTCGACCTGTCCCAAATCAAACAAGTCATGTAAGCCAAGGAGATAGCAATGAGCTTCCAACAAGGTCTTTCCGGTCTGAATGTCGCAGCCAAGAATCTGGACGTGATTGGCAACAACGTCGCGAACTCCTCCACCGTTGGCTTCAAGGCTTCACAGACACAGTTTGCCGACGTTTATGCCGCTTCCCTCGCCGGTGGCGGCGGCCTGCAGGCAGGTATCGGCACCAAGGTTTCCGCCATCGCCCAGCAGTTCACCCAGGGCAATATCAGCGTGACCAATAACCCGCTGGACGTGGCGGTCAACGGCAAGGGCTTCTTCCGTGTGGAGCAGCAAGGCACGACCTTCTACACCCGCAATGGCCAGTTTCAGCTGGACAAGGACGGCTACATCGTCACCGCCAATGGCGACAATCTGACCGGCTACGCCGCCAATGCGGCAGGGCAGATCCTCCCTGGCGCCCTGGTCAACCTGCAACTTTCCAACGCGGATATCGCGCCCTCCGCCACCGCCAATGCAAGCGTCCTGGTCAACCTCGATTCGCGTGCCTCCATTCCGGCTGGTGCCTTCAACCTGACGGTGTTCGACAGTTTGGGCAATGCGCAAAACTATTCGCTGTATTTCAAGAAGACCGCCTCCAACACCTGGGAGGTTTACACCAGCTTGACCAATGCGGTGGGTTCGCCCACCACGGCCCAAGGTCTGCTGACCACCCTGACCTATAACAGCAGCGGGGTATTAACTGCGGGTGCCACTGCCTCCGAGACCCTGTCCGCCGCCGATCTCGGTAC
>OBLQ010001092.1_pt1 | contig 10277 bp, 9 predicted proteins | sample 1519881 | NCBI WGS metagenome assembly OBLQ01 (sample SAMN01911456, study PRJEB22533) | soil metagenome | biome: Soil | place: Malaysia | collected 2012-04-30 | depth DG_metagenome m | reverse complement strand
ATCGAGCGCAAGAACGTATTTCGGCATCGGGTCTCCTCCGGGGAACCTAGACTAAATGAGTTTGTAATGGGAATGCAAATGGAGAATAGGCGACGCCAACCGGCAGCTTGCGGCCGTGGAACACACACGTCGCGCCATTGCGATATGCGCGGGAACTTTCACTCCTCCTTCCACGTCATGTCCACGTCCACGGGAATGTTGTTGCTGATGGGCATGGTGAGGAGCTCCGGCGGCTTGATCTTAAAGTCCGAAACTGTGGTTGGAATGGTCCCGACCACGCGAATTTCTTTCCCTTCCGTCACCAGCTTGAAAGGAACGTTGCTGTAATGGGCCGTCTGGCCGGCAAACTGCACGGTCAGGCTGGCCTGGATTGCTCCGCCTTTCAGGTCAGACTCCGGCAACTCAGTGCGCACAATCACCATGGGAAACTGCGCCCCGCGCACCACTTCAATCATGTGCAGGTCGCGGTTGGTGTCGCCCGAATCGAAAGTCTTTACGGGCACCGCCGCCAGAAAATTGCACTCCCCTGCCTGGCAGATGCCCTTGCCCCGCGCCGCATGGCTCACGCCGTCGGCGTGGTGCAGCGGATGGGAAACGTGATAGGTGAGCGTGGATGCTTCCAGGACCCAGTTGCTCTTCGCCGAAAGCACAAGCCCGGGCAATATAAGAACCACAGAACATAGCAGAATATTTCGTATGATTTTCATTGATTCGCCCTCAGAACTTGAATGTCACTGCAAAGACTGCCGTGCCCAGCGCCGCCGCCGTCACCAGCGCCGCCGTCTGGTGATATTTGGCGATTCCGTGTACGCGCTCGCCCTTGTTCAACTGGGAATAAGCCATTGCCCCCAGGACGGCAGTCATCACCATGCCCGGCCCGTGAATCCAGGCCATTGCCTTGTGGAGGCGGATAGGCCCGCGCGTCTCAACCCCCTGCAGGCGCGGCGCGGCCAGGGCGAAATAGGCCGTCGCAGCGTAGAGTCCCCCTGTGGTTGTTCCCAGCGCCATGTGAAGGTCGCGGCCTGTTGAGCTGCCCGGCGTTCCATGGGGGCCCTTGGCGCCGCCGGAGGTGGCGATGGCGGCAATCAGGGCCGCCACGGTCACCATGCCCAGCTTCTGATGGATTTGCAACATGTGGGTGCGCTTGTTCAGCAAAGCCTGCTCCCTGGCGTTGCCCTGCACTTCGCTTGAAGGAAAGCCCAGGCTCGAGAGTGACGGCTCTGTACTCCCGTTCTGGGTCGAGGAATTGCCGGAAGAGCTCTCCAGTTGCAGGTTGAGAGTCTGTGCTGCACCGGCGATAATCGTCACTCGTGACTTGCTGGTGGGGAAACCTTCCGCCACAGCCGTTACCTCATAATCCCCCGCGCCTAGTTTGGAGACGCTGTAACGGCCGGAGGCGTCTGTCTCCGCCTGCCCGGTCTGGCCTGTAAAAACGTTGCTGACCGAAACCTTCACATTGGCGACGGGCGAGCCCGATAAGTCAGTAACGGTGCCCGAAAGCGTGGCGGTGGATGTCTGGGCCCACATCGGGAACGAAAATGAAATTGCAAGAATCAGGATTGCCAAAATAAACTTCGCCGACTTCGAATTCATTTGAACTCCACTTGTCACAATGTCCCGGCCTGGATTTGTAGTGGCGAGTTTACCTCGTCAGGTGGCGGCGTAAAGCCGCCGCTACGTGAAAATCGGAACACTGCCCTTTGTTGATGTAAAAGGCGTGATGAATCTGCCGCTCAAAAAACCAGACTGACCCGCGCAAGCACCCGCGTGCGGCTGGCATTCACTTCCCCCGGAACGCCGCATACTCGATGGGTTCGCTGCTATGATGCGGCGAGCGTGACGAGGGTTGGCAGCAGCCGTTCTGTGCTTCCACTACCGGAGGGCGAGGGGACAATGGGAAATTCCTTGTCCCGCATTTTCCTGTTAATCTCTCAGGGGCGGTGGGGCCTTGCGTGAACTGTCAAAATGCGAACTCATTGCACTCCACGAAGCATACAAGCGCGGAGACCTGGAAGCGGTTCGCACGGCGCTCGGCAACCCGGACGGCTTCCCAAACTGCCCGGGCCCGATGGGTATGGGGCCCATTATTCTGGAATACGCCATCTACTGGAGCCCGCTCCCTTTCATCCGCTCTCTACTCGAACTCGGCGCCGACCCCAATTACGCCTCCCCTGAGGGTTTTCCCTCGCTCATCGCCACGCTATCCACCGACCGCCCGAACCGGACCGAAATCCTTGAATTTTTGCTCTCCCGCGGTGCCGACGTCGGGCAGCGTGGCGTGAACGACTACACGCCGCTCCACTACGCAGCGGCCCTCAACGACTGCGGGGCGATAGAGCTTCTGGCCGCACACGGCGCCGACCTCGAGGCAAGGACAAATATTGACGACTTCACAACTCCTTTGGAGGAGGCTGAAAGAGGCGGCCACATCCAGGCCGCTCAGCTCCTCAGGAAGCTCTCCGGATGTGATCCTTAAAGCCGAATGGGGCTGAGGCTCAAATCCCGGACATCGTCCCTCACCCATCGCAGGAATCGCTCCGCCCGGCGGTCATCGCACTATTTTCGGAACATCCGCACGACTTGCGGTGTCAATAACAGGTGTAAGGGGTCGAACGTTCTGGCTTGCAGTTTTCGCCGCGGTGTGGGGATCAAGCATCTTAGCTGTAGCAAGGCATCTCAGTCTGCGAGGAGGGGGACATGCGCAAGCTGATGGCTGCAGGTCTTTTTGCACTTCTTTCCCTGGCTGTTCCATCACCAGCCCAGACCCGACAGGCGGGCACATTTCAAGCAGCGGCCAATCCCGCTGCGGCTTCTCTGCCGCTGCGGCGAGTCATTCTTTACAAAAACGGTATCGGCTACTTCGAACACTCAACCCAGGTTAATGGCTCCCAGGAGCTGCACATTGACTTCACCACCGGCCAGTTGAATGATGCGCTGGCGTCGTTGACCGCCTACGACCTGGGCGGCGGCCACATCACCAGCGTCCGCTTCAACTCCATTGCGCCGCTCAGCGAGCGCCTGCGGGCGCTGCACCTGCCGCTCAGTCAGCAGACCACGCGCGAACAGTTCCTGAATGCGTTGCGCGGAACGCGGGTGGACATCCAGAGCGGAACCACCAATGTCAGCGGCAAGCTGCTGAGCGTTGAGAACGTCAGCAAGACGGTTGGGCGCGACCAGACCACCGAAAACGTTCTGGTGGTCTCCGTCATCACCGACACGGGAGACATGCGCAGTTTTGAGCTGGGGCCGGGCGTTTCCGTGCGCGTCGCGGACGGCGAGCTTCGCGGCGACGTGGCGCAGTATCTCAAGCTGATCGGTTCCGAACGCGCCGAAGACGTGCGGCGAATGACCATCACCGACGATGGCACGGGCGACCGCACGGTCCGCGTGAGTTACATCAGCGAAGTGCCCGTCTGGAAAAGCACCTACCGCATTCTGCTGCCCTCGGATGCAACCGAGAAACCGCTCATCCAGGGCTGGGCGGTGGTGGACAACACGCTGGGCGAGGACTGGAATGACGTGCAGCTTGCGCTCGTCTCCGGAGCGCCGCAATCGTTTGTACAGAACCTTTCGGTGCCTTATTACGTTCGCCGGCCGGAGGTGCCGCTGCCGCACTCCGCACTGCTCACTCCGCAAACCCACGAAGGCGCGCTGATGCCGATGAAGCCGGCAAACGGTCCCGGCTTCGGCAGCGGCGAGGGTGCGGGGTCCGGAGGCGGGGTTTATAGCGTTGGTGGCAATGTAGGCGGTCCACCACCTCCGGCCGCGGCCCCTGGCCGCGAAATCCAACTCTATTCCAAGTTGTTTACCGCGCGGGATTCCACCCAGTCGCAAACGGTCGAACCACAGGCCACAGGCCGCGAACTGAGCGAGCTTTTTGAATACGACATCAAGAACAAGGTGACTGTCGGCAGAAACCAGTCGGCGCTGGTCCCGATTCTGCAGGCCAAACTGGATGCCGAAAAGGTGACGCTGTGGAACGCCGGCGAATCTGTGCCGCTGCGCGCCCTGTGGCTGACCAATTCGAGCGGCCTGGCTCTCGATGCCGGCACGTTCAACGTGCTGGACGACGGAACCTTTGCAGGCGAGGGATTGTTTGACACCATCAGCGCCGGGCAGAAGCGGCTGATCTCCTACGCCGCCGACCCGGCCATCCAGGTTTCCACAAAAGAGAGCTCGCCGCCCGAAGAGGTAACGCGAATCCGCATCGCCAAGGGGTTGATGATCACCACCCGCGAACTGCGCAGTGCCAGTACTTACCAGATCAGCGACAGCGACACCAGGCCGCGCACGGTCGTCATCGAGCATCCCGTTCGCGAGGACTGGAAACTCACGGGCGACCTGAAGCCCGACGAGACCACCCCTTCGTACTATCGCTTTAAGGTGAAGGTCAATCCGAAAGAGAGCGCCAGGCTTGTAGTGGATGAAACTCATCCCATGGTCAGCCAGGTGGACCTTACGAGCGTGACAGACAATCAGGTTGAACTCCTGGCCAGGCAAAAACGCCTGACGGCCGAAATGGAAGCAGCGTTCCGCAAAATCCTCGAGCAGAAAAATGTTGTGGCGGCGCTCGACGTCGAAATCCAGGCGAGGCAGCGGGAGGTCACAACCATCTCGGCGGACCAGACGCGAATCCGGGAAAATATGAAGGCGCTGAAAGGTACCGCGGAAGAAAAGCAGCTTCTGGCCCGCTACGTCCACGAACTGAATACGCAGGAAGACCACTTGTCGAGCCTGCGCAGCCAGCTTGCCGATCTCAATGCGAAGCGGAAGCAGGCCGCTGCAACACTCGACCAGACCATCCAGGGCATCACGCTGGACGTGACGTTCTGAACGGGCAGCGCAGCTCGGCCAACTTTGCGGGCTCTGCGCGTTTTATAGTGAGAAGCGCGGACCTCGAATTGAGAGGTCCGCGCGATCTGCTTTCCCGCCGGGCCTTTTCCGGCTAAGAATATAAGGATATGTCTCGGACCGCAAAACGCTGCCCATGGGCCGGTGACGATCCGCTCTACATTGCCTATCACGACCAGGAGTGGGGCGTACCCTCGCATGACGACCGGCACCTTTTTGAAATGCTCGTGCTGGAGGGTGCACAGGCGGGATTAAGTTGGATCACCATCTTGCGCAAGCGTGAAAACTACCGGCGGGCATTCGCCGGCTGGGACGGGGAAAAAATCGCGGGCTTCGGTGAGAAGGATTTTGCCCGGCTCATGGCCGATGAGGGGATTGTGCGCAACCGCCTCAAGATTGGCGCTGCAATCGAGAATGCAAAAGCCTTTCTCGAAGTGCCCGGCGAGTTTGGAAGCTTTGACCGTTACATCTGGCAATTTGTTGGGGGCTCGCCCATTCGCAAGCGCCGCCGCTCGATGCGCGATGTTCCTGCCCACACCGCCGAATCAGACGCCATGAGCCGCGATCTGAAGAAGCGCGGATTCAAGTTTGTTGGCACAACGGTATGTTATGCCTTCATGCAGGCCGTGGGGATGGTGAATGATCACCTTGCTTCCTGCTTCCGCGCGCGCCAGGCTTACTTGCCGAAGGCCAGGCCCAGGAAGTAGGGCCACAGCACAATCGCAAGCACGCCTTTCCAGAACGTCAGCCGCAGAAAACCGATGGTAAAGAGCCAGGCCGCAACCCAGACCATGCCCATAAAGCCCTGCTGGTGGATTTGAATTTTTTCCATGCTCACAAGTTTACACCCGCCTCCGGCCCGGGCAAGCATTTGATGTTGTGGTTTGAGTGACCCGGGGCTGGAAGACGAGAGCTTGAAGGCGGCCACATGGGACTACATCAATCTGGCTTCAGTCAAATCAAGGTTCAGCAATCCCTGGCTGAAGTACCGCTTACCTTCAACAACCGCTTCCATAGCCTGCACCAATTCCCTGCAAACGTCGAGCTTCACAACATAGCCCTGTCCGCCCGCTGCAATCGCTGCCTGCACCACCGCAGGATCACTTTTCTGACTCAAAAAGATGATCCTGGATTCAGGGACGAGACGAATAATCTGCCGGGCAGCATCAATTCCACTCGTTAAAGGAAGGTTGATGTTCATCAATACCAAATCTGGCCGCAGTAGCTGCGCCTGCCTAACGGCTTCATTTCCGTCGAATGCGACCCCAACGATTTGCAAGTCGAGCACTTTATCCAGCAGTTTGTGCACAAAGTTCAGCCAGGGCCTGAAATCATCCACAAGAAGGACACGCACTGGTGATGGCTTGCTGGTATACGCTTCCATTTGTGATCCCGAACCTCGCAGGCTACACCAATCCCCCTACGTATTTCCTTTAGCCAGCTTGGCAGTGGCCTGAAATTCTGTCCTTGTCCAAGAGCAACCTCGAACCCAAGAAAAAAAATGAAAAAATCCCCGCAGGACCCGGGCAGGCCAGGAGAGATCGAGATGCAAAGATCTCCGAGGCATTGCCCAAAGGCCTCGCCAAACTCCTGTCAATAGCACATTTTGCAGTCGTTGTGCCAGGTGCGGAGTAATGCAATCCAGATACGCGTGGAAGCCTGGATTATTTTCCGATCATACCTTGGAAAGAAACCATTTCGTCCGCCGGTGGCTTGCGGGCGATCTCTGACAAAGACAAAACGAGTCCCCATGGCATGTGTGGCGACAAGCTTTAATCTGGTTTAAGAGTGAGCCGCAGTTCCGCCGGGCGGCTGCTTACTGCACATGCTCTACGCACCGGACGCAATTCCAGGAAACCAACGGACGGCGTTGTCGTGGAAGATTTTGTGCACCACGGGTTGGGGCAGTTTCAATCCCTGGTACTTCTTTCCGTGATATTCCACCCACTCGTCGGTGGCAAAGTATTTCCAGTCGCGCAGATACTCCTCCTGCCAACGCGGCAGGGTTTTCGCCACGTCTCCATCGACATCCAGTCCAAGGTCGGTGCCGTAAACCACGCGGTCCTGGTACTTAATAAGGAAGGCCGTCACCTTCTCGCGCTGCTGCATCATCAGGTATTCCACACGAGCCGCCGTATCGACGGCAAAATTCGGATAGCGGTCAAAGCGCTGGGCCATCTGGTCCACGTCGGCTTCCATGCTGCCCAGGTGCGCTCCCACCACGCGCAGCTTGGGATTTTCCGCCAGCAGGTGGTCGCGTGCAGCCAGGATAGCGGCCTTCGAGGGCCAGTCGGGATGCGCGTAGGCGTACTCCTGTGGATGTTCCTTGTAATAGCTGTAATCCGGGCTTTCTGGATTGGGCGGCTGCCAGCAGGAATCGGGTTCGGCCAGGTGCGCCACCACGGTGCGGTTGTGCGCGGCGATATCCTGATAGATCGGCTCAAAGGCCGGATCGTCGGCCATCACCCACTTCCCCGCCTTGTTCTTCATCTCCATGCCCATCACCTTGTAGATCTTTACAGCCACAGCGCCGTTGGCGAAGTCGCCGTTCAACTGGCTGATGGTCTTTTCTTTGAAGCCCGGCGCCTCAAAGCTGTAAGGGCTGAATGTTGTGCAGAAGGCGGCGCGGCCATCGGTGCCCTCGCGGACTTTCAGCTCGTCGCTGCGCTGCGGCTCGAGGCCCTTGAAGAAAGGATCGCGGTCGTCGATGACGCAGATGTTCAGCATGCGCAGGTTCAGGCGTTTAACCATTGCGGCAAACGACGGGTCGTCCTTGTATACGTGCACGTGCACGTCGATGGGCCCCACAGCGGAGAAGTCCGCCAGATCACCGGCCGGCGCGCTCGCAGTCTTCGTTTCCTGCGTTGTACCGGCGTTTTGGCAGGCGGCATTCAGCAATACAACGCCCAGCGCCGCTGCGCCCAAAGCAAGCAACCGCACCTTCAATTTCCGGAATTTCACTTGTCCCTCCTGACCGCCTCCAGCCCTTTCCGCGTCGCCGTTAGGGGGCGATGGCAATTTCTTCGCCTCGGGCATTCTCTCGAATCGGAAATGCCACCCAGCATACCGCTCCGCCCCCGGAAAGACAAATCGGGTATGCGTGGCAAAGGCCGTCGTGTTCCCGCGGCACAGCGTCGGTGACGTGGCTGCACGTTGTAATATAATGGCTACATTCGAGGCGGATTGGGCGCGATCCCCGATAATCAGCAGCCAGGGCCGCCTGAGTTTCCTCGTGGAAAGCAGAACAAGTGCTCAAGAAGAAACTCCAGCTTTGGATGACGTGTGGAGGAGCGACGGTAGGGTTGCTGGTTTGGGCTTATGACTACGACTTCTTTCTGAATGCCGCAGGTCCAGCGGCGCCAATCTCCCAGGTCATCCTGCGAATCAGCCATTTACAGGGTGCGGAATTCCCTGTTCCAGTGCTCTGGCCTATGCTGGTGCTGGTCATCTTAGGAACGGGTTTGGGATTCGCTGCCGGCTTCTGTCTTCGCTCGTTCGAACCTTAGTTGCTAGCCATGGCGCCGTTTTGCGCGGCCTTTTTCATCCTTCATACTTCAGAATTCAAAATTCCCCTTGACCCTGCCGCCCGATTCATCGATGCGCCAAAGAATGCCGGGACCAGGCCCGGCGATCCATCGGTCCCGTTCTGGAATCTTGAGTCTGAAATCCCATGGCGGGTGCGCCTTCCGCGGATATTGATGGTGGACCGCGCAGACCTCGCGGTGTGTACGATATCTGCGGACTCGCGAAGCTGGAGCTCCGATATTGACGCGGCAAATTGATTGCGTGGCATAATTGTTGCTATGAAGATTCTGATCTCGGGAGCGGGAATTGCGGGACCCACACTCGCCTTTTGGCTGGCGCATTACGGGTTCGAGCCCACCCTCATCGAAACGGCCCCGCGCTTTCGCACCGGCGGCTACATGATCGACTTCTGGGGCGCGGGTTTCGATATCGCGCAGCGCATGGGCCTGTCAGATGAGATCAGCAGCCGAGGCTACAGGATCAGGGAGTTGCGGGTTGTAGACAGCAGCGGGAAAAAAGTGGCGGGGTTTCCGGTCGACGCATTTTCACGAATAACGCACGGCCGCTTTATCAGCCTTCCCCGAACGGAACTGGCGCTGGCGATCTTCAACAGGATCGAACGCGGGGTTGAAACGATATTTGGAGACAGTGTGGACCGCATCGACCAGACCGGAAGTGGCGTCCGGGTCACATTGCAGAGCGGAGGCGTGCGTCAATTCGATCTGGTGGTTGGCGCCGACGGGCTGCATTCTCGTGTGCGCGAGCTGGTTTTTGGCGAAGAGAGCCGGTTCGAGAGCTATCTGGGCTTCAAAGCTGCGGCCTTCGAGGTGCAGGGCTACAGGCCAAGGGACGATCTCGTTTACATGTTGCACACTGCAGTCGGCCAGCAGGTGGGACGGGTTACCATGCGAGGGGATCGGACGATGTTTCTGTTTACATTCAAGGATGACGATCCTGACATCCCCGATGACATTGCGGCTCAGAAGGCCCTCCTGCGAAAACGATTTGGCTCGACCGGGTGGGAATGCCCCGGCATTCTGGAGGCGCTCGATGCGGCCGACTATTTCTATCTGGATCGCGTGAGCCAGATCAGGATGAATTCACGCCAAGGATTATGGACCCAGGGACGGGTGACGCTGGTGGGCGATGCTGCCTCGTGCGTATCATTGCTGGCCGGACAAGGGACTGCCCTCGCCATGGTGGCCGCGTATATCCTCGCCGGCGAACTGCATCGTGCCGGCGGTGACCATGCCACGGCTTTCGGGCGATACCAGGACCTGTTCGCGCCCTTCGTTCTCAACAAGCAGAAGGCCGCACTGCGCTTTGCAGGAACCTTCGCGCCCAAATCGAGGTGGGCGCTTTTCCTGCGCAATCAGATTTTTAACCTTCTGGCGATTCCCTGGATTGCGGATTTTGCCGTCGGTCGGGACCTTGCGGACAGGATCTCGCTGCCCGAATATTCATCCGAGCCGGAACCCGTCCGGCCTTGAGAAGTCCGGGCGGCTGGCGTGGATGCTCGCCATCCAGCATCCGCGGCCTCGCTTTGGTTTTGCGAACGGTTCCACAGACTGGCCGGACCTTGGCGAACTGAAAACAGAGCACATCAGGGTGGTGACTCGGCTTGCTTCGTATTTTGTGGCACGGCCATCCTGGCCGTGTTTTTTGACCGAAGGACGGGCGAGGACGCCCGCGCCACACCTGCGCGTTGTATAGGCTGCTCAGACGCACGACACTAACCTTGTGGGCTGCCTTGTTGCGCGCCAATCTCCGCCATACTTCACTACGAAAAAAAAAGGGACGGGCCAACGGCCCGTCCCCGCCCCACAGCGACCCGACGAAAGGTGAAGCTACTTCTGAGCCAGCGTAATGGGTATCCGCTGAATCAGCATCGGCCCCTGGGC
>OBLQ010001091.1_pt1 | contig 10279 bp, 8 predicted proteins | sample 1519881 | NCBI WGS metagenome assembly OBLQ01 (sample SAMN01911456, study PRJEB22533) | soil metagenome | biome: Soil | place: Malaysia | collected 2012-04-30 | depth DG_metagenome m | reverse complement strand
CCGCTTCATCCACGGAGAGGTTGAAGACGCCGGGCATGGAGCTGATCTCCTTGCGTACGCGCTCGCCGGGACAGACAAAAAGCGGATAGATGAAGTTGACCGGCTCAAGATGGGTCTCACGCACCAGCGAGCGCAGGGACTCAGACTGGCGCAGGCGGCGAAGGCGGGTGACAGGAAAGGCCATAACAAGGGAAGTTTAGCAGAGTCAAATGCTGTCGGCGTCCGCTTCTTCCTCTCCTCGGTCCTCTCTTGATAGGTTGCGCCGATCTCTGTGGTTGTTCCGTTCCGGGACGGCGCCACCCGATTCGCCCGGACTTCATGTATTCTGAGCATCTAAACTTCTGAGCATCTAAACAAGCTGAACTATGGACCTGACTTGGGTGACGGACCGCATTGCGGTGGGCGGCGGAATCTGGAATGACGAGAACATGGCGGAACTGGTCCGCATGGGCGTCACCCACATCATCAACATGCAGGTGGAGTTTGACGACCGTCCGCTGGCGGAAGGCCGGGACGTGAGCGTGTTGAACAATCCCACGGATGACGACTTCCAACTCAAGCCGCCGAAGCTTTTCCAGAGCGGGGTCGATTTTGCGCTGGAAGCCCTGGATGCCCCCGAGAACAAGCTCTTTATCCACTGCGCCGCCGGAGTCCACCGCGCACCCATGATGACGCTGGCCGTGCTGCGCGTGCTGGGCTGGCCGCTGGAAGACGCCAAGGATGTCATCCAGCGGCGCCGCTGGGTGGTTGACTGGGCCGATATCTACGTGGAGAGCGTGGAACGGTTCGTCGAGGGATTCGATGACGCGCGCGAGGCGAAGACGTTGCCAGAGACGGAGCGTAACGAACCCGGATAAAATCGTCGGAATCCTCGTGATTGGGAAGCCGGGGATTTTACCGCAGAGAACGCAGAGGTCGCAGAGGAAATCAGATAGTCGGTTTTGCGGAACGGCAGGTACATGGATGAGCGCGCGGATTGAAGAAGGGCAATTGAAAGAATGCGCAAAACGATTTCGACGATCCTCGATGTGCCGATCTCCCGCTTCTCGAAGACACGATCCAGGCAGGCGCTGCTAAACTAAACGCCAATCCAACCCACAACGGAGCTTAGGCATGCAGGGAAAAACTGTGGTCATTACCGGCGCGACTTCAGGAATCGGGCAGGTGGCGGCGGAAAAGCTGGCGGCGATGGGAGCGCGCATGGTGCTGGTGGCGCGCGACAAGGCCCGAGGCGAAGCCACGATGGCGCGGCTGCGCCAGGCCGGACCGGGCGTTGAGCACAGGATCCATTACGCCGACCTCTCGCGCTTGAGCGAGATGAAGCGCGTGGCGGCCGAGATTGCCGCGGCGGAGCCCCGCATTGACGTGCTCATCAACAACGCCGGAGCGCTGTTCGGCTCGCGCCAAGTGACGGAAGACGGCCTGGAGCGGACCTTCGCGCTCAACCACATGAGTTATTTCGTGGTGACGCACGGCCTGGCGGAAAGGCTGCGAGCTTCTGCCTCCGCGCGGGTGATCAATACGGCTTCTGACGCGCACAAGGGCGAACGGCTCGACTTCAGCGATCTGCAAGCGGCTTCCAACTATCGCGGGTTCCACGCGTACGGACGATCGAAGCTGTGCAACATCCTTTATACAAGCGAACTGGCGCGGCGCTGGGCGGGCACGGGCGTGACGGCCAACAGCCTGCATCCGGGCTTTGTGGCCACGCGCTTTGGCGACGAGAGCGGAGGAATGCTTTCCGTCGGCGTCCGTATCGCCAAGACCTTTGCCATCTCACAGGAGAAGGGCGCGGAGACCATCGTATATCTGGCATCTTCCGGCGATCCGCAGGTCACGGCAGCGAACGGGCTCTATTTCTATAAATGCCGTCCGGCAACGCCCACGCGTGAAGCGCGTGATGAAGGCTCCGCCCGCAAGCTGTGGGAAGAAAGCGAAAAAATCGCCGCGACCGTGAATTAGAAGAACCGCGAACTAGAGCCAGAGATCGGCGTCCGCTCAGAACATTGAAGGTCAAAACCAGGAAGGTCAAAACCAGGAAGGTCAAAACCAGGAAGGTCAAAACCAGGTTCCGCGGCGATATTCCGTGTAAGCGGCGCCGAACTTTTCCTCCAGGACCCTGGCTTCACGCCGGCTGTTGATGGTCTGAAGCGGGACCATAATGACCAGCGGAGCCAGCGGATACCATGAGCCCGTTGCCAGGGCGATTGCCGCAAGAGCCAGATCGAGAAAAACGTACATCGGGTTGCGGATGCGCGAATAGAGACCGTGGGTGACCAGTCCTTTGGCCTTCGGCGTTACGGAGAAAGACTTGCCCAGTTGCACGCGAGCCAGCACGAGCAGGAACAGAGACACGACGGCAAGAATTGCGCCGAGAACGGTGGTGAGTTGCATAAATGCTGCGGTTGAATCCTTTGTGGAGTTGCTTCCTGTGGGGCTTGTTTTGCGATGATAGTCGAGAATCAGTGCGGCGGCAAAGTTCAATCGCCTGCAACGGGGTTTTCAGACGAAGGAGACGCGCCGGCGGAATGCGGGGCCTTGCCGGCCTGCGCGTACTGGCGCGTCAAATACTCCTCCACGGCGGCGGGCTGATCGGCCAGGTCCACGGGGAAGGCAATGCTGATGCGGTAGTTGAAGTCGTGTGAGGTCTCCTGCCCATACAGCACGACCTGGCTTTCGCGGATTTCATAGCCGGCAAACTCATAGCTGGAGGCGGCGCGCTCCGGAGTCCAGTGCTCCGTGAAGACTGCGTCCTGGCGGTGGGCAAAGGCCAGCCCGCGGTGGCGGTTGAAGATCCCGGCAAAGCGGGCCTTCAGTTCGCCTTCCGCCGCGCGCTGCAAACTGAGCAGTCTGGAAGTCTTTTCCGGCAGTTTCATCGTTTGTGCTGGTTCTCCACCATTGGCTGCAGCCGTTCTCTGGATCGTTGCGTCCACCTACAATGCAACATTACCGCCGGGCTTGTCCGCAAAATTAAGAACTCTAATGAGCGTTTAAGACCGCCCTAATGTGGTTCGGCGACATTGGGTGGAGTCGATGTGTTGCTTCCGGTGTCATCTCAGGGATCGCGCGTTCCTGCGCGCCCGCTTTCAGTCTGATGGCTGCTCTGCTCTCTATTACGAAAACAATCTGCGTATAAATCGAGGGCGTAATGCACAGCCATACACTCCGCTGCACAAAACTATGTTTCATCGCGCTGCTTTTTCTGGCGATCACTGCCGTCCTTCCGACGGGCGCGCAGGCGCAGCGCTCCATCAACGATGCTGATCGTGTGACTCTGCACGGAAACGTGCATCCAGAAGCGCGGGCGGAATTCGACCGCGGGTCGGCCCCCGCGAACATGCCCATGAAAAACATGATCCTGCTGCTTTCCGTCCGTCCGGACGCGCAGGCGCAACTGAACCAGTTGCTGGCCGAGCAACAGGACCCGAGTTCGCCGAACTATCACAAGTGGCTTACGCCCACGGAGTTCGGCTTGAGATTTGGTCCCACGGACCAGGACATTGCCGACGCCACCAGTTGGCTCAAGCGCTTTGGCTTCCGCATTGACGAAGTGGCCAAAGGAAGAATGTGGATCAACTTCAGCGGCAATGTGCAACAGGTGGAACGGGCGTTCCAGACCAACATCCGCGAATTTGAAGTCAGCGGTAAAATGCACCATGCCAACGCCACGAACCCCACCATACCGCGCGCTCTGACCGGGCTGGTGCAGGGCGTGGTGTCACTGCACGATTTCGTGAAACATCCCAACAGCACGGTGAACCAGCTTCCGCCGGACTTTACTTCGGGCACCGGCGCGAATTTCCTGGCGCCGGCGGACTTTGCCACCATTTACAACCTGAACCCGCTTTACGGCGCTGCGCCGGCCATTGACGGCACGGGACAGACCATCGCCATTGTGGGACGTACCAACATCAACATCGGCGACGTACAGTTCTTCCGCAGCTTCTTCGGGCTGCCGGCGAAGGATCCGGTGATCGTCCTCAATGGGCCGGACCCGGGCGACCTGGGCGGGATCGAAGAAACCGAAGCCGACCTGGACGTGGAATGGTCAGGCGCGGTGGCGAGGAACGCGACCATTGATTTCGTGGTTTCGCAGACCACGACCACCACGGACGGCGTGGACTTGTCCGCGCAGTTCATCGTGAACAACAACCTGGCCAGCGTGATGAGCACCAGCTTCAGCGCGTGCGAAGCCGCGCTGGGCGCAACGGAAAACGCTTTCTGGAACAATCTGTGGGCCCAGGCGGCGGCCCAGGGCATTACGGCGTTTGTCGCCTCGGGCGACAGCGGCGCGGCCGGATGCGATGCTGCCAGCGCGACCACCGGTACGGGACTGGGCGTGAACGGCCTGAGTTCCACGCCGAACAACGTCGCCGTGGGCGGCACCGAATTCAACGAGGGCACGGGCACCTTCTGGTCGCCGACAAACGACCCCACGACCCAGGGCTCCGTGCTGAGCTACATTCCTGAAGTCGCCTGGAATGAGAGCGGCGCGGTCGCCGGCGGCTCAGGATTGTTTGCAAGTGAAGGCGGCGCAAGCACCATCTACGCCAAACCCGCGTACCAGGCAGGCCCGGGCGTCCCGGCGGACGGCGCGCGCGACGTGCCGGACGTTTCACTCAGCTCGGCCGGCCATGACGGCTACATCATCATCCAGGGCCACACCGCGACCAACACGGGAATGATGGCGGTGAGCGGAACTTCCGCTGCTTCGCCTTCCTTCGCCGGAATTATGGCGCTGGTGGTGCAGAGCACGGGAGCGGCGCAAGGCAACCCCAATCCGATTCTGTACAGCATGGCGCAAAATCAGTTTGCCGGCGGCACAGCGGTTTTCCATGACACCACCACGGGTGACAACACCGTACCCGGCGTAATCGGCTTCCCGGCAGGGCTGGGCTACGATCAGGTTACAGGGTGGGGATCAGTGGATGCCGACCTGCTGGTGACCCTGTGGAACAACAACGTCACGCCTGACTTTTCGCTCGCGGCGAGCCCGGCTTCGCAGACGCTGAACCGGGGCCTGACATTCAACTACACAGTGACGGAGACGGCGGTGGGCGGATTTGCCAACCCTGTCACGTTCAGCGTCAGCGGGCTTCCCACAGGCGCGACGGCAACCTTCACTCCCTCATCGTTAAGCGGGTCCGGGACCACGGCACTGGCAATCGCCACGACGACGACCACGCCGACAGGCACGTATCCGCTGACCATCACCGGCACCGACGGCGTCCTCAGCCACACGACTTCCGTCACGATGGTGGTGACGATGCCCGACTTCACCCTCGCGGCGGCACCGGCTTCGCAGACGATTGTCTCCGGCGACTCCACCAGCTATACGGCGACCATCGCTCCGCTGAACGGGTACACGGGCACGGTGAGCTTCAGCGTCAGCGGGCTGCCGGCAGGAGCTTCGGCCACCTTTAATCCGGCTTCCCTGATCGCTTCAGGCACAACCACTCTTTCCATTACAACTACGGTAGGCACCACGCCCGCCGGAAACTACCTGCTGACCATCAGCGGCACGGACGGCACCCTGACCCATACGGCCGACGTGACCTTGTCCGTCACCGACTTCACCCTGGATGCCACACCGACGTCTGAGGTGGTGGTGAAGGGCAATACGGCGACCTTCACGGCGAACATCACGCCCCTCAACGGCTACGCCGGCACGGTGAGCTTCAGCCTGGCAGGCCTGCCGCCATTTTCCACGGCAACCTTCACGCCGGCCAGCGTCACGGCTTCCGGCTCCTCGACGCTGACAATCACCACTACCAGCAGCACTCCTGCGGCGTTCTATTCGCTCACCATCACGGCCACGGACGGCATTGACACGCACTCCGTGTCCCTGACGCTGGAAGTGGATCCGGTGGGCAACTTTACGGTGTCGGCATCGCCGGCGTCGCAAAGCGTCGTTCCGGGACAGAACACCACGTTTGCCATTAGCGTGGGAAGTTCAGGCGGCTTCAATGAGGTCGTGGTTCTCGGCGTGAGCGGCGCGCCAGCCGGAGTCACCGCCACCATCAGCCCGAGTTCGGTTACCGGGTCCGGTACCGCCGCCCTGGCCATTACAACTGCGGCCGATACGGTGGGCGGGAGTTATCCGCTGACCATCACCGGAACCAGCGGCCCGCTGGTTCGAACAACCACGGTGACACTGATTGTCCTGACGCCGGATTTCTCGCTTTCGTCAAGTCCGACGTCGCAGACCATCCTGGTGGGACAATCCACCAGTTACACCGTGACACTCACGCCCATCAATAACTACGTCGGCAACGTGGCTTTCAGCCTCAGCGGCCTTCCCGCTGACACGTCGTTCTCATTCACGCCGGCCTCAGTGTTGACCTCCGGGACCACCACCCTGGCCATCGCGACCACGACAGCCACGATTCCGGGCGTCTATCCGCTGACCATAACCGGCACAGATGGATTGCTCACCCATTCCATCAACGTTACTCTGGACATCGAACCGGTACCCACGGGCGATTTCAGCGTCTCAGCTTCGCCGGCGTCCATCACTGTCAAGCGCCACTCCAGCGGCTCTGTGACTGTGACCGTCACGCCGACCGGCGGATTCACCGGCACGGTTGACCTGAGCATCAGCGGACTGCCATCCCTGGTGACGGCCAGCTTTACGCCCACCTCGGTCACTGGCGGCAGCGGCAGTTCCACGCTGACGTTTGTAGTGGACCACCGGGCCAACCAGGGGTCATTCCCACTCACCATCACCGGAACGAGCGGGCTTGTGGTCCACTCCATTCCGTTTACCCTTACGGTCAATTAGTCTGCCGGCCACAAGTCTGACAGCTGTTTGTTTTGACCGGCGCCGCCCAGGACTCCTGGGCGGCGTTTTTCTTTCTTTTGATGGAACCTCCCGGTTCTTTCCTGTCGGCCAACTGTATCCGCAGACAGACCTTTGTTATCCTAGGCGGCATGAAACTCCAGGGTTGCGGCACCGCGCTTGTGACGCCTTTCCGGAAAGATCAAACCATCGACCAGCAGGCACTCGCACGCCTTGTGGAGTGGCAGGTGGAGTCGGGAATTCACTTCCTGGTTCCCTGCGGCACCACGGGTGAAACGCCGACGCTGAGCAAAGAAGAATGGCTGCGGGTCATCGATATTACGGTTGAGGTCGCCGGCGGGCGCGTGCCCATCATGGCCGGAGCCACTTCCAATGACACTGCCGACGCCGTGGCCAAAGCCAGGGAATTGAATAAGCGCAAGGGCGTCGACGCCATCCTGACCGCTTCGCCTTATTACAACAAGCCCACCCAGGAAGGCCAGTACCAGCACTTCAAGGCCATTGCGGAAGCCGTGGACAAACCCGTGATGCTCTATAACGTCCCCGGCCGCACCGGCGCCAACATTGAGCCGGCGACGCTGGGCCGGCTGGCCAGGCTCCCCAACATCCGGGCGGTGAAAGAAGCCAGCGGCAACATCAGCCAGATTGCTGAACTCTTCAACCACGTCCCTGAGGGTTTTCTGGTCTTCTCCGGCGATGACGCGGTAACGCTGCCGGTGATTTCCCTCGGCGGTGTTGGAATCGTTTCCGTGGCTTCGAATGAGATCCCCAAAGAGATGGCGGAATTGGCCGGGGCCGCGTTGAGCGGGGACTGGACGAAGGCGCGCCAGCTGCATCGCAAGTACGTGAAGCTGATGCAGGCCAATTTCATTGAGTCCAACCCCATGCCGGTCAAGGCCGTGCTGGCCATGATGGGCCGGATTGAAGAGGTCTATCGCCTGCCCATGGTGCCGATGAGGAGAGAGACCCGCGCCAAGCTGGAACAGATCGCCGCGGAAGCAGGCCTGCTCACCGTCCACGCGGGCGTGTCCGATCTGTAAGTCCTGTTTCTCATTTCGGGCTGATCGCCCGGAAAAGAATCGCGGCTACGCCGGGGAGCGTAGCCGCTCTTTCACCACCTTCCAAGAGACAACTGCTACCGAAGGAGCTTCAACTCCGGTTTCAGGCCCCCTGGAGTTACCACCAGGAGAAACATCCCCTCTGACTCTATGGATCGCGCCAGGGTCAATTTTCTTGCAGCAAATTTTGAAGAATTCCGTTTCTTAGACGATCTGGCTGGCGCAAGCCCGGCACTTGATCTTCTCAGGCAGCAACGGCGTGCGCAGCTTCCTTTCGCCGATAAAGCCGGTCAAAGACAAAAAACATGAGCGCTATCACGGGAAAGACCAGCAGGCTAGCCTCCGGCCCGAGTGGGCCGCCGGTGATGGCGTCACTACCGTGGAACCTGGCCCGGAAGAGTCGCCCTGAGGCGAACTTGCCGCCGTTCGGGCCGGAGTAGAAATAGATGGCCGCGAAATCGAAAGCCGCGTGGAATCCGATCGCAAATCGCAGGTCGCCGGTTCGCCGCAGGGTCAGACAGGCGAAGAGCGCAATCAGGGAAACGCTGGCCCAGTCCGTCCATCGTTCGTAGGGTTTGGCGAAATAATGCACCGCACCGAATGCGAATGAGATCAGGCACGCTGCCGGCCAGAAACCCAGGCCGGAAGCCAGTGTGAATTGCGGATAAGCGCGAAAGACAATCTCTTCCGCAAAGCCAATCGCAAGGCTGGCGATCATCCATAGCAACGCCGCACGCACCAGTGCGGCCCCGTGCAGGTTGAACGTTCCCAGCGAATAGCCGCCGGCCAGGGTGATGAGTCCGATCAGGAGTGAGACGGCGGCAAAACCAAAGACGCCGCCCGCCCAGAAAGGCTGGCTGAAGCTGTCGCGTCCGGGAATTCCGTAATCGCGCAAGCGCCGGCCTTCCAGACGGCCCATGATCCATGTTGCTGCCAGCACAGCGATGAGCAGGGCCCCATCCTGAGCAATAAGCGCAGTTGGACTGAGCCACGATGGGATGGTCAAATTCCAGAGCCGCACGATGTACGCCAGCAGCCCTTGAATCGCCAGCATCAAGCCAAAGAAGAGGGCGAAGAACATCAGGAACCGCCACCCTGCCCGATAACCACCGGGACCGCGAAAGATGCTCTTCCATGCCATGGTTGGCAAGTGTACGCTGTGCTCAAGCCTGGCTCAATTTGTTCACATGGTTTCGAAGATCCCGAGGGGCAAATTATCTCCGTTTCACGGCACCCTTAGGCGGTGCGCCCCGGAACAGCTTGTCTCACTTTTCAAGAGTTGCGAATAGAGGGCGGCATAACGCTCCGCCATCTTTGAACTGCTGAAGTTCTGGCGCGCATGACGCACGCAGTTCGTGAGAGCAATATGCCCGATTGTCCGCAAGGCGAGCACCGCATCCTCGGCGCTTTCTACCAGAAAACCGGTCACGCCGTCCTGAACGATCTCCGCCAGTGCACCGCGGCGAAGGGCGACAACGGGTGTCCCGCTGGCGGCGGCTTCCATGGCTACCAGCGAACTGGTTTCATCCGCCTGGCTGGTGATCAGCACCGCCCGGGCCTGGTGCAGCAGCTTGCGCTTCAATGCGTATGAAGGTGACTCGATCCATGTGGCATTTGGCATGGCGCTCAGTCGGGGAGCGACTTCACGCTCAAAATACTGCTGGTGATAAGAAAAAGGATAGACCTGTCCGGCCAGCGTGATGGCTTCCCCGGCGCGGGCAGCAATCTCCAGCGCCAGGTGCGGAGCTTTTTCTTCGCAGATCCGGCCTAGCCACAGCAGGCCGGTGCGCGGCCCCTCGCCCGGCTGGAAACGGTCAAGGGCGATTCCATTGGGCACAACTCCAATCACCTGCTTAAGGTCAGAAAAGCTTCTCGCCTGAGATTCAGAAACGCAGTTGAAGCCGACGTTTGCCGGAATGTTCTCAAAGAGCTGCGGTGCGTAAAAAGTTCGAGGCAGGTGCAGCGTAGCCAGCACTGGCGTCTCGATTTCCGCCGCTCTGGGCCAAAAGCTGCCGGACATGTCATGCACCAGATCGAAGGGCCGTCCTTCGCGCGCGCTCTGCCGTGCGAAGTCGAGGGTCCTCTCCTGGTGCTCTCGATTGCGGCGGTCGAAGTCGTCGGGCTTGGTGCACGCCGGGCCGGTGCTGAATAACTCTCCGCTCACGCGCGAACCCGAGGAAGCGGCCACCGTGCTCCGCACACCGCGCCGCGCCATCTCGCGTTCCAGCGTCCACAGCATCTGTTCCGCTCCACCGGCGCTCTCTTGCGAGACGGTGAGAAGCGGGTAAGCGATATAGAGAATCTTTTTCACGGCTGCTCTGCAGCGGATTGGTCATTGAGTAATTTGGTGATCGGGCAATTGAAGAGCGCGACGTGTTCCAGCAATTACCAAATTACGAAATTACCCAATTACCAAATCTTG
>OBLQ010001090.1_pt1 | contig 10281 bp, 7 predicted proteins | sample 1519881 | NCBI WGS metagenome assembly OBLQ01 (sample SAMN01911456, study PRJEB22533) | soil metagenome | biome: Soil | place: Malaysia | collected 2012-04-30 | depth DG_metagenome m | reverse complement strand
GCTGCCCGGATGCGCCGCGCGTTCCGGAACTCGGCTATCGCGTGTGCCAGAAGCGCCGCGGCATCACCAGCCGTGTGGTGGAGCGCCTGATCGCCAAGCGCCAGGAATACAAGCTGCGGATGAAAGCCGCCGCGGCCGTTCCGGTAACAACCGGGCAGCTTCCGGACCCGGCAGACCATTCTGAAAGCTACAGCCTGCGGCGGTCATCGCTCAAGTGGCTGCTGGTCTGCTGCTTCGGCTACACGGGATACAAGAACGCGCGCTTCGGCAAAATCGAAGCTCACGAGGCCATCAACGCGCTGGCGCGGGAAAAACTTCTGGTGGCAAAGGAAGCCGCGGAGTTGAAAGGCTACCGCGTTCTGCACGCCCTGGTCGATTCGCTTTACGTCGAGCGGCCGGGCGCCACGCGCCGCGACTACGAGCAACTGGCGCAGGAAATCGAGCGGCTCACTGGCCTGCCGCTGGCGCTCGAGGCCGTCTATCGTTACGTGGTGTTTCTACCCTCCCGCCAGAACGCCGAAATCCCGGTGCCCAACCGCTTTTTCGCCGTAGCGGAAAACGGCGAGCTGAAGATTCGCGGACTCGAGTGCCGCCGGCACGACACGCCGCCCGTGGTTTCGCGCATGCAGCACCAGGTGCTGGAGATTCTGGCCGAGGCGCGCGATTTTGAAAGCTACTGCCGCAAGCTGGAAGAAGCCCGCCGCACCCTCGACCGCTATCTCGACCGGCTGGCGGACGGCAGCATGGACGTGGAAGAACTCATCATCAGCAAACGCCTGACGCGCGCGCCCGAAGCCTACCGCAAAGACACGGCCACGGCCGTCGTCGCCCGGCAACTGGACCGCTCCGGCGTGAAGCTGCGCCCGGGAGAAATCGTCGGATATATCGTCACCGACGCCGGCTCAAAATTCCCCGACGACCGCTTCCGCGCCTTTACGCTGTGGGAAGGCTGGCACGGCTATGACGTCCGCCACTACCAGCAGGCCCTGCTCGACGCCTTCAAACCGTTCGAGCATTATGTTCCCGAACCGACAACCTCCATTGGCCATGGCTGGCGCCGAGCCTGACTTTGGGGCTCTGCGAAGTCGCGACGAGTGTAGCCAAAACTTCCGGACTGCGGGACTTATGTCGATTGGGAAGCGTGTAGCGAAGACCGCCGTTCTTGCGGTCTGCGGCACTGGTGTCCAGAACGAAGATTCGCGGACCCCAGAACCGGGGGACCGCACTACCTGCTTCAGAGCTATGATTGAGACGTCCTCCATCATCAATAAGTTACTAAAGCGGGCCGGCAGTCTTGGCTCAAGACGCGGTCTTAACTAATTGTGTTCGATACCCGGCAGTAAACTAGTGCTTGCAGCCGGGACGGCAATTATGATAGAAAGTTAATGCGTGGGGAGATAAGGGACGAAGGCGCCAGGGGAATACCGAGTCAGCGAGGTAGACGCGAGTGGGAGTCAGACTGGCGCTTGACAAGCCCTTAGACCGTCATAGCATCTCTTCCTATGGGCCGCCAAAAAATGGCGGTACCTTCAACAAAAGACAACCTTTAGAGGAACAGTCAGGTCCCCATTTTGGCCTGCTTGGTCCTTCTGAAGAAGACCGCAAACGCCGATGGTTTGTGCTGGGCATCAGCCCATTCCTGGAAGCTGCGGCCATTGGCATCATGTTCTGGGCACTGATGAGCCTGCCGCCCAGTCCTTTGATGGAGACTGTAAAACATCAAGTCCTTTATTTCCATCCGATTTCGCCGGCTGACATTGTTAGACAGCCTCCCAGGCTGCTGAAGCAGCCGGTCTTCCCGAAGCTGCAACGTGAGGCAGTCCAGAAGCCGCCAGAGATGGCGCGCCTTAAAATGCCTGAAATCTCCCAGCCGAAGATTGAACTGCCCGAGACGCCGCCCGCGCCAAAACCCGTTGAGCACTTCCGTTCACCGGAAGTTCCGCATCCGGCGCCGCGGCAGGTGGTAATGCCCCGCGTGGGCACATTCAATCCCGGCAGCATGGCCAAAGGAACTGTCAAGCGTCCATTGCGCGAAGTTCAGACAGGAGGCTTTGGAGCGCTAGACGGCATTCCCAATGATCCCGCGGCCGACAGCCACAATCACCTTGCCCAGCTTGGATCGTTTGATCTGCCTTCCGGCCCCGGCCAGGGGAACGGAACCGGCGGAGCGCGCGGCGTTCGAGGCACAGTGGCCAGCGCAGGATTCGGCAATGGCATTGGCTCCGGCAGGGGCTCCAGGGTGAACAGCGCTCCTGAAGCCGTGCAGCAGAGCGGCTTTGGCAGCGTGGTTGCCGGCAAGGCTGACCGGACTGAAACCACCGCCCAGGCGGCCCCCCTCACGCCGGTGGTTATCCTTTCAAAACCTGATCCTGTTTATCCGCCTGAGGCGCGCCGGCTGCGCATCGAAGGTGAAGTCATCTTAAGTGTTCTTTTCGGGTCCTCCGGGAATCTGCGCGTGCTGAAAGTTGTGCAAGGCCTCGGTCATGGTATGGATCAGGCTGCGGTGGAGGCGGCGGAGCGCATCAGGTTCAAACCTGCTGAGCGCGAAGGCCGTCCAGTCGATTCCACAGCCCTGGTTCACATCATCTTCCAGCTCGCCTATTAGAAGAGGGGTAAGAGAATGAAGCTATTCAGGCATGTCTCGTTGGCCGTGTTAATGGCGGCCCTGGCAGCAGTTGTACCGGTTTCCGCACAGGAGCCGGGAGAGCAATCGAGCATTGTCCGGCAGGCGCTCGAAAAAATCATCAAGCAGGAAAACGAACTGGTGAAGGCGTACGTCAGTTACAGCCCGCGCGTCGAAACCTACATCCAGGAAATCCATACGGAAAAAGACGGCAGCAAACGGTTTGTGGGCGACGATTACTTCCTGGGCCGGCTTGAGGTCGAGGGTGGCGTAAATGAGCGCACCTTCATCCCTTCCAAGGGTCTGACGCTGAAGAGCGTGGTGGGCAACGTACTTCTTTACCGGCCCTTCCTTCGTATCTTTTCTTTCCAGTTCATGCCACAGTCTTTTGCCTATCCCATGTTTATTGACCCCCAGAATTTTGACCTGGCGCACTACCAGTTTGAATTTGTCAGGCGCGAATTTCTGGGCCAGGTCCGTTGCCTGGTGTTCAACGTGAAGCCCCGCTATCACGCCGGAGACGGACTATTCGAAGGCCGCATCTGGGTGGAAGACCAGGGCTACCACATTGTCCGCTTCAACGGGAGTTATCCAAACAGCAAGGCCTTTTTGTTCCACTTTGACAGTTGGAGAGAAAACCTCCGGCCGGGCCTCTGGCTGCCCGTCTACGTCTACAGCGAGGAAAGCGACCTTTCTCAGTATGGCGTTCCCAACCTGGGATTTCGGGCCCAGACGCGGATGTGGGGCTACGTTTTGAAGGCCGCCACGCCCGATCAGGAATTAACCCAGATCCTTGTGGACTCCAATTCGCAGGTTGACGACGCCAGCGCCGAGTCGCATGACAACTCTCCCCTGGAGAGCGAGCGCGACTGGAGGCGCGAGGCGGAAACCAACGCGCTGACCCGCCTGCAAAAGGGGGGCTTTATAGCGCCGCCCGGACCCGTGGATAAGGTGCTGGAAACCGTGGTGAACAACCTGATCGTGACCAACCACCTGGACAACCTGCCCGCGATCCACTGCCGGGTCATGATGACCTATCCCCTGGAATCATTTAACGTGGGCGACACCATCGTCATGAGCCGCGGCCTGATTGACGTGCTGCCGGATGAAGCCAGCCTGGCCATGGTGCTGGGTCACGAACTGGCCCACATCGTCCTGGGCGACACCGTTGACACCAAGTACGCTTTTTACGACCGCATGATGATCACGGATGAGCAGCTCCTGAAGAAGTTTGACTTTGCCCACACCCCGCAGAGCGAGGAAGCTGCGGACCAGGAAGCCGTCAAGCTGCTGGAAAACTCTCCATACAAGGACAAGCTTGGGAAGGCCGGACTGTTCCTGAAAGCCCTGAGTGGGATCGCACCGCTCACGCCCAATCTGTTTGGCGCCCACCTGGGCACCCGCATGATTGACAAGAACCAGCAGCTCAGGATGGCCCAGCTGATCCCGGGGGCGCCGGAACTTCAACCGAACTCCATTGACCAGATCGCCGCATTGCCGCTCGGGGCACGCATCAAGGTGGACTCGTGGGATGACACTATCCGCCTGATGAAGTCGAAGCCAGTCAACCTGGTCTCTGCCAAGGACAAAATGCCCTTTGAGGTGACTCCGCTGATCCCTTACCTCACCCGCTACAACGACAACCCGGTGCAGCAGCAGGCGCAGCGATAGCCTCCTGTTCCACAAAAAATCCGCTGTTGTAAAGGACTACCCTCAGCTTGACCGTTGACTACAGGCCAGGCTGCGGGTAGTCTACGAGTCTGTGGACGTTCGATTGCGAAGCCAATGTCACAGGGTCGGACGTCCGGGTGGAAGGGCGTGCCGTAATTGCCTGGCGAAGCCTGGTGGTATCGATCGCCTGGGGTATCAACAAAAGACTGGCAGCAAAAACGATCCTGCAGCGAGGCCCCGTAACCGGGAACACCTTGCCCCACGCCGCGCCTTCACACAAGCGTGAATTAGCACGGTCCAATGTCAATCAATAAGCCTCCTTCGACAGCACAAGTTCGGACCGCTCTTGGACTCACTGCACTGTTGCTTCTGGGCATAGTTCTTTCTAACACGGTTCTCAATGACCCGCTCGGCTTCGATTTTTCTATCATCTATGCAGCAGGCACGATCCTACGCAAGGGAGATGCTTCCAAGCTTTATGACCTCGGGGTACAAGCACAGGTCGAAAGAAGTTTTGGAAGAAGAAAACTCCTCATCTACGATCACCCGCCTTTCGAAGCCATTCTTTTCGAACCGATAACAAACCTCAGTTACACCACAGCTTACATTCTGTGGGGCCTGATCAACGTTTTACTTTGGCTGCTCTTTCAGGCCGTGTTTCGACCGTTTGCGCCTGTCCCCAAGAACGACCTCCATTATTTCCTGCTCTGTTCCCTGTTTTTCCCGCTATGGTCGGGCCTGATGCAGGGACAGATGTCAATGCTCCTCCTGTTGGTTTTTTCACTGACCTTTGTGCATCTTGAACGCCGTCAGGACTACCGGGCCGGAGTCTTCCTCGGCCTGGGTTTGTTTAAATTCCCTGTTGTAATCCCTTTTGCGCTTATCTGTTTCCTGCGGAGCAAGTGGAAGATGATGATGGGTTTCGCAACCGCGGCCGTCCTGCTTACAGCCCTATCTCTCCTGGTAGTCGGGCCAGTCGGAGCCATCTCCTATGTCAGGATGCTGGCCGCCGCGACGGCAAGATCAGGTGCGCCGGCCTACACCACCTTGCCGTGGGACATGCCCTCGCTGACGGGTTTCCTGATGACCTTCCTCGTTTCTCGCATAAGCCCAAGATCGATCGAAGCCACAGCCGCAATTCTTGGAGGAATCCTCCTGCTGGCAACTGCAAGGGTCTGGCGGCGCCACGATAAGCTTGCGGATGGTGATTCGTCCGGCCTAATGTTTGCAGCTGCGCTGACTCTTTCGCTGGTGACTGCCCCCTACCTGAATCTGCACGACTTGAGTCTGATGCTGCTTGCAGTTTTCCTGGTGCTCGGGTCATCACAATGGGCATCTGGGTCACGTTGGACCGTCGTTCTGAAAACCTGCATTTGGATTCTTTACATTCCTCCGGTGTACGTCCTTTTGCTCAGACACAGCAAAATGTCACTGCTCTTCCCGGTCCTTCTGTGCTTTGCGCTTGCTGCACTCCTTTTGGCCGTCAATTCTTTACCTCGCACTTCATCACCAGAAGCCGGGGGAGCAGCAGGAGCGGTGATAGCCTCCGGCTCCGCAAGAAACTGTGACACGTGCTAAAGGTGACTCGCGCTGCTCTCCGGTTGACAAAAGGTCAGGCAGGCTGCGGGCGGTCTATGCATCTGCAGACGGTTGCGACGAGCGGGTGGTCCCTACCCTCCCGTTGCAGACTCGCTGCTCTGTGCTTCGGGGTAAGGCAAGAGTTGTGGAGGGTTGCTGTCGGCATCAACCAGCCACACGTTGCGGCCTTTGAAATAATCGATGAGTTCTTTATTCTTCGCTGGCCCCATGTCGTGCGCCCATATGACCTTTGCAGACTCCAGATCAGCCCGGTTGTAGACCCACCCGTCGAAGCCGTAATCATTGTCTGCACTGTGGTGAACAATGGCAAGCTGGGGGCCGGGGTACCGTCTAAGCTCGAGAAGAACTTCTGCTCGTCTGAAATCAGAGGCCGTCAGATAACACCAGTCAGGTATTTTGTTGTTCGCCCAGGCAGGTTCGGCCGCCCGCAGAAGCAGCAGGAGAACGCAGATTGAAGGGATAATCCTCACGATGAACAGCCCTGAGGGCTTCCCGCGCCATTCGAACGATTGAACGCGGCGCATGGCAATCAGCACGAGGGCAAGAAAAGCACAGGTAACCGGCGAAGTGTAATGAGGGAGGTACACAATGGGAAGCAGGTTCGACAGGATCACGATCGCCGAAACTGATATCAGGAGACGCGTGCTCGGGCTCAATTCCTTCCAGGAAGCTCCATAAGGGAGAATCCCAACTGCCAGTATGAGCGGAAGTATGAAGACGGCCCCAAAGTAAAAACTCGCAATGATTCCGAGTCTCGTCAGCGTCCCCGCAACCAGGCCTGTAAACGTCCGCGTTGGCTTGTAAAATCCGTCCAGTGTTTCAAGAACAACACGTTTGATCTGAGGATAATGATAAACAGGCATTGGCCGCACGGGTTGCCAGGGAAAATACGGAACTGGATTGTAAGTATGGTTATAAACGAAGTACGGCGTGTTGAAGGGGGATCCCGTGGTACGCCAGAAGTAGTAGCCCATCCCGACCATGGTCAGGGCCAGCACGGCGAGCAGCGGGACAACGGAGCACCTGAGCGCATGACCAAGTTGAGGCCGTTTCAGTTTCCACAGCCAGACCAGCAATGCTGCAGCCACGGGGATGGCGAAGAATAGGCCCTCATAGGGCCGGCTTGTGGCCAGGATGGCAAAACCGAGGCCCATCAACAGAGCGTTCCTCACAGGATGCTGCTGTTTCATCCTTGGCAGCGCTCCCAGTACCAGCGCCCCGCCCAATGCTGAAACTGCTCCGCCCCAGTAGCTGTTGGCCCAGTAGTTGAAAGTTCCAAAGCGAATCAGCGCCAGGAAACCGCCCAGCAGCGCCCAGCGCTCGCCCACCCAGGCCTGCAGCATCCAGGTGATGGCGGCGCACATCAGACCGATGCTCAGCCAGACGCCCCAGAAGGGATCTCCCATTAATGCCTGCCCCACCGCCATGATCATGCCTTGGGCTGGCCAATACTTGGAAGTGTAAGTCGGATGCCAGAGGATGGCAGAGTTTTCGAAATGCACCCACATGGGGCTCGTGGGATTGGTCAGTCGACCGTGGGCAAAAGTGTCCGAAAGAAGCAGGTATCCGAACTCATCGCTAACGCCCGGCACAGGGATCGGCAGAATTGGAAGCAGCGCCGCCCGCAGGGACAGAGCCGTGAGCCCAACAGTAATGATCGATAATCCACGCTGCCGCGCCAGATTGCCAAAGGTCCGCTCGAAAGCTTGAAACCAGTGCCTTCCCAGGTTTGGAGCTTTGAGAGCCAGTATCAACGCAAGCAATGTCAGCCCGGCCTCGATCGCAAGAACCATTTTCCTCTCCAAACAAGTTGTGAATGTCCCCCATTTCGCCGGTTGTGTCAAGCCACGCCTGACAAATGCTCTGTGATGAATCCGGGGGCCGAAAACATGAGGCAGCAAAGTTTATGGGGTAAAACACAAATTCAGTATTGGCCCATCAAGGGTAGGGTCATGCAAAGCCCCAAGGGCCGGCCGTTGGAAAATTCTGCAACGCCCTGGGGAAAGGTGACTTCAACTAGCCATGCATTCTGCCCGAGCTGTCTTGCCGCAGGATTCCGTTTCCTTATACTTCCTTCAGGTGGTCTTCCTTTGAGGTCGGGAAAAGTGTGGAGCAAAGATAGCTGAGGAGGATTCGAACGCCTTCGACAGGCGTGAAGCCCAAAAGCGCATCCTCCGCCACGAGCGGATAGAGAAAGAACTTTCTGCGGTAGTAGATTCGCGACAGGCGCGGCCGCAGCAGGAACTTGTCACCAATGATTTGCTGCCAAACCTGGATGACCACAGACTTCCCTTTCGCCGGACAATTTGTGCCACTGCATCCCCTCGTCAAAAAAAGTGGCTACCGGAAGAGCGTGAGCTTTCGCGCCCCGAAATTCCACACGAAAACTGTAACGCCGCTCACCCCTTTGGCAAAAAGATAGTAAATTCCCAGCCTCGACTGGAAGAACCACAGTATCAGCTCATTGAGGCCCAAACCGACAACGCCGATCAGGACGAAGATTGTCAATTCAGCAGAAGTATTCTTGAGTGTTCGCCGCTGGAACACCCAGGTCCTGCTGAGCACGTAGGTTACTGTCGTGCCCACCAGGAATCCGATGGGCGCCGAAACGAGATAATTGACTTTGACGAAATGCGTCAGAGAAAAGAGGGTGAAAGTGTCGCAGACGAACGCGAATCCACCAACGAACAAGTAACGAAAAATTTCGCTCCGGACGCCGCCTGGTTCCCGACCTGCGCCCATCCCCGGGCAGGTGGCACCATCGATGATTTGACTCGCGTTCATAGAAGGGCCGGGAAAATAGATCACATGCTCCCAGCACGGGCTAACCCCCTATTCCGGCACTGCACGCCTCCCTCCCTTGGCGCAAGCACAGTCACTACTTATCCCCCATTTCGCCTTCCAGCACAACAGAATTCTAATGTCCATCTGCTTTCGCCAGCCATTCCGTTCGTGCTGCTAAGGATTGCCCTGAGGCGTCGGAACCTGTTTGCGGATGTCCTCCGTGGAGATTCCCGCCTCCGGATTAATGACATGGGTATAAAGAACGCTGACCTGGTCACGATAAGCAACTTTCCAATCGGGCATGACGGCGAGCAGGGTTACCAGCGGAGAGTCGGGTGGCATCAGGCATGAGTCAATATGATATTTGCGCATCAGAAAAAACGTCTGGGGTTGAGGGTAATAGATGTGGAGGTAGTCAAGCAGCACGCCGCCCGGCTCGTAGATGTCCGCCCTGCCGTCGATGAAGACTTTCTGCCCCAGGTTTTCGATCAGATAGCCGCCCCAATCGTCGAAGTTGAGCATGTGCCCGTTCGCCGGATGTTCGCGCAGGTAACGGACCGCGCCCGTAGGGTTCCACAAATCCACGGCCTTTTGCAGCCTGGCGCGTGACGGAAACAGAAACACGATAGCCCCGCAGGCCGCAGCCATCACCGCGGCGTTCAGCGCGTAGCGTTCTCTTCCCGCGGGCTTCCTGTCCACCCACTCAGCCAGCACCAGCGCAAGCATCGGCGCAAACACCGGAACCCACAGCAGCATGAACCGGGCGTGAAGAATGGTCTCACCGGTGGCAAAAAGCAGCAGGAGCAGTTCCGCAATCTGGAGCTTCTTGCGCGTGATCAATTGCCCCGTCACAAACACCAGCAAGAGGACAAGAAACCACTGGCCGTAAAGCCGGCTGAAGTCCAGCGTATGCCACTCCGGCACCACCTGCGGAATCATCGGCAGAAAGATGGTCATCTGGATGGGATAGGCCGCCATGTGCGTGCCGTAGGGCGTGATGATGCACGCCACCAGGCAGAGCAGGAAGATGGTTGCCAGCCGGCGGCGCTGGTCCGGCTTCCAGGCCGCAGTCTCCAGGTACTCAAGCCGGAATTCCCGCAAGCCTGCCACCCAATACACACCCATGGCCACAAAGCCCAGCACAAAGGTTCCGTGCGTGTTCACCCACAACAGGAATAGCGGAGGAAGAATCCAGAGCGCCCGTTGATGCCCCTGCCGGAACCGCTCCAGGCTGATCAGTGCAACCACCAGAAATGCCGAGCCCAGAATCTGCGGCCTCATGCTGAAAGGCAAAGACGCCAGCGGCAGCAGCAACGCGCAGGCAAGGAACGCGGCCTTCACGCTTCCGCTTCTCAGCCAGGCGTAGTAATAAAGCAGCAGCAGAATCCCGCCGGCCAGCACAGCCAGCAGAACCATGAGGGCGTGCATTCTTCCCAGCCCCCAGAAGATGGCGATCACCACATCGCCCAGCCACTGGTCGGCAATCCAGGGATTGCCGAACGCCGTGAACGAATAGAAATCATGAGTAGGCCAGGCGTGGTTCGCCAAAATCCACTTGCCCACCGCCAGGTGCCACCACATGTCGCCTTCAAAGCAGTAAGCGG
>OBLQ010001089.1_pt1 | contig 10290 bp, 8 predicted proteins | sample 1519881 | NCBI WGS metagenome assembly OBLQ01 (sample SAMN01911456, study PRJEB22533) | soil metagenome | biome: Soil | place: Malaysia | collected 2012-04-30 | depth DG_metagenome m | reverse complement strand
CACGTATCGATCTGACCCGCGACGGCCCGCGCTACGTCGGCAATAGGCTTGTCAATCAACATTCCGAGCACGGCGTGCGTGCGACCCGGTAGTCGATACTGTGCGAGATTGTCGGCCAGCGCATGTGCCGCTTGTTCGTTGTGTGCCACATCGAGGATCGTCGGCACACGACCCGGCAGCACCTGGAACCGCCCCGGTGCGAACGCGGTCATCAGACCCTGACGAATATGTGTCTGTGTGGTCGGGTGACGGTCGGCCAAGACTTCCATGGCGGTCAAGGCGCACGCGGCGTTTCGAAGCTGATAGTCACCGCGCAACAAGGGCAACGGTAAACCCGCGCGAAGTCTCTCGCCGAAGCGATACGACCAACCTTGCGACACGACATTGGCCGAAAAGTCCACGCCGATTCGATGCAATTGCGCGCCGCGCCGCGCCGCCTCGTCGATAAGACTTGCCGGCGGATCGACATCGCCGCAAATGGCGGGCCGCTCCGCGCGAAAGATGCCGGCTTTCTCGCGGCCAATGCTTTCGCGATCGGGGCCGAGCCAATCCACATGGTCGATTCCAATCGATGTCACGATCGCGACGTCGGGATCGACGACATTCACTGCATCGAGCCGCCCGCCCATGCCCACTTCCAAAATTGCCACATCGACGCCTTGCCGCGTAAAGATATCGAGCGCCGCGAGCGTGCCGTATTCGAAGTAAGTCAGTCGTGCGTCGCCGCGACAGGCTTCGACCCGTTCGAACGCGTCGCAGAGTTCCGCATCGAGCGCCAAACGCCCGTCGACACGAACGCGTTCGTTGTAACGGATAAGATGCGGCGACATGTAGGCGCCAACGCGGTAGCCGGCGGCGCGCAGAATCGCCTCGCACATGGCAACCGTCGAGCCCTTTCCGTTCGTGCCGCCGATCGTAATAACCGTAAACTGCGGACGCGCGAGTTTCATCGCGTCGAGCACCGCCGTGACCCGTTCCAGACCGAGGTCGATGGCGCGCGGATGCAATCGCTCGATCCATGCGAGCCAGTCGGAGAGTCCGCGCGCGATGGGCGCCGGAGCGCTGTTGATAGCATTCATGCCGATAAAGGGTGCCGGCCGAAAGGGTGCAAAGGGACGATATCGTGACTAACTACGAGGAAGGGAACAAGTACCTACGGCCGCGCCGCCGGAGATAACGCGGAAACTAGTTTTCAGATGTCTCGTCTCCCCGTTCCGCGACCGTCGACTCGGACCGCTGTGTGAATATGGCGAGCATCGACGCAATCCGGTCACGCAGCTCGCGCCGATCGAGCACCATGTCAATCTGCCCGTGGGCCAACAAGAATTCAGATCGTTGAAAACCTTCGGGAAGTTTCTCGCGCACCGTTTGCTCGATCACGCGCGGGCCCGTGAACCCTACCAGCGCTTTCGGTTCCGCGATGATGACATCGGCAACCATCGCCAGGCTGGCCGAGACTCCGCCCATCGTTGGATCCGTCAGGATCGAGATGAACGGTATCTTCTGTTCCCCGAGCTGAGCCAGCGCCGCCGCCGTCTTTGACATCTGCAGCAACGAGAGCAGCCCTTCCTGCATGCGCGCGCCGCCGCTCGCGCTGAAGCAGACGTAGGGCATGCCATTCTTGAGACAAAAATCCACGCCGCGCACAAAACGCTCCCCAACCACCGAACCCATCGAGCCGCCCATGAAATTGAACTCGAAGGCGCACGCCACGATGGGCATTCCCTTGAGGGCGCCGCGCATCACGACCAGCGCATCGCGCTCGCCGGTTTCGCGTTGCGCTTCCACCAATCGATCCTTGTAGCGTTTGAGATCCTTGAACTTGAGGGTATCGACCGGCGCAAGATTGGCGGCGATTTCCTCGCGCGGCTGTGGATCGAGAAACAGTTCGAGCCGCCGCCGCGCGCTGATACGCATGTGGTGGCTGCACTTCGGGCAAACGTTTTGATTGTTATCGATCTCGGCGGAATAAAGCACCGCGCCGCAGGCAGGGCATTTTCGCCAAACACCCTCCGGAACCGCCTTTCGCGTACCGCCCTGGCTCTTGATTTTCGGCGGGATGAGTTTGTCGAACCAGCTCACGACGCCACACTCGCGGCGCGCGCACCGCGATCCATTGCCGAGCGCAGGCTGCCGACAAACGCCGGCACTTCGATGAGAAGACGTTCGGGATGCGCCGCGTTCTGCTCCATGCGGCCGACAACGGCGCTACCGACGACGACGGCGTCGGCAATCTGGGCGACGGCTGCGGCCGTCTCGGGCGTGCTCACGCCAAAACCGACGCCCACCGGCAGATCCGTCAGCCGGCGTATCGTCTGCAACTTGTCGGTCACTTCTCCAAGATCCAAGTGGCTCGCTCCGGTTACGCCTCTCAACGAAACATAATAGATGAAGCCGCTCGCCGCACGCGCAACCGCCCGTATGCGTTCCGGCCGGCTCGTCGGCGCCAGCAGAAAGATAGGATCGATCGCACGACCGGCCAGCGCCGCTAGCATACCATCTGCCTCTTCGAGGGGCAGGTCGACGATCAACACCCCGTCGACACCGGCCGCGGCCGCCTTATCGGCGAAGGCTTCATATCCGATATTTTCGATGGGATTGAGGTAACCCATCAGTACGACGGGCGTCGTTGCGTCCTTTTCCCGAAACTCGCGTACGAACCCGAGCACTTGGTGGAGCGTAGTACCTTGCTTTAGTGCCCGCACGGCGGCTCGCTGAATGACAGGGCCGTCGACCATCGGATCAGAGAACGGCATACCGAGCTCGAGCACGTTGGCGCCCGCTTTCACCAATGCATGCATCAACGGCACGGTGACCCACGGCGCCGGATCGCCGGCCATGGCATAGGTCACGAGTGCGGTGCGTTGCTGCTTCTTAAGCAACGCGAACTGCTGTGCCAACCGAGACATCAGAACTTGATTCCTTCGATTTTCGCGACGGTGTGGATGTCTTTGTCGCCGCGGCCGGAAAGATTGATAACGAGACATTTGTCCGCGCCGAGCTCACGGGCCAGCTGCTTCGCGTAAGCGATGGCGTGACTCGATTCGAGCGCCGGCATGATCCCCTCGACGCGCGTCAGCTCGTGGAACGCCGCGAGCGCTTCGCGGTCGGTGATCGCGGCATAGCGTACGCGGCCGGATTCCTTCAGCCACGAGTGCTCGGGGCCAACACCCGGATAGTCGAGTCCGGCGGAGATGGAATGGGTTTCGATAATTTGTCCATCGCCGGTTTGCAATAGGTGCACCCTGCTGCCATGCAATACACCCGGACGTCCGGTACACAGCGTTGCCGCATGACGGCCCGTCTCTATTCCTTCGCCCGCCGCTTCCACGCCGTACATGGCGACAGCGTCGTCGTCGATAAAAGGATAAAACAATCCGATCGCGTTCGACCCGCCGCCGACACAGGCCACTAACGCGTCCGGCAGCCGGCCTTCAAACTCCATGATCTGCCAACGTACTTCGCGTCCGATAACGGTTTGAAAATCGCGCACGATCCGGGGATAAGGATGTGGGCCGGCGACGGTGCCGAAAACATAGAACGTCGAGTCGATGTTGGTGACCCAATCGCGAAACGCTTCGTTGATCGCGTCTTTGAGTGTTTTCGATCCCGATTCGACCGGCACGACTTCGGTACCGAGCAACTTCATGCGATAAACGTTGATCGCCTGGCGCTCGATGTCCTCCGAGCCCATATACACAACGCATTGCATCCCGAAACGCGCCGCCACGGTTGCGGTCGCGACCCCGTGCTGGCCGGCGCCGGTTTCCGCGATCAGGCGGCGCTTGCCCATGTGCCGCGCGAGTAACGCCTGACCGATGGTGTTGTTGATTTTATGTGCGCCGGTGTGATTCAAATCCTCGCGCTTAAGGTAAATGCGCGCTCCGCCCCATTGTTCCGTTAAGCGGCGTGCCGGGTAGAGCGGCGAAGGTCGCCCGACATAGAGCCGCAAGTCCTCCATAAACTCTTCTTGAAATTTCGCGTCGGTCCGAAGCCGCTCGTAGGCTTCGTTCAATTCGAGCAGCGGTTGCACGAGAGTCTCCGGCGCAAACATTCCGCCGAACCGGCCGAAGTGGCCGCGCACATCCGGAAGCGAGTAGGCCTTCATGCGGCGGCCCGCACCGCGGCGATGAAGGCGACGATCTTTGCCGGGTCCTTGATACCTTTTGCCATCTCGACACCGCTACTGACATCGACCGCATCCGGCCGCGCACGACGAATTGCCTCGCCGACATTCTCCGGGTTCAGGCCTCCGGCCAGCACGATCGGTTTCGCGCGGCGCGCGGGAATGCGCGTCCAGTCAAAGCGGCGCCCGGTTCCGCCCGGTATGGCGTCGTCAAACGCATCCAGCAGCAAACCCGACGCATCGGCGTAACGGCGCTCTTCGGCCGCGAGGTCTACATCCGGTCGCATCGGTATGGCCTTGATATAGGGACGATCGAACAAGCGACATTGTTCTGGTGTTTCGGAGCCGTGGAATTGTAGCAAAGACAGACGTACACGACTTAACACCGTCCGTATGTCGTCGGCCGTCGCGTCCACGAACAGACCGACAACGCTTACAAAAGGCGGCGCCACGGCGGCGATCTCGCGAGCTTGCTCGATGGAAACCACGCGCGGGCTCTTGGGCGCGAACACCAGCCCGATGGCGTCGGCGCCGGCGGCAATCGCCGCGCGTGCGTCCTCGACGCGCGTCATACTGCAAATTTTTATGCGTATACCCATGTGGGGAAGCGCGCGAGCTTACCAGAGGAATCGGGTGCTCGAAAGCCGCGGGATACTAAACGACGAAGGGTATTCGATATGCGACAAGTACAAACCATTGGCCGGTGCCGTCGCGCCGCCCTCTCGACGATCGCGGGCCTCAAGCACGGTTCGCGCCCAGTCGGGCTCCTCGTCGCCGGCGCCGATCGTAATCAGGACGCCCGCGAGATTGCGCACCATGTGATGCAGGAATGCGTTGGCGTAGGCATGTATTTCAACGAATTCACCGTCACGGTTTATATCGAGGGCGCGCAGTTCCCGCACCGGAGACTTCGCTTCACACTCGATCGAGCGAAACGAGGTGAAATCGTGAGTACCGACCAAGTGCCGGCTGGCCTCCCGCATGCGCTCGACGTCGAGCGTCCGATGTTCGTGAGTGACGCGCCCCGCGAGATAGGTCGGCCTTATCGCGCGATTGAGTATGACGTAACGATAGTGCCGCCCCGTGGCGCTAAAGCGTGCGTGAAATCCGCTGTCCGTTTCGGCCGCCCAAAGCAGCGCAATCTCGTCCGGCAGGTTGCTGTTCGCGCCACGTACCCAGGAATAGGCCGTGCGCTCCGCGCCGGTATCGAAGTGGATGACTTGCCCAAGCGCGTGAACCCCGGCATCGGTGCGGCCGGCAACAACAACGGCCACCGGTTCATCCGCGACGGTCGACAATGCGTCCTCGACGCACCCCTGGATCGTGGGTTGCTGATCTTGCCGTTGCCAGCCGCTGAACGCCCGACCGTCGTACTCGACAATTGCCGCGATGCGCATGATTGACCGACGCCGCGCCACCCAAACTAGGGCGTCGGCTCGCGGGCGAGCGGCTCCGTCAGCGGGAGTTCGAGCGTGCGCAATGCCTGGGAGTGATATTCACGCCAGTAGAGGACGCCCACAACGGCGGCGGTCGCGATCATGAACGCCCAACCGCTGACAAACCAGGCGATCACCGATATCCCGAAATAGTAGGCGCACAGTCCCTGATTGAAATCCTTTGAAGCAAGTGTACTGAGCCAGGCGGTACGTCGTATCCATTCGTCGTCGCGCGGTTCGCCGATCACCGGTGCCGCGCCGACCAATACCGCGCAATAGTTGAACTGCCGAAGACTCCATGTGAACTTGAAGAACGCGTGCACAAAAATCACGATCAACGTGAAGAGCTTCAGTTCCCATTGAATCGTCGTCACCTTGCCGGTGAACGGAATCCGGTGAAGCGCTCCCACCGCTTCATCAGTCGCGCCGAGCGCGGTGAACAAGCCGACCAGGATCAGCAAGGTGGTGGGCGCGAAAAAAAATGTCCCCTGGCCAAGCTGCCCCAGGATCTGCGTATCCATGATGCGGTTCTCACGCTTGAGAACCTGTTGCATCCAGCGATTACGGTTCCTGTGCATTGAGGCACGCAGCGAGTGTTCGCGCGGTGTACCGCGGTCGGTATAAAGCGTGTAGCCGATCCAAAGCGTCAGGAACCACGCGAGGCCAACACTGTCAGAGACCGGAAGCTGGAACATCCGATTTTTCCGCCTATCCTTCTTGCAGGTCGATATTGATGGTATGCATCATGCCGAAGTACTTGCCTGTCCGAAAGGCCAGCGCTCGAAGAGCATGGCCGGAGGTCCCGCGTCGACCAGCGCAATTTGCACCGGCCGCGTGCGATTCTCGCGGACGCATGATGCGCAGCGTGTAGCCGAAGGCTGGCTCACGTGGCAAGTGAGGCGGGAAGCGGCCAATCGCGCGCACCTCCTCTACTCAATCAATCCTGATACGATTCGCTTATGAAATCACCGTTGCGCTATCTACCCGCCTGGCTGGGCCCGCTGCGTCCCTTGGTTGCTTTCTTTCTTTTGGGCCTGGCATTTCTGACGCTTAGCCGGCTGGCGCTGGTTATCTGGACGTGGAACCGTGTAAACGCCGTTGACGGGTTTTGGCTGGTGTTCGGCTATGGCGTACGCATGGACGTACTGGTCCTGTGCTACCTGCTATTCATACCCGCCGTCCTCGCGCTCTTGATGCCGTTGCGGGGTCCCGTGGGTACCGCGTGGCGGCATCTGCTGGTTGCCGTTCTCACGCTACTCGCGACCATGCTGGTTTTCATGGAACTGGCCACTCCGTCATACATCAACGAATACGGTGTGCGTCCGAGTCGGTTCTTTATCGAATATCTCATTTACCCTCGCGAGGTGTTCTCCACCTTGTGGACCGCTTACAAACTATCGATCTTCACGGCAATTCTGGTGGTGGCGGCGACGATCATTTTCGTTTGGCGCGAGGGCCACCATTTAACGCGAGAAGCCGTATCGTGGCGATGGTGGCATCGGGCACTGGCGCTGCCCCTTGTCGCCCTGCTGATCTTTATTGGGGCGCGGTCGAGTTTCGAACATCGTGCCGCCAATGCAGCCCTCACCGCTTTTTCTTCCGATCCACTGGTAAACGACCTTACGGTAAGTTCGACCTACACAGTGCTCAGCGCCGCCAACGCGATGCGCGATGACAAGGATGCCCGCAACTATTATGGAAACATGCCGGCAAAGGAAATGATCCAGCGCGTTCGTGCCGACATGAACGTCCCCGAGAACGATTTCACCGACGACCAGGTGCCGACGATGCATTGGCACCGTGCCACGCACCGCACGCAGCGTCCCGCCAATCTCGTGATTGTTCTGGAAGAAAGCATGGGTGCGCAGTTCATCGGCACGCTGGGAGGGCTGCCGCTCTCGCCCGAGTTCGACAAACTCTCGCGCGAAGGCTGGTGGTTCACTCAGCTCTACGCTACCGGAACGCGATCGGTGCGCGGACTGGAAGCGGTTGTTGCCGGCTATCTACCAACGCCGGCGCAGAGCGTGCTCAAGCTGGGGAAATCCCAAGACGGTTTCTACACTCTGGCGCGAACCTTGGCACACGCCGGCTACAGCACCACCTTTATCTATGGCGGCGAGGGCCACTTCGATAACATGGCCGGTTTCTTTTTGCGCAACGGCTTCGAACACGTCATCGACGAACGCGACTACCCGTCCCCGACGTTTCGCGGTTCGTGGGGCGTGTCGGACGAAGACCTCTTCAATCGCGCGCACGAAGAATTCCTCGCGCAGGGGGACAAACCGTTCTTCGCGCTCGTGTTTACATCGTCATTTCACGCGCCGTTCGATTTTCCGGATGATCGCATCAAGCTTTACGAGCAGCCCAAGGCTACTGATCACAACGCGGTAAAGTATGCGGACTTTGCGCTGGGCAAATTCTTCGAGAAGGTGAAAAAAGCGCCGTACTGGAATAATACGATCTTTCTCGTGGTCGCCGATCACGATGCACGGGTTTATGGGGCATCGTTGGTGCCGATCCAGCACTTTCACATCCCTGGATTGATACTAGGCAAATCGATTCCGCCGCGGCGCTACACCAAACCGGCAAGCCAGATCGACCTCGCGCCCACATTGCTATCGTTGATGGGCATTGACGCCGAGTCGCCGATGATCGGCCACGACCTCACGCGTTTACCCGACGATTATCCCGGGCGCGCCATCATGCAATACGCCAACAACAACGCCTACATGAAGGGCGATCGCGTCGTCATTCACGAGCCTCAAAAACCGGCGAAGCAATTCCGCTACGACGATGGCAAACTCGTGCCGGTAGCGACGAGCGACGAAGCGTTTGTTCGCGACGCGCTGGCGCACGCTTTGTGGCCGTCGGTAACGTACAGCGAGCGCCGCTATCGACCGCCGCGTACAAAGGACGGAGCAGGTCTGGCGCGCAACCTCCCATAGCAGTTGCCGCCCCTCCAAGGCTTTCTGGCTAATACGTAGACTGAAGAACTAGAAGCGTTCTATAGCTGAACGTCGAACCGCTTAAGAGCGGCGATCATCACCAGGTACAGCGCCAGCATGGTCGCAACACCTCCGCCCAGACTCAGGTAGAAGTTGCCTGTTTTCTTCAGCAACCATGGCAACACGAGGAAAAGCGACAACGACGGCAGCACGAGCCAAAAAATACTGTACGAGAGCGCCGCAATCTTCTCGACGCTCTTCGTGTCCACGTACAGCCAAACGAACGCGAGGATCGACACCAGCGGCAGCGATGCGATCAGGCCCCCGATAAAGCTACTGCGTTTGGCGATCTCGGAAATTACGACAATCAATACCGCCGATATCAGGACCTTGAGCGCGTAGTACGTCACGGTCCGCGGCCGACTATGACTTCGGAACGCGCTCGATGGAGCGCACTTGCTGGTGATCACGCGGTAATTTCAAGCCGCGAAGCGCGCGTTCGGCGACATAGTGATCGATCTTGTCGCCGGGTTTGAGTAGCAGCTCGCCTTTCGCGGTACGCAGAAGCAGCGCGTCACCTTCTTTGAACACGGCAACGCCAGCCAAGAACTCGGTGCGGCTCGCGACTTTCTTGCCGGGGATATTAAGAATCTTGTCGCCCTTGCCCTTTTCCATTTTCGGCAACTCGCCTACCAGAAAGACTAGCAAGTGACCGGTGTTCGTCGCCGCGGCGAGCCAGTCCTCCTCCGGATCTTCGACACGCTGCGGCGGCAGCGCTTTCGCGCCTTTCGGCACTTTGAGCACCGCCTTGCCCGCACGGCGATCCGTGATCAACTCGCCGAGTGGCGCGATAAAACCGTAACCGGCATCCGACGCCAACAAATACAGATCGTTCGGATCGCCCATAACGACGCCCGACCACGTGGCACCGGGCGGCGGATTCAGACTCGACGCGAGCGGCTCGCCGTGGCCGCGCGCCGACGGCAGCTTGTGCGCCGGCAATGTGTAGGAACGCCCGGTCGAGTCGAGAAAAATCGCGAGTTGGTTGGTCTTGCCGGCAGCCGCTTGCAAAAAAGCGTCGCCTGATTTGTAGTCCAGCGCACGCGCGTCCACATCATGACCCTTGGCGGCGCGCGCCCAACCCTTTTCCGAAAGCACAACGGTAATGGGCTCGCTCGGAAGCAGCTGAGTCACATCGATGGCCTTGGCCGCTTCTCGCTCCTTGAACGGCGATCGACGCGGATCGCCGAATTCTTCGGCATCCTCAATGATTTCATCGCGCACCCGTTCGCGCAGCAGCTTCTTCGAACCAAGAATCTTTACCAGCTCCTTGCGTTCGCGCTTCAGGTCGGCCTCTTCGCCTTTGATCTTCATTTCCTCGAGTTTGGCGAGATGGCGCAGTTTGGTCTCGAGAATGGCTTCGGGCTGAATGTCGGTGAGCTTGAATCGCTTCATGAGCACAGGCTTCGGCTCTTCCTCGCGACGAATGATCTTGATCACCTCGTCGAGATTGAGATAGGCAATCAAAAGACCCGCGAGAATGTGCAACCGGCTTTCGACCTTATCCAGCCGGAACTGCAAGCGCCGGCGGACGGTTTCGATGCGGTAATCCAGCCACTCTTTCAACAGATCGCGCAAGTTGTACACGCGCGGCCGGCCGTCGAGGCCGATCATATTCATGTTGACGCGGTAGCTGCGTTCGAGATCGGTCGTGACGAATAGATGATCCATCAGCTCAACAGGGTCGATCCGGTTGGATCGCGGCACGATGACCAGCCGCGTC
>OBLQ010001088.1_pt1 | contig 10297 bp, 10 predicted proteins | sample 1519881 | NCBI WGS metagenome assembly OBLQ01 (sample SAMN01911456, study PRJEB22533) | soil metagenome | biome: Soil | place: Malaysia | collected 2012-04-30 | depth DG_metagenome m | reverse complement strand
TCGGCTTCCATCTCCTCGGCGTCTATTGGATGGCGCTTTCATTTTTCGTGCAGGCCGATGAGTTCGCCTGGATGTCGCCTTTCGTCGTCATCGGCATGCCGTCCTTTCTGGCGCTCTTTATGGGCGCGGCGGGCGCGCTTGCAGTATCCTTTTGGCGCGCTGGCTGGCGGCGCATCCTGCTCTTCGCGGTGGTTTTCATGGGGTTTGAATATGCGCGCGGGCATGTGCTCACCGGCCTTCCCTGGAACTTGCCGGGCCAAGCCCTCGCCGGTTCGGCGATGGGCGGGCAGCTCGCCGCCTATATCGGCGTCTACGGGTTGAGCCTCGTCGTCGTCGCGCTGGCCGCATTTCCCGCCGCCTTCGCCGAAAGGGGCCGCATCCTAAAGGGGGCGGCGATCGCCGCGGCGGGCGTCGCGATTATCTATGCGATCGGCGCGGCCCGGCTGGCGCTTCCCGGCCCCGGCGCCCGCAATAATATCTTTGTACGGATCGTCCAGCCGGCGATCCCCCAGCGACAGAAGATCGACCCTGATCGCACCACCGAAAATTTTCTTCTTCAGCTTGAGCTTTCAAAGGGAGTGGTCGAGGGGCCGACCTATATCATCTGGCCGGAGGACGCAGCGCCCTTGCTGGACGAATCGCCGCCTGCGCTCGCGCGCATCGGCGAAGACCTTCCGGCGAATGCTGTCCTCGTCACCGGAACAGTGCGCCGAGACACGGCGCCGAGCGGCCATGCGCGCTATTACAACTCGCTTGTCGTCATTCCCGAAACGAAGGCTGGGCGCGTCATCGCCGCAAGCTATGACAAACACCATCTCGTTCCTTTCGGCGAATATCTGCCGATGCAGGGTCTGTTGCGCGCGCTCGGCCTTGCGCAGCTTGCGCCCTTCGAAGACGGGTTTACGCCGGGACCCGGCCCCGGAACCTTGCGGATCGGCCCGGCCGCATTTTCGCCGCTCATCTGCTATGAGGCGATCTTCCCCGGCGAGATCTATCCGAAAACTGACCGTCCGGACTGGCTCGTCGCCGTGACCAATGACGCCTGGTTCGGGGATTCTTCAGGGCCGCGCCAGCATCTCGACCAGGCCCGTCTTCGTTCGATTGAAACCGGACTGCCCATGGCGCGCTCTGCCAATACCGGTGTTTCCGCCCTGATCGACGCCAAAGGGCGCACGCTCGACAAGATCAGGCTCTACCGCCAGGGCCGCATCGACGCGCCCCTTCCGATGTCCCTGCCGCCGACCCTCTATGCGCGGTTCGGCGATATTGGGTTCGGACTGCTCGCAGCAGTTGCATTCGCTCTAGGTCTTGCCGGGAGGAGCAAGGCGCGAGTTCGCAAATGATTCGCAACCTTTGCGCGCTTGCCGATTTCCCTTATGATACAAGCTTAAGGGCTTCTTTCGTGGGCGGGAGGTGCGTAACGCTATGGGCAAGAAATCGCCCCATCCGGTGGACGTACATGTGGGCGGGCGGGTGCGCCTGCGGCGCATGCTGCTCGGCATGAGTCAGGACCGGCTTGGCGAGGCTTTGGGCCTCACCTTCCAGCAGGTTCAGAAATACGAAAAAGGCGTCAATCGCATCGGCGCCAGCCGCGTCTTTGAGATCGCCAGAATTCTCGACGTGCCGATCCAGTATTTCTATGACGACTTTGAGGGACGTTCGAACGCCAATTTCGGCTTCGCTGAATCCGACGATGCGAGCTTCATGCAATTGCTGCACTCGCCAGAGGGCGTGCAGCTCTGCCGCCACTTCGCGGAGATAAAAGATCCCAAGGTCAGGAAGCGCGTCCTCGATCTCGTAAAAACGCTCGCCGACGGCGAGGAACGCAATATGCGCGAGGCGGCGGCCGAAGCCGAAGCGGGCGCGCGCTGAAGGGCGGGGCGCGGCTGGACAGGCTGGCGGGTCGTCGCTAGAACCGATTCATCACATAAAGTTTTCCTTATATCGAGGCCAAGATTCCGAATGACGCATTCTTCCTATCTGTTCACCAGTGAGAGCGTTTCCGAGGGCCATCCCGACAAGGTTTGCGACCGCATCTCCGACACGATCGTCGATCTCATGCTGACGGTCGATCCGGTGGCGCGCGTTGCTTGCGAATGTCTGACGACGACCAACCAGATCGTGCTCGCGGGGGAAGTGCGTTGCGCCGGCCATGTCCCGCATGAAGAGATCGAAGCGGCGGCGCGCGCCGCCGTCCGCGACATCGGCTACGAACAGAAGGGCTTTCACTGGAAGCACGCCAATTTCCAGAATTTCCTGCACGAACAATCGGCCGATATTGCGATGGGCGTCGACGCCTCCGGCAATAAGGACGAGGGCGCCGGCGATCAGGGCATCATGTTCGGCTATGCGGTGAACGAAACGCCGCAATTAATGCCGGCCCCCATTCTCTATGCGCATCAAATCTTGAAGCGCATGGCCGAACTTCGGAAATCCGGCGCGCGCCCGGAATTCGAGCCGGACGCCAAAAGCCAGGTGACGCTGCGTTATGAGCAGGGCAAGCCGGTCGCGACGACGTCCGTGGTCGTCTCGACGCAGCATCGAGACGGTCTAGCGCCGGACGACGTCAAAGCGCTCGTCCGGCCGATCGTCGAGGAAGTGCTCAGCCAATATGGCATGCCGCCCGAGGAGGAATTCTACGTCAATCCGACGGGCAAATTCGTCGTCGGCGGGCCGGACGGCGACGCGGGCCTCACGGGCCGCAAGATCATCGTCGACACTTATGGCGGTTCAGCCCCGCATGGCGGGGGCGCTTTCTCCGGCAAGGATCCGACCAAGGTCGACCGGTCGGCGGCTTATGCGGCGCGCTATCTCGCCAAGAACGTCGTCGCCGCGGGTCTCGCCGATAAATGCCTGATTCAGCTCGCCTACGCGATCGGCGTCTCAAAACCTCTCGCCGTCTATGTCGATCTGTTCGGGACCGGCCGCATCGACGAGCTCAAACTCGAAAAGGCGCTGCGCGAAGTAATGGATCTTTCCCCGCGCGGCATCAGAACGCATCTCGGCCTCAACAAGCCGATCTATGCGCGAACCGCCGCCTACGGACATTTCGGGCGCGGCCCTGACGAGGACGGCGGCTTTTCCTGGGAAAAGACCGATCTCATCAGCGACTTGAAGACGGCGGTCGGCGTTTGATCGCCGCTTAGGCTAGACTGCGTTGCGGGTTGCGCAGTCGGTCAGTATTAGCGCGACCGCCGCGGTCACCTTCTTCGCCATCGGGATATGCAGGAATTCATTGGGTCCGTGCGCATTGGCGTGTGGGCCCAGAACGCCCGTCACCACGAATTGCGTGTTCGCAAATTTTTTGCCGAGCATTCCGACGAACGGAATCGCTCCACCTTCGCCCATAAAGGCGGGCGCCGCGCCGAACGCCGTCATCGACGCCGCCTCGAGCGATTTTCTGAGCCAGCCCGCCGTCGCCGGCGCGTTCCAGCCGGTCAGGCCGGCCTGGGGCTTGAAGTCGACTTTCGCGCCATAGGGCGGTTTCGCAGTCACAATGGCGCCGAGCGCCGCCGTCGCCGCCCCGCTTTCAATATTTGGCGGAATTCTGAGGCTCAATCTGACGGTCGTGTGCGGCGCCATGACACTGCCGGCGTCCAGCGGGCGCGGGACGCCATCAAAACCGATCACGGCGAGTTGCGGGCGCCAGGTGCGATTGAGGATGAGCTCCTTGACATCGTTCGTTACGGGCTCGGCGCCATCGACGAAAGGAAAGCGCGCATAGACTTCCTTGCCGAGCGCTTTCGCAGCGCCGCTCGCCTGCTTGACGCGCTCCTTGGGGACGGCGCCCGAAAATTCCCTGCGGGTGATCTTGCCGGTCGCCGGGTCTTCGATCCGCGCGATCAATTGTTCGACGATGCGAAAGCTTGACGGCACGACGCCGGACGCATCGCCCGAATGCACGCCCTCTTCGAGGACGCGAACGGTGAGGTCGCCGGCCGCGATGCCGCGCAGCGACGTCGTCAGCCACAAACGGTCGTAATCGCCGGCGCCGGAATCGAGGCAGATCAGCAGCGCCGGCTCGCCGAGCCGCGCGCCAAGATGCTCGACATAAGCGGGAAGATCGACGCTGCCCGATTCCTCGCACGCCTCGATGACGATCGCGCAGCGCGGCCGCGGCGCGCCCTCTTCGTGAAGCGCCAGAATGGCGGCGATGCTCGCAAACATCGAATAGCCGTCATCGGCGCCGCCGCGCCCGTAAAGTCGGTCGTCGCGGAGCACCGGCGTCCATGGCCCCAAACCTTCTTTCCAGCCGGAAAATTCCGGTTGTTTGTCGAGATGGCCGTAAAGCAGCACGGTGTCGGCCATCGTTCCGGGGACGTCGATGAAGATCAGCGGCGTACGGCCCGGCAGCTCGATCACTTCAACCGTGGCGCCGGGAATTCCGGCAAGCTTCTTCTTCGCCCAGGCCTCGAACAGCGCGACTGCCTGTTTCATATATCCATGCTCGACCCATTTCGGGTCGAAGATCGGCGATTTATTGGGGATGCGAATGTAATCGACGAGAATGGGAATGATCTCGTCTTCCCAAATCCGCTCGACGAAGCTCTTGAGTTTCCCCGCGTCCATTCCATGATCCTTTCCGCCCGCACCGACAGCCGCGCGCCGCGGCGGCGTTCCTATCCGCCTTCAAGCGGCGCGACAAGCGCCATCAGGGGCGCGCTTCAAATCGTGAAGACCCATGTGCAATCAAATCCGCATCACCGGCTTTCCGGCAGCGCAAAATGGGGTGGGCGTCAGCTCGCCAGCTTGACAGTCTTGGCCGGCTCAGCAGCCGCGGCGCCGCTTTTGAACTGCATCACCCCGTCTTCGATCCTGCCATGGCGCAAAGTCATGATGTCCAGCGCATAGTTCTGGTAGAGCTTCCAGGGTTTTTTCGATCCCTGCTTGGGGAATTTATCGATCGATCGCCGGATATAGCCGGATGAAAAATCGATCCAGGGCCGTCTCTCGATCGTCGGATCGGCGTTCATCGGCGTCGCCATCCGCCATCCCCGCCGTGTCATCACGTTCAAGAGCCGGCAGACATAATCGCAAGTGAGATCGCATTTGAGCGTCCAGGAGGCGTTGGTGTAGCCGAAGGCGGCGGCGAGGTTGGGGACGCCCGAAAACATCATGCCCTTGTAACTCAAGGTCTTGGCGAAATCGACGCCGGCGCCATCGACCGTGAATTCGGCGCCGCCGAGCAGGAGAAGATTGAGACCCGTCGCGGTGACGATGATGTCGGCCTCGAGGATGCGGCCGTCCTTCAGCTTAACGCCGTTTTCGACGAATGTTTCGATCTCGCTGGTTGCGATCGAGGCGCGGCCTTCGCGGATCGCTGCGAAGAGATCGCTATCGGGAACCAAGCAAAACCGCTGATCCCAAGGGTTGTAGCGCGGCGCAAAGTCCTTTTCGACATCGTAATCAGGGCCGAGTTCGTCACGAACGCGATCGAGGATGAATTTCTTGACGCGCTCCGGCTGATGTCGGCAGCGCCCATAGAAATACATGCCGAGCAGCACGTTCTTCCAGCGCGCGAGGCCATAGGCCCATTTCGCGGGCAAGCGCCGCTTCAGGAAATTCGCAATTTTGTCCTCGGCCGGGCGCGAGGCGATATAAGTCGGCGAGCGCTGCAGCATTACGACATGGGCGGCGCTTTGCGCCATCGCGGGAACGAGCGTCACCGCCGTTGCGCCCGAGCCGATGACGACGACGCGCTTGCCGCCGTAATCGAGGTCTTCCGGCCATTTCTGCGGATGAACGATGCGGCCCCTGAAGCGGTCCGCGCCCGGAAAGGCCGGCGAATAACCTTGCGCATAGTCGTAATAGCCGCTGCACATGAAAAGAAAATTGCAGCGATAGCGCGCGATCTCTTTGGCGGGGCCCTTTTCCGCCGTCACCGTCCACATCGCCTCGTCGCTCGACCAGTCGGCGCGAACGAGTCGCGTGTTGAAACGAATTTTCTCGTCGATGCGATTTTCGCTGGCCGTCTCGCGCACATAATCAAGGATGGACGGCCCGTCCGCGATCGCCTTCGCTTCGGTCCACGGGCGGAAGGAATAGCCGAGCGTGTACATGTCGGAGTCGGAGCGAATGCCGGGATAACGAAAGAGATCCCACGTGCCGCCGATCGCGTCCCGCGCTTCAAGGATCGCATAGGATTTGTCGGGGCATTCTTTCTGCAGGTGATAGGCGGCGCCGATTCCCGAAAGGCCCGCCCCGATAATAAGCATGTCGAATTCTTCAGCCTGCATTTGCATCCGATCCTGGCTCTCGCCCTTGGAAAGTAGGAAGGCGCACGTGGATTCGCACGGGGCAAATGCAGTTGGGGCGCGGAAAGGTCAGGCCTACACCACCGCCCCCAGTCGCGATGAGAGCTTCTTCGGCGCGACGACCGCAAGGAAGGCGAGGGCCTACGCCGACCTCGGCCGCGACATGAACCCACGTACGGTCTCCGCGGGTTTCTGGGAATGAGACCGAGCGGACTTTCCTGAAGAGCGAAGCGCTTGCGGCCAGCTCTTCCGCCTCGTCGGGATTTAAACCAAGGCGCTCGACAATGGTCTAGAGTGGCGCTCGAACCGGGAGGAGCGCCATGGCCCAGAAGTTATCTCAGGACATCATCGATCTCTATGACGCCTTCACGCATGGCGCGCTTCCGCGCCGGGCGTTCATGAGGCGCCTCGCGCATCTTGCGGGTGGCGCGGCGGCGGCGAGCGCGATTCTTCCGTTGCTCGTCAATGACTATGCGAAGGCGGCGATCACGTCCGAGGACGATCCGCGCCTTTCAATTTCAAAGGCGCGCTTTGACACGGATGGCGTCGTCGACCTCATTGCGCCGGAAGAACTCATTGTCGCCATGGCGCCGAACGCCGGCGTCATCCCGACGGAGCACCTGCCTTTCATCACCGCCTATGTTGCGAGGCTGAAGCCGCAAGCGAAAAGACCGGCCGTCATCGTCATTCACGAAAATCGCGGCCTTAATCAGCATATCGAGGACGTCGCGCGGCGAATAGCGCTCGAAGGCTTCGACGCTTTCGCGCCCGACATGCTTTCGCCCTATGGCGGGACGCCCTCGGAGGAAGATAAAGCGCGCGAAATGATCGGCAAGCTCGACCGCGACAAAACGATCGCCAAGCTTGCGCTCATTTCGGGCGCGCTTGAAAAATCGAAGAGCCATGACGGCAAGGTCGGCGTCGTCGGTTTCTGCTGGGGCGGCGGCGTGACGAATGGCCTCGCCGCCGCCGATCCTCATTTGAGCGCCGCCGTCGCCTATTACGGCCGCACGCCAAGCGCGGAGGAAGCGGCGCGGATCAAGGCGGCGATGCTGCTTCATTACGCCGGGGAGGATCGGCGCACCAATGCCGGCATTCCCGCCTATGAAGCCGCGCTTAAGGCCGCAGGCGTCGACTATCAGATTTATGTCTATGAAGGCGCCCAGCACGCCTTCAACAACGATACGAACGCCGCGCGCTACGACAAGGCGGCGGCGGATCTCGCCTGGTCGCGCACGATCGCTTTCTTGAAGAAGCATCTCGCCTGACGGCCTATTGCGAGAGCGGACGAGCGTGGTCTAAGCGTCGCGCATTTTGTCAGATCCGCAGATCACCGGGTGTCTATGGGGCCAATCATTTCGCCGTCGCTCGCCGCTTTCCTCGCGCCGATCGTCATGCTGTGCTGTTCGAACGTCTTTATGTCGTTCGCCTGGTATGGCCATTTGAAGCATAAGGCGGCGCCGATTCTGTTGGCGATCATCGCCAGCTGGACGATCGCTTTTCTCGAATATTGCTTCGCGGTTCCAGCGAACCGGATCGGCAGCGCCGTCTATTCGACGGCGCAGCTGAAGACGATGCAGGAGGTGATCACGCTTCTTGTCTTTGCCGGCTTCTCGGTCCTTTGGCTGAAGGAGCCCATTCAGTGGAACCACGCGGTCGGTTTCGCATTGATTGCGGCCGGCGCCTTTTTCGTTTTTCATAAATGGTGAGCAGACACTTGACGCCGGGCGAAGGCTATATCCCGAAAATTTATGGCCGCCGGCAGGGAAAGCCGCTGAAACCGCGCCAAGCGCGCCTCATGGAAACGCTGCTGCCGAGCCTCGCTGCGCCCGATCCGGCGGGCGGGCCGATCGATCTTCGCGCGCTTTTTCCCGATATGGAGGAGTTCGAACTCGAAATCGGCTTTGGCGGCGGCGAGCACCTTGCTTGGCAAGCGGCGCGAAAGCCGAATGTCGGCTTTCTCGGCGCCGAGCCCTATCTCAACGGCGTCGCCAAGCTCCTCGTCCTGATCGACGAAGAAAAGCTCAAAAACATCCGCATTCATTTTGGCGATGCGCGACCTTTGATCGAGGCGCTGCCGGACCATATGTTTTCGCGGATTTATGTTCTGCACCCCGATCCATGGCCGAAAACGCGCCATTACAAACGGCGGATGATCTCGCCCTGGTTTTTCGGGCAAGCTGCGCGGCTCCTCAGGAGCGGCGGGATGCTTCGCGTCGCCTCCGACATTCCCGATTATGTGCGCTGGACCTTGATGCATGCTCAGAAGGCGCCGGAATTCGAATGGACCGCGGCGCGGGCGCGCGACTGGAAAGACCGCCCGGAAGACTGGCCCGAGACCCGGTATGAGATGAAATCAAGGAAGGAAGGCCGCGTCCCGGCCTATCTCGAATTCTGCCGTCAGTGATATAGCGCTTGAGGCGGTGACGAGGACGCGATGCTCGATTCGGAGCCATTTCAGGGCGACTATGCCGGCGCGGCCGGCCAGCGCCTTTATGAAAATGCGCCTCGAAGCGTCGCCTTCAAGAAATTGCGCAAGCGCCTCTTGCGCGAGATGCAGGAGGCGATCGCCCGCTATTCGATGCATTCAGGAGAAAATCCGCGCTGGCTCGTCTGCCTTTCCGGCGGCAAGGACAGTCACGCCCTCTTGGCGCTTCTCCTCGATCTCAAATGGCAAGGCGTGCTCGATGTCGATCTCCTCGCCTGCAACCTCGACCAGGGCCAGCCGGGCTTTCCGAAGCATGTTCTGCCCGATTACCTCAAGAAGCTTGGCGTTCCGTATCGCGTCGAGACGCGAGATACCTATTCGATCGTAACCGAGAAAATTCCCGCGGGGCGAACCTATTGTTCGCTCTGTTCAAGGCTGAGGCGCGGCCATCTTTATCGGATCGCGCGCGAAGAAGGCTGCAACGCCATTGTCCTCGGCCATCATCGCGACGACGCGCTCGAAACCTTCTTGCTCAATCTTTTTTATGGCGGCCGGCTCGCCGCGATCGCGCCGAAACTCCTGAACGACGACGGCGATCTCCACGTGCTGCGCCCGCTCGCCCTCAGCGCCGAAGACGACATTGCAAAATTCGCACAGGCGATGCGCTTCCCGATCATCCCTTGCGATCTCTGCGGCTCGCAGGACGGGCTGAAGCGCGAGGCCATGAAACGCCTGCTCGACGAGTGGGAGAGCGATTATCCCGGGCGGCGCGAGACCATTTTCCGGGCGCTGCACAATGTGCGGCCCGCGCATCTTGGCGATGCTGCGCTCTGGGATTTTGCGAAGAATGCGCTTTCAGGCGCCGGCATTCATGCCGAACATCGACCCGATGACGCCGAAGAGGAGGGATAGTCCGCCCCAGAGCGCCGCAAAGCCGCCGCCGGCATATAGAGCGCCGTCCGTCGACGCCGGAATGGCGGGGTTGAACTCCTTCCACGCTGATTCGGCGATGTCACGCTTGAATGTCCGTGCAAGGAGCAGCGGGCGCGAGAAGTCGCTCGCCGCCTTCAGCGCGTCATAATGGGCGGAGAGTTCTTCATAGCGGCGGATCGTCGTCTGATAGCCGCCGCAGAGCGCGTCGAGCAGACCGGAAGACCGCTCGCACTCGGCGAGCGCCGCGTCGCGCGTATAGCCGTGGCCCGTCACCGCCGCGTCGAACTCAGCGACGATCGGCTTCAGCTCGTCGATCCGCCCCGCCAGATTCTGCATATATTGCAGCGTGAAGCCGGGCGCCTGCGAGCCGAACAAGGCGCCCGCGACGCCGAAGAGCAAGGCGAAAAACCGCGCCATGGATGAGCCGCCCCGATAACCCCGCGCCATCCTCGCCTAGGAGCGTTTAGAAATCCAGCGAGGAGGGGGTGCGCGACCGGCCGCGCACGGCGAAACCGAACAGGAGAAGGCCAGTCAAGAGGAGGGGGAGCGCGCCCGGCAAGGGCGTCACGATCGTTTCAGGCGGCGTTTCCAGGGGACCGGCGACAAGGGCCCCTGGAATGGTTCCGAAATGACCCCCCGGCGCGTGGCCGGGATCGCCGGGCGCAGGCCCCGCGCCGGCGCC
>OBLQ010001087.1_pt1 | contig 10298 bp, 8 predicted proteins | sample 1519881 | NCBI WGS metagenome assembly OBLQ01 (sample SAMN01911456, study PRJEB22533) | soil metagenome | biome: Soil | place: Malaysia | collected 2012-04-30 | depth DG_metagenome m | reverse complement strand
CCGGCGGAAAGCCAGAGGTTCGGGGACGATATCCGCCGATTCCTGCGGACGGCCGAGCAGTTGCTTGAGTACCGCCTGCATACGGTCCACGGACCCGCGCAAAGCCGTGACTTGCTGCAGGATCTTCGTATGCTGAAACTGGGCCTTGAGGACTTCCTGCTGATTGCCCTGGCCGACGCGATAGCGGGTTTCGGCAACCTGCTCGATCTCGCCAAGCGCGCGATCATTGCTTTCGAGAATGTCAAGACTCCGCCGGGAATATGCGAGTTCGTAATAGGCGGTTTTGAGTTTTGCGACCACCTGGGTTCGGGCGAGGTCGGTCTGGGCGAGAAGGGAACCGGCTTCGTGTCCGGCGATCTGCGCGCGCAGCCCGCGCTTGCCCGGATAGGGAAACTCCTGAGCAACCCCGACGCCGATATAAGCGAAATCGCTGTTGCTGAATCCGGCGAACGGCCTGGGGCTGCCGACGCTGAACTGCTGCACCATCAACTGCGTGTCCGGCAGGGCCGAAACCTGCCGCGCGACATGGCCCGCCGCCTTCGAACCGCGCGCGGACGCCGCCAGCTCAGGGTTGTTGCGCTCGGCTTCGGCGATCAAGCCGGCGAGAGGCGTGGCCGATTGGCCCAGGGCTTGAACACAGATCGACAATGCGGCAGCCAGAAGCGCGCCACGGAGGCGCAGCGTGGCAGAGCCACCACCAAAACCATTTAGCCGCGAATTAACACGAATGAACACGAATTTTTTTGGGAGTGTGGTCAAGGTTGAATTCCGAGTGCTGAACGCTCCTTTAATGTTAAGAATTCTATAGTTTTCCCGATTTACGCCGCTGCGATGCAACGATGTAAGCTATATAAGAGTTCTAAAGGTCTAGCTTTCTTTTCATAGCCATTTTTCTCAGCCCGGCGTCGATGGCCGGCAGTGGACCGCCGCTTATCGGCTACCGGCTGCCGAACGCCGATGGCTGAGCGCTAACCAACGGAGTTCCAAAATGTTGAAATCGCAAGGTCTTCTCCTGGTGATGTTTATGATGGGAGTGCTCGCCGGATGCGGCGGGAGTTCTTCACGATCCGCTCCGCCGCCCACCGGGCCGTTCAGCAACAGCAATTTCAGCGGTACCTACGCACTCTCATTGTCAGGAAATAATGCGGGCGGTTTTTTCAGCATTGTTGGAAGCATTCAGGCCAATGGCAGCGGCAACATCACCGGCGGCCTTCTGGATGTGAATACAGCCGCGGGCGTTTTCCTGAACCAGAGCGTTTCAGGGACCTACGCCGTGCAGGCCAACGGGCAGGGCATTGCGACGCTCAACACTTCCATTGGAACTTTCAATATCGACTTTGTCCTGATCTCGGCCCAGCGCGGACTGGTCATGCGTTTCGATAACGTTGCCACCGCCAGCGGGGCGCTTGACCTTCAGGACTCAACGGCCTTCACAGCGGCCACGCTCCAGGGCAGCTTTGCCTTCAATATAGGCGGCATCGATGCCAGCAACCAGGCGATGGCTTCCGCCGGCGCATTCACCGCGACCAGCGGAGGAGCGGTTTCGACCGGGGTGCAGGACATCAATGACAACGGCACCATCAATAGCAATCTTGCCGTGAGCGGATCCTATGTGCTGGGCGCCACGAACGGCCGTGGCACGATCGCCCTGACGACCACTCTCGGCACGTTGAATTTTGTTTTTTATATTGTCGATGCCAACCATCTGAAGCTGCTGGAAACCGATGTTGTTCCGGTCCTGGCAGGAGAGGCATTCCGGCAGCAGGGAACACCTTCCAATGCGTCACTTTCCGGTCCTCAGGCGTTTACGGTGAGCGGCGCGCAGGGGAATTTCCCCTATGCCGCAGGCGGGATTTTCACCGCGGACGGCGCCGGTAATATCACCACGGGAGTCGAGGACTTCAACAGCGGCGGATCGGTCACGCGCGATTTGAGCCTGAGCGGCTCCTACTCGATTGACGCCAGCGGGCGAGGTACGCTGACCCTCAGTACCGGCACCGGAGCGTCCAATTTCGTTGTCTATACTTCGACCGGCGGTCTGCTGATGCTGGAAACCGACATCACCGTGGTCAATAACGGCACGGCGTTCAGCCAGCAGACAGGAACATTCTCGACGTCATCGCTGCAGGGAACGTTCGGCTGGAACCTCACCGGCGTGACCACTGCCGGAGAAGTGGACGAAATTTTACAGTTCACAATGGACGGCGGCGGCCACTTCACCGGTTCGCTCGACGTAAATAACACAGGATTCCTTTCGTCGGGACTGCTGGCGACCGGGACCTACTCGGTGAGCGCGAACGGGCACGGTACGATGGTCCTTCAAAGCTCAGTCGGCACCCAGAGTTTTGTTATATATACGGTCAGCAACTCGCGCGCTCTGTTCATCGGGATCGACTCCAGTCTGATCAGTGTGGGCGAATTCGATCACCAGTAGCGCAACGTGCTCAGCGCGGCCAGCGCGGCGGCGGCGACCGTTCCCAGGACGTTCACCACGTCGTTGTTCAGGTATCCGCGTCTCTCGAATATCGCTCCCAGGACGCTGTCCACGAGCATTCCTGCCGTTCCCGCGGACGCGACGATGGCCGCCTGCGGCGTGGAGACCAACCCCATCATCCTCGAAGAGGCTGCGATGGCGATGGCGGCCACGACCGCGGCCATGGTGCCGCCTAGGCTGACGCCGCCGTCAGTTCCGGGCACGACCTCCCGCCAGGTTGTCACCAGGACCGTCTTACCCTGAAAGGCCGAACCGATCTCGCTCGACACCGTATCGGCCGCCACTTCAGCCAGCGCGGAGAGCGAAAGGAGATAGCAAGCGCCGAAGGCCGGCAGAGACAATGCGGCCCCCGCTATTCCGAGGTTAGCGATGACCTGGGAGGCCGAACGTCCGGCATGGGGTTCGGCGACATGCAGATGCTCCTTGCGCAACCGTCCCAGCCGGGTGGCGGCCAGGGTGAGAAAAAAGACGATGAGCAATACCACGAAGGCGCGAAGGTCACGGCCCGCCACGATGAAAGCGATGGCGGCGCCAGCCAGCGAACCGGAGAGATTCACGCCGTGGGTAATCCTTCCAAGCGTGGCAAAGACCACAGTGATCGCCAGCGCGCGCGGAAGGCCGGGCCCGGCCGCATGGTTGCGTAGAAAGATCGCCAGCAGAGCGGCGGCAATGCCGACCGCGATCGCATTGGCAGTCAGGCTGTTAACTCGATCAGCGATTATGCGCCTCCTTGTATACGACAAGGATAACCCGATACAATACGGCTTACGTTCCAGCGACTTGACCCTACCGTTGTAAACAGGCGGAATAGTAATGATTTCAGGTTCTCGGACCGTTTGCGCGGTCCTGATTCTTACAATTTATCTGGTTTTGCTCGCGGGTTGCGGCGATACTTTTCGTCCCACGATCGTTCCATTGCCGGGCGTCTCCGGAGATCCCAGTAGCCTCTCACAGGCGGTTGTGCTTTCCACGAACCCCAGTGGCAGGCCGGGCAGCGACACACACATTGACGCATCCGGCGATACCAACGTGGGAATCGTGGCTGTCGGAACGAACCCGGTATTTCTCGCCAAGATCGGAAGCACCCGGGCGCTTGCCATCAATGGCGACGAGACGCTTACGTTTTATCTGGCGCTTCTGCCCACCAGCACCGGCATCAATACCATAACGCAGCCGCCGGGTTCCACGAACGCGATTTCCGCCGCGGCCAGCAGCAACGGCAACATGTATATAGCCAACAGCGGAGCCGATTCCGTTACCGTCGTGCCCGGCAGTCAGAACGTGGCCACCGGCAATGTGACGGTGGGGACCCAGCCGGTTTCCATCGCCAGCAATGCCAGCAGCAATAAAGCGTATGTTGTGAACCGCGGCAGCAACAACGTTACCGTAATCAACGCCGTTGACAGCACAGTCGCCACGACCATTCCGGTCGGCCTCAGTCCCATCTGGGCCGTGGTAAGCACCGACGGCCTTCTGGCATTTGTCGTTAATCAGGGCTCCGGCACCGTGACGGTAATCGATACAATCCTCGATCAGGTCGCCGGCCCGCCGATCACGGTGGGCTCTTCGCCGAATTACGCTGTGTATGACAGCAAGCTGAAGCGGCTGTATGTGAACAATTCGGGAAGCAACTCGATTTCAGTCATCAAGGCCGACCTGTATGATCCGGCCAATTCGATCTTTCCCACCCTGCTCCAGACCATTCCCCTGAGCGCCGGGCCGCTGCCGACCGCGCTCACCGTGCTTGCCGATGGAACGCGGGCTTACGTGGCGCGGGGCGGTTGCCCAGCCGGGACCAATCAGTTGTCCATGCCGGGCATATTGCCGAGTTGCACCGGCGACATTGTAAGCGTGGTGGATGCCCTGGGCCTTCGTGAAATCGGGACGATCACGGTCGGTTCCGGGGCGGTCTCCATCGCTTCTTCATCCGACAGCCAGAAGGTTTTCGTCGTCAACGGAAACGCCAACAGCACGTCGATCATCAAGACCAGCACCAACACCGAGCTTCTGCGCATTAACAGCCCACAGCAGGACCCGGCGTGCGATCCCGCCACGGCAACCTGTCCATTGCAGGTGCCTTTTGTCGTCCGGTCGTTCCCGTAAACAACGCGCCAACAAAAAATCAGGGCGGCCGTTGGCCGCCCTTTTATTATGGGATGGCTGATTTCCAGGGAGATTGCGCGGAGTACACCGAGGCCGTGGACTTCCTGCCCCTCATCGGCATCGCCGGGGGCGGGACCTTCCCGCCTAAACAGAGGGACGGTCGGCGCGGCGCCGGCGTTTATAGCGCATCGAGATGTTCATGTACACATTACCGTTGTCGGTGTCGAAACACATGACGAGCGCTTCCTGGTCTTCACTGCTTTTTTCGCCATGTTCGGCGGCATGGATCGCAGGCGGCTGGATCTTGAAGCTGAACCCCTGATCGTTGAGCGCTGTCACAGCGTTGCCAATGACCAGGTTAGCCAGTTCGCATACGGTCTCGCGCACCATTTCGTCGGTTTCAGGCACGGACGCTCCCGCGAGGTAGCTGGCGACGCGGGCAGCCGTCGGCGGATCGATGTCAAAGATGATTCGCCCTTCGATATCGCCCTGAATCGTGACCAGCGACGCCATGCCTTTGCGGCGGTACACTTCTTCTTCCATAGTCACGTCACCGATGCGGGTCGGACACTGCAGCGTCTCCGCCAGTACGGCGTCCGCCGCGTTGATGAACGGTTGAATCAGTTCCATTTTCATGGGACTTATCTCTCCTGTGCGACCGGTGTGTTCACCGTGGCGTCGTCGCCCATCACGTACTTGATGACTTCATACAGGATCTCGGCTTTGACCGGCTTCTGTACGAAGTGGCGCGCGCCCTTCTGCAGGGCGGCCACGATATTTTCCTGATAGCCGACAGAAGACACCATCACCACGCGGGCCTCCGCATGGTTGCGGATAATGCGCTCGGCCGCTTCAATGCCTTCCATCTGCGGCATGGTGATATCCATGAGCACGATGTCGGGCGTAGTGCGGTCGTATTCCGTGATGGCCGTGCATCCGTCGCCGGCTTCGCCGGCGACCGCTCCGCCGAATGACTCCACCATCTTGGCCACATTCTTCCGGGCGAAGACCGAGTCGTCCACGATCAGAAAGCGGATCGATTGGCCGTCTTTTCGAGTCAGTGCTGGAAACTGGTCCATTTTTTTCTCCTTGCAGCTCTCCCAAGCTTTTTTCCCTACAAGTACGTTCAGATTTCGATTTGCGCCGCCAGGGCCGCCCGTTCCGGGCTGCACTGCGTGGTCAATGTTCTGGCCATCATTTCGAGCGAAACCACGCGGTCGGCATGGCCGCGCTCGATGGCCGCTTTCGGCATGCCGTAAACCACACACGATTCCTCGCTCTGCGCGATGGTCAAGGCGCCGGAGTGCCGCAGCAGGCCCATGCCATAGGCGCCATCGTCCCCCATGCCGGTCATCAGCACTCCCACTGCGCGGCTCCCGAATTCCGCCGCCACAGACCGGAAAAGCACGTCTACGGACGGACGGTGCCCGTTGACCCGGTCTTCATCCGAAAGCACCACAATGTTGCCCATCGGCATTCGTTTCACCTTCATGTGCCGGTTGCCCGGGCAAATCAGCGCCCGGCCGGCGATGAGCAGGTCGCCCGATTGCGCCTCTTTTACATCGATGGCGCAGCATTCGTTCAGGCGGCGGGCGAACATCTCCGTAAATCCTTCAGGCATGTGCTGCACCACGACGATGGTTCCCGGAAAATTACCCGGAAGCTCCGACAGCAGATACTGCAGCGCATTCGGGCCGCCGGTGGAAATTCCGACTGCAATGATCTTGGTCGGTTCCTTTTTCGGGCGATACGCCGGTTTGTGGGTGAACCGTGCGGGCTCCAGCAACATGCGCGGACGGGGAATCACCTCCGTGCGGGCGGCGACCTTGATCTTATTAATCAGGTCATCGGCGACTTGATTCATGCGCGCCGAGGCCGCGTCGGCCGGTTTCGAAACGAAATCGAACGCGCCGAGCGCCAGGGCCTTGAACGTTGCCGACGCCCCTTCTGTGCTGTGGGCGCTCACCACGATCACCGGAATGCGGTATTTCCGCATGATCTGCCGCAAAGTCTCCATGCCGTCCATGCGCGGCATCTCCAGGTCGAGCGTGATGGCGTGGGGCCGGAGTTCTTCGATCTTCTTCAACCCAAAGGCGCCATCCATGGCTGTGCCCACGACCTCGATTTCGCTGTCGCGTTCGAGGATCTGAGGAATCAGTTTGCGCATCAACGCCGAATCGTCGATGACCAGGACACGCACTTTGCCGCTCATGCAGTGGCCCCCATCACCCGCCGGATGCGACCGAGCCTCGATACCACGCTGGGAAGGTTCAGGATCAATACAACCGTGCCGTCGCCGAGGATTGAGGCGCCGCTGACCAGGTCCGTCGCCACCAGGTGGTCATCAAGGGCCTTCATGACCAGCTCTTCTTCGCCGACCAGCCGGTCGACCACGAGGCCGAATTTCTGGTCTCCGAGGGTCACGACGACGACGAACATGCGGCTGTCCTGGATGGGCCGGCCGGCAAGATGGCCCAGATGCACCAGCGAAAGCACCTCTTCGCGCAACTGGATTACCTCCCGCTGGTCAACCAGATGCACTTCGCTCCTCGAAACCCGCGTGATTTCCACGACGGAACTGAGCGGAACGGCATAGATCTTTTCACCAACGTGGAACAACAGGGCCTGGATGATGGCCAGAGTGAGCGTCACCCGTAGGTAGAAGGTCGTTCCCCGGCCCTGGGCAACTCTGATGGAAACCGTGCCCTTCAGGCGTTCGACGACGCTTTTGACTACATCCATTCCCACGCCCCGGCCCGATATCGCCGTGACCTCATCGGCGGTGCTCAACCCGGGATGAAAAACGAGATTCAGCGCCTGGCCCTCGTTCAGGGTCGCCGCTTCGGCATCCGTAAGGGTCCCCATGTCAATGGCGCGGGCGACTACCTTGGCCCGGTCGATGCCACGGCCGTCATCGCTGACTTCAATTACGATCTGGCTGCCCTGATGATATGCGTTCAGCGTGACCGCGCCCTGGGCGGGTTTCCCCGCGGCAATACGCTCCTCTGGCGACTCAATGCCGTGATCGACGGCGTTGCGCACCAGATGGGTCAGCGGTTCGGCGAGCATGTCAAGAATGCTCTTGTCCAGGTCCGTATCCTGGCCGTTGACCACGAGAGCGACATCTTTGCCGCACGATTTGGCGATATCGCGCACCACGCGGGGAAAACGCCGGAAGAGCTGCTCCACCGGAACCATGCGGATCTTCATTACAGATTTCTGCAGGTCGTTGATGACCCGCGCCTGGAATGCCAGCGCGTCGGAAAACTTCACTTTGAGCGGGTCTTTGGGAAATCTCCGGTCAAAGTCGTTGATCGTCTGGTGCAGCATGCTTTTGGCGAGAACCAGTTCGCCCACGAGGTTCAACACGGCGTCAATGCGTCCCGCATCGACCCGCAGCATGGATTCCGGCCCGGTATGTGTGCCGGCCGTGGTGGACTCGGCGGGGGCCGGCGCGGGAGCCTGTGACGAACCGGCGCCCGCATCGCGCGCCTGGCGCCCGGTTTCTCCTGTGTCTCTGAAAGCGCCGGGAACGTCGTCCAGCGAGTGGGATGGCGCATCGAGATGACGCCGCCTTGCGGGCTCCACCCGCAGGTCCGACACGACCGAGGGAATACGGCATTTCTTCTCCAGCCACTCCTGGTCGTGGCCGCTCACGATGGCGGCTTCAACAACGTTCACATTGGCGGCGATAGTGCTCTGGTCGGGAACGATCGCCAGCAGCTTGCCGCATTCATTCAGCACGTTGCGGACGAGTTGCATGGCCGCCGCACGCACCGGACAATCCGAGTCGATGCCGAAGGCCACGAAAAAAACCCGTTCCCCGCCGGCCAGCGCATCTTCGATCAGCATCTGCTCGTATTCGCTCCAGGAGAACCGGGCCTGCAGTTGTTGCGCCCCTCCGTTCTCACTGTTTCCGGCCAGCGAAAGTATCTTCTGCCGCAGCTCCTCGCCCGCCGGGGGCTGCAGGGCGCCGCGGTAAGCCGCCAGCATGGAAGAAAAAGTGTCGGCTGCGATGAGCACGATTTCCGCAAGGGCCTCATGCCGGCTTTCCGCCATTTCCGGGGTGAGCAGGTCTTCGAGCTGGTGGGCCAGATCGCTCATCTCCCCGTATCCGCAGGCCGCTGAATCGCCTTTCAGAGTGTGCACGGTGCGCCTGACCTGCCGGATGATTTCGGCATCGCCGGCGGACTTCTCCATCTCAAGGCCCTGGTCGTTGAGCTGCTGCAGAAGTTCTGACGCAGACTCAAAGAAAAGGTCCCGGAGATCGGAGCCGTGATCTTCAGGGCGCATACTCATGCATGCACCTCGATCTTCTGATAGGCGGTCCCGTTATTCTGGTGGATCATCTTGTACTTGTCCGACAGCCCAAACAGGCTCTCGGCGTGGCCCAGGAGCAGATGGCCATCGGGGTTCAGGCAGCGGTAGAACTTTTCCACCAGCCGCTTCTGCTCGGCTTCGTCAAAGTAGATCATCACGTTGCGGCAGAAGATCACGTCATTGCGGGGCGGCAGGTACTCGGTCTTGAGATTGTGAAAGTCGAAGTGGACAAGGTCTTTGAGCGACTTCTTCACTGTGTAGCCGTCGCCGATTTTGTCGAAATACCGCAGGCGATAGGCGTAGTCCACGGGCGCCATGGTCGATTCGGAAAAAACGCCTTCCTGGGCCAGGCGAAGCACGGAATAGTTGATGTCAGAGGCCAGGATTTCCACCTTCCATGGAGGAGGAATCAGGGGTTTGGGACTCGGCATATCGAAGGGAAGAGGATTGCGGAGATAATAATAGGCCAGCGCGTCGCATACCAGCATGGCCATGGTGTAGGGTTCCTGCCCGGTAGAGCAGCCCGCGCTCCATAGACGCAGGGTCCAGTCGCGGCGCTCCTGCTTGCGCCGCAACAGTTCTTCCAGGATGACCTTGTGGAACAGCTCAAGCTGCGGCTTGTTGCGGAAGAAACTGGTCTCGTTGACCGTGAGGTTCTCCAGCAGCGCCACCAGTTCGGGCTTGCCTTCGCGGGTCGTCAGCAGGCGGTAGTAGCCGTAAAAGGAATCCAGTCCGCAATGTTTCAGGCGCCGTTGCAGGCGGTCCTGCAGGAAATGCGCCCGGCGTTCGTCAAAATACATGCCGCATTCCTGATAAATCAGGTTTTGCAGCAATTTCAGCTCGGCATTGGAAATCTGGACGTGTATAGTCGGTGTGGCCATCGTTCCCCACTTCTTCGTTATTGCAGCTTTTGCGATCAGGCGGTGGCCGCGGCCGCCTGGGCCTCAAGGAACTCCGTCAGCCGGCGCAGCTCGCCTTTCTGTAAGATTCGCGTCAGGTCGATCAGTACGATCAGGCGCCCGCGGTACTTGCCGACGCCCGTCACATAGTTCACTTCGCCTTCCTCGAAAAGTCTGGGGGGAACTTCAATGTCGCTTTCCGGGATCTTGAGCACTTCCGATGCGGCATCCACAATCAGGCCGACCATTTTCCGTTCCACTTCCACTACGATGATGCGGTTCTTCTTGTTTCTGGTGATCATCGGCTCATTAAACCGCTTGCGCAGGTCCACCACCGAGATGATCCGCCCGCGCAGGTTGATCACGCCTTCCACGTATTCAGGGGCATCCGGAACGGAGGTGATCTCCGGGACGCGCACGATTTCATGCACCAGCGAAATCGGCACTCCGAAGCTCTCGGGCCCGATTCGGAAGCCGACAAT
>OBLQ010001086.1_pt1 | contig 10305 bp, 8 predicted proteins | sample 1519881 | NCBI WGS metagenome assembly OBLQ01 (sample SAMN01911456, study PRJEB22533) | soil metagenome | biome: Soil | place: Malaysia | collected 2012-04-30 | depth DG_metagenome m | reverse complement strand
ACGATCGAGCTGCGCGGAGCGATTCCCGTAGCACTTCGGCGAGACATGGGCCGCGCGGTCTTCGGCTGCGACATTTGCCAGGACGTCTGCCCCTGGAATCGCAAAGCTCCGGTGACCGGGCTCGCCGCGTTCCAGCCACGCGGAATCGGCGAGGATCGAGGCGCGAAGGCCGAGCCTCAATTCTCGCTTTTCGCACCGGAGCTCGAATGGTTGGCGTCGCTCTCCCAGCGCGAATTCAGCGGCGTCTTCCGCGGAAGCGCGGTAAAGCGCGCCAAGTGGCGCGGGCTGGTGCGCAACGCCTGCGTGGCTTTGGGAAATTCCGGCATCGCGCACAATTCCGCGGCCTATCCGCGGATCTGTCGACTGCTCGAGCGCCTGGCCTCTTCGGACGACGCGATGCTCGCGGAACATGCGCGGTGGGCGCTGGCGCGCCTTGCCGGCGGCAGCGCGGCACCATCCTCAGGCTGATTGATACACCGGATGAGTTCGGATGCTGCGGGGCCCTGCGATATTGCGAATTTGCCGCTGCGGCATGAAAAACGCCGTAGACACGGAAACGCGTATTTTGCGATACTCTCGCGTGCGAGCGGCGATCGTCCTTTCGGGAGCGAGCCGCATCCTATCAAGCCCAGGACAGAAAAATCGATGAAAGCTTCTTATCAATTAGCTTTTTGTCTGCTCGTACTGCTCGGCGCCGGCCTTGGCGCTTCGCGCCTGCCCTCGCGGGAGACTTCCTCTGCGGGGGTCCAGAAGCCTAGGAGTACGGCTGCACCGGCGGTTCAGCAGAGTGAGATCGAGCGGGGACGCTATCTGGTCGAAAACGTTGCCATGTGCTGGGAATGCCACACGCCGCGGGATGCCTACGGCAACCCCGATCGCTCTCGCTGGCTTCAGGGCGCGCCGATTTGGATCATGCCCGTTCATCCGATGACGAACTGGTCCATGCATGCACCCGCGCTCGCGGGTTTTCCGGGATTTACGGACGAGCAGGGCGAGCAGATCCTCGAAAAAGGCGTGGGGCCGAACGGTTTGCCGATCCAGCCGCCGATGCACGTCTACCACATGAATCACGCGGATGCCGTCGCCATCATCGCCTATCTCCGGTCCCTGCCAAGTTCCTATCCCCGGCAGTAGCACGGAAGCCCAGCCGCGAAATCGGTCGTTTCCGTTCCGGCGGAAGCGTGCCTATTCCACTATAATGACCGGCCATGGAGACGCGGCTGGAAGCGGCGGCGAAATGGCTGCTCGGGCCTGAGACTGCAACCGCCGGGCGGCCCGGGCATCTCTGGCCGCGGTGGATTTTTCTTCGGGCGCTGGGGCTGATCTACTTCTCCGCCTTCTATTCGCTCCTGTTTCAAATCCGGGGCCTGATCGGGCCCAACGGAGTTCTTCCCGCGCAAGATTACCTCGAGGCGGTTGCGGCGGCGCTCTCCTGGCACCGATTCTGGTTCGCCCCGACGCTCCTTTGGCTTGGCGCAAGCGATCACGCGCTCATGGCCCTGTGCTGGGCGGGGATTATCGCGTCGCTGCTGATCGTGTTCAATGCTTGGCCACGCGCGGGACTCGCGGTCGCGTTCGTATGTTTCGTATCGTTCGTCGCCGCTGCGCGGGATTTCGCGAATTACCAATCGGACGGCATGTTGCTCGAGGCCGGATTCCTGGCGTTGTTCTTCGCGCCGGCGGGATTCTGGCCGGGCCTGGGCCGCGCGAATCCGCCCTCGCGCGCGAGCCTGTTTTTGCTGCAATGGGAGTGGTTTCGCATCTATTTCGAATCGGGCGTAGTCAAGCTGGCGAGCGGCGATCCTTCGTGGCGACGCTTCACAGCCATGGACGACTACTATCAGAACGGCCCGTTGCCCACGTGGATCGGTTGGTACGTCCAACATTTCCCCCACTGGTTTCACGCCTCGACCGTGTTCGTCACGTTGGCGATCGAGCTCGTGCTGGTCTGGATGATGTTTTTGCCGAGGAGGTTTCGCATCGCGTGCTTTTGCATTGTGACGCCCCTTCAAATCGGCATCATTCTCACGGCGAACTACGCGTTTCTGAACTACGTCGTTCTCTCTCTCGGATTTCTCCTCCTCGACGACCGCTTGGTGGAATGGATTGTGCCGCAACGAATTCGAGATTTCATCGCCGGCAGACCCGCGCAGTTTGCGCCGGGCGAAGCTCCGGCGGGCTGGCGCGCCCGTTGGCGCAACCAGCTGGCGCCTGCGCGCATGGCCGTAGCCGGCGTCTGTTTCGTACTGCTCTTTTATTCTTCGACGGCGCAACTCGTTTGGTATTTCCTTCCACGCCTGCCTCTGCCGCGAAAGCCGGTGCAGATGCTCGAACCGTTTCGCATCGCCAACAGCTACGGGCTTTTCGCGGTGATGACCCACGCGCGCTACGAGATCGAATTCCAGGGTTCGATGGACGGAAAGAATTGGACGCCCTATCCCTTCCGCTACAAGCCCCAGGACCCGCACGAGGCGCCCGGCATCTACGCTCCCTATCAACCGCGCTTCGAGTGGAATTTGTGGTTCGCGTCGCTCGGAGCCTGGCCGCAGTATCGCTTCGTGATCTGGACCGAAGAGCGGCTGCTGCAAAACGAGCCGGACGTGCTCGCCCTGTTTGCGCGGAATCCGTTCGCAGATGCGCCGCCGCAGCGCGTGCGTGCTGTGATTTACCAGTACTGGTTCACGGATGCGAAGACGAAGCGCGAAAACGGCGCGTGGTGGCGGCGCGAATTCCTTGGCGAGTATGCGCCGAGCCTCGAACGCGAGCCCGACGGCAAGATCGTCCTCGTGCCGGTTGCGAACCGTCGGCCCTCTGGGCCGTAGTCTTCCGTTCGCATCCACAGGAACTCGCGCGGCGGCTTTTGCCACGCGGACGGAATTCCGTTAGCCTGTGTGTGGCTCCCGAGGCGCGCCCATGAAGCGTCACCATCCAAATCGGCACGAAGAGCCCCGCCCCCAGGAAATCACCCACGAGCAAGTAATCGCGCATCTCGCCACGCTCGCGCGACCCGCCAGCATCCGGGAAATCGCCCACGGCATGGGACTGAAACATCACGGGCGGCGTTTCTTGCCTCGCGTAATCCAGCAGCTCAAACGCAACGGTGAAATCGAGGAGATTCACGGCGGGCGATACCGTCTCGTCGGCCAAAAGCAGTTGCCGCGCGCCGCTCCGGGCCCGCGGGAGGGCGGGCGAGAGCGTCCCTCCGGGACGGCTGCTGCCGCGCCGCAGCGCGGTCGCGATCCGAATCTGGTCTCGGGCCGCATCGTGGCGCATCGCGACGGCTACGGCTTCCTCGTCGCGGACCAGCCGATGATCAAAGTCGAAGGCGACCTGTTCATCGGCCGCGATAATCTCGGCGACGCCATGCATGGCGATCACGTGCTGGCGCGCATCGAGCGGAGGCGTCCCGACGGCCGGGCGGAGGGGCGCGTGGTGCAAGTTCTCGAGCGCGAGCATCCCACGCTCGTCGGCCTTTTCCGCTATGGTCCCCATGGCAATTACGTCTTGCCTTACGACGTGCGCATACTTCACGAGGTGTTGATCCCGCCGGGCCACGAGCTGACTCCGGAGCTGCAGGGGAAATTTGGCGTGACGCCGGAACGCGAGCCGGCCTCCATGCGCCGCATGCGACTGCCAGAGCTGGACGGGGCGGTCGTCAACGCAGAAATTACGCGCTATCCCAAGGGCGGTCTCGCTCCGGTGGGACGCGTGATCGAAATCCTCGGCCGGCCGGGTGAGATTGGCGTGGACGTCGAAATCATCATCCGAAAGCACCACTTGCCGCATGTTTTCCCGGACGAAGTGCTGGCCGAGGCCCGCGCCACGCCGCAGTACGCTGCCGAAGCGGACTTGGCCGGGCGGCGCGATTTTCGCGACTTGCCGATCGTCACGATCGACGGTGAAACCGCGCGTGATTTCGACGACGCCGTGTACGTCCGTCCGCTGCCGGGCGGTCATTACGAGCTGCAGGTGCACATCGCCGACGTCGCGCACTACGTCCGCGGCGGATCGTCGCTCGATCGCGAGGCGCGGCTGCGCGGCACCTCGGTTTACTTTCCAAACCGCGCCGTGCCCATGCTTCCGGAAGAGCTCTCGAACGGAATCTGCTCGCTCAATCCGCGCGTGGACCGTCTGGTGATGAGCGTCATCATGGAAATGGACGCGACCGGGAAGACGGTGCGCGCTGAGTTCGCGCCTGGCGTGATTCGCTCCGTCGAACGGATGACTTACACCAACGTCAACAAGGTGCTCGAGGGCGATCCCGAGATGCAGTCGCGCTACACGTCGCTCGCGGCCGAATTTGTTCGCATGAAGGAACTCGCACTCGTGCTCAATCGTCGGCGTCACGCGCGCGGGTCGATCGATTTCGACCTTCCGGAGCCGGTGATCGAGTTCGACGAAGCCGGCGCCATGCAGAGCATTCTGCGCAGCGAGCGCAATATCGCCCATCGCGTGATCGAGGAATTCATGCTTGCGGCCAACGAAGCCGTGGCGGAATATCTCGAGCGGCGCGGCATCGCCTCGTTGCACCGCGTCCACGAGAAGCCCGATCCGAAGAAGGTGCTCGAATTCGAAGAACTGGCCCAGGCGTTCGGCTATACGCTCGGAGTGGAGGACCTTACCGAACGCCGCGTCGCCGTTCGGCACGGACGCGTGCAGGCTCCCGCGCGAGCCGGAGGGCGCGGACGCGGTCGCATGAGGCCCATGGCCGTCACGCTGCCGGCCGCCGAAGAGATCGACATCCGCCCCCAGCATTACCAGCGCCTGACGGCTAAGATTGCGGGGAAGCCCGAAGAGCGAATCCTTTCCTACCTGATGCTGCGGTCGCTCAAGCAGGCGCGCTATGCCGCGGAGCTGCTCGGCCACTTCGCGCTCGGCGCGAAGGAGTACACGCACTTCACCTCGCCCATTCGCCGCTACCCGGACCTGGTCGTGCATCGCGCGCTGAAGTGGGCGCTTCGGAATCCCGAGGCTCAGCCGACGCATGCCGCGCCGCCCTCCGGGCGGCCGGAGAAGCCAAAGCCCCTGCCGACGCTCGGGCCTTACCGCCGCGTCGAGCTTGAGGAAGTAGCAGCGGAAAGCTCGGAAGCGGAGCGCCGCGCGGACATGGCCGAGCGCGAGCTGATCGAGTGGAAGACGGCGCAGTTCATGGAAAGCCATCTCGGCGAGGAGTACGACGCGCTGGTCATTTCCGTGCAGAAATTCGGTTTCTTCGTGGAGCTGGTTGAGATTTTCGTCGAAGGGCTCGTGGGTATCGACCGCCTCGAAGAGTCCACCGGCCAGCGCTGCCTCTATCGCGAACGGGACCACGCCATTGTCACCGAACCTCATCGCGGCGCGCGCGGTCCGGCCGCGAAAAGGATCTACAAGCTGGGTGATCGGCTGCGCGTTCGCGCGGAACGGATCGATCCGATTCGGCACCGTGTGGAATTTTCGCCTGTTTGAAATGCCCGCACGAGGCCGCCCTCTGCTCTTCGTTTACCCCGAGGGTACAAAGATGAATTTATTAACGTAACCGTACATACGGCGTGGTAGACTATCGCCACGTCCTCGAACACGCGTCCGGGAGCATGACCGTGTCGTATTCCGCTCTTGTGGGAAAACGCGTCGAAGCGCACTATCGCGCGAGCGACCTCCATCTATCTGCCGTTGGCACGCTGATTTCGGACTCCGGAGACTCGATCGTGCTGGAGGAGCATTTCTCGCAGAACGGCCGGGACAAGACCATTCGCGTGGAGATTCCCTACGAGTACGTGATCCGGGTTGTCGAGGCGGCAGAGAATTTCGCCGCCCTTCCTCCGCAGCGCACGCTTTCCAAGTAGCGGCTTCTGATTGTCCGTCGGCCGCGATCTGGCTTTCACGCCTGATGGAAGCCCGCAAAAAATTGCCGGGGCGATTCGCGCCGCCGCGCGCGTATATTGGACTGCTGTATTCGGGGGGAAGCGATGAAGCCGCAGGTCGGACTGATCGGATTGGGATTGATGGGCTTGCCCATGGGGCACAACGTGTTGCGGGCAGGATTTCCGTTGGTCGTGTGGAATCGCACGAGGGCGAAGGCCGAGCCTCTGGTTCGCGCCGGCGCAAAGCTTGCCCCGAATCCGCGCGAAGTGGCCTCGCAAGCCGACGTCCTGATCACGATTGCGAGTGATCCGGCCGCTGTCGAGAGCGTGCTGTGGGGAGACGTCGGCGCGCTCGATGGTTTGCGGCCCGGCAGCACGCTCGTCGATTCGAGCACCGGGTCTCCCGATCAGGCCCGCCGCATCGCGAGCGCCTGCGCCGAGCGCGGCGTCGGCTTTCTTGACGCGCCGGTCACCGGCGGCACCTGGGGAGCGGAGAAGGGCGAGTTGGTCTTCATGGTGGGCGGAAAAGCCGAGGTGCTGGAACGCGTGAAACCCGTGCTCGAGGCGATGGGCAAGCGTTTCTTTCTTCTCGGGCCGAACGGCGCGGGGCAAACCGTGAAGCTTGGCATGAATCTCTTGCTGGCGCTGCAGGTGGACGCGCTGGCGGAAGCGCTGGCGCTCGTCACCGCGGCTGGGGTCCCGGCCGAGCGCCTGATCGAGGTCATGCAATCGAGTATGGCGCGTTCCGGCGTGCTCGATGTGAAGGCGCCGCTGATCCTGAAAAGCGAGTTTCCAGCGAGCTTTCCGCTGCGCCTAATGCACAAGGATGTGCGCCTTGCCCTTGAGCTCGCGCGTGAACATGGCGTCGCGCTTCCTGCCGGCGCCGCCGCCTACGCCACCTACACCTCCGTCAAAGACGCCTCGACCGACGACCCCGATTTCGCCGCCGTGGCCCGTTTCTGGAAAAAGTCCGCCAGGAGCTAAGCACGGGGATCCGAGCAGGCCGGCGACCATTGTCGGGCGTTGGCCCGCGAACCCGAGCAAGTTGGTGCGGCGTTGGCCGTCAGGCCAACGGGCCGGGCGGAAAGAAGCCCAAGGGCAGATCGCGGACCGTCCGCAGGCCGGCGGGAGCAGCGAGGATCGCGGGAATCGCGTTCACGGTTACGGCAGCGGTGGCGAGGTCGCCATGCGTGCCGCCCGGAATCGTGAGCGTGAGACTGGGCTCGCCGCGCAGTTCAATCGTGTCCGCGGGATGTTTTGCGCCGACGTACATCTGCAGCTCCAAAAAAACTTTCTCTTGCCCGCCGGCGGTCCCGCGCGCGATTTGATAGACGCCTGCGACCTGCCCGGGGGCAACTTCGAGGAACGGAGTCTTCACCGTCTCCTTGGCGATGATCGGCTCGATGGTCTCGGAAATGTCGTCGAGCGCGAAGCCGAGGCCGTCGGCGACCATGGCCACCGATTCCGGCAAGCCGTGATGCTTGATGACGCCGGCTGCGACCTGCTCGCGGAATTCTTCGGGCGTCATGCCCGCGCCGATCTTCTTTTGCAGCGGCAGCCGGCGCTTCGAAGCGTCCACTACTCGCAGGGCCTTCGCCCAATCCACCCGCTGCGCCGCCGCGGCCAGCGTGAGGACGAGCTTGTCCATGACGAAGCCCGGATTAATGCCCGTACCGACAACTGCGACGCCTTCTTCCTTGGCGGCGGCGTCGAGCTTCGCTGAAAGCTCCGGATGCTTGCGGAACGGGTATGCGAGCTCCTCGCAGGTCGAGACGACGCAGCAGCCCGCGGAGAGGCATGCGAGCAACTCATCCATCACGCCTTCGAGATACGAGGAAGTCGAGTGAATGACAACGTCGACCTGACTTTCCAGCACGGCCGGCGCGCGGGCCGAGATGACCACGTCCCACGGCGCGTCCTCCGCACCGACCATTTCGCCGAGGTCGCGTCCAGCTTTCGCAGGGTCGCGGTCCACGGCCCCGACGATTTCGAGCGAGGACTTCTGCCGCATCAGGCGCGCGATCGAAGCGCCGATTGGGCCCACTCCAAATTGCACGACGCGAATTTTCTTCTTCACGGCACTTTTCGGGGTTGCCAAACAGCCTCCTAAGGTAAGGTTTCCTCCGGCGGACTGCAACCGGAATTAGAAAATTCAGAATGGAAAAGAGCGGATGGTAAGGACGAAAACCGGGGCGGCGACGGAAAGCGCCTGGTGTGATCTCCGCACGCTTCGACGCGGCGCTCGGGACGAGCGTGAACTGCCCACGCCGATTTCGCGCAGCATGAGATCTGCAACGCTGGAAAGCTATTAGAAGCGCGAGCGCGTGGTGCGGATGTACTCCCGCAGGGTGGTGACGTTGGGGCCGTAGGAACCCACGCGGCCGGCATCCACGGGCAACCCCAGGCGTTCCGCCTGCTCGATGGTCAGGCCGGCGTCATCGAGTTCGGCGAGGCTATAGCCCTCGGCGGGCACGAGGCGGTTGCGCCGAGACATATCGAGCGGACGTGGTGGGCGGCGCATATTCCCCTGCTTCCCCACGATCTCAAAAAAATCGGCCCAGTCTCGCCGGTTCCACATGATCTCCTCCGTGCGTCTCGTTTTCACCGATTGGATGCACGACAGACGCTTTGGGTAGCACGATTCTTTCCCCTGGCCCTCATTTCGACCCCCGGCGACGGGAGTGGGCCGATTCTACTCTTCCAAGTACGGAAAGTCCCGCCAGAAGGTTTCGTGTTTCCATTCAGTTATCGCACGTTACGCGCCAGCAGCGTGCCGCCCAGCACGGGCTCACGCGATAGGAGAAGGGATAACCGCACCGGTTACACAGAGCCGCCCGACTGCTATACTTTTCTCAGTTCGAAGCGAACAGCGCCTGGGTGCCGGGCCCGACGCTACCGGGCGGATGTGAATGGACTGTGTAAGGCGCGAGAAATCTTGATGAACCATCCCGTGATCGTCGTGCATTACCACGAGCTGTGGCTCAAGGGCCGCAACCGGCGATTTTTCCTGGGGAAACTCTTCACCGCGCTGCGCCAGGCCTTGCAGGGAATTCCAGTCGCACGGATCGAGCAGCCTGGGGACCGGTTTGTCGTCCGGCTGGGCGAGGGGGCGTCGCTCGAGGAAGTGCATCGGCGCATCGAGCGAGTTTTCGGAATCGCCTACTATGCGGTGGCGCGTCCCGTCGAGCGCGATATGGAAGCGCTTTGCCGCATTGCGTGGGAAGAAGTCGAGCCGCTGCGTTTTGCGACGTTCGCCGTGCGCGTGAAGCGCAGCGACAAGACGTTTCCGCATACCACGATGGAAACGGAATCCGCGGTGGGACGCTACCTGCTCGAAAAACTTCGCGCGCAGGGACGCGACGTGCGCGTGCAACTGAAAGACCCTGAGTTGACCTGCCACATCGAGGTCACTCCGGGGCCGCTGCTGGTCTACGCGCGAAAAATTCCCGGTGCGGGAGGCCTCCCGGCCAACACCGCCGGCCGCCTGACCTGCTTGCTCTCGGGCGGATACGATTCCGCCGTGGCCGCCTATCACATGATGAAGCGCGGCGCGCACCTGAGCTTCGTGCACTTTTACGGCACGGGCGCGCGTCCGGGAGAATCTTCATTGCACGTTGCAAGCGGACTGGTGCGGGTGCTGGTACCTTATCAATTTCGCGCGAAGCTCTACCGCGTTCCGTTCGAGGAGATTCAGCGCGAAATCGTGCGCTACGCGCCGGAAGGAGTTCGCCTGCTGCTCTACCGGCGGATGATGCTGCGGATCGCGGAAGTGCTGGCCCGGCGCGATCGTGCGCTGGCGCTCGTTACGGGCGATAGCCTGGGCCAGGTGGCGTCGCAGACGCTTCGGAATCTCGTCGCCGTGGAGGCCGCCGCAGAGATGCCCATCTTCCGCCCGCTGATCGGCACGGACAAGATGGACATCCTGGCCACGGCGCACAAGATCGGGACGTACGACATTTCCTCGGAGCCCTTTCACGATTGCTGCCCCGTGTTTTTGCCGCGCACCCCGGAACTCTCCGCTCGGCCGGAGGAACTGACAGAGGCCGAGGCGAAGCTCGACGTCCCAGCGCTCGTCGCTCAGGGCATCCGAGGCACTACGCTCGAAAAGTTTGCTTACGCGGGCGGGCGCGTGGAAGCGGAAGAGCCGAAGCCCGTCGTGCCTTCCGATAAGCAGCGCACCGCAACCGCGTGAGTCTGACCAGACCGCGTCCAAACACACTTCAACGGCACACTGTTCTCCCTTCGCGGTCTCGGAGGACGGCCGCTCGGTCCGATCAAGATGTAAGAGGGAACTTACCGGTCGCGGTCGCGGCCATAACCGCCGCGGCCACCACCGCCACGTCCGCCGCCATAGCCGCGGCCACCGCCTCCGCGGCCGCCACCCCCGCCGCCACCTTCACGCTGCGGGCGCGCTTCGTTGACGACCAGCGCGCGGCCGAGAAATTCCTTGCCGTTCAGAGCCGCG